>Ga0154020_10007012_pt1 | contig 13192 bp, 8 predicted proteins | sample Klosneuvirus_201_FD_109709 | JGI IMG/M metagenome (GOLD analysis project Ga0154020, IMG submission 109709) | Active sludge microbial communities from wastewater, Klosterneuburg, Austria - Klosneuvirus_20160825_MG | ecosystem: Engineered > WWTP > Aerobic digester > Activated sludge | place... | reverse complement strand
TCCGCGCCGGTGTCGCCGCCGCGCTGCAAGCCGACCACGCCTTCACCATCTGCGGCGAGGCTGATCACGCGCTGGCGGCTCGCGAGCTGGCCCGTCAGGTGTCCCCCGACGCCGCCATCGTGGATCTGCTGCTGCAAAACGACGACGGGCTGCGGCTTGTGCGAGAGTTGCGGCAGGAGCATCCCCGCCTCAAAATCGTGGTGCTGTCCATGCTCGCCAAGGCGGACTACGAGCCCAAGGCCCTGCAGGCCGGCGCCAGCTTCTTCGTTTCCAAGCAGGAAGGGCCGGTGGCCATCCTCGCCGCGCTGCACCGCGCCGCCGCCAATGAGCGCGCCCATGTTCCGTCGCCAGCCACCCATGCCATGGCGGACCTCAGCGAGCGCGAGCGGCAGGTGTTTCTCCAGCTCGGCCTCGGCCGCTCGACGGCGGAGATCGCCGAGGTGCTCGGTGTCAGCGTAAAGACGATTGAATCACACCGCGAGGCCATCAAGGCCAAGCTCGGCCTGCCGCACACCAACGCCCTCGTCGCCCGCGCGGCGTTGTGGGTGCGCGAGCAGGGCCTGGCGCGCTGAACCGCGCCCGCTCCCCGCAGTTGCAAATTCAGGGAAAGCCCTAGGTCGGCGGACTGGAACCCGGCGTGGCCGCCTCCATCGTGAAGGCGCACCGCTTACCTCCCTCCGCCCTATGAATTCCCGCGCATCCCTCCTTCTTTTGGCCGCACTCGCGCTGCTGGCAATTTCATCCGCCCAGGCCCAGACCGTCGAGGGTTATGGCATCGCCTATACCGTTGACTACACGCAGACTGTGGCGGGCAGCTCCAGCCTGAACGCCAATCCCTACTCGTTCTCGGCTTTTGTGGAAGGCCCGAGCCTGAGCGGCACCTACACCTTCACCCACGGCGGCTCCGCCACCTCCCCGCAGGCGATCCCGGCCTCCGGCATTTTCCGCAATTTCGAGGCGGCGGGCTACCCCAATTTTCCCGCCCTCAGTGCCGCCTACGCCGATTCCTTCTCCCTGCACCTCCTGCACACCGGCGGCCCCACCGATGTGACCTCGCTCAGCCTCGCGAGCGGCAGCTTTCCCACCGCCCCCGCCCTCAGCGGCGGCACCTGGTCCGGCGGCAAACTCCTCGTGGCGGCCGGCTCACCCTACACGCTGAACTTCAACAGCCATGGCACCGGCGGCATCGGCTGGAACAACGTCGAGCTCTATATCGATTTCACCCCAGGCGTTGGCGGCACCTACGACGCCCAGTCCACCCCCAATGTGGCGACCAGCTCCTTCGTCCTCCCGGCCAACACCCTGACCATCGGCAACACCTACAACGTCGAACTCCTCTTCTTCAACCGCGTGGATGTCGATGACGAGGTCTCCGTCGCCGGTGCCTTCGGCTTCGCCACCTATACCACGGCCCTGAACTTCCAGATCCAAGCCGTCTCCGCCATCCCCGAGCCCTCTACCTACGCCGCCCTCGTCGGCGTCGCGGCCCTCGGCTTCGCCGCCTGGCATCGCCGCCGCACGGCGGCCTGAGTCGGCAAAAATCAGGAATTCCCTTAGGATCTGGCGGTTGAGCAACCCCCGGCCGCTGGCATGCTGCTGAAACTTCGCGCCGGTGGCGTGCCCGCATGGGTGAAAGATCTGCCGGCCGGAGAACGTTTCCACTCTATCCGTCCGGCTTCATCCCATGAAAGCACCCTTCCGCCCCCTCCTGCTGGCCGCCTCGGCGTTGCTGGCAGTTTGCTCCGCCTCCGCCCAAGCCACCCTCACTGCCGTCGGCGATCTCTCCGGCGGCACCTTCTCCAGCGAAGTGCGCGACGTCGCGAAAGTCGGCGGCACGCTCCGGGCCGTCGGCCAGTCGAACGACGGCAATACCACCGGCTTCTACTGGACTGCGGGCGGCGGCATGGTGGCCCTGCCCGACTTGGTGGCCAACACCGGCGGCACCGCCGCCATCATCGCCTCGGCCATCACGCCGGACGGCGCCTACATTGCGGGCCGCGCCTACTCGGCCGCCTCGGGCAACACCCGGCAATCCGTGCGCTACGACACCGGCAATCTCTCCAGCCCGCTCAACCTCCTCGGACCCGGTGCCGGTGGCGCCGTGGCCGTCTCCGACAACGGCAACCTCCTCTATGGCTTCGCACCGGTCAGCGGCGTCACCCGGGCGTTCCGCTACACGGTCTCCGGCAGCGCGGCCGACGCCATCCCCCTCATCGGCAGCATGACTAACAACAACTTCACGGGTCGCGCGACTTCCGCTGATGGCAGCATCGCCCTCGGCAATGCCGGCACCAGCGCCAGCCTGCAGGGGGCCGGCACCCGGGCCTTTGTCTGGGACAACGCTGGCGCCGGCAGCGTCGACGCCATCGACCTACTCTCCGGCGGCACCTGGAACCAGTCGCTCGCGCTCAACAACGCGGCGACCATCGGCTTGTTTGCCGGCGACAGCACCGCCTACAACGGCAGCAGTTCCGAAGCCTACCTCATCATCAATGATGTCGTCACGGCCATCGGCGCGCCCGGCACCGGCCTGATGCCCAATATCTTCGGTGGCCTCAGCGAAGATGGGTCCGTGGTCGCACTTGGGTGGGTTGGCACCGGCGGCGGCAGCTTCATCTACAACGCCTCCGGCTGGCACTCGATCGCAAGCGTTTCCACCAACGCCGGAATCGACCTGACCGGCTGGTCGAACCTCAATATCTTGGGCATGTCGGCGGACGCCACGCTCGTCTGGGGCAGCGGCACCAACAGCAACGGCACCGAGGGGTTCATCATGGAATTCTCCTCCGGCTATCTCAGCGCCGTGCCCGAGCCCTCTACCTACGCCGCCCTCGCCGGCGTCGCGGCCCTCGGCCTCGCTGTCTGGCATCGCCGCCGAGGTGCGGTCGTCTGACCGCGCCGCCACTCGGCCAACGCAGCCCGCACACTCACGTGCGGGCTTTTTTGTGCCCACAAGCGGCTCCCGATTACGCCAAACGAGGCAAATCAGGGCCCCTGGCCAGACCTGGCACCTCGGCGGTTGCACCCGACCGGTTCTCCCTTTCTCCTCGCCGCCATGGCCGCCGCCAAAACCCCACGCCCGGGCGCCCCTTTGCGCATCCTGACCGCCGTCCCCGTCTGCGACGGCCACGACAGCGCCGTCACCACCATCAACATCGAGCTGGCCCGCCACGGCCTCGAGGTCATCTACCTCGGCTACCATCAGTCCGCCTCCGCCATCGTCCGCGCCGCTATCCAGGAGGATGTCAACGTCGTCGGCCTCAGCTCCTACAACGGCGGCCACCTCGTCTTCTTCAAGGAGGTCGTGGACCAGTTGAAGAAATCCGGCAACGCTGACATCCCCGTCTTCGGTGGCGGCGGCGGCACCATCACCCCGGCCGACGCGCGCGTCATGCAGCGCCAGGGCACTGACCGCATCTATTTCGCCGGCACCCCGCTCGACCGGATGATGGCCGAGATCAAGCGCGACTACGCCCGCGCCGCCAAGGCAAACCCGAGGTTCAAGGGCGACCGCATCCTGGCCCGCGCGATCACCATCGCCGAGTCCAACTCCGCTCGCTCCTCGCCACCCGCTACTCGCTACTCGAACGACGCGAAGCGCCGTTCGTATGTCGTCGGCGTCGCCGGCCCCGGCGGCGCGGGCAAGTCCACGCTCATCGACGAGCTGACCTCGCGCTTCCTGAAATCGAATCCCACCGGCCGCATCGCGCTCCTCGCCAACGATCCTTCCCATCCCGACTCCGGCGGTGCCATCCTCGGCGACCGCGTCTCGGCCATCTACGCGCAGGACGACCGTGTGTTCTTCCGCTCGCTGGCCACGCGCGGCAGCCTGACCGGCCTCTCCGCCGCCGCGCCGGCCGCGATCGACATTTTGAAGGCCTCCGGCGAGTTCGACCTCATCTTCGTCGAGTCCGTCGGCGTCGGCCAGGAGAGCGACCCGTTCCGGACCTTCGGTGCCGGCCCGAAGCTCGTCGACGCCACGCTCTTCGTCCTCCCGCCACACTACGGCGGGCTGATCCAGCTGCAGAAGATCGCTCTGCTCAACGGCGCCGACTTTGTCGCCCTCAACAAGTGCGACCATCCCATGGCGCACACCGCGAGGGCCGAGATCCAGGCCCGGCTCAACCAGAACGGCAAGGGGCAGACGCTCCATCCCACCACGGCGGCCAAACATTTCGATCTGGGGGTCGATGCGCTCTTCGCCGCCATCGCGAAGCACGGCGACCTGCCCGTCTCGACCGGCGGTGAGAAAGCCTGCCAGATGGAGGTTTCACCATGATTTTCTTCGCGCCTCTTTGCCCTGTAGGTTGCGCGCTCGCGCGCAACGTGGCGTGCAAGCCCGCCACCTACAAGGTTTCGGCCTCCCGCCTCATGCCTCACACCTCCAACCTCGGCACCGGAGGTGCCCCATGAGTCAGCTCGGAAAGATTGCCGACTCGATCGACGCCTACAACGCCCACGTGGCCGCGGAGGTGGCGCGCGCGCGCGCCGACGCGAAGTTTGCCGCCGAGCTCCGCGCCAAGTGGGCGCAGCTCCGCGCCTCGGTCGAGATGACCAAGTCACCCACCGGCACGCCGCTGCCGCGCCTCGCCATGCCCGACACCGACGAGCCCGGCGCCATCGCCGGATATCTGCTCGGCCAGGGGTTTCCCGGCCAGTTCCCCTACGCCACCGCCGCCTACCGCGAGATGTATCTCGACAAGGCCGCCGGCACGGGCGAAGAGCCGATGCGCCTCTTCGCCGGCCTCGGCCTCGCCGAGGACACCAACGCGCGCTTCAAATACCTCAACACGCACCAGAAGAGCCTGCGCCTCTCCACCGCGTTTGACGGCCCCACGCTCTACGGCCTCGACTCCGACCACGAGGGCGTGCTCGGCAAGGTCGGCGAGGGCGGCGTGGCCATCGACACCGTCGAGGACATGGCGCGGCTCTTCGCGGGCTTTGACCTCACGCGCTCCGACGCCTCCGTCTCGATGACGATGAACGCGCCGGCGCCGGCCATCCTCGCGATGTTCATCGCCGCCGCCAAACGCCGCTTCGGTGCCGACTGTGTCGCCAATCTCCGCGGCACCATCCAGGCCGACATGCTCAAGGAAGTGCAGGCGCAGAACGAGGTCGTCTTCCCCGTCGACGCCTCGCTGCGCTTCCTGTGCGACATGATCGAGTGGTGCGTGCCCAACATGCCGAAGTGGTATCCCGTCTCGATCTCCGGCTACCACATCGCCGAGGCCGGCGCCACGCCGGTGCAGCAGGCGGCCTTTACCCTCTCCAACGGCTTCACCTACGCCGGCCTGCTCAAGGCCCGCGGCGCCGACGTCAACCAGTTCGGCCCGCGCCTCTCGTTCTTCTTGGATTGCGGCCTCGACGTCGAATATCTCGTGCTCGGCCGCGTCTGCCGCCGCATCTGGGCCATCGGCATGCGCGACGTCTTCGGCGCAAACGCCAAGGCGCAGGCCCTCAAGCTGCACACTCAGACCTCCGGCCGCTCGCTCATCGCCGCCGAGTTCCAGAACAACCTCACCCGCACCGCCGCCGAGCTGATGATCGCCTACATGAATTACACCAATTCATGCCACTCGAACTCCGCCGACGAGCCGTTCACCACACCGACCGAGAAATACGCCCTGCTCGCCTCGCACGGCCAGTCGATCCTCCTCGAGGAGTCCGGCCTCTTCAAGCACACCATGAACCTCTTCGGGGGCGCGCCCGGCCTGCTGATGCTCGAGCGCCAGGTCGAGAAGGCGATCCTCGATGTCTTCCGCGAGATGGACACGCTCGGCGGTGTCATCGCCGCGATGGAGCAGCGCTACCAGCGCAGCAAGATCCAGGAATCCGGCCACCGCATCGAGACGCAGATCTACTCCGGCGAGCGCCCGATCATCGGCCTCAACAAATACATCTCGCACGAGCCGATGCCGAGTGTGCCCCTCGCCCGCACCTCTCCGAAGAAACAGCGCCTGCAGGTCGAGCGACTCCGCACGTTCAAGAAGAAGCACGCGAAGAAATCCGCCGAAGCCCTGCAGCGGCTCGAGAACGTCGCCCGCTCCGGCGGCAACGTATTCGCCGAGCTGGTGAATACCGTCGAGGTGTGCTCCCTCGGCCAGATCACCGCGTGTCTGACGGGCGTCGTCGGCAAATTCCGCCCGATGGTGTGAGCGGCTGCCTTTGGGGCGGAACGGGGCGGGGACCGACGCCGCCGGCTTTCAGCCCGGCAGCTTGAAGCCTTCCATCTGGCTCTTCACTTCCTGCAGGAAGGCCGCGGCGGTGGCGCCGTTCACGACCTTGTGGTCGAAGGTGAGCGAGAGTGTGACGACCTCTGCGGGATGAATGACGCCCCCGGCGTTGATCAGGCGTTCATGTGCCGACCCGACGAACAGGGTGCCCATCGCGGGCGGCACCACGATCGGCGTGGCGCTCTCGACGCCGAACGCGCCGAGGCTCGTCAGGTTCACCGGGGCCTGCACCTCGATGATCCTGCCGAAGCGCGTGTCCTCGACCGCACGGTTGTAGGCGGCCACGAAATCGGCCCAGGAAAGCTTGTTCGCGTTGACCACCGGAGCGGTGGCCAGCCGGTCGCCGTCGAGGGAAACAGCGACGCCGAGCTCGAAGTCGGCCTGCTCGAGGATGGCGCCCTCCTTGTTGACGATGCAGCGGAAGGCCGCGTGCTTCTCCTGCGCGCGCACCACGCACCAGGCGATCATGGTGGAGGGCGAGGCAGCGGCCTTGCCGTGCTGCTGCTTGGCCGCCTCGCGCGCGGCGCGCAGGCCGTCCCAGCGGACATCCATCAGCATGTTGGCGGGGATGACGGTATCCAGGCGCTTGGTGATGGCCGGATGCAAAGCGGGCGGGCGGGCGTTGCCTTTCATGGGAGCGGGAGTTGAGGAAATGACCTGGGTGGGCGCGGCGGCCTTGGCGACGCTTGTAGCCGGGGTCGCTGACCCCGGTCCCGGGCCGGCCCCGGCAACAGGCTTGGGTGCGCTCTCGGTGGCGAGGCTGGCGGTGCTGGCCGCATCACCGGTGACCAGGGCGATTTCCTGCCCGATGAGCACCGTGTCATCCACCTTGATCCGCCAGCCCTTGAAGGTGCCGGCGAAGGACGCCTCAATCGGATAGACCGCCTTGTCGGTCTCGACCTCGCAGAGCACGTCGTCGTGCTTCACGGCGTCGCCGGGCTTTTTGTTGAGCGCGACTACGCGGGCCGAGCGCAGGCCCTCGCCCATGATCGGCACGCGGACGATTATGTCGCTCGTGCCGGCGACCAGGGTGTTCTGCGGGGCGTGGGCTGTATTTGTGGGAGCGACCTTGGTCGCGACAGCTTGGGCGGGCGCAGTCGCGAGCAAGCTCGCTCCCACACTCTCGCCGCGGGCGACGTTGATCGACACGGTGCGCCAGATGGCGTCGAGGATGCGCGGCACGTCGGGCAGCGCGGCGTATTCGTAGATGGGGTTGTAGCCGATCATCACGTTGCCCTTCGAGACGAGCACCGGCGGCGCCTTGAGCGCGGCCCACAGCTCCGGCTGGCTCATGATGTGGGTGATGATCATCTGGCCGACGGAGCAGTTCTCCGTGTCTTCCTGCACGATGACGAGGCGGCCGGTCTTGCGCACCGAGGCCTCGATCAGCGCCTTGTCCCACGGGACGATGGAGCGCAGGTCGATGAGGTCGACCCCGACCTCGCCCTTCAGTTCGGCGATGGCCTCGAGGGATTTCTCCATCGTGTTGCCCCACGCGACGAGCGTGAGGTCGTCGCCCTCGAGGCAGCGGCGCGCGACGCCCAGCGGGATCGAGACGACCGGGCCCGCGCTCTCGCGCTCAGCCCAAAGCAGGTGCTTCGGCAGGAGCACGAGGGTGATGTCCTCCGCGTGCATCGCGGTCCAGAGCAGGCCGGCGGCATCCTCGGGCGTGCTCGGGATGACGATGTTGATGCCGGGAAAATGCGCGAAGACCGACTCGTTGGCCTGCGAGTGCCACAGGCCGCCGCCGGGCAGGTAGGCGCCGTAGGGCGCGTAGAACACCGCCGGCACCTTCCACTCGCCGTTCGTGCGCCAGCGGAGGTTGGCGAGGTTGGCGGTGAGCTGGTTGAAGCCGGGATAGATGAAGTCGATGAACTGTATCTCGAACACCGGGCGGCGGCCGTAGAGCGCCAGGCCGCCGGCGAGGCCGATGATGGTGGACTCGGCCAGCGGCGAGTTGAACACCTGACCCGGGAAATCCACCGTGAGTTTCTGCGTGAGCCGGAACACACCGCCCTTCGGATCCTCGACGTCCTCGCCAAAGATAAGGCGGCCCGGATCGGCATCGAGCCCGGCGCGGAGCGTGCGGTTGATGAGATCGCCCATGCGGTATTTGCCGGACTTGAAGAGTTCCTCGTGCAGGTCGGGCGAAGCACCCACCGTCTCGACGAACAGCTCGTCGGTGCGCGGGTTCTCGGCGGCTTCGGCGGCGGCGTAATCCCGGCGCACCTTCTCCTTCAGCTCGGCGTCGAGGGCGGCGTAAGCCTGCTCGGTCAGCTCGCCGTGTTTGATCATCCGGTCCTTCAGGTGGCGGATGGGATCGGCGCGCTCGAGTGCGGCGATGTCTTCCTTCGAGCGGTAGAGCGCATGGTCGTCGGAACTGGTGTGGCTGGAGAGCCGCTCGACCTTCACCCAGAAGAACACCGGCCCCTGGCCCGCGCGCAGCTCGGCCAGCGCCGATTGGGCGGCGGCGTGGACCGCCTCGGGATCGCTGCCGTCGATCAGGCGCCACTGGGCTTGGTTGATGACCGCGAGTGCGAGTGGGTTGTTGGCCTTCGTGGGCGTCGAGATGCCGTAGCCGTTGTCCTCGACCATCAGCAGCAGGGGCAGCTTCTTCTCCAGCGCGAAGCTGACCGCCTCATAGAAATCACCCTGGCGCGACGCCGCGTCGCCAATCGTCGTGACGACCACGCCGTCCTTCTGGTCGAGTTGCAGGCCCCAGGCGATGCCGCAGGCCGGCAGCAGTTGCGAGGCCGTCGGGGTCGGCACACTGACGATGTTGTGTTCGCGCGAGCAGTAGTGCGACGGCATCATGCGGCCGCGCGAGGCGGAGTCGCGCTTGGCGAAATACTCCAGCGCCAGATAGCGCGTGGTCAGGCCGCGCCCCATGCACAGGCCGCGATCGCGGTAATACGGGACGATGTAGTCGCTGTCGCGCAACTGAGCGCCGATGGCGGCCAGCGCCTCGTGCCCCCGGCCCGAGACGTGGAAATGCCCCTTGCCCTGCCGGTTCAGGCTCTCCTCCCGCAGATCGCCGTGCCTGCTCTCCAGCATCGTCAGCAACAGGTGGCGCTTCTGCTCTTGGTTCAGGGTGGTGGCGGTGGCCATGGGGTGATGCCGGGAAATTTCCCGCCAAAGGCGGTGCCCTGCAACGCATTTATCGGCCGGAGCTCCGCCCCGTCCGGGTTTACACCCTTTGGCTGAGGTTGAGAACGCTTGCCGGGCGGCGGCTTGCGCCGCACTTGCCTTCAAAACCTTCCGATGCTTTTCGCGTAGCGCATCAACCCGCCGCGCCAGGCCGGGAAGCCCGCGCCAAGCAACAGCGCGAAGTCGGCCTCGTCGGGCGTCCTGACCACGCCCTCCGCCAGCACGCGCTTCGTCTCGTCGATCATCACGCCGTTGAGCCGCTCGGCGATGGCGGCGGGTTCCAGCGCGGATTTCTCGGCCGGGGCAAACGCCGCCGTCGCGGCGTTCAGCGTCTCCCGGCCGTCGGTGTAATCGTAGAAGCCCGCGCTCTCGCCGTTTTTGCGGCCCTTCAGCCCGGCTGCGAGCAGGCGCTGGCACAGGGTCGTCGCCGTGAAGCGATCCGGGAAGTAGTGTTGCATCTCGCCGAAGATGAAGGCGGTCACATCCACGCCGACCTCGTCGATCAGCCGCATCGGCCCCATCGGCCAGCCCCACTCGTGCAACGCCCCGTCGATGGCCTCGGTCGGCACGCCCTGCTCCCAGAGCCGGCACGCCTCGTTCAGGTAGAAAAACATCACCCGGGTGACCAGGAACCCGGGCGCGGAGCGGCAGACGACCGGCGTCTTGCCCAGCGATTTGACGAAGGCCAGCGCGCGCTCCGCCGTCGCGCGGGTCGTCTCCTTCCCCAACACCAGTTCCACCAGCGGCATCCGGCCGACCGGATTGAAAAAATGTAGGCCGACGAAACGGCCGGGGTTGGTGGCCTTGGCCGCCATCTCCTCCAGCGGCAGAGCGGAAGTGTTGGAGGCGAATACGCAGCCTGGCGCCATGACCTTCGACAGGTCGGCGAAAAGTTTTTGCTTCGCCCCCACATCCTCGACGATGGCCTCGATCACGAGGTCGCACATGTCGAAATCCTCCAGGGAGGTCGTGACGCCGATGCCGCCCATCATCTTGTGCGCCTCGGCCGGCGTGAGACTGCCGCGCGCCTCGGCCTGCTTGAAGAGGCTGCGGATGACGGCGATGCCACGCTCGGCCGCGCCGCGGTCGGCATCGCACATGATGACACCGATGCCACGCGTTGCGCACCACTGGGCAATGCCCGAGCCCATGACGCCGGCGCCCACGATGCCGACGATCTGGAATTTCTCCGGCGTCCCCGCCGCCGGTTCCGTCGGGAACCAGGCGTCCAGCGAGAGCTTCTTGCCGCTCTCCCGGAGGTTGAACACGTGGATGAGATTCTTCGCCACCTCGCCGGCTGCCACCGCGCCGAAGAAGGTGGCCTCCAGATCCAGCGCCGCCGCCACCGACAGAGCCGCCCCCTGCTCCACGGCGTCCAACATCGCCAGCGGGGCCGGCTGTCCGCGCATCCGGGTGCGCGCCGTCTGGCGCTGGCCGGCGAAGAAATCCGCCGGAGCAGCGGCGGGCACGGCCCGGTTGGGCAGGCCCTCGGCCGAGAGCCGCAACGCCACCGCCTTGGCCCTCGTTTTCAACTCCGCCACCGGCACCACCTCGTCCACCAAGCCGGCCTTGAGCGCGGCGGCGGCGGGCACGAGCGCGGCCTTGAGCATGTGGGCCACGGCGGCCTGGGCTCCGATGAGCCGGGGGAGCCGCGCGCAACCGCCCCAACCCGGAATCACGCCGATCCCGACCTCGGGCAGGCCGAGAACGGTTTCCTTGGCTTCCGTGGCGATACGCCAGTGGCAGGCCAGCGCCAGTTCGTAGCCGCCGCCGGCGCAGGCGCCGTGGATGGCACAGACCACCGGCACCTTGAAATTGGCGAGCTGGGCGAACAATTCCTGGCCGGTATGCGCGAGTTGCCGCGCGGCGTCGGCGTCGGGCAGCGCGGCCAGCCACTTGAGGTCGGCGCCGGCGATGAAGATTTTTTCCTTCGCGCTGTGGACGACCACGGCCTTCAGCCGCTGCGCCGCCAGGGCGGTCACGGCCGCACGCAGGGCGGTCTGCACCGGCGGGTTGATGACATTGGCGCGGCCGGCCGGATCATCGAAGCACAGCCAGCCAACACCATCTGCGTCCACACTGTGAGTCACCGGCGATTGATCGCTCATGGGTTCGTTGAATTGCCGTCATCCAACCGGCTTCCGGGCGGAAGTAAAGCCCGGGCACCTCAGCGTCGGCCGGCGGGGCGCGCGAATTTGCGCAGGTATTTCAAGGCGACCGCAAGGTCGTTGGGCAGCGGCGCCGTCAGGGACTGCTTCTCGCGGCTCAGGGGGTGGGTGAACGTGAGCCCCGTGGCATGCAGCGCCAGGCGCGCGATCAGCGGCTTCTCGTCGGCCCGGCCCTTGTAGCCGCGCTTCAGGTCGGAAAGCCGCAGGCACGCCTCATTTCCGTAGAGCGGGTCGTTCAGGATCGGCGTGCCAACCGACCCGAGGTGGATGCGGATCTGGTGCCTCCGACCGGTGTGCGGCCGGCATTCCACCCAGGCGAAACCCGGCCGACCGGCGGATGGCGGGAAGCGCTCGCCCACCGCGAACTCCGTCTGGCTCGTCTGACCGTGTTTTTTCACGATGCACATCACGCCCGGCTTCGCTTCGTCCTCCTTGATCACGAGGTCCACCGTGAAGGCATCTGCCACGGGCAAACCGGCGGTGAGGGCGTGATAGGTTTTCACCACGGTCTTGGACTGGAACTGCCCGCTGAGGAAATCGAGCGCCACCTTGGTCTTTGCGCACAACACCAGCCCGCTCGTGTCGGCGTCGAGGCGGTGCACGTTGGTCAGCTCGGGACCCCACCGGGCGCGCGCCCAGGCCATCACGGTGTCGGGCGATTGCCCGTGCCGCTCCGGGGAGACGGCCAGCCCGCTCGGCTTATCGAACGCGATCAGGGCCTCGTCTTCGTAGATGACCGGGAGCGGAGCCATGGGGGTCGGGCCAGCGTGCGCGCCGCCCCGGCGGCGGCAACCATGAAGCAACACGGACTATTCGGCGGATTTTTTCTCGCGGGATTTTTTCGTCGCAGCAGACTGCTTGGCGTTGAGCCACACTTGGCCCTTGGCGTTGGCGTTGAGCCAGTAGATCTCCCCGCCGTGCTCGGCGAAGGTCGGCTTGGCCTTGGGTGACGCGGGCAGTTGCAGGCCGACGGAGGCCAACAGGGCGGTCAGCTGCTCCTCGGATTTTTCCAACCGGGCCGCCATGTCCGGCACCAGGGCCGTCACTCCCTCGCCGCGCTTCTTCGGCTGCAAAAGCAGGCGGACCGCGGTGAGAATGTTTTCCGGGGGGAGCGTTTTTGCCTCGACCGGGGGCGGGGTCGCTGGGCCGGGCTCCGCAGCTGCCGCCGTCGGGCTCGCCACGGCGGGGCTGCTGCCCTCCTCCGCGTTGATCCAGATCTCGCCGCGCTGGTTCCGGTTCAGCCAATAGGTGAAGCCATTTTCCTGCGCGATGACGGGCTCATCGCCGCCCTCGAGGCGGAGACCGAACACGGCCAGCTGCTCGAGCAATTGCGCCTCGTCGAGTTTCAGGGCCTTGGTGAGATAGGGGAAGCTGCCGGACCAACCGTGACCGCGGCGGTTGCGGCGCATCATGCCGCGAATCTTGGCGAGCATCGTCTTGGGCGCACCGGCCTCCTCGCGGGTGGGCTGGTTCTGCTGAGGCGCGCGCGGGCGCTCCTCCCGGCGCTCGTCGCGCCGGTGGTCGTCGCGTGGCTCCGGCTGGGCCGGCGGCTGCGAAGCCGCCGCCGCCATCTCGGCCGGCACCTCGTCCTCGGCCAGACGCTTGCCGGACACGATGCGGAACACCGGGGTCGGCTTCTCGCGG
>Ga0154020_10007010_pt1 | contig 13194 bp, 18 predicted proteins | sample Klosneuvirus_201_FD_109709 | JGI IMG/M metagenome (GOLD analysis project Ga0154020, IMG submission 109709) | Active sludge microbial communities from wastewater, Klosterneuburg, Austria - Klosneuvirus_20160825_MG | ecosystem: Engineered > WWTP > Aerobic digester > Activated sludge | place... | reverse complement strand
GTCGCCCCAGTTCGCGGGATCAATCCCGTAGAACGGGTTCTGGCCACCCGGCGAGTACTGCCACATATTTTGCGCCAGCCAATCAGGGCTTGCCGGCCCACCGCCGCCCGCGCCCGCGCCGCCCCCGACCGTTGGGGCAGTCGGCGGCATCATCCACGATGGTGGCCGGCCCTGCATATACCCAGGGTTCCACGCTGACCCAGGCTGACCCCGGCCGACACTCGGCGGCGGGGTTGGGTTGCCCCACGCAGGCCATTCCTCAAACGGCGCCCGGGATGCGTATGGCTGTTGAACCCGAGCCTGAGCCGTTGGCATGTTCGGGACGCCAAGATTGGGCGGGCGATAGGCCGCGCGCGCGATCTCCTGCTGATAGTACGCTTCGTCAGCCGGGTTGCCGCGGCCAGCTTCATGCTGTAGCGCCCACATCGCATACGCGGGATCTCCCCGTCCAGGCGGGGTGCGCGGCCCGGTGTTCCCCCAGCCAACGTAATCCGGCCCCTGTGGGCCTTGCGGCGTTTGGGGCGGCGGCTGGCGAAACATGCTCCACGGGAATTGATCACGCTGAGAGCCTGCGCCCTGAGCCGCTGACTGAGCATCGTAGGGCGAGTACCCGCCCCCGCCGCCGAACCACTGGCTGAGAATCTGCATGAGGGTTGGCGTACCAGGGTTGCGCGTAAGGCCACCGGGCGGCGGCGCTTCCCAGTTCCCTACGCCGGCGCCGGTGGCGTCGTTCCACCAGTTTGGATTTGGCTGTGTCATGGCTACCCCCTGAGTTTCTTCCGCAACGCGAGCATCGCCTTCTCGTAGTCGCGCATCCCCTGAATCGGGTTGGTCCCCGGCGCGGCGCTATTGGCAACAAACTCGCCCATCGCAACCGGGTTGCCCCGGTGCATCAACTCGTACCGAGCCAACTGGCTCCGCTCACTGAGCTGGTTGGGCGCGAACTGCTCGACCACCGGGAACAGTAGCTTCGCGGTTCCGCGCATCGCGCCTTCCATCAAGTCCTTTGGATCAATCATGGTTATCCTCCCGGTGTCGCTTGGAACGGCCCAGGCACGGGCGGCATCCCGCCGCCGCCTGGCATCGAGACTTGAGGCGGGCCGCCAAGTTGAACCGGTGACGGTACGCCTGGCGGTTGCGGGATGGTCCCCGGCGCGATCGCCCCAGGCGCTCCAAGAGGCATCTGCATGGGATTGCCAGGCATCTGCTGCTGGCCGGGGTTCGGGCCACCGGGCGGCTGTTGCTGTTGCTGGCCCTCGGGATACAGCATCATGCGCGCGCGCATGACCATCTCCGGGGTGACATCCTCACCGCCCATCAGGAACGGAAGGAACTGTTCGCCCATCGTGCTGGCCATGTAGCGCATGAAGTCCGGGTGCTGCAGGATCTTGTCTCGGATGATCCGCTGCATTTCGTCTGCCGGCGATTCGGCCTGCAGGCCAAAGTCAGGCAACTTCTGGAGCATATCCAAGAACGTCTCATGTGAGATCTGATTTTTGGCCAGAAGCGCCGACAAGAGCGATGCCATCGCCGCCGTGTCTTTCGGCATGGACGCGGACAGCTTTGCCTGGACCCGGTAGGTGTCCCCGATGTCCTCGCCCGTGATCGTCGCTTCAATGGGCCGCCCGGTCTTTGAGCTGGTTCCCCAAACCTTCCACGCCCCGCGATCAGCGGAGTAGTACTTGGTCAGGCACAGCGCCAACTCCATCATGCTCGAAAGCGACCGTTCGTGATCGACCTGCCGGGATCCGATCAACATCTGAAACACGGACGCGAACCCGGCGATCGCCTGGCCGGAAAGACTCTGCGCCTGGCCGGAATAGACCTCGGGGATGCCGACCCGGTTTACCTGCCCCTCGAACATGGAGAACACCCGCAAGGCTGCCGGGTTGGTTGCGTCCGGGGGGACACGAAACACCTTCGTCCCTTGAGACACCTTGTTCACCGCGTTCGGATTGAAGTCCACGATCAACTTCTCATCATCGGTGAAGAGCGGACTGTTCGGTGCGCTCACCGCCGTTTCGAGATCCACGGACGCCAGCAGGTTCATCCCCTGCAACACGCCGATCGACTTCTTCCCCGATGCGCCGTTTGAGAGCGGGAAGAGCGGCGACATATCGGCCTTCGCGCCACCCTGGGGGGTGCTGTTGCCGGAGAACTTGAAAAACGGGATCTTGGTGTAGTGCGGCATGATGACTGGCCGCTTGATCATCACCGCCCCGTACTCGTCAGCCGAATCTGAATTGCGATCCACCGCGATCACCGCATGGATGACCTTGCGGACCCGGCGCCGGATCTTCTTCGGCTTGGGCGGTTCCTTCTCGGCCGCATCCTCGCTCGGGCCGGCGTAGTCCTCGCCTCCACTGAGCGCACCCGCAATATCTTCCGGCATCAGGTTCGTCTGCGCGTTGCGCTGGGCGTCCAGCGCGGTCTGAACCAGATCGGCCATCAGCACCGGAGATTCCTCTGTCTCGATCGGAGCGTCAACCGTTTCCCAATCAGTGTCCTCGAACCAGTATTCGATATAGCGGATCTTCTGATCGTCCCAGGCCGCGGCCTGGATCTCATCCAGCCCAAAGGCCGGCTTGGACAGCGTTACCCCCCACTCGTCCTCGATCTCGCCCCGCGGACGCTCCCAGGTATGGATAAGCTCGACAAACCGATCTTCGCGCGCGTCCATCGCCCAGTAACAGGTGCGCGGATCTGGGACCATGAGCAACAGCGGGAACTCGTCCTCGGCCGCCAGCGAATCGTAGGTGAGGCGCATCAGCCCGATGCCGGCGCACATGGCCCACCACTCGGCGTTCCACGCCATCTTGTGAAGGTTCATGCGATACGCCGCACCGTCCAGATACTTCTCAATCTTCTGCGCCCGCTCCTGGTCAGCCAGGTTCGCGGATCCTGGGGGGACGGTGAAGATCGGCGCTCGAGTCATTATGAGCGCGCGCAACTTCTCCACAAGATCATGCGCCATCGGAAGCGAGACGCGGTACTCCCCCGCCGCCTGCGGACCCTCGTAGGGATCCAGGTTGTACATGCGTATGTATCGGTCAATGAACTCATTCCGTTCACCGGCCGCGGCGATCAAGGTTCCTTGTCGCTCCTGAATATATCGACTGGTGATTTTGCTGAGTCTCATAAAACAAAAAGCGGCGCGATTGACTCGCGCCGCTCCGCTCGGATCTGGCTGGCGATATTCTATACCCTAACCAATTTGGCGGGATGGTGCTCGACCAGGCTGCGGCTTGGGGGCGACGGGATCCGGTAACAAGGCGATGACAACGGCATCGGCCCGATCCGGCGACCTGCCGATCGCCTTCTTCACATGGTCTTTGGATCGGATTTCATACAGGCCGGAGTCGCGCTGACGGTAGGTGTGAGCGCACAGCTCATCTTCGAGCATCTGATCGTCCGGCAAGGCGACCGAGATCCCGTTCGCCGGGTTCAGCATATCCCTGAGCCGCCAATACGCCCAGGCGCGCATGTTGGCGAACGTCAACTCGCCTGTAACGTCCAGTTTCCCCTCTGCAGTTCCGCGCGCGTCGAATCCCTCGACCCGAACACCCAGTTGCCGCGCCCGATCGAACACGCCGGCGCCCATTCCGATCACGTCGATGCGCGCCCAGCGGTTCCACTGGCGCGTACGCGCTTCCACGGCGCTGGCGATGAGCATTTGATCGATCGTCGGCTGCAAAACCTCAAGCGTGTCGATCAGCGGAGCGCCATTCCAGTCATATTTTGGCGCAAAGACCGTGGAATCAGGCGATTCGGCCACGTCGATGCCGAATCCCTTCATCCTGCGCCACTGATGCCGCATTTCGTCTGCTACGCGCCATCTTGCGCGCGCAAGTTGGACCCAAGCGCGGGGAATCAGCCCGTTTTGCGTCTTTTGGTCAGCAAAATCACCCAAAACACGGTTGATGTAGACCGCGTTATCGGCTCCCCACTGTCTGAGACGCGCTTCGGCCCAGTCCAGGCGCATCCGACCGGCCTTGATGCACTCGTCGCGTGTCACATGACGCACATTCCAGTCCTCATAGCCCGGTTTCTGCATCTGAATGTCGTGAAATCGGCCCGTTGCGTCCCCCGGGGTGCTGATTGCCAGCGCCAGATGCTCTTTCCCGACCGAAAACGCGCCTTCAATGGCGTTGAACACCGGATCCGAGATCGCTTTCGCCTCATCGAACACCACAAACACATGCTCGGCGTGGGCGCCTTCGATGCTGGATGCCTTCCCGGTAACGGCGGCAAACGCGCTTCCCGTCCTGAGACGGATGGACAGATCCATCAACTCGATCTTTTCGCGGACGGGCGGCCGGCCAATGATGTCCCACCGCAACCGGGATGCCCATTTGTGAACTTCCGGCCACAAATACTCCTTGACCTGCAAATGGACAGAGGCGGTTGTCGGCATTTTCCAGTCCTCACCGTCCCTGGTCAGCGAGAACCACCAAATACACCAACTCGCAAACGCGGTTTTGCCCATTCCGTGCGGGCCGCGCATGGCCAGGCGGTTGTAGGTGATCAGACGCTTGAGCGCATCAATCTGATGCTCAGCCGGCCCCTCGTTCTGCCCCCAAACAAAGCAATCCTTGACAAATAGATCGGGCCGCATGTAGTACTTGCGTTGGAACGCAAGGTAAGCATCACTCGGCCCCGTCGCCTTCTTCGTCGGCTTGATGATCAGCCGATCTAGCCTGTCGACGTTTCGGATTACTTTGTCCAGTAAGTTGAGCGATCTTTGCATCCATATACCTCGCGGTTGTCTCTGTTTCAACCAGCGTCCCGAGCGCCCGTGTCACCGCGTCGATGGTTTTGGAGTCAAAGTCCGCGCCTTGTGCGGCGCGGTTAATATATCCGATTGCGGATAACTTCGCGGCGGCAAGTTGATCCGTCCACGATGCCTGAACCTGTTGCCGGATCTCGACCACCGCCTCAATGAGCGCCTGGTTCGCCTTCGGACTCCGAAACATGGCGCGGCGCCAGGCTTTCAGTTCTTCCTGCGTGATGTCGTAGCGACGGATCGCCGCCACGTCGCCTTCATGCTCAGCCGTGACGATCGCCCAGGCCGCAAGCGTGATGGATACCGATTCCTGCTGCTGAACAAGTTCCGGGTTCGGCGGGGGGAGAGGGGGCAAGTCTGCCTCACTTGGTTCCATCAATCACCACTGTCGTAGGCCGAACCTTCTGGATCGTGAAGTCGCTCTCTGCGACGACCACGCGATCAGGGCCGCCCTCGCCCGTTCGCCACTCGAGAACGATCTCAAACTTCACCCGGCGCAACTGAACATCGTCGCCCGGGATCGCCTTGAGAAAGTCTTGCATGACGCGCCACAACGCGACAAGGATAGTCCGGCGCCGGCCTGTCCCCTGCCGGACATAGACGGTCCCCCCATCCTCTTTGATGATCGCGTCAGTGTCCATCATGCTCCCTGTTGTGGCAATACCGGCACAAAACCATCAGTTCGGTCTGTCGTTCGTGCCACAAGTTATAGACGATGTGATGGACATCCAGGCGCCCACCGCGATTCCGGCCGCATTTGTGGCAACGGTGTCGCGCGCGTTTCAGCGCGACCTCGCGCACCCCGCGCCAATGCCTGGTCCGCAAGTAGAACTTGCGGTACCAAACCCGGCGCGGAAGCACCCGCTCTAGGACTCTTGCGAGTAGATCAGCCACTCGATACCGGCCCCGCACACCGTAATGTCGTCATCGGTGGCTTCCTCCCAAGACGGATAGAACCACCCAAGCGAAGTATTCCAATCACCCCACATTCAATGCCTCCTTTGGTTTGGCATACAAGATGCCGTCGAACTCACAGTAATCGTATTCCTCTTCCATTGTCGGACCAGGACAAGGACAATCCCCAAAGTCCTCGCCGCACTCAGGACAAATCCCGTCCTCGTCACAGTCGCCCGAGAACACAACTTTGCTCCACCCTGGGGGAATGTTCACGCTTTATATCACTCTCCACACAGGCGGGAGAATGTCCATGAAGCCACCCAGCGCGTACCCGCCCCATCCCGGTTGCCCTTCGGGTTCGTTGCGCCCAATCTGAAAGCCAGCCTCTCCGATCTCCGGCGCCGGGTAATCCACGCCATCAATCACCATCGGCCGTTCGTAGAGAGCGCGGCGGTTCTCAAGGAAGCCCGGGATCTGCTCACGCTGCATCTTGCCGTACTTGACCGCCCACACAAGGCCGCCGCCGCCGCCGTAGTCAGCATATCCTTCGCTGAGCGTCACGCGGGTTTTCACCGGATCTAGTTTCGCCAATCGGATCACCTCGCGGGGACGGTGTTCCCACCACTTCCAGTCGCCGGAAAACTTGGGATCGGCGTGTTCCCAAAACGGCGAGTATCCGTGATAGTCGAAGATCATCCCCTGCTTGAAAGCCTCGCCGCACTCGTCATGGATGATCTGCATATCCGCGGCTGACTCGATCACGGGCGTCCCCATTGAGAACGTGAGTCCAGCGTGACGCGCTCCCCTGGCGCGGCATTGGTTCCAGTAGTTGACCGACAGTTTGCACCGCTCGCGCAACGCCGCCCCTTGATGCCCAATCTCGTCGCCCTCGTTCATCCCCGTATAGATCAGCCGGGGATCGCCAATGCCTTCCATCTGGTGAACGTACGCGGCCGGATCAAGATTGAAGGGCGTCCGGCGAACCATCACAATCGCATCTGGAAACCGGTCCATCAACCGGCTGGCAAACGCGAAGTCGTTCACCACCATGCCGAACCTGCAGCCAAGCTCAAAGGCGCGCTCCATTTCGTGAAAGTTAGCCAGGCCGTTCACGCCAATGCGATACCGGGCGCGGGAGATCGGGGGAGTCGTTGGCCACGCTTCCGTGTAGCCGGCGAAACAGTACCCATGAACGGTGTCCGCTATGGGATTGAAGCGCATAAGCGGAGAGCCGTTGACCTTCGCCTCGGTTGTCAGGTTCTCCACCAGGGAGATCTGATGCCAGCCGTTGACGGTTGCCTTCACATTCAACGGCGTTCCCTTCGGCATCAGGCCGATCTTGATCGACTCCGTTGATGGGCCGTAGCGCAGGAAAAGCCCGTCGCCGGCCGTAACCCGGTGAGTGTAGGTTGTCATTTCTTGGCCTTCGGCGCGATCGGGTTGTCCTCGACCGCCAGCGGCGCGTTTGGCGCGGGTTGGCGAGAAAGCGCCTCGAGCGCGGCCACTCGCTTGTCAAGCTCGCGGATCTTGGCCTGGGCGTCGATCAGCTTCTTCTCAAGCTCGTTCCACATATCTTGCGTCGGTCCAACTGCAACGTATGGCATCAGGGTGTCCTCCACAACGCGCCTTCATCGCGGCGCCGATTGACCAGGCCGGGGTATTGAATCCCGTCCGTCCCGTACACGTAGCGCATCAGCGCGCCAGGAACCTCGTCGTAGTGGCCGGCGTTCAGTTCGCGCAGCACGATCGAATTGTTCAGGCCGCCGATCCCAACGTTGTAGCAGAAACTCACCAGCGCGCGCCACTGGTTGTCGGTGATCGGGACTTTCACCGCCTTGTCGACCGCGTGAGCGTACTCATCAATCTTGTCGACCAGACGCTTCTTCGCCTCGGCCAGCGGGATGTCTTTCCACTCCTGCTCGGCCTCGCAATCGTCGCACTTGCCCAGGTGGATCAGGTTCCCGAACCCGCCCGTACAGTTTCCGGCAGGATCGTTGTAGGGGTTCCCGCGGTAGGACTCCCATTTGGCGATCAACTCGACCAGGGCCGCGTCGACCGGGCGGTATGGTTGCGCTACGGGCGGCTCGATGACCACCCGCGACCGATGCACATAGCACTTGGCGGGAGTCGCCTGGCGCTGATAGTAGGGCGGCGCCCCCGGGATCGGCCCGTCCACCTTCCAAATGGTGAACGTCATCCACAGCGTCGAATCAGCCTCAGCCTCGATCTCGAAGTTCTTCCCGCTGACAAAGCGGACGTTCCCGACTTCGATCTTGGGAAGCGCCCGAACATTCGTTCCAGCCAGCACAGTGATGAGCATGTTTCTCCTACCAGGGCGGCACATTCGGCCGCATCTTTTTGGCCGCAACTGCCAGATTCCACGCCAGCCCGTTTTGCCGCGCCCAGGTTACGATCCAGTTTGCGCGCGCGTCCAGGCCACCGGGCGGGATTGTAATTGGAAAGTCGGCCTTTGCCGCCAACAATTCCAAATCGCCATCCATGCGGAAATGCCGCACGATCCATGCCTTGATACGATCGTCCTCGGCCTCGGGAATGTCATCGGCATATCCCGCATCGCTCAGTGTGGACGACCGGAGCCGCAACACATTGAGCAAGGTGGCTCGTTCGATCTCGGCGCGTTGCTTGACGACCGCCAGTTCTGCCTTGACTTCCTTCAGCTCGCGTTCCATCGAAGCCATGCGCGAATCGGATTGTTCCCTGTATTTCCTGGCCTCGGCGCGTTCCGATTCGCGCTCTTTCTCGACCTGCGCGCGCGCCTCTCTCTCAGACTTTAGGGCCGTTAAATACGCCTTCTCTCGCGCATCTGCACCGCGGTTCAGAAAGGTGGCCAAAACGATCCCGCCCACCAGCGAGAAAAGCAAAGCCACTACGATGATGACGACGATGATTGCGGCAGCCGTTTGCGCGTCCAATGGTTCCCCGGTGTTGCGTTGAACGCTTACGATTTTCGGGACGCGGCCAATGCCGCTGCGTTCCACGCCAGCCGGTATCTCGCATCCAGGGATCTCCACGCCGGCATAGCGACGTAGCCCTCGAGCGAAGTGACGTAGGACTCATAGGCGACTTGCGCGGGATCCGGCTTGATGATCGGGTTGGCGTCCAGCGTTCTGGCGGTTCCCTCTCCGATTCGCTGGGCTTGGAGAAGTTCAGCGCGGGCCTTGATCGCCTGGACGCCCGTTATACCGAGCGAACCCAGGAGCGCGATCACCACGCCCACATACAAGTCAATCGCGTCTTTGGGGATGGTTGGATCTCGTTTCAGGGCTATGTAAACCGCCACGGAAATCACCGCTGACCACAGCGGCCCACTTCGCACGATCGAAAGAAATGCGTCTTTTGGTGTCATCGGTCCTCCGTGAATAGCGGAAGTCTACACCGAGAAAAAGACAAACCGCCCGGGGGATGTGAAATCCGGGCGGTTTGCCTACCGTGAAGAACATAAGAGGGTGAGGCTCCCCTTGCAAAATCAGCTTACAGGATCCTTGCCAGATGTCAAGCGGATCTCACTCATGTAGGCTTTGATGAACGCTTCCGCGACGGGCGCAACGATCGCATTGCCGTACACGCGCAGTCGTCCCATACGCTCGGCAGCCCCATGAGCCAGCGGGAATGTGCCGGGTTCAACTGGCCTCCATAGACGATCCCGGCAGAAGATCCAGTCAGCACTTCCCCAGAAACCGTTAGTCGGGCCGGCCCCGCCATTTGAACAAAGTCCCCGAGATTTTGCGAGTACTTCGCCCCGCTCGGCCTCCGAATCCCATTTCTCATCCTCTGAGCCTGGTTCACGTCCGCTCCCCGGCCCCCGTCCGATGCCTGGGGAGTCGGCCACGTCGCCAGCTTCACCTGGCCCTCGAGATTCAGCGTCGGATCGTCGTGGTTCCCGCGGGTGTAGCTGTACTCCCCCCGCGATACCTTTGGCGTCTGCCAACTCGCCAGTTGCGCCTGTCTCGGAAGCTGGTCCAGGCGCTCCCACTTCACTCCCTCGCGCCCCTCTTCCCGAGATCCCATCCCCGGAGAATCCTTCCAGTCCCGGGCCGATGGGGTTGTCCAGTTCGCCAAAGTCGATGCCATACCCAGATTCAGCCCGAACCCATTCCCGTTTTGGCCCTTCGCTTTCTCCGCTTCCCGGCGCTCTTCCCACTTCTTGTCCGTGTCCCCGTTTTGGACCGTGGGTGTCGGCCACGAAGAAAATGCGTTGGCGACGATGCGGCGCGCCGAAGCCCGCAGCCGGAAGATCCAGCGGCCCAACTCGGTACTTTGCACCTTCCAGGTCAGATCGAACAAGGTCGAGCCAGATGATTCCGTCACCTGACGCAACCTGTTCGCCAAAGATCGTGCCAGGTCGTCGCTGTCGGATGAGCCAAAACCATGCCGGCCATAGATGCCGTGGGTCAGCAAATCCAACTCCCTCGCCTGCGCCGCTGAAAGGTTGGCATGGGCAGGATCCGGTCCATACGGGTCGATCGTCGGGCCAGCCTGCTTGTCGGAGAGCGTAGGACCAGATCCCGCCTCCGGCAAAGAAGTGGCATTGAACATACCCAACAAGCTCAGTTGGTCTAACGTCCTCGATGCTTCTTTCATCAACATCCCCCGGCGCTATCACGCCCCTCTTGATCAACTCGCGCAACGTCGCCGCCGCTTTCGGGTCGATCTCGTTATAGTAAGCCCCGTTCATTTCACGATTGTTTCCCCGTTCAGCAAGTGCTTCACTTTGGGCAAGCTCTGAATCCACGCCTCGAACACGCCCCGCGCGCGCATGATCTTCGCCGCAAGTGTCGGGTTGAACTCGTCCCCGGCCCACTCCCGGTTCGTGTTCATCAGCCGGTTCAGGGTGTGAGGGATCCGGCCCTCCCGATCCACCCGCGTCGATGCGTTCGACTGATGCCCCCCCTTATACGCCAGCCGCGCCGCCGAACGTTCCTCGGCCTCGGAGATCGGCTTGGCGCCGCCGAATCCCAGCGCGCGCGGGATGCTGGCCCGGGCGACATCGGCATTGTATTGGGCCACCCACCGCGCTTTCTCGATCGGAGTCATCGGCTTACCGTTTGCCATTCAGTTGCCCCTTGAGCCGGTTGATGATCTCTTCCTGCTCCGCGATCTTCTTGGTGTACAGGTCCGACTGCTGAACAAACCACTCACCCAGCCCCCCGCGGCCGCCTGTGGCGGCAGTCAGCTTGTTGATTGACTCGTTCTTCTCGCGGATCTGGCGCTTCGATTCCTCGAGCGCCGCCTGCAGCGCCGACACTTGCGCCATGTTGTGCTGATCGCGCAGCACCGCCGACTTCTCCATGCTGATCAGATCGCGCTCGAGACGGGCGATGATGTTGTCCTGCTCGGCCAGCCTCTTGCGCCCCCGGCCGAACAGGAACGCCCAGTCGACAAGGTTCCTGGCGCGATACAGGAAGTAGATCCCGGCCATCGCCAGCATCCCCATCAGGAACCCCGTATACAGCCGGATCTGCTCGGCCTGAGAGTAGTCACGAAACATTGCCTTCCTCCTGGTCTGCCTGGCTCTTCCGCATTTCGATGATCTCGAACAAAAACGGACACCGCTTGACCACCTTGCGCGCGTAGAACGCCCGAAACGAATTGTTGAGTTTGTAGTCGTCGCCTTGGGTCCGAATCCGGCCCCGGCGCAGATCCTCGATCACCGCGCCGATCCCGATCCGCTTCTCGCCCCGGCCCCACAGATGGACGCATTGGCGCTCGATCGCCAGGTATACGTGCGGGTTCGCCTCGTCAAAGGCCGCGAACCGCTCAGCCAACGTCGCGCCTTTCGGCATGACCGGCTGAACAAATGGAGCGTCAAACAGCCCCGGCTGATCCACTGTCGCTGTCATTTTTCCTCCCGAACTTCACGTTCCATCCATGCCCGGTCCATCCCCCGGCGTTCAATTCCTCGTGATCCGTCAAGGTAAGGCCGGCTGATTCCGCGGCCTTCTTCACGATCTCACCCTCTTTGAGATATGACGATCGGTTGATCGTCCCGTCCATCAGAACCAGGTGCGCTCGTCCCGGCTTGGCCTTGCGAACCGCCAACAGGCGCACCCGCCCAGGCTCCTGCCGCAAGACCAGTTTCAGCCCGTGAAAGAGATCGAGCTTCGCTTCGCGTTCCTTGTGCTTGCCAACCTGAACGGCGAGAGCGCCAATGATTTCCTTAAGATTTTCCGTTGCCATTCTATTTGCCAAACCTTTTGTTGATTCGGACGGTTCTTCCGGCGTTCGCCACGCAATCTGCCAGAAAATCGATCTCTTCCTGCAACGCGGCTTTGCGCTCTGGAGTGATCGTCTCGATCGCCATCTCACTTTCGAGGCTTTCCTTCATCTTCTCAAAGGTTTTCAGCGCGTCCAGGGCATTGTCAACCCGCCAACTCCCCACGATCCGCGGGGTTTTGCCCAGGCGATACACCTTCGCTACGTCCTTGCCCTCTTCGGCCAGGAACCACCCCTCGCGCCACGGCGCATCTTTCGGGATGGCGTATTTCGGCATCACGCCCTTGTAGCGCGTGTGCGCGTTGCGGCCGGAAATCGCTTTGTTCAGCCAAGACATCGATCGTTCTTCGCGTTCGTCGGTCATCGCGCCTTCCCCTTCACCATGCGGAAACCCTTCTTGCATGATGGGCAAATGTGATGCGGGGACTTGTCATACACATGCACCGACTTCGAGCAATTCGGACATGCCACAATCACCCGTCGCCGCCTCGCCTGTTGCTTCACTTGGAACCTCCCTGCCGAAAGTCCGGCGCCGCCATGTAGATCGCCCGGTTCCCTGCCGTAACGTCGCACCAGCGGGAAACAAGCCGCGGATCGAACAATTCGCCGGTCTTGTCCGTCGCGTCGTAGTTCGTGCTGATCACCGTGGGAAGCGCGTTCATATACCTCGAGTCCAGCACGGCGAACCACTGTTCGGATGCCCACTCGGTTGCCTTCTCTGTCCCCAGGTCATCCACGATCAACAGCTCGACCGCCTTGTAACGGTTCAGCCGCTCATAGAATCCTTCCGGCGCGACCGGGCGGCCCGTCACCGGATCTTCCTCGAACGTCGCTTTCAGGCTCCCCAACAGGTCCAGGGCGCGAATCATCGCGGCCGGCTGGCCCATCCGTCGCCGTTCATTCATAATCGCCGCGCACAGATGCGTCTTGCCCGTCCCCCGCGGCCCGTAGAACACCAACCACTTGCCCCGTGGATCTGCAGCGAACTCCCGCGCCGCTTCCCACGCCACCCGGAGCGTAGCGTTCAGCCCCGGCTTGTAGCTGGCGAACGTCTGCGCCTCGGCTTTCGCGTTGGCCCCGCTCAACTGGTCCACCGCCTTCACCCGCCGCGTCTGAGCCACCCGGCAAGTCGGGCAGGGTGTTATCCCGTCGCCCAACAAGAGATACCGCATGTTCCCGCACGTCTCGCAATCCGGCTCCCCAGGCTCCGGCGCCGTTTTTGCCGGCCCGTCCAGAAACCCCTCGGCCATTCCGTGACGCGCCGCGCGCGCTTTCCACTT
>Ga0154020_10007008_pt1 | contig 13195 bp, 10 predicted proteins | sample Klosneuvirus_201_FD_109709 | JGI IMG/M metagenome (GOLD analysis project Ga0154020, IMG submission 109709) | Active sludge microbial communities from wastewater, Klosterneuburg, Austria - Klosneuvirus_20160825_MG | ecosystem: Engineered > WWTP > Aerobic digester > Activated sludge | place... | reverse complement strand
TGGCGGCCATCTCTTCACTGCGCGCCGTCCAGGGGGCCTTGATGCGCGGGGTGGTGGTGCCGGTCACGCGCAGCTGCAGGGGCACGGCCGCCGGGTTGCCTTGGGTCACGGCGCTTTTCAGCGTGGCGGCCGGCGTGGTGGACGGGGTGTAGGCCGGTGCGGTGTGCGTCTTGGATGGCCTGGCGGCGTATGGCTCCGGCGCGGGCGCGGGTTTCCCCGTGGTGGAGACACGTGTTTGTGCGGTGCCGGGTTTGACCAACATGACGGCGGGCAGCATGCAGGGCGGGGCGTTGGCCTGCAAGCAGCCGCGCGCAGCGTCCAGGCAACGCGGCGTCCATGGGGTGCGCTGGTTTGTGGGGCTTGTCCCTGGGCAACGGCGCTCCAACGTGGCAAACCGTTTTGTGGAGGTGCAACAACCCATGGAGATGGTGCCCATGCAGAACAGGCGTTTCCTTTCGGTGCAAGAGGTTGCCGTTGAACTGCGCGTGCCGGAGGCCGCGGTGGCCGCCGCGGTCAAGGCTGGCGAACTGCCATGCCTGATGGTGGATGGTGCGTGCCGCATTCCGGCCCACGCGTTGGTGGTCCCTCCCGGACGCCGCACCCCGGGCTGGCGCAAGGGCGCCGCCGCGCTGGTGGCGGTGGCGGCGCTGGCGCTCACCTGGAACGCGGTGGCGGACGTGCTCCCCACGGATGCGCCGCTGCGGCGCACCATCCCCTACGCCGGCACGGCCGAACGCGACGGCCTGGCGTTGGAGGGGCAGGTTCCCATGTCCTTCACCATTGAGAACGAGGGCGGAGGCGTGTTGTGGGGACCGGAGGCCCAGAACGTGGCGGTGTCCGGCGGGCGTTTTGCGGTGGAGCTGGGGGCGGTCCTGGCGCTCACCCCCGCGGTGCTCAACGCGCGTGAGGCGCGCCTGGCGGTGACGGTCAACGGCCAGCCCCTGGCCGGGCGCCAGCGCATCCTCACGGTCCTGTCCGACGCTGCGGGCGCCAACACCATCCCCGCGGGAACCATCCAGGCTTTTGGTGGCAACACCGTACCGGTGGGCTGGTTGTTGTGTGACGGCTCGGCGGTGGACGGCGCGCGCTACCCGCAGCTCTTTGCGGCACTGGGCACGGCGTGGGGCAACGGCACCACCGGCAACAACGCCGTGGGCGGCGTGACCAACTTCAACCTGCCGGACCTGCGGGGGCGTTTTTTGCGCGGGGCCAGCCTGGCCACGGGGCGGGACCCCGGCGCCCCGTTCCGCGTGCCCAGTGCGGCGGGCGGCGCGGCCGGAGACTCGGTGGGGACGCTGCAGGACAGCGCCACGCGCATGCCGGGCAATCCTTTTGTCACCGGTGATGATGCGCCGGACCACGGGCACAACTTTGGCGTCCATGGCGGCACGTTTGGTGACGGGGCGGGCGCGGCAGGCATGTACACCGGGTTTGCGCTGCGCGAGACGCGCTACACCTCCGGCGCCACCGCGCGGCACCGGCACGCCATCTTTGGCGGGGATGCGGAAAGCCGGCCCTTCAACGCTTCGGTGAACTACATCATCCGCTATTGAAGCAGCGCACGTCCTGTCTCCTTGGGTTTGCGGGTTTGTTGAAGGAGATGGTTGCTCATGGGGCCATGGTTGGCCTCACACCAGCGGGCTGAACTGCAGCGGCTGGGCAACGTTTTTCACCCTGGCTTCACGCTGGGGCCCAAAGACAAACCCGTGACCCGCGGGAAGAGACGCCAGACACTCCTGCATCACCAGGATTTCGCCCTTTTCCGCCACGCCCTGGAGGCGTGCGGTGTTGTTCATCCCGGAGGAAAATCCGGTGAAATTGTCATTGGGTCCAAACAGGCCCACAAACAGCGGCGCCAGGTTCACCCCCGTTGTGACGCCCAGGCCGTGACCCTGCAGGTGGGAAAACTCCGGTACGTCCGGCAGCAGCGTGGTCATGTCCCGGATGGCGCGCGCGCAGTGCAACGCCGAGGTCAACCGCCCGCCGTGGGATTGGCGGTAGAACGGCGGTCCAAACAGGGCAATGACACAGTCTCCAACCATCTTGTCAAACGCACCGCCGTGCCGCCACACCAGGTCCACCACGCGGCGGCTCCAGCCTTCCACCAGCGCGGCCACCTTGCCGGGTGTCTTGAGCACCTGTTCGGACAGGCGGGTGAAGCCGGCAATGTCCACGTAGAGGATGGCCACCGTCTCCTCGCGCGGCGTGAGAAACTTCTCCACGTATGCGTCATGGCGCAGCAACATGGAGACGTCGTGTTCGCCAAACGTGCGGGCCAGCGTGCGGTACTCCTTGTTGAAGTCCACCACGCGTTGCCGGATGAAGTTGGAGAACCCGGCCAGCAGCTCGCGGTCATGGGTGTTGAAACGTCCCGCGGCGTTGGTGGCCAGGATCTTCCCCACCACGCTGGAATGGGTGATGCCGTTGATGAGGACCTCTTCGCGGCCGCGGGTGAAACCAAAACGCCGGGGCAACGCCTGGTCCCCGTGGTCCAGCAGCGCGGCTGCCTGGGCCTTGATCACCCCGTCTTCATTCCCGGCCAGGCCTTCCTCCATGGTGGAGGACTTGAGCACGCCGTGTTCAAACAACAGCGCGTGCACGGTGGAACCACCTTCCTCCGCGCGGCAGGTGATGAGCAGGCGCTCCAGCGGCATGGACAGCGTGAGCACGTGGACGGCCGCCGTGAGCCCCTGGGACAACACGCGGTGTTTGAGCGCGTCCCCCAGCGCCATCATGATGCGGTGTTTTTCCCGCGCCGAACGTATCTGGTGGAGGAAGTTGTCCAGTTCTTCACACGCCACCTCCAGCGCCTGCATCAGAAAACCGCGGCGCGCCAGGGGGGCCTTGGCCTGGTCAAACACCAGACCCATGACGCCAAACCATTCACCCGCCACATCCAGGGGACGCGCCAGGATGACGTGGTCACCCGTTTCCAGCGTGACCTCCCGGCGCAGTGCGGGGCCGGCCTCTTCCAGCACGTGCGCAAGCTCCCTCAGGACCAGTGCCGCGGGATGGGTCACGGTGGCCAGCTCCAGGTCTTCCTGGAACGTGTGCACCAGCGCCGCGCGTGCGCCCAGTTGATGGGACAACGTGGGCAGCAGCACGGTCATGGCGTCCTGGAGGGAAAGCCGTTGTTGCTGGCAGTCCTCCACTGTGGCGTCCAACAACGCGTTGAGATCCAGCAGGGCCTGCAGCGCTTGAGCATCCGGGGTCATGGCCGCTTGATGCCACAGCACCACGCGCGGACAAAGTGCTGGCGGCGCGGTGGGCGTTCAGGCGGGCTTGCGCGCGTAGCTCACCGTCAACATTTCCCATTGGTGGCCGTCCGGCACGTTCCAGTACACCAGGCGGCCACCCAGGTAGGCGCCCTCCTGCTGGTCCGGCGGGCCGCGCACGCTGCTGCGGAATGTTACACCCGCGGCCCCAAGACGGCCCAGCACGGCGTCAAACCCGGCATCATCCACGCGGAAACAGACATGCGTGACGGGAAACGGTTCATCCATCTGGTCAAAGTCCAACGTGAGACCGTCACTGACGTAGACTGCGGTGAATGGCCCGGCCGCCGCCGCACCCCAGGAAACACCCAGGAGGTCTGCCAGTTGTCTGGCGGCGGCAACGCGGTCCTTGGATGGAATGGTGAGGTGATCCAGTTGGATGTCCATGCGGGGGCTCCTGGTGTGCACGCCTGCAATGATCGCACGGGCGTTGGGTGACGTCATGGGCGGTGGGTGTGCCCGTGGCGCGCTGGTCCGGTGTTGACGTTGACGGGGCTGGCGGGTTGCGCGCACGCTGCGCGGCCACATGACTGCAAACTTCTGGGACAACCGCTACGGGGAAGAGGGCTTTGCCTACGGTGAGGCGCCCAATGATTTTCTGCGCAGCGTGTTGGAGCGGCTGCCGCCGGGGGATGCCCTGTGCCTGGCCGAGGGAGAGGGCCGCAACGCGGTCTACCTGGCGCAACACGGCTACACGGTGACCGCGGTGGACCAGAGTGCGGTGGGTCTTGAGAAGGCGCGCGCGCTGGCGGCAACAAAAGAGGTGACGGTGGAGACCATCACCGCAGACCTGGAGCATTTTGAAATGGCGCCAGGACGTTGGGATGTGGTGCTGGCGGTGTGGTGCCACCTTCCGCCCGCGTTGCGAAAGAAGGTGCATGCCGCGGCGGTGACGGCGTTGCGGCCCGGTGGGGCGTTGGTGCTGGAGGCGTACACGCCGGACCAGCTCACGTACAAAACCGGAGGCCCCCCAAACGCCGAGTTGATGCCCACGCTGGCGGACCTCAAGGCTGATTTTGCCGGGCTGGACCTGGAGCACGCGGTGGAACTGGTGCGTGAAGTCCAGGAAGGCCGCTACCACAGCGGCATGAGCGCGGTGGTGCAGGTGCTGGGGTTCAAGCGCGCGTGAAGGTTTCTCTCACCATGCCCCTGGGCAACCACGTCTTCTGCACCTGCCAGCCTGGTGCGGCGGCGGCGCTCAAGGCGGACGTGGGGCGCAACTTCAAGCGGTTCAAGCCCGCGTACATGCGGCCGGGACTGGTCACCTTCAAGGTGGACGGCGCGCCGGTGGGTGCAAACCTGCCGGCCCCGTCGCTTTTGGCGCGTTGCTGGGGCCTGGGGCTGGGCCAGGCCCGGGATGGTGGCGCGGTGCTGGCGGCGGTGGATGCGGCGGTGGGCGGTAAGGTGCCGTTGGTGTTGCAGGTCTCCCCGCGCGTGTTGCCCACCGCGGCCGAGCCACCGCCCCCCAACACACCGGACACCACCGCGGTGTTCAACGCACTGCTGCGCGAATCCCCGGCGCTGGCGCTGCGCGTGCGCCCCGACGGTGTCCCGCAACGCGGTGACCTGGTGGTGGATGTGTTGTGTGCGTCTGGTGAGCCACATTTTGTGGGCATGCACGTGTTTGATCCGGCGGTGCGTGTGCCCGGAGCGGGCGGGGCCATCCCGGTGACGTTGCCGGCGCACCTGCCGTCCCGCGCGTACGTGAAGATGGTGGAGGCGTTGGCCTTTGGGCGGGTGCCGTTGGCGGTGGGGGACACGGCATTGGAGCTGGGCAGTGCGCCGGGCGGGGCCACGCTGGCTTTGTTGGAACGCGGGGTGGCCGTGCTGGGCGTGGATCCTGGCGCCATGGACCCGCAGGTGGTGGCGTATGTGGGAGAGGGTGGGGCCCGGCTGACACACCTGCAGCGGCTCATGTCCCAGGTGGACCGGCGGGATCTTCCCGCGGCGCTGCACTGGGTGGTGCTGGACGCCAACATGGCGCCGCAGGTGGCCCTGGGGACGGTGGCGCGGTTGTTGAGCGTGCCCCGGCCCGCGTTGTGCGGGGTCATCCTGACGCTCAAGTTGGATGGTTTTGCCGCCGTCCACCATGCGCCGGGCTGGCTGGAACGCGTGGAAGGGATGGGGATGGCCAGGGTCCGTGCCACGCACCTGCCGTCCAGCCGGACCGAGGTGTGTGTGGTGGGGTTGACCCCTGCGGGGCTGGCGCGTCTGACTGGCGACGGAAAATAGGGCAATGTAACGGCCCGGGGTATGGATCTGCCTGCGGGCACGCCGCGTGTGGCGGCCGCAACACGAGGTGAGGCCCTGTTTCAATCCGGACAGGAGGTCAACCGCTACGTGGTGCTGGGGAAGCTGGCACGCGGTGGCATGGCCGAAGTCTGGCTGGCCCGGCAACGTGGCCCCGCAGGGTTCCAGAAGACGCTGGTGCTCAAGTCCATTGCGTCGCCGTTCAATGAAGACCCGGCCTTTGTCCAGATGTTCCTGGCCGAGGCACGGTTGGCCGCACTCATCAACCACCCCAACGTGGTGCAGATATTTGACCTGGAGGATGCCCCCGGCGCGCAGTTCATTGCCATGGAGTTTCTGGAGGGCCGCAACCTCTACCAGGTGACCAAGGCGCTGGCGGGCCGCGCCATGCCGTTTGATGCGTCGGTGGCGGTGCGGGTGATGACCGAAGCGTGCGCCGGCCTGGAGTTTGCGCACGCGCTCAAGGACAACCGCGGCGCTGAGCTCAAGATCATCCACCGGGACGTGACGCCGGAAAACATCTTTGTGACCTACCAGGGCCACATCAAGGTGCTGGATTTTGGCATTGCCAAGGCCGCGCAGGGGGTGAACACCACCAAGCCCGGGAATGTTCGCGGCAAGTTGATGTACCTGGCGCCGGAACAGGTGTTGGGTCATCCCCTGGACCGGCGCGTGGACATCTGGAGCGTGGGGGTGAACCTCTACGTGCTGCTCACCGGGAAGTTCCCGTTTGAGGGGCCCAATGAGCTGGAGCACATGCGCGCCATCCTGCAGCATGCGCCGTTGCCGCCCACCAAGGTGCGCAAGGACCTGCCGCCCGCGCTGGATGCCATTGTGATGCGCGCGTTGGAGAAGGACCCCGCCAAGCGCTACCCCACCGCCGGCGCGCTGCGCCTGGCGCTGGAGGAGTTCCTGCGGGACCAGCCGCCGGTGAGCGCGTTCCACGTGGCCAGCCTCATGGAGCTGTTGTTCCCCGCCAACACCGACCCCATCCGGCAGAAGCTGGACGCGTTGTTGAGTCTTCCCACCGAGGAGATTGTGAAAAACCTCTCCGGGGAGACCGCCGTGGAACCGCTGCGCGCCAACGCCACGCCGGCGCGGCCCGTGGCGGGTTCTCCGGCCGCGGAGGGCCCGCCGCCGGAGGTGATGGAACTCAACACCGCGCAGTTTGCGGCGGCGCTGGACGGTTCTTTTCGGGACCCCATCCCCACCGAGCCGCTGCGCAGCTTGGAGGCGGAGGACAAGACCAACCCCGGCGCTCCGCCATCTTTTGCTGACCAGACCACCGCCCCCGGCGAGCCGCGGGCCCAGCGCGCCGGAGGTTATCCCCCGCGGGGTGGCCAGGGGGACGCCACGGTGGTGGCACCACCCCCGGCACGTGCGTTTGAGGCCACCGTGGTGGTGCGGCTTCCGCCGGAAGGTGACCGTGGTGTGGATGACCCGGATGTCACCGCCGAAGACCCCCTGCCCCATGCGCCGCAGGGCGCGCCACCGGCGGTGCTGGCGGGGCGCAGTGATGCCGCGGCAGCGCAGAAGAAGAAACGCATGGTCCAAGCCGCAGTGGCCGCGGGTTTGGTGATGCTGGTGGGGTTGGCGTTTTCTGCCAGGTCCACGCCGGACGTCACGGCGCCACCGGTGGTGGACGTCAGGGTGCCGCCCGTTGTGGACGTCACGGCGCCACGCGTGGCCGCCCAGCCGGATGTTGTGGACCCACCGCGGGCGCAGCCGGATCCCGCTGTCCCCGCCACGGCGCAGGATGCACCGGAACCGGACGTGGAACCGCCGCCAGATGACACGCCCGAGGAGAAACTTTCCGAGCCAAGACGTGGCACGCCATCTGGCGCATTGGCCATTTCCTCCAACGTGCGGGCCAATGTGTATGTGGACGGGCGCATGGTGGGGCGCACCCCGCTGCGTTTGGGTCACGTGTCGGTGGGGGAACACCGCGTTCGCGTGGTGTTCCGCGCGTCTGAAGGCGCGGTGAGCAAGGAGCTTGTGGCGCCAGTGAAGAACGGCCTGCTCACCGAAAGGCGGGTCACGTTTGGCAAGGGCCGGCTCAACGTGCGCGTGTCCCCGTGGGCCGAGGTGCGCGTGGACGGCCGGCGGTTTGGTCTGACGCCCATGGCGCCCATCACGTTGATGGAGGGTGAACACGAGCTGCAGCTGGACAACAAGGACCTCAAGGCCCGCAAGGTCATGCGCATCACCGTGGAGGCCGGCAAGGACACCGAGGTGAAGGTGAAGCTGGGAGATTGAGAATGGGGTTGCGGGCGCGGGGGCCGTTGGCCAGACTGGCGTCCATGGAATCACGCGTGAGGGCGGCCGGGACCTTGTTGTTGTTGCTGCTGTGGCTGGTCCCCACCTCCGCGGATGCCGGCGGTGCGGTGGCGTATCCAGGCTGCACGTTCAACGGCATCCGGCTGTGGGGCAAGGTCAAGGTGGTGGACCACTTCCCGGACATCAAGGTGAAGGTGGTGGAGCACTTTGCGGATGTTCACGTCAAGAAGGTGGAACATTTCCCGGACGCGTGCGGCAAGTGGCAGCTGGTGGAGCACTTCCCGGATTTCAAGATCCAGTACGTGGAACATTTCCCCGACGTCAAAGTGAAGTTTGTGGACCACTTTCCCGGGAAGCCCTGACCAGAAGCGCCCGGGCTTTGGCGGGCCACCTTGGCGTGGTCAACGCAGGCCTCTCACGCCACCGCGGGCTGCAACGCATTGGTGCGCAAATGCCACTCAAACGGCAGGACCTTGTTCTCCCGGTCATCCCGCGTGCGCAACAGCTCCAGCAGGTCAGAAGACGTCACCAGGCCCACCAGCTTGCCGTTGGCGTCCACCACCGGGACGCTGTCAATCTTGTTGGAGAGCATGAGGTCCGCCACGGCACCCACCGTGGCGTTGGGGCCCACCGTGATGGGCGTGGGGGTCATGACGTGCTGCACCGGGATGGTGGGCACCACCAGTTCATCTTCTTCCAGCTGGGCAAACAGCAGCACATCCCGGTCAGACAGGATGCCCACCAGCGTCTCCCCATCCAACACCGGGAGGTGGCGTATGGACAGCCGCTCCATGATGGCATGGGCCGCGTCCAGATCATCTGCGGGGGCAATGCACACAACATCCCTGGTCATGGCGGCATGGGCCTTCATGGGTCACTCCACAACAGTGGACAGGGCGTGCGCCCTCCTTGCGCGGCCGACCACCGGCCGCGTCAGGGTTGCGCGAAAATGGGAACCCGCGCCCCTGTCCAACAAAGGGGTTTGCGCCTCCCGTGCCAGTCTGACGTCGAAACAATCCACCGGGTGACCGCCCCGCCCCGTTGGAACGCCGCATGCGGCGTGCCACAAGCACCCCATGGCCGGTGCCGTTGCATGGTGGAAGCGCGCGGTGGTGTACCAGATCTATCCACGCAGTTTCCTGGACACCAACGGGGACGGCCTGGGTGACTTGCCCGGTGTGGTGGCGCGGTTGGAGTACCTGCAGGCGCTGGGTGTGGACACGTTGTGGCTCTGCCCGTTCTACCCCAGCCCGCAGGTGGACAACGGGTATGACATTGAAGACCACCAGGGCGTGGACCCGCGGTTTGGAACGCTGGCGGACATGTTGGCGCTGTTGGACGCGGCACACGGGCGCGGGATGCGGGTGGTGGTGGACGCGGTGCTCAACCACACCTCAGACGCGCACCCGTGGTTTGTGGCGTCACGGTCCTCCCGGGCCCATCCCATGCGGAATTTCTACATCTGGCGGGACGGGCCACCGCACACGCCACCCAATGACTGGCGCAGCATATTTGGTGGCCCGGCGTGGACCCATGATGCCACCACCAACGCCTGGTACCTCCACCTCTTTGCCCGCGAACAACCGGACCTCAACTGGGACAACCCGGAGGTTCGCGCACGGCTCTATGGGATGTTGTCCACGTGGTTGGACCGCGGCGTGGACGGGTTCCGCCTGGACGCCATCTCCTTCATCTCCAAGAAGCCCGGCCTGCCGGACATGGGGGCCACGGCAGACATCACCAGAAGCTACGCCAACGGCCCCAACATCCACGCGTGGTTGCAGGAGTTCCACACCCGCGTGCTGGCCGGCCGTGACGTCATGACCGTGGGGGAGATGGGAGGCGTGGGCCCGGAGGAAGCTCCGCTGTACGTGGGGGCGGCCCGCAACGAACTGTCCATGGTCATCCATTTTGACCACACCGCGCTGGACCGCACCCCGCAGGATTTTTTTTCACCCGCGCCCTGGCAGCCCGCTGCGCTGCGGGAGGTGTTCCACCGCTGGGACGCGGCGTTGGGGGAGGACGGCTGGCAGGCGGTGTACCTGGGCAACCATGACCTCCCGCGGCTGGTGAGCCGTTTTGGTGACGACGGAATGTTTCGCGAGCAAAGCGCCAGGATGTTGGCCACGTTGTTGTTGTGCTGGCGCGGGACGCCGTTCATCTACCAGGGGGACGAGCTGGGTCACCCCAACACCACCTTTGGGGGGCTGGAGGATTTTCGTGATCTGGTGGTGGAGCGGCAGTGGAAGGAGGCGCGCGCCCGCGGTGTCAGCCTGGAAGAATTTCTGGCCAACATGCGCAAGACCGCGCGGGACCACGCGCGCACGCCCATGCCGTGGAATGCACAACCCCACGGCGGATTTACGTCCGGCACGCCGTGGTTGCCGGTGCATCCGGGATTTTCTGCGTTCCATGCGCAGGGCCAGCGGGACAACCCGGACAGCGTGTTCCATTTCTACCGGCGGTTGATTGCCCTGCGAAAGGCCACCCCGGTGCTGGTCCACGGGGACGTGCAGCGGGTTGAAAGCGGCAACCCGGACGTGTGGGCCTTTGGCCGGACGTGGAACAACGCACGTGCGCTGGTGGTGCTCAACCTGGGTGCTGTGCCCGCGCAGGTCACGCTGCACGCCGCCACCATGGATCTCACCGGCCTGAGCCATACGTTGGGCAACGAACCACCGCGCGGGACACTCCCTACTGTGGAGTTGGGTCCCTACGGTGCGGGCATCTGGCTGGCGTGAGGAAGAACCTCAGCCTTTTTGTGTGGGGAGACCTTCGTCAGCCCAGGCGTTCATGCCGCCAAACACGCTCTTCACGTTTTTGTAGCCGTGCGCCTTGAGGATGAGCATGCCGTAGATGGAGCGTTTGCCGCGCGCGCAAATGGCCAGGATGTGCGCGTCATGGTCCCTGGGCAGCGTGGCCACCGGCCCCTTGGACAGCTCCCCCAACGGGACCAGCAGTGCGTTGTCCACGCGCACCTCCTTGAATTCATCCTCTTCCCGCACGTCCAGGAGCACCGCCCCGTCTTTCATCATGGCCGCCGCCTGTTTGACGTCCACCACGTCCGGGGAGGTCTCTGCAAACAGCACCGCGGCCTGGAGGTGTTGGGCAAACGGGTCTGCCGGCGCGGAAGACGCTCCCATGTTGGGAAAAAGTTCCGGGAGGTGGCGCAGGTAGGACGAGAGGTACTTGAATGCATTGTCCGCAAACATCACCACGCACACGTTGCCCGGCTCATCCGGAACGGCCTTGAGTGCGCCGGCCAACGCCATGGCGCAGCTTGGCCCGGCAATGACACACTCCTCCTGGATGAGGCGTTTGTTGAGGCTGTAGGCCTCGTCGTCGGTGATTTCCAGGACGCCGTCATACTCGTGGGGCAGGAAAAAATCCGTGAGTGCCAGGGCCTTGCGGCTGCGAACCCCTGGAATGTCATGACCGTCTGTGGGGTGGACGCCAATGACCTTGATGTCCTTGTTGTTGGATTTGAGGAACCGCCCGGTGCCGGTGATGGTGCCGCACGTCCCCAGCGCGGCCACAAAGTGGGTGATGTTTCCCTGGGTCTGACGCCACACTTCGGGGCCGGTGGTACGGAAGTGCGCATCCGGGTTGGCGGGGTTTTTGTACTGGTTGAGGGAGCGCCAGCCGGGCTGGTCCCCCATTTGTGCGGCCTTGGCCATGGCGCCTTCGGGCGCGCCGGGCATGGGGCACAAGGCGTCTTCCAGCTCAATGAGGTTGGTGCCAAACAACCGCAGCGCCGAGCGTTTCTCCAAGGGAATGGCGCTGGAGAGCGTTGCGGTGAACTTGTACCCGCGCGCGTTGGAGACCATGGCCAGGCCCATGCCGGTGTTGCCGGAGGTGGGCTCCACCAGGTTCTCCAGCTTTTCACCGCGTTCTTCGGCGTCACGCACCAGGTTGTAGGCCACGCGGTCCTTCACCGCGCCAAAGGGGTTGTACCACTCCAGCTTGGCGTAGACCTTGGTGTGCTTGAACGGGACGGTGCGCGTGAGACGGACCAACGGCGTGGGGTTTTCTGCGTTGGACATCATGTGCAGCATGGAGTCATAGACCCGCAGGCTGTGGTCACTCATGGAAGGCTCCGGTGGCCGTCACCAGGTGGCGGCAGCGTCGGAGGATGTAGCAGGGGGCCCTGGGGCCGACAATTGCGGCCACCTGGCCCGGCGGCCAGACGTTGGCGCCGAGCGCAGCTGCCGGGCTGGACCCCAACCTCCAGAAATCAGGGGCAGGGTCCGGCGGTGGCCACATCCATGCCCGCGGCAGCTGCTTCACAGCTGTTGGAGTAGGTGACGCTGTTGCAGCCGCACACCGGGTCCAGGATGCGCGGGCAGGCGTCCGGGCGCGGCCGGCAGGTGCCCAGCTCATCCTGTACCCCGCAGCCGTTGGACGCGTAGTCACAATAGGATGCGGCGTTGCAGGTGGGGGAGCCCGGCCCGCCACACAACGCCACGCTGTCACAGGCGCCCTCGGAGGCCATGTCCACGCCGGCCGCGGCGGCCTCGCACTGGTTGCCGTAGGTCAGGCCATTGCAGCCGCACACCGGACGGAAGATGAGCGGGCACTGGATGGGGGTGACCTCACACGTGCCGGAGATTCCGCTGGCCACCCCGCAGCTGTTGGGCTCGTAGTTGCAGTACTGCCCGTTGGCACAGCCCTGCGCCGCGGAACACGCGTTGGGTGTGTTGCACGCGCCGTCCGAGGCCACATCCACCCCCGCCGCAGCGGCATCACACGCATTGGAGTACGTGTTGCCGTCACAGCCGCACACCGGCGCGTAGATGTCCGGGCACACGCTGGGTTGGGTCACGCAGCGGCCCATGCGTCCCGCAGCGCCACAGCTCAGGTCTGCCCAGTCACAATATTCCCCGGTGGGGCACGCCATGGTGGCCGAACAGCCATCCACCGACGGACACACCCCGTCCGACGCCACATCCACCCCAGCGGCCGCAGCGTCACAGGCGTTGGAGTACGTGTTGTTGTCACAGCCGCACACCGGAGCCCAGACATCCGGGCAAACCCGCGGGAGCTGGCGGCAAAATCCCTGCTCGTCCCCGGCGCCGCAGCTGTTGGGTTCAAAATCACAGAACGTCCCCGCGGGGCACAGTTCACCCAGCAGGCCGCCGCACACTGGAGCGTTCTGGCACGGCCCGTCTGATGAGACGTCCACGCCCGCGGCGGCGGCGTCACAGCTGTTGCCGTAGGTGTTGCCGTCACAACCGCACACCGGCAGGTAGACGTCCGGGCACACCTGGGGCCGCGGCTGGCAGATGCCCTGCCCGTCGGTGCGGCCACATTGGTTTGGCTCAAAATCGCAATATTCATCCCGCTGGCAGGTGTCTCCTGCGCGCGCACCGCAGGCTGTGGTGGTGGCACATTCG
>Ga0154020_10007007_pt1 | contig 13198 bp, 12 predicted proteins | sample Klosneuvirus_201_FD_109709 | JGI IMG/M metagenome (GOLD analysis project Ga0154020, IMG submission 109709) | Active sludge microbial communities from wastewater, Klosterneuburg, Austria - Klosneuvirus_20160825_MG | ecosystem: Engineered > WWTP > Aerobic digester > Activated sludge | place... | reverse complement strand
GGGTATGGTTACGGCTATGGCTATGGTTATGGCTATGGAACCGGCTATGGTTACTACGAGGAAGAGAAGGGTAAGAAGAAGAAGAAATTCTGGGGAAGGAAAGATAAATCCGAAGGCACCGAGGAGACTGAAAAGCAAGTAAAGAAAGGTAAAAGAGGCGATAGTGCCTGAGACGGAATCATTCCTGATTCATATATGAATTCCTTTGCCATTCTGCTTTGAAAGTAATAGAATTTATTAAGAAAAAACTCGATCCTGAGAGTAAAAAACTCTTCAGGAATAGTTCATGGGTTTTTTTCTCGAATTTTTTCAGCACAGGTCTGGCCTTTCTGAGATCTATTCTTATTGCAAGGGGCCTCGGTGTAAGTATCTATGGAACGTATGTGGTCGTTGTTGCATTTGTTGGGCTCATCCAGGAGTTTCTAAACCTTAATATCGGTACTGCATTAATCAGGTATGGTGCAGTTTATCATGCCGAGGGACGTAAAGACAAGTTGATGGCCTTGGTTAAGGTCAGTTTGTTTTTCAGTTTTGTGATGGCATTGGTCTCCATTTTGATCATTGCAATTCTTAGCAGAATTTCTTACTCAACATTTATCGATGAACCGGGTTTGGAATGGTTTATTGTTGCCTATGCTGCTGCTGCCAGCGTAACTTATTTAAATTCTGTAAGCCGGGGCTTATTGAGACTCTATTATAAATTCCGTTTGAGCTCAATAATTCAAATGCTCATGGATGTGATTGAGACAGGCGCCATTGCTATTGCGGTTATTTTTTATCCCCGTGACCTGAACGTGTTTTTCGTAGCAGTAATTATTACCCGCTTTCTAAATGGCTTTATTTGCAACGCCCTTGCTTTCTGGGAACTTCGGAAAGAGTTGGGCGGGCATCAATCTTCACCGGTTGCCCTGATAAAAGGTGACATGAATGATTTTAGAAATTATGTTCTCGGAAATTCAGTGGGGAATTCATTAAAAACACTCATTTCTCAGGGCGACATTGTCTTACTTCGGGCATTGACGTCATCGGAACAAGTGGGTTTATATAATGTTGCAAAGAAGCTGGCCTATGCAGTACTTACGCTCACCGATCCTTTGGTACAGTCTGTGTTCCCGCAATTCTCAAGACTTCTTGCTGAGCGAAAATTCTACGAAACAAGAAAGATGATTTTTCGTATCAGTTCTCTGGCCCTTGTCCCTGCGATACTATTTATGGTTCTTAGCATTAGCTTTAGTCAGACGATTATAGGTCTGGTGTACGGAGCAGAATACCTGGCTGCATCAGGTTCATTTTGTTTCTTCATTGTAGGTGCTACAACGGCCTCAGTTACGTTTTGGATGCTTCCTTTGGTATTAAGTCTTGGTCTCATTAAGGAACGATTAAAAATATATATTGTGACGATTCTTGCCGGAGTCGGATTGAGTGTTCTCCTGGTTCCTTCTCTTGAGTCGACCGGTATGTCTATTGTATTGCTGGCAATCAATCTGCTCAATCTAGCTTTGTTTGGATATCTGGTGAACAAAAGGATGAAAGAGACAAATGTGTTTTCACCAAGCGAATTGAAATAAGAAGTTTAAAATGATTATTCAGTTTTCCCAATCCGGTTTTCTTACACATCCTTTTGCCTTGCTGCAATTTGCACTTGGCAATAAATCAGCCTTGCATGAGGTTATGCTGATGCGTGCCGGGAGAATATTGCTTGGCAATAAGTTTGAAAAATCGCTTGCAAAAGAAGTCCTGATGGAAATTCGGGAAGGCAATTTCGTGCCGATGAATAAATTGCCGGATGTAAATCTTCCCGGTAATATGCCTACTTATCTTTTCGGAAAATTTTTGTATTTCATTGTGCGTTGTGCCAGGCCCGAGGTGATGGTTGAAACAGGAGTGGCTCACGGGGTATCATCCTGGACCATTCTTAACGCCATGCATAAAAACGGCACGGGGAAATTATACTCAATCGATTTGCCCAATCAGGATCTGAAGAGTTATAACCCGACAAACATCCATCAAAGCTCAGGATGGGCAGTACCTGATATATTACGACAAAGATGGGAATTACGCTTGGGTCCAAGTCAGGAATTATTGCCCCTCCTTATCAAGGAGCTCAAAACAATCGATGTTTTTTTTCATGATAGCGATCACAGTTATGAGAATATGACCTTTGAATTTGAAACCATTTTCGGTGCACTGAGACAGGGGGGATTGATTCTTTCTGATGATGTGCATAAGAATGCCGCTTTTTCAGACCTTGTCAGCAAGAAAGGTATAAAGGGACTTCAATTCTACACAAAAGGGGGAGCAGCAGTTAAATAGCTTTCATTCCTGTTTTGCCGCATGAATTGTAGTAACTTTAATCCTGATTTTCAGTAAAAATAATAGTGAGAATCCTCAAAAAAAGGATAGAATCCTCTATTTATGCTTCCGATATATCAACCTTACCTACCTAAAGAATGCCTCAAATATGCACATGATGCGCTTGATTCCACCTGGATTTCATCGCAGGGAGTTTATATAGATAAGGCAAAGGATTTACTCAAGGAAACATTGGGGAGTAAGTATGTTATCCTGATCAATAATGGAACCTGTGCAACGCATATGCTGGCACTTGGTTTGAAATTCAAATATCCTCATGTCAAAAAAATTCTTGTGCCAAACAATGTATATGTGGCAGCATGGAACAGTTTCCTCTTTTCTGATGGCTTTGAACTGATACCTGTCGATGCTAGTCTTGATACCTGGAACATGGATATCGCTAAGATCGGAAAGCATGGCGCTGATACTGCATTGCTGGTAGTTCATAATCTTGGAAATATTGTCAATGTTCCCCAAATTAAAAAGTTATATCCAGAACTGCTTATTGTGGAGGATAATTGTGAAGGGATTTTTGGAAAGCACGATGGATCATACTCCGGAACAAAATCTTTGATGAGTTCTTTTTCTTTTTTTGGAAATAAAACAATTACAAGCGGTGAAGGTGGAGCAGTATTCACACAAGACGAAGATTTGTTTGAATACTTAAACTCTGTTAGAGGCCAGGGGCAGTCGAGTGTAAGGTATATTCACGATAAGCTTGGGTATAATTACAGGATGACAAATGTGCAGGCAGCGCTATTATATGGACAGCTTTTAATTTATGATGAAATCAGGGAACGAAAGGCTGAAGTTTTCGCGATGTATAGGAAAGAACTGGAGTCTGTCGATGAGATAGCCTTTCAGTCTGAGGAAAAAGGTACAGAGCATGCCCAGTGGATGTTTGGATTGCGCTTTAAGAATTTCGACATGACTACTAAGCGAATGTTGGAATTATTTCTTTTTGAGAATAATATCGAAACGCGTCCAATGTTTTATCCTATCAATGCGCATGAGCATTTGAAAGATACAAAGGGAGAAACGAAAATTGCTTTGCAGCTGAATCATCAGTGTCTTTTATTGCCAAGTTTTCCTGAGCTCACCCGTAGTCAGGTTCTCACCGTTTGTCGGAAAATAAAAGAGTTTGTTCGAACACAGGCGAAGCCCTAAGATTATATGGAAAACCGGACCGCCAGCGTAGAAGTCCTTTCGAGTGAACAAAGTGCCCGCTGGGAGGAGCTTTATAAAGAGTTGCCTGCGAATTTGCGTGATATAAATTTCAGTTTCGACTATAATTTTCTGTATGAAAAAAATGGCGATGGAAATATCCGTCTTTTTTATTTCACCGAAGATTCGTTCGTGTACTTTTACCCCTTCCTCATTCGTCCCGTGATCATTGATGGCATGCCTACGCCTTATCAGGATGTTGAAACAGTTTACGGTTATACAGGACCAATTTCAAGCAGCAATAATCCGGACTTCATCCAAAAGGCAACGAGCGCATTTAAGCAGTACTGCGAAAGTGAGAATATTATTTCTGAGTTTATCCGGTTTCACCCTTTGTTAAGAAATGAAGGTTTGGTTTCTGTTGAAGCCGGAATAAAAGTATATGGATTGCGTGATTATGTTTACGTAGACCTGAAGAAAACAGAGGATGAGATTTGGAAAGGCTATTCTTCCCAGAATCGAAATAAAATCAGAAAAGCCGAGAAACAAGGCGTGAAAATAGAAGCAGTGAGCGATCAAGAAAATTTTTCTGTCTTTGTTGATTTGTATTTGCAAAATATGAAGCTGCTTAATGCAGCAAAAATGTATTTCTTTTCAAAAGATTTTTTCGAAGGCTTATTTGAGCTGGCTATAAAGGAAGGTGTAATTTTTATTGCCAGATCTGAAAAAGAAGTTCTGGGCGCAGCGGTTTTTTTAGGCGGGGGACCGATTGCCCACTATTTTCTTGCGGCTGCATCAGTGGAAGGAAAAAAAATGGCAGCAGGAAATCTTCTGTTGCACCATGGAATAAAATGGAGTCAACAAAATGGAATGCTTAAATTGCATCTTGGCGGAGGTGTAACAGAGGATCCGGATGATCCTCTGCTGGTTTTTAAAAATAACTTTTCTGTTCAGACTGAAAAGTTCTATATTGGAAAAAGGATTCATGATCAGGGTGCCTATGATTCATTGGTAAAAGAATGGGACCGAAAATTTCCTGAAGCAGCTTTGAAATACCAAAATATTTTGCAGCGTTATCGCTGGAGAAAAGAGGATATTGCCGAGTAATAATTGATTCATGGTGGATAAAATTATATTGAGAACCTTTACGAAGGAGGATACCGCGATCACCTGGCAGTGGAGAAATCAACAGGCTGTGCAGGATCATTTTTCAGGTCATCCTTATTCAGTGACCCGGACTCAGGAGGAAGATTGGTATGAGAAAAGTGTTCGGAATAATGAGAGTCAAAATGTATTCGCCATTGAGAAAGTAATAGACTCGAAGTTGGTAGGATTAAGTTTTCTGAAAAATATAAATAAAAATAATCTTCAAGCCGAATTTGCGATTTTAATTGATGAGAATTATTCAGGAAAAGGCTATGGAGGCCAGGCCTGTTATGCTACGCTAAAGCTCGCATTCCTCAAATTAAAACTTCACAGGGTATTTTTAAAAGTGCGAGTCGATAACGAGCCGGCCATTCGACTTTACGAAAGCTGCGGTTTTAAAATAGAAGGTGAATTGAGGGATGATGTGTTCAAGAAAGATAAATTCCGAAACCAATTCATCATGGGAATCCTGGATTCTGATTTTAAAAATGTGATGCAAAGAGAATCGCCCAACTCATAAAGATTTGTTCAGTGACGACTCAGAAGCGTGATTTAGCCATTTTTGTCTTTTCTCCGTATTGCCTGTTGAGGCCTACGACGAACAGAATCTTTGACATGCGTCTATGTGATGCATTGGCCGGACATAAGCAACAGGTCTCAATCGTTTATCCATACACTTATATGAAAGATAATATCAAATCTGTTCATATGAGTAACTATTATGCACTGGAGAACAAGGTACAAACACGAATGTTATACACTCCCCTGGCTGAAAATTCTCCTAAGTGGTGGAGATTCATTTGGCTTTTAGCCGGGTTTAAGTGGAGCGTAATCATGATTGGGCTCGGAAATATTTTCAAGCGGAAGCAACTTGTTTTTATTTCCAGAGATGCCAAGTCCTTGGTTCCAGCTCTCATTTTTCGAAGCATCCTTGGCCCGCTTTGCTCATGGAAAATATTCTTCATGGCCGCTGAAGTCAAGAGTAGTGCTATCTATAAATTCGTTGTTAGGAAATCTGATGGAATCCTTGCCGGTGTCACAACTACCAAGGAAGCAATACGAAGGATTGTTCCTGTTGATGAGCATAAGTTTTTGCTTGCTCTTGCTCCCGTTCCTATTTATAAAAATGAGCCGGGAAAGGAAGAGGCAAGAAGAAGAATTAATTATTCTCTCACAAATCCTTTAGTCGTTTATACAGGTAAACTTGGCCTGGAAGTGCAGGAGGTCAGATATATTCTTGAAGCTGCCGGCAAAATTCCTGCTATTAATTTTCTTTTTACCGGTGGGAGAAAAAGCGTTGTTGAAGCCATTAAAAATTATTGTCAGGAGAGGAATATTGAGAACGTGATTCTTACAGGATTTTTTGAAGATTCAAGAAAGATTCGCAACTACCAGATTGCTGCAGACGTACTTGTTTCCTATTACACTTCAAAGGATCACATGATCGAGTTTAATTACCCCCAGAAGATCAACGAATACATGTCTACCTTAAATCCTGTCCTTACTCCCGATTTTCCTGCCACAAGAGATGTGCTGAATGAAAATAATGTGTTGTTTGTTAAACCTGATGATGTCCAATCACTGGTCGATGGCATTAATAAACTTATCGGGGATAAAGAGTTATCAAGTCGTCTGGCGAGGCAGGCGTTCGAAGATGTTAAAGCTTTAAGCTTTACTAACCGTGCAGCTGAATTTCTTCGTTTTATAAAAAGCAGAATCTAAAAGGCGTCATTGCTGTTTTCAATTCCGATGAAGCTATCGTAAGCAGTTGTGCCTTAAAATTACTCAGTCTACAATTACGAATGATTGATAGTGACTGTAGGGGCTGCGCTGAATGCTGAATCTGTCAAGTCCAAAAACTTCCCTAAGTGCGACTGTTTCACCAGGGAAAAGCGGTTGATTTAATTCGTCAAATGCCAGCACACTTCCTTTTGTAAGGTGTGGTTTGATTAATTCGAGACATTTTTTTGTGGGCTCGTAAATATCGAAATCAAAATAGGCAAGGGAAATGATTGTTTCAGGATGAGCTTTGAGGTATTTTTCAAGTTGTTTTGATGCATCGCCTTTAATGAGCTCAAATTTTTTCATGTGTCCCAACGGACTTTCTTTTTCCTGTGCAACTAATAGCTTTTCAAGAAATTCTTCGTAGTTTTTGGATACTGAGTAGCCACCTTTCTTCACACTTGAACTCTTTCCATCTTTTTCGTGAACAGCTGGAAAGCCTTCCCATGTATCAAAGCCAATGATTCTTCGGCTATAGTTATAAGGTTCATAGATAGATCGGAGTGACTGAAAAAGTGCAAGATTCTGACCCCATCGAACTCCGAACTCCATGATCACCCCATGGATATTTTTATTTCTTTGGTAAAGATCATTCATAAAGAGAAATTTTCTCAGATCAGCAGGGTTCAAGAAAAGGCCAAGGTTTCTCATTAATTCCTCCTCAGGCAAAGGGTTATGCTTGAAGTGATCTATTAAATCCTGACGATTTTTAGCCTGCTCCTTTGAGACAATACTGGAGGTAATTTTGTGGTCTTCGGATTTCATCTTTAATGAATTGAACTATGATTGAACTTAAGGAACTGCTTCAGGGTTTCAATTCCTGTAAATTTTATCCATTTATATTTGAATGATGCGTAACTTTTCGAAATTGCTGTCATATAAACTAATTATGCATGAGATCCCTGAGCTTGTTCGGGGTTATTTTTGTTTATCCTCTGATATTATTAAAACGCCTGTTTTTCCCTCTCTTTTTTTTCAATGAAAAGCCAAAACTTTCAGACACTTCTTGGAAAATATTTTGATGGTGGATGGTTCAACATCAAGGATGGATTGCTTTCTGTTTTTTTCAGGCAGTTGGTGTATAAAAGAAATGCAAGCAAACTGATGGATGCGTTTACCCAAACAAAGGGCGAAGCCTCAACAGAACATGAACAGAAGATTTCAATTCCTCGATATGATGGAGTGGATGTTCGTGTCTTGAACCTCATGGACAAGCTGGATTCTGTGAAAGCAGATCTTATCGCTGCCGTGGTACATGGGAGCATTGCGACAGATGAGTTTATAAATTACAGTGATTTCGACGGGCTCATTATAATCCGCGATGAGGTGTTCAAAGATAAAGGCCGGCTCACGGCTCTTGCAGAAGTGATTCACGAATCAAAAAAGATCATGTTTGAGATAGATCCCTTCCAACATCATGGATGGTTTGTGCTCAAAGAAAATGATCTTTCAAATTTCCCGGTAGACTATCTGCCCTTGGAGGTGATGAGCCATTCAAAGTCACTGTTACAAGGGAATGATTTGGACCTCGTACTCAGACAGAAAAGTAAACCGGACTACTTCTCACCGGTCAAGAAAATTTGCAGAAGAATCAGGAAGACAGCTCAGCATGGGAACCGGCCAAGGACCTTATTCCAGCTGAAAAGCATATTGAGTGAGTTCATGATGCTTCCAACTTTGTATATCCAGGCACGCGACCAACGCGGGATTTTCAAAAAGTACAGCTTTGTTTTAGCCGCTGCTGATTTCAACCCGGGCACTTGGAGCATAATGGATGAGGTTTCAGACATAAGAGCCCAATGGGATAGCTATGATATATACAGGGATAAGAGGAAATTGAGGAAAATCGGTTATATTTGGATGAAATATCGGAAGAAAATGGGTCCTGCAATCCCTAAGGACCTGGCGAACAAACTGAACGATGATTTTTATCGTCGTATGGCCAATCTGGCCAATCAGGTAGAAGTGAATTTGTTTCGTTAATTCTCCGGGAATCCAAACATAGCATGTCTACATCTGCATATCTTTTTGTAAAGAAGAAAGTAAAAAAGCGACTCAAAAAGTACTATCGTGCTTTGCGAGGTGATCATTTTGACAATGCAGGTGCTGTGACTGCTCTGGATTATCAGGTGATTCAAATTGCCATTGATGAAGTGAGGCCATCTTCCTACATTGAAATTGGAACAGGAAAGGGAGTGTCGGCGACGCATGTGTTTAATTACTTGCAGGAAAAATTTCCTGCCTGTCAATTTTATACGCTGGAGATTTTTCAAGAGCACTATGACAATATCTTACGCAAGTACAAGGATTACCCAACTTTTCATGCATTGTTGGGATTGAGCGTTACACGTGATGAAACCACCAACCCGGCTTTTGATGAGTTAGCCAATTATAAAGGACCGGTAGATACCCTGAGGGATTTGCTAGAGAAGGAATTCTCCGATAAAAAAGTGGATATGGTTTTCATCGATTCAAGGAAAGGATCTGCTTTGGCAGAATTTAAACTGGTGGAAAAATACATGTCAAAAGATGGAATTGTTTTTTGCCATGATATTCTCAATCGGGGAAAAGGAGTCGAAGTTTTGTCATATTTGCAAGAGTTTCGTGAGCGTTATTTATACGATGTGCTCGATACCGGTCCGGCCGGAATTATTCGCATTCGCTTCATCACTAAATAAGACCGGTATAGAAAACACCAGAAGCAAGTTTCCTGACGATCATTATGACATTCGAATATCATTAAACTTAAAATTTCAGGAATCATCAGCGACTGATTCTTTCTATGGCATATCAAACTACGGACATACCTAAATTTACTGATGAGTCTGCTTATCACAGGATACTGAGAAAGGTAGCAAACAGAATTTCCGCTCTCGATGGAGTAGAGGCAATTTATCAGATCGGAGGTATAAGTAGCCCGGGAATCTCTGATCTGGATATGGTCGTTGTTTTTCAGAATGATTTTAAATGCTCCTACAATATTCACGACAGCTTATCGGAGGAAGAGAAGTATTTATTCATCCATAAATTGTACGGCACCTCCTTGGATCATTTTCATGAATCTTCAAGATTTTCTTTTTTTCAGAATTATTCATTGATTGGAGGGAAAGAAATCATCCAAAATAAAATTGAAGATCATGGTTCAGCTGACAAAGTAAAGACTCAAATTGCCCTGGAGTACATGCTGAAGATGTATGTAAATTTGACCCTGCAGGATACTTATAAAATTATTCAGGCGAGGAGCTTACTGTTACATGGAAAAGCACTTAGTTATGACGTTAGTTATCTGGGCTCCTCGGCCGCCAGATTAAGTGCTTTAGTCTCAGATTTGCTGGATATCAGGAAAAACTGGTTTGAAAGCAATTCCAATACCAGGAGGCTTTCAGAGTGGTTTCGTGCTATTTATATTATTTATCCGGAGGTTCTTGAGTCTGTCATTCGTGAAAAGGGATTTTATCTGGATGGAAATTTCTCGAAAAAAATTGCCCGGAACATATCCTTAATTCAGTCGGAAAAACTTCAATCCTCGCATAAAGGCTTTAGATTTCCGGCGTTTCCGGTCAACTTTTTGGGAAAAAAATATTTCAGACTGATGAACAGATTTAATACGTTCGAATTCAAGGTACCTTATCAGGCTGTTGAAGTTCCATCTGAACTCAGGGATTATTTTGACTTTCAGAGCGGGCAACGTAATTATAACCGGAACTTCCTTCCTCATTTTTATCCATTATCCAGCAGTTTATTGGCATGAAGAAAATAGTCTGGCAAACCCGCTCAGCAATTGTAGCTGAATCTATTCGCACAGGAATCTTGTCTCCTGATGCCAATGGAGGGAATGCATATGATGTGCATGCCGCTTTGGCAATAGCCAGGGATTTCAACCTGGAGGTTTCGGATGCCGCCATCCTTAGAAAGGACGATCAACTATTAAAATATTGGAGGAGGATGAGAAGGGATCAACCTGTAGCAGACCTGATTGTTTCTGAGCCATACCCAATAGTTTTCGGTTCCAGAATTAAAAGCATCCCATCAATCGGAATGATACATCACATCGATGATAATCTCGGGAAATCTTCACTCAAACATGTCTGGTATTTCGATCGCTTGAAAAGGAGGTTGCAGAAACTTAACCTCGTGGTTACGGTTTCTAGCTATTGGCGCGATTATCTGGAGAATCTGGGATGCAAGAATGTGAAAATCATTTATAATGCTTTTGATCCCGCCGATTATAAGGTATCTGAGCAGGAAATTCTTAAATTTAAGACAGAACACGGCATTCCTGAAGGGAAAGCTCTGATCTACGCCGGTAATGCCAATCGCCAGAAAGGGATCTACGAAGTATATAATGCACTAAAAGATCATGGTTACCATTTGTTGATGTCGGGTTCCAGGAACCAGGCAGCCGATCTTCCCGTACAATACCTTCATCTCGATAGAAAGTCATACGTGAGCATGTTGCATGCTTGTGACCTTGTCATCACCATGTCAAAGATGACAGAAGGTTGGAATCGTATTGCTCATGAAGCCTTGTTATGTGGCACTCCTGTTATCGGAAGCGGCATAGGTGGCATGAAAGAATTGCTTAATGGAGGCGGTCAATTAATTATCAGTCAGGAAAAAGATTTACCTGATGCAGTGAAGGAAGTATTGCACCGATCAGTGTGGTACGTTGAAAATGGGAAAAGATTTATTGAGCAGTTTGACATGGAATATTTTAGATCCGAATGGAATCATACAATTAATGAACTGATTGGAAAATAATTTATGTGCGGAATAAATGGAATTTTATCATTGCATGATAGCCCTGTAGAACAGGCTTCCATGCATATTGATGCCATGAATCGCCGCTTGGAGCATCGCGGTCCGGATGACAGCGGACATTGGTCTGATCCTTCAGGAAAAATATTTCTTGGACACAGACGCTTAAGCATTCTTGATCTGTCGCCTTCCGGTCACCAGCCGATGATATCCGAAAAGGGAAATGCTATCGTCTTCAATGGTGAAATTTATAATTTCCGGGAGCTGCGGGAGCGTTTTTTTACAGGCAGAAATTTTCATTCCTCCAGCGATACCGAAATTTTACTCTTGCTTTATGAAAAGTTCGGAGAAGAATGTCTTCGTCACCTGAACGGAATGTTCGCCTTCGCGATTTGGGATAAGGAGAAAGAAGAGTTATTTATAGCTCGTGATCGTGCAGGAAAAAAGCCTTTCTATTTTACTTCTCAGAATGGAGTCTTTGCATTCTCTTCTGAGTTGAAAGCTTTGTTGGAACTCCCTTGGGTAAAAAGAGAAACAGATCCGGAGTCTCTGTATCATTTTCTCACCTATAATCTGCTCCCACCGCCTTTTACCATGTTTCGCCATATTTCCAAAATGCATCCTGCGCATTTTATGAAGGTGAACAAGAATGGAATTCAGGAATATAAAAAATATTGGGAGGTTGAATACGAAGACCTCTCTGAAAATTCGCAAGAGCAATTAAAGGACAAGATTCTGAGCGGATTGCAATCCGCTGTTGACTACCGCATGGTGAGTGATGTTCCGGTTGGCGCCTTCCTGAGTGGGGGTGTTGATTCAAGTGCCATCGTAGCGATGATGGTAAGAAATGCCGGGTATCCGGTTAAGACTTATTCAATAGGCTTCGAAGGTCAACCGGATTTTGACGAACTTCGTTTTGCATCTCAGATAGCTAAGAAGTTTGGCACTGATCATCACGAAAGAATTGTACGACCTACAGATATAATAGATTTTCTTCCGGCCGTGGTAGATGTTTTCGATGAGCCACTTGCTGACGCGACTTGCATTCCTGTATATTTTTTATCTCAGAAAGCCAGAGAAAACGGAACTGTTGTTGTTTTGACCGGCGATGGAAGCGATGAATTATATGCAGGCTATCGCAGTTGGCAACGTTACATTAAATTATATCCAAAGTATCATTCGTATTTAAAGCTACCACGATTTGTAAAAAAACTTGCTGCTTCCCTAGGAGGAGAACTGAATGAACTTTCCCCTGCTTCCGAAATACTGAATCGTGCTGCACTCAATCAGGAATTTTTTTGGGGAGGTGCCAAGAGTTTCAAGGAAAGTACGAAGAGACAATTCCTGAGTGCTGAGTTTAATGCAGGTACAGCAAATTTGAATTCCTACAGCGTCATTAAAGAATTTAAGGACCAGTTCAACATGCTTCCAAAAGCCACGAGAAGCTTTACAGATACTGATTGGATGTGTTATCTGGGATATAAATTTAATGTCCCGAATTATTACCTCCACAGAATGGATCGCCTGGGCATGGCACATTCAATTGAAATACGTTGCCCGTTTTTAGACAGCAACTTTGTAAACCTTGCTTTGTCAATCGATGGCAGATGGAAGACAAAGGGGGGAGAACCAAAATTTATTCTGAAGAAAAGTTTGGAATCCATGCTTCCTGCTGAAATCCTTTATAGAAAGAAAATGGGTTTCTGTGTTCCCTTAAAGGAATGGGCCGGTGACCTTATGCTGGATTATATTGATTCTAATCTGTCTGATTTCTGTAAAGAGAATCCTCAGTTTAATTTAAAGGGGTTGAAGAAGCAAACAGAGAGACTGCATAAAGGCGATACACAAGTCACCAATACATTATGGACAGTCTACTTTCTCATGACATGGTTTAAAAAATGGATGAACTAAAATCATGAGCGCCAGGAAAGTCATCATAGTTACGAATGTTCCGAATCCATACCGGATACCTTTGTTCAACGAAGTGCATGCCCAG
>Ga0154020_10007006_pt1 | contig 13200 bp, 11 predicted proteins | sample Klosneuvirus_201_FD_109709 | JGI IMG/M metagenome (GOLD analysis project Ga0154020, IMG submission 109709) | Active sludge microbial communities from wastewater, Klosterneuburg, Austria - Klosneuvirus_20160825_MG | ecosystem: Engineered > WWTP > Aerobic digester > Activated sludge | place... | reverse complement strand
TGCTCACCCGCCTCCCGTGCATGACCAACCAGGACGATCTCGCCGCTCTGACACCGGCCCGCTGGTCCCCTTCGTAATAGCCACCATTACGAAGTCAAGAGGTGCTCCGTCGGACGCTTACATTTCGCCGCGCCTCTCCGGATATTGACGGTGCGTCCGTGGGGCCGCGAATTGCAAACGGGGCGATCCCTTACTTCCCGTCCTTTCGTGTGAGGAGGTAGGTCGGCATAGGTGAGGAATTTTTGATCTCGATGACGCCGACTGGGGTGAATTCGTATTTGCCGAGGAGGAGCTTGCGGGTCGCCTCGGACACCTGGATCTTGCCTGGTTGGCCATGGGATTCCATGCGGCTGGCGATGTTCACTGTGTCGCCCCAGAGATCGTAGGAGAATTTTTTTGTGCCAATAATGCCGGCGACCACGGGCCCGCTGTTCATCCCGATCCGGATGGACCAATCGAGCGAGTGGCGGCGGTTAAAGACCTTTACCGCCTCCAGAAATTCAAAGGCCGCCTCGGTGCAGGCTTCTGCGTGGTCGGGCCGGATGACAGGCACTCCGCCCGCCAGCATATAGGCGTCGCCGATGGTCTTGACCTTTTCGAGTTCGCGCTGCTCGGCGATACGGTCAAAACCGGAGAACAGCTCGTTGAGCAGTTGCACCGTGCGATGGGGCGACTGCCGGGAGGCGATGCGGGTGAAGCCGACGATGTCGGCAAACAGGACGGTGGAATCAATGAAACTGTCCACAATCGTCCGGTGGCCGGCCTTGAGGCGCTCGGCAATGGCTTTGGGCAGCACGTTGAGGAGCAGGCGCTCGGACTTGGCGCGCTCGACCTGTAGTTGTGCGAGGAAGGCCTGTTCTTGGTCGCGGAGGCGCTTCTTTTCAAGGGAGGCCGTGATGCGGGCGCGAAGCACGGTCGGGTTGAAGGGCTTCGGCACGTAGTCCTCCGCGCCGGCCTCGATGCAGCGCACGGTGCTGGCGACGTCGTCCAGCGCGGTGAGCATGATGACAGGCACATGCCGAAGGCGCGGATCGGCCTTCATGAACTCGAGGGTCTGGAAGCCGTCGAGGTCGGGCATGAGGATGTCGAGGAGGACCAGATCGAAGTTGCCGTCCTTGAGCTTCTGCAACGCCTCGCGGCCGTTGGACGCGTCGGTGACCTCGTAGCCAAGTTTTTCCAAACGACGCGCCAGCATGTCGCGATTCATGGGATCGTCGTCGACCGCCAACAGCTTGGCGCTGGGCATGGGCTGGGTGGACACGCCATAATCCCCGGCGGGCAGCGGGCGTGAACCGTCTGCGCCGAGCAGGCCGGCGTCGAGCGCGCTGTCGTCTGGCTTGGCGGTGGAGGAACTGATGATCAGTTCCTCGGCGTAGCCCTCGCCTTGGAGAAGTTGATCGAGGTTTTGGGCGGCGGTGAGGATTTTCCCCAGATCCTTCACCAGTTCGCCGTGCCCGCTGGTCTGTGACTTTTCCAGACAGATCCCGGTTTGTGTCACGATGGCTGCCAGCGGGTCGCGTATGGAGCGGCGCATGCCGGGAAAGTTAATGATGCCGATGTCGATCCGCCAGGGAGCGAGAGCATCATTGATCACCGCCAGCAACTGGCCGCCGGAGGAATGGACGCGTTTGAGATCTGGAAGGATGGCCTCGGCGTTGTTTTCCGTCGCCGACTCCATGAGCATCTCACTATACCCAATGATCTGATTGAGCGGGGTTCGCAGGGCGTGCCGTAGCTTTGAGAGAGTCTCCAGATCTCCGGTCCTCAGGGCCTTGATGAATGGAGTGAGGGAGTGTGGCGACGCACCTGACGCCGGGGAACTGGGGCCGGGGTCACTCATGCCTTGGGCGGGAATTTCTTCAACAGATCCTCGATCTTGGTCAGTAGTCGGGCGAGTTCGACGGGTTTGGTGTCAAAATCGTCGCACCCAGCTTCCAAGGCCTTTTGTCGGTCACTTTCCATGGCGTGCGCGGTCAGGGCAATGACGGGAATGACTTTGGTGGCGGGGTCGGCTTTGATCTGCCGGGTGGCGTCCCAGCCGTCGAGAACGGGCAGGCTCATGTCCATCAGGATGAGGTCGGGTAGCTCGCTCTTGGCCAACGCGACGCCTTGGCCGCCGTCAACGGCTAGGGCGAGGGTGTAGCCGCGCTTCTCCAATCGGCGGGAGAGCATGTCGCGGTTCATTTCATTGTCTTCGACGAGGAGGATCTTGGGCATGGCAGAGGGGGTATACTTGGAAGTCACGCTTCAGCAAGCGCGCAGGATTGCAGCACCGGGCGGATAAGGTCGGCAAGTTGTTCGCGGGTAAACTGGCCTTTGCGCAGGATGCCGATAGTTCTCCGGATCAGCAAGTCATGCATATCCTGAGTGATATCCATCGACGTGAGGACGATGACGGGGATTTTCTCCCAGTCTTGAGTCTGGCCAAGCACCTCGAGGAATTCGAGGCCACTCATCCCGGGCATTTTCAGGTCGAGGACAATTATGGCCGGCCGGCGCTTCCTGATTGTGCGGATGGCTGATTTCCCACTGATGACGGAGCGGGATTGCCAACCTTCCCGTTCAAAATGACGAGTGAGAAGATTACGTGAGTCCGCGTCGTCCTCGACGTGCAGGACGTAGCATTTAGGCAGCGGACTGAGTTGTGTGGCGATCTCCGAGGTGAGCTGGCGTGCATCCACGGGTTTGAGCAGGACGCCGGCGGCCCCGAGGGACATGGCCATCTCAGAGTCTCCTGCGGTGCCCAACACGATGACGGGAACGTCGGCCAGTTTTGGATTGTCCTGCAGTTTGGAAAGCACAGTCCAGCCGTCGATGCCCGGCATTTGGACATCGATGATGATGAGATGGGGAACAAAGCGACTGACGTGATCCAGTCCCTGCTGGCCAGAGGCGGCCTCGACGACATCGTAACCACTCAGGTTGAGCACCTCGGCAATAACGGAACGGGCTTCCTTGTCGTGATCGATGACGAGGACCTTGGGGCGGTTCTGATGACTGGCGAAGGGGGATCGAGTGAGCTTGTTGGTCGCCTGATTGACGACCTTGGGTTGCTTGCTGAGCACCTTGGCTGGCATCCGGATGGTGAAAGTGGAGCCGACCCCGGGGGTGCTGGTGACTGTGATGTCGCCCTGCATCATCTGGGCGAATTGCTTCGAGATGGCGAGGCCGAGCCCGGTGCCGCCATACTTGCTGGTGGTCGAGGCGTCGGCCTGGCTGAAGGCTTGAAACAATCGGCTGATCTGCTCCGCCGTCATGCCAATGCCGGTGTCCACAACGGAGATCTCCATGGTGTCGGCATCGTCACCGATGACGCGCACGGCCTTTAGGGTGACTATGCCCTTCTCCGTGAACTTGCTGGCGTTGCTCAGGAGGTTGAGGAGCATCTGCCGAAGTTTGGTCGCGTCGGCGTGCATCGCGCCAATGTCGGCAGGACAGTCGATAGCGAGGGCGTTGCCCTTCTTGGAGACGAGCGGGGAGGCGGTGGCGATGACCTCCGTGATCAGCTTGGTGAGGTCAAATGTCTCGAGGAAAAGCTCCATCTTGCCCGCCTCGATCTTGGAAATGTCGAGCACATCGTTGATCAGTCCGAGCAGATGGCGGGCCGCGTTGAGCACCTTGTCCAGATCCTCGGCCCGCGCGGTTTCACCGTCGTCGGTGGCGTCCTCCTTCATGATCTCGCTGTAGCCGATGATGGCGTTGAGCGGGGTGCGGAGTTCGTGGCTCATCTTGGCGAGAAAACTGCTCTTGGCTTTGCTGGCTTCCTCGGCGTCCTTCACCGCCTTGGCCAGCAAGCGGGTCCGGTCGTCCACGCGCGCTTCTAGGGTGCGATTGGCTTCCTCCAACTGGTCGTGGGCTTGGATGATCTTTTCATGTGCATCCTCGGCTGCCACACGGGCACGTTCCAGTTCGGAGGTGTTGGACTGGATGGTTTCCAGCATGGCATTGAACGATTCGATCAGGTCGCCAATCTCGCCGCTGGCGGTCGTTTGCACCCGGGCACTGTAATCCCGGTCGCGCTGCACGGCGGTGGAGACGCTGGCGAGCGCGGTTATGGGCGCGGTAATGCGCCCTTGGAAGCGCCAGGCCATGGCCACCGCGAGCAGCCCCGAGGCGAGAAAGACGATGAGGGAGCCGCGCAGCAGGTTGGCAAGGCGATCTTGATCGGCCTCGTTCAGTTCCGTCTTGAGATAGAGCGTGCCCAGTGTGCGCATGCCGGCGCTTACAGGGGTCCAAAGGACGCCCCGCTGGCTGACATCCAGCAGGCGCGTGATGCGGGGAGTAGGCGGAATGACTTCGGTGAGCCCGGAGCGGACATACCTGGCTAGAATCTTGCCATCGGCCGAATACACAGCCGCAGCCGTGATTTGCCCGTCCACACCGAGGGTGCTCAATTGCAGATCGGTGGCCTTGGGATTTTGCTCAAGCAGGGGCACCAGATTCTCGATCATCAGCGTCTGCGTCCTTTCCAGGCGCGACTGCACCTCGCTGTTGAACTGGCGGACGTCGTAAAGGTAGAATCCTACAAACGCGAGCGACAGCGTCACACCGCAGGTCAGCAGGATGAACAGAATCAGTTGCCAGCGAAACGAGAGGCTTTTCACAGGTGGGATTGCAACGAACCCCAAGCCAAAGGATTAAGGCACAATGTCAACGGGATAGCTCCCCAGGGGCCGCTGACCGCACATTGGCAGGGCTCGTGAATTTGGCTGGGCGGTGGCGACAACATCCCTGCCGTTAGAGCCCAGCTCTGGGGTGCACCCTGCGAAGGCCTCTAAGAACTTGTTCGGTAGTTCGTCGTAGAATCGGAGGCAACTATGGACATCCACAAATACATACTCCCGGCAGCGCTCGCCGCGACGGTGCACGTCGCCTTGCTCTGGTTTTTGCCAAATGAAACCTACACCCGACTCGTTGAGGTGCCGTTAATCGCGGATGAGCAAGGGAAGGGGCCCGAAGAAACGCCGCAGCCGCCGGAAGCACAGGTTGTGAGCACCGAGCCGATTGCGCCCCTGGCTGGCGGGCCAGCCCTGCCGGCATTGCCCGAACCGCCAGTCGCCGCCATGAAAGACACCGTCACGGTCGCCCTTGATGAACAGATCAAACATTCGGATCACAGACTGAGCGTTATCCCGGAAATCCTCGGTCCGGGAGGCATCGGCAAAGTGGGCGAAGTCGGTTTGGGCTCGGCTGGCCTTTTCACACCTGGCGAACTTGATCGCCTGCCCAGTGCCCAGGTGCAACTGCCCCCAGAGTATCCCTATTCCCTAAAGCAAAGTGGGACAGTTGGCTCCGTCGTGGTGGAGTTTGATGTCAACGCCGAAGGCCAGGTGGTTCGGGCCGTAGTGCTCAACTACACCGACCGGGGGTTTGTGGAACCCGCGGTGCGTGCGGTCCGGAAATGGAAATTCGAACCAGGTAGGCGCGGTGGGCAGGCGGTGCCGTTCCGCATGGCGGTGCCAATCGTGTTCGGGATCGCGAACAACTGATGCTTGGCGAATCAGCCGGCGCGCGCGGGGAGTAGGTGGCTGACGCGCGCGCCCAGCTCCGCCAGGCTGAAGGGTTTGGTGATGTAGTCCAACGCGCCTAGTTCCAATCCAAGGTTGCGCGAGTCGGTCGAAGCCCAGGCCGACATGATGATGATTGGGACGGTGGCGGTCGCCGGGTCGCGGCGTAGGATTTCGCAGACACCGAAACCATCGAGATCCGGCAGCATAAGGTCGAGCAGCATTATGTCTGGCCGGTTCGTGCGGACAGCATGGATGGCCTCCCAGCCGTTGGCGGCGCTCGAGATATCGTGCCCAGCTCGTCCCAAGTGATAGCGTATCAACTCGGCCAGTTCTGGTTCGTCTTCAACGATGAGGATCTTGGCGGCAGCGGACATGACAGCACTCTGCCAGTCCGGCGTGACGGTCTGGTGAGTGGAGGGTGACGTTTAGGCAACAGCTGCTAATTTACCACCGATGGTAGGCGGGATGTCCGGGGGTCACGGCCACAAAGGTGCCCCGACAGGTGGCGCGCGGCTTCCCGGCTGCCGTGATGGTGCCCTCGATCGTGGCGCGATCCGCGGTTGATTCGACCACCCGGGCAACCAACTGGATCATGCCGTTGGTCGGCGTGGGGCGGAGGAGCTTGATGGCGTAATCCGCCGTCACCGTGCAGGGTGGCTTTTCCAAGCCCCCTTGCCGCATGAGGTGCCAGGCAGCCGTCCAGTTGCAATGGCAGTCGAGGAGCGAGCCGATGATGCCGCCGTTGAGCATGCCCGGGAAGGCCTCGTGATGGGACTCCGGCTGCCAATTGGCTACCACTTCTTCGCCTTGGGCAAAACTACGGATACGCAGGCCCTTCGGGTTAGCCGGTCCACATCCGAAGCAACTGCTGGCAGGCGCATATTTTTCCTGCAGACATGGTTCGTTCATGAAGCCAGTCAGGCCGAAAGGGATAGGGGGCGGAATCTCAAAGTTCGTAGGATTTTTAACTGGCGCCCGTCGCGGCCTCTGCCATGGTGGCGCCCGATGATACTTTTCCCCCTATGGCACGCAAGATAGCCTTCCTCAACTACAAGGGCGGTGTTGGTAAAACTTCGCTGATCGTAAATACGGCCGCCAGCTTAGCCCGTCGCGGCATGCGTGTTTTGCTGATGGATTTCGACACGCAGTCCAACGCCAGTATCTGGCTGATGAAGCTTGAGCGTTGGAATAAGATCAATGCGTCAGGCACCGGTTCGGTCTACTCAATTTTTGATCCCGGCACGGCCCGCCTGAAGGATTGCGTCATCAAGGACGTGGTCGAAGGCAAGGACGGCGAGAAGCTCCTGCCCGGCCTCGATCTGGTGCCGACCACTTTTAACTTGGTGGACCTAGAAGGTGACTATAAGCCCGACCCGAAGCGTCCTTCCTATGTGATTTTTCAGGAGCAGCTCGCCGAGATCGAGGCCAACTACGATTTTATCCTCTTCGATTGCCCGCCCAACGTCCTGCGCGCCTCGCAGAACGGCGTCTATTGTGCCGGGGAGATCTACGTGCCCTCCAATCCCGACGCCCTGAGCCTGATCGGATTCACGCTTCTGGTTGAGAAGCTGCTGCGTTTCCAGCAGACCTCGGCCAGTTTCCGCACCACCGCCATGGGGCCGGCCGCGCAGGTCTACGGCATCGTATTCAACTCCATCAAGACCAACACCGACATTGAGGTGCCGAAGATGCGCATGCAGCTTCGTTTGAACCAATTCAAGACCCAGAAACGCGGCTGCGCCCCGGCCGCCAAGATATGCACCACCCAGATTCGCGACGCCATGATCGTGCGCCGCGCCGTCACGCTGGGTCTGCCGGTATTCCTCGTTGGCACTGAGGGCAGCGAAGAGGACAGTGTGGCGAACGACTACATGAAGCTCGCCACCGAGATCATAGAAAACGCACCGCCGACCTGAGTTCGCGCAACTTTTTATACCATGGCAAAGTTCACCAGCACCGAATGGGACGATATCCGGAAAAAATTCCGCAATTCCATCATGGCGGATACCGCCCTGATCAGTCTTGCACAGAATCTCGACACCAAGGAGTGGCCGCATGCCGGCGACGACGAGAAGCCGTCGAAATACATCGAGTTCAGTTATGACGAATTGCTGATGCTGTCGGAGCTCGCTGGAAATGTAGACAAAGCCGACCACCTGATTAGCATCCTCAAGGAGACCTTGGCGTTTGACGATCCGTTCGGCGACATGGTTGCCCAGGTTGAGGAGACCGCCGCCAAGGATAATCCCATTCTCAAAACACTGGCCCGGCTCAACATCCCCGCGGCCTACCCGATGGCGCTGGCGAATTTCAGCGAAGGCACGCGCATCGTCTGCGCCTCGGAAGGCGTCAAGACTGTCGGTGAGTTTGCCAATCTCGGCCAGCAGATGGCCACCCGCGTGGTTCTCGGCGGCGATTTTCGCAATGCCCTGAATGCCCTGACCCAGGGCGACGAGGAGGGCATTGGCCAATTTTTGCCATTCCGCAAGGGGGCCAGTGGATTGCATTTGGCAGAGGCGGTTGGACTGGTAGCGGCCGGGATGCCGCGACCTGATCAACTCGGCCTAGCCAAGGCCTACGGCGCCAAGCTCAGCCCGACTGATGCTGCTGCGGCCAAAGCGCTCACGAAGGAGCAGATCGCGAAGCTTGAATCGGGCCTCCGTGTGACGGCTACGGCAGCATTTGAGTGGTTCAAGGACCAAAAAGAGGCAATGGCCAAGCTGCTTGAGACCGGGGACTCCACCTACGAACGCTATTTTGTCGTGATCAATGATCCCGCCCGGGAGGCCATCGCCGTGAAGCTGGCCATGGCTATTCTCCAAGTATCCCGCAAGGCCAGCACAGTGGCCGCCGCGCCAGCGGAGGCCAAGAAAGGTGGGCTGTTCGGCCGACTGTTTGGCAAGAGCTGATCCGGCTAAACTTATTTCGTGGATTCGCAGACCCCAGTTCCTCCGGGGGCGCCGCCTTCGCCGTCGCCGGCGTTCCCGCTGCCACCGGCCCCTTCGTTTCCCAAGCCCCCGGGAGCATCATTCCCTCCGCCGGGTGGTGGCTTGGGTGCTGTCAAAGCGGGCAGTGGCCTAAAGCCACTCGTGCTGCCGCGCCGACCGAGCCCATTGCAGCGTGCCCAAGAAGCCACGCAGGCCAGTGCCGAGGCCCGGAAATCCATCAATACGATCATGTCCCAGTCGCGCCCGCCTTGGGGCGGCACGCCTTCACTGAACGGTTCTCAGGTTGAGGCGCTGGAGAAAGCGTTGCGCGCCCTTGAGGCCAAATCCGCCGAGCGGGAGATGGCGATGGCGGAACTCGAAAATAAGCTCGCCGAGCGCGATCGCGCCTTGGCGGAGACCGAAGCACTGTTGCTAGCTCGTGAAAAAATCATCGACGCCATGCGGAAGGAAAAACCCTCACAGGAGGGCGGAGGCGGCAGCGCCGAGGAAATCGCCGCTCTGACCAAGCTCAAGGAAGAGTTGGACCGCCAGGAGGCCACCATCAAGGAGGGTCGCGCGGCGCTGCAGGAACGTGAGGAGTTCCTCAACCAGAGTGAGACTGCTCTTTTCGAGAAAATGCAGGCCCAGCAGGAGAAGGAGACCGAGCTCGAGCAAAAGGCCGAGGATTTGAAAAGGGCCATGCAGAAGGCCGGCTTGGCGCCTGCCGAAGCCAAGGCGCCGATCGAAAAAGCCTGAGATGGAACCTCGGCCAGTTTGACCTTTCCAAGACGGCACCCCCGCCCTATGTCCATTTCCCACATGTCTTCCCGTTCGTTCAAATCAGCCGTTCTCTTTACCGTCCTCAGCTTGCCGGTTGTGCTCTCGGCTCAGACCAGCAGCAGCGAGGAGGAGCGGCTGCAAAAACTCCTGACGGACTCCACCCAGTGGTATGTGCCCAAAACCACGGTCTCCATCGGGTTCCGACTGCTCACCTCCGGCGGCAACGTGCGTTACGGAAATCTCGGCCGGGTGGATACGGGCCTCGACGCGGTGCCGCCGGCTTCCGCGGGAATTGTCACCCGTGTTTACAACAACGGGACCGTCGGCGCCGATGCGGTCCGGGCCAGCGAAAAGGACGCCAACGGCAACCAGATTGCCCCCGATGTGAACGGCCGTTATCAGACATTTGCCACCGTCACCGCAGCCGATGGCACCACCTCGACCGTGCAGACCGGCGATTACCTCAGTTACGTGGCCGGTCTCGCTCGCGGCTGGACTTATGCTTCCGCCTCGCAAGTGACCGCCGATGGACGCATTGGCTTCAGCACCTACCACGCGACCAGCAATGGGGGTTCCGCGATGAAGGACACAGCCGGTTCTGGCGGTGTCGATTTTCAGGTCACTCGAGCCTTCGGAAAGTTCTCCAGTCGCACGGAGTGGGGGCTGACGGCGGGTATCGCCCTCAACGGCATCAATAACAAGACCAGCGGCAGCGTGCTTTCCACCCTGCACACGGACACGGATTTCTATTCGCTGAATGGCAAGCCGGCTCCTACGGCTCCCTACGACAGCACAACGGCCCAGGTTGATTTCACCAACAGTCAGGGGACGGTTTACCCCAATTCGCTGGAGACGACGGTGCCGCTTGCGGCCTTGCCCGGCTCCTCCACCTCCTCCCAGATGGTGGGTGGAACCACCGTGAATGGCAATTGGCAGGTCAAGGGGGCGTATTTTCTCATGCGCATCGGCCCCAGCGTGCGGGCACAGTTGACGCAGCGCCTAGGCTTGAGCGCCAGCCTAGGTGTCGCCGGGGCCTACACGGGCAGCACCTACAGCGTGATTGAATCTTTTGCCGCCCCGGACAGTGGCGGCGCCATCATCACCACGCCCGACCCCGAAAAGAGCAGCACCAGCGAATTCCTCTCCGGCTATTATGCGGACATTAATCTGGATTGGGCTGTGTCTGAGCGCACGGGCTTTTTTGGCGGCCTCAGTGCTCAGCAACTTGGCGACTACGATCAGGTGCTCAACGGACGCACGGCACACATCGATCTGGGCAATTCCGTCGGTGTCCGAGGCGGCATCAGCATCAAGTTCTGAGCGCGGCAAGTCCTGCCAGCACGGTATCGATGTCGTGCAATTGGGCGGCTGGGTAAAACGAATTGATCCGCGCCACCACTTGTTGCACCAGTCCGTCCGGGCAGGAGGCGCCACCGGTAATCAAGACACGCTTGGGGGTGTTTTCATCTGGCCACAGCGCATGCATCTCCGTGTGGCCGCCGGCACCATGACTGGCCGCCGCGAACACATAGTGCTCAATCTCGCTGCGGGATCGGATGTTGGCCTCAGATTGGATAAAAAAGGCGCGGGAGCCCAGCTTCTGCTCGCAGAGCCGGTAGAGTTGGTAAGTGTTGGAGCTGTTCTTGCCCCCGATGATGAACGCGGCGTCAAGGGGCTCGGCTAGAGCCCGCTGCAGCGCATCCTGATTGACTTGGGTTGCGTAGCACAACGTGTCCTTCTTTCCGGCACCGCCGACATGCGCGGGGCCGTCCGTCTCGCCGTATTTGGACACAAAGACAGACTTGAAATAGTCGATGATAGCGGCCGTCTCGTTCATGAGCAGAGTGGTCTGATTGACGACGGCGATGCGATCCAGATCCCTAGACGGATCCAATCCCGGCGTGTGCAATCCCGCGAAGCGCGCTAGCAGCGCGGCGCGCTTGGCCTCGGTCGGCGCGGCCATGTAGTCCCCCAACAGACGGGCTTCCGAGAGATTGCGGATTATAATCGAGGGCGCGTGTCGGCGACTATTGGAGAAGGTGGCTTTGGTCTCTTCGTGTTCGCTCTTGCCATGGATGACCACTGTATAGCCCTCGCGGCCGAAGGCGCGCGCCGCCTTCCACACCTTCTCCACCAGCATGCAGGTGGCGTCATATTGTGCGACGCGGATGCCCTTGCGGACGAGTCGCTTCTTGTCCTCGTCGGTCGCGCCAAAAGCGGGGATGATGACAATATCCTCGCTCGTAAGCGTGTCCCAGAGAGTCGGCGCGGAGGCGGCGGCCAGGTTGCCGTCAGGGCCGAAGGGCTGCCCCTTGTCAGTCTGGAGAAAGCGCAGTCCGCGACGCAGCAGATCCTCGTTCACGAAGGGATTGTGGATGAGTTCGCTGAGCATGAACACCCGGCGTCCGGGATTTTCCGCGAGGGTCTCGTAGGCGCGTTCGATCGCGTTCTTCACGCCCAGACAGAAACCGAAATGGCTGGGAATGATGTAATTCACGGCGCCGAAATCCAGCCGCGCCGGTCGGGTGGCAGAGCGCTCATTCGTGCGGGCCAGCGTCTTGATGGCCTCGCAAAGCCGGCTCTGGTAGAGCGCACGCGCGGCGGCGTCCTGTTGGTAGATATCGTGGTTGCGATCCCGCTCGACGCGGAACTTGTAGATGTAGTCGTTTTCCCCAAGATGCAGGTAGGGGATTTCAATGAGATGCGGCTCCAGCCTCGTCAGCACGGCGGCGAGTGCCGGGGTCAGCTGGTCGCATGGCTGCAAGGCCAGCTGTTCCAGCGTAAGAAAGCTAATATCCGGCGCAGAAGGCTGTGCCGGTGTCTGGGTGAAGCAGACTTGATGGCGGACCGCCTCGATTTCGCAGGTGAAATATTCCGTCGGCGGTGTATGGGTTGGGAATACAGTTGCCAGTTTGGCAGCGGCATCGGACGCATTACTGCCAACAAACGCCAAATCGAGACGCGTGCCGTCCCGCCGCACGGCGAGCTGGTTATTGGCGTTGAACGCAAGGATGACGAATGCCTGAGCCGAAATGGTCACAGCTCCACGGAAGCAAAAGACCGGCGAGCGTCAACTGCCGGGAATCAGGTGTGGCGCAGCAGTAATGACATGGCGTGGTTGTCATGCGCTGCCCGAAGTCGCGATTATAGATTGCTGGTTCATCTCCTGATTCATGCGCGTAGGGCGATCATCCAAACCGGAAATGGCAAATGAGATATGCGCATGGATCGATAGGCTAGAGCCATTAAAGGCTCAAGATGAACTGTCCTTGGGCCAGGAGGCGGCCGTTGATCTGGATCTCGACGCGGTGGCGGCCGGCGTGGTGCTTCCGGGTCGTGAAGTTGCGGATCGTCTGCCGCTTGCGGATGACCTGCTTGCCACCGGCGGCGAGGGTGAGTTCGCGGAGCTTAAAGACTTTGGGGGCGGTGCCGCCCGAGGCCTTCACATAATGGATGATGTAGTCGACCGCCAGGGACTGGGCTTTGCGGGTGGTCGAAATCAGGGAGAATGAGAACTCGAGGGCTTGGCCCAGCTTGAGGCGGGCGGGGGTGACTTTGAAATCAGCGACCTTCACGGCGGGCTTGCCGCCGAAATTGAAGAGGGTGAGCGCCGGTTTGTGGCCGGCCTTGATCAAGGTGCGGGCGGCGCGCTTGGCGATCCACTGGGTGTGAGGGTGGGTGAGGTCCCAGGATTTGAGTTTCGCCAGCATCCAGTCGGGGTGATCCTTGGAAATATCGTTGAGATGGTTGGCGACGGACTTGCGGACGTAGAGGCTGGGGTCGGTGCGGAGATTTTCGAGGATGGGCGCGGCGGGCGAAGGATCGGTGACGAGGGCCTCCAGCCGGAACGACCACGGCAGGCGCGGGCGGGAGCCTTCGCTGGCGAGGCGGCGAACGTGTTCGTTTTTGTCCTGCGACCAGCGTTCCATCACGGCAAGGGTGCGGGGCAGGTCGCGTTTGAGAAATTCGCGGATGGCGAACTC
>Ga0154020_10007005_pt1 | contig 13201 bp, 11 predicted proteins | sample Klosneuvirus_201_FD_109709 | JGI IMG/M metagenome (GOLD analysis project Ga0154020, IMG submission 109709) | Active sludge microbial communities from wastewater, Klosterneuburg, Austria - Klosneuvirus_20160825_MG | ecosystem: Engineered > WWTP > Aerobic digester > Activated sludge | place... | reverse complement strand
TTGTCTGGTAAAAATCCACCAACTTGCGTCTCCCAGAGCGTTTTATAAAGCCCTTCTTTTTCTATTAATTCTTGATGAGCTCCATCTTCAACAATTTCTCCTTGCTCAAATACAAGAATGCGATCCATTTGCAATAACGTTGATAAACGATGAGCAATCACAATTGTTGTTTTTCCTTGCATGGTTTCCCATAAACTTTTTTGAATAACTTTTTCTGTGACTGAATCAAGTTGAGATGTTGCTTCATCCAAAATTAAAATGGGGGAATTTTTAAGAATTGCTCGAGCAATAGCAATACGTTGTCGCTGACCACCAGAGAGTTTGACGCCTCTTTCTCCCACCAACGATTTATAACCCTGAGGCAACTGCATAATAAAGTCATGCGCATTGGCTTTTTTTGCCGCCTCAATCACTTTATCATCCGTTGCCTGAGTATCGCCATATCGAATATTTTCAATGAGCGTGCGATGAAAAAGTAGCGGATCTTGCTGAATCATCGCAATACTACTTCTTAAAGAATCTTGTGTAACATCACGAATATCTTGTTCATCAATTGAAATTGAACCATCTGTAATATCGTAAAGTCTTAAAATCAAATTAACAAAAGTCGATTTACCACCACCTGAATAACCAACCAATCCAACTTTTTGACCGGGTTTGATCGTAATACTCTTATCTTGAAAGAGCGTATCTACGCCGGTATAACAAAAGCTGACATGATCAAAAACTATTTCACCTTGAGTAATTTCAAGCGATTTTGCATTTGGCTTGTCTTGAATCTCTGGTATCACTTGAGTAGATCTTAATGCTTGAACGACTCTTCCCCACCGCTTAGAAAATTGCGAAAAATCTTTTCCAAGGTCTCCAAGAAATCCAACAATTCCAAAATTGATGCTCAAAACAACAACAAAGTCGCCAACCGTAATCCACCCTTCTTGTCGACCTTTTAGTAGAAAATATAGACTCACTCCTTGGACTGCCACAAATGAATAGCCATAATAAAACCATAACCAAAAATAGGTCCATTCAAGCTTTTGCTCAGCCTTCACAGCATCATTACATGCACCAGAAAGAATCGCATACTCTTTTTTATTTCGTGCAAATAGCTGAACTGAAAGAATGTTAGATAAACTATCTACCATTTTACCAGTTATTATAGAGCTGCATTCAGACCATCGATCCGCTAAATTTGATATTTTTTTTGATAAACAAAGCGACACAATGATAAAGGCTATCGACCAAATCAGCATGCCAAGAGCAAAGAGACTATTTACTCTCCAAAGAGTAAAAATTGCAATCACCAAAGCAAGGCTGTGACTAAAAAAACGATCCAGCACTATTTGGACAATATCGGGAATACTGCTTGTTAAGTCATTAATTTTATTACTTAAACCACCAGCAAAGTTATTTTGATAATAAGAATAACTTTGCTTGAGTAGCGAAGAAAAACTTTCCTGAGCAATACTCAACCGCAAAGCAGGAATCATCTTGATTTCGACAAAATATGCGTAAAATCTAAATACTGTTGGATAAGCCAAAGTCATTAAAAAATAGAGTAATACCGGTAGCCCTATATTTTCAAAAACATTTTTACTTGATTGATCAGAAACACGATCAACAATAATTTTTAAAAGGTATGGCCGCAAAGAAATGTCTATAGCCCATACAATTGCAACCAAACACATAACGAATAGAGCTAATCGAAATGGATTGAGTAACTTACAGATAAATAATGCTATCTCTTTTGATGATACATTGTTATTCATGAACCTCTCCCCAAAATTTCTAACTTATTGAGTTTTATTGTACGCATGGGCTTGTATTCACTACAAAAAATTTTGCGTGTTAACTCAGAATCCAAGAGTAATCAATTTCCGCAACAATATTCTGCATATCAAGAGAACGCTTTTCATCCCCAAATTGCTTTGCAATTCCTCCTTGGCACATTACCCATAGCTTGTTTCCTAACTTTTGAGCAAGTGTTAAATCATGCGTTATCATCAATGTTGTAATTCCCATCTCTAATGAAATTGTACGAACACACTTTAATAACGCTGTCGCAGCAGCAGGATCAAGCGCAGAGGTCGGTTCATCTAAAAGAAGCACATGAGGTGGAATCAAAACAGCCATAATGAGTGCAATTAATTGCCGTTGCCCCCCAGACAATTGCCCCATAGGACGCTCAAGTAAATCGTTAATATCATGTCCAAGCACAGCCTGTATTTGAACAAGAATATTTTTAGGAAAATTACTTAGCCCACACTTCAAGGATATATTTTTACTTTTGAGCATTGCAAGTGCTAAATTTTCTTTTACCGACATCAATCCAACCGATCCCAGTTGAGGATTTTGAAAGAGTCGAGCAATAAGCAATGCTCGATCACTTTCAGATTTTTTCGTTACATCAACCCCATCAACTATGATTTTCCCATGCTCTAGCATTCGTCGGCCAGAAATGATATCAAACAACGTACTTTTACCAGTTCCATTAGGACCTACAATCATCACAAAATCACCCGCATTCACCGAGCACGATACATTTTGTAAAACCCTAAGAGTACCAATTAAAGCTGAAACTTTATCTAAAATAATCATAGTATTATCTTTCTTGAATGGTATGAGCAGCCCAACGCTGCTTAATCAGTAACAACAAAATCATCAAAGCTATCGCCAGTTTGTTGTACACCGGATCAAGTTCACACTCCAGAACCAGTGCAAGCACTGCAGGATATGCAAGAGCTCCCCATAACATTTGACGCCATATTTTTCCGCCAATAACTTGGCCAAGCGTAATGCCCGCAAGAGCAATAACCAAAACACCTACGCTTGAAGCCATTGAAAAGAATCCCATGTATTGAGCAAAAAGACTGCCCGCAACTGCAGTCAGTCCGTTTGCAAACATAAGGCCTACAATTTTGTATAAGGCAACTGACTTGCCAAGGCTCGTTACTATTTGCGGATTAATGCCAACAGCCCGCAGCATAAAACCCAGTTCCGTACGTAAAATCCACACTAACCCCAAAATTGCAGTAAAGCTCAAGAGAACTAGTATTAATAAAGAAAGCGAAGTATTACTCTCCAAGATACGGCCCGTATTCATGAGCGGCACATGCGCGCTGGCAATTTTTAGATTGATTGAATAAAGCGCCGTCATGACAACAATGCCACTGATCAAATTATTAACACGCAACATTGAATGAATTAACCCGGTGAGCATTCCTGCACAAGCTCCTGCTGCAAGACATACAAATAACATTGTCCAGCCATTAAAGCCGTTAATAAGCCCACATGCGGTAATAGCACCACCTAGACCAAAACTTCCTTCTACCGTTAAATCATCAAACAAAATAACACGCGATGTTAGATGAACAGCACAGAGTACCAATGAAAAAATCAAGCCCTGTTCAACAATAACTTGTAATAGAGATATCATAGTAAAAACACTTTCCGATTATTCAACAAATGTAACGCGTGGCATAAGTGATTCAGGAACAGTAAGGCTAAGCTGCTGTAAAACTACTTTGTTAACTACAATCCGGTCACCAGATGGTTTTTTGATCTCAAGATCAGCTGGGTTTTTACCATGCATAAGAACGTCAATGGCACAATCAGCAGCATTTCTCCCAGACTCTTCATACTCAAGGCCACATGCTGCCAAGGCTCCTTGAGAAACAAGCAAATTATCGCTAACGATTAGTGGGATTTTTTTGAGCTTTGCTGCTTGAGCAATAATTTGAATCGATGAAGCAACAGTATTATCGGTTGGAGCAATCAGAGCATCAACTTTATTGCACGCACTATGCACTGCAAGGTTTATATCACCGCCCTCGCTCAAACCGACATCAAGCACCTGGCATCCCTTATTGAGTAGTGATTCTCTCATTATACTTGCAAGCGTTACTGCGTTAATTTCACCTGGATTAAAAATAATTCCAACTCGCTGAGCAGAAGGTACTAATTGCGTTAAAACATTAACAAGTCCCCGTGCATCAATCATGTCGCTAGAACCACAAACATTAGACCCTTGATGAAGAAGACCTGCTGCACGCGGATCTGTTACTGCAGCTATAAAAATTGGTTTTGTATGCTCAACAGCATGAGCTGCTTGAGCAGCAGGCGTTGCAATAGCAAATATTCCATCAATATTTTTATCTGCATGAAAGCGCTGCACAATTCCTTGCGTAGAAAGCATCGAACCCTCGGCATTTTGCACGACACAAGAAATCTTATCTCCAAGCTTTTCTTGAAGCTGTTTAATAAATCCGAAACATGCCCTATCAAGCGCCGGATGCGAGATAAACTGTACTACCCCAATTCGTAGCCCATCTTTATGCGAATTGCTTTTTTTATGCCACCAAAAAGTAATAACCCCAATAACAGCCGAGATCACCACTATCGCTTTAAGACTCTGCAAAATAGACTTCATAATAATATTCCTCTAAAAAACTGTTCCTACAAAAAAAAATCCGGCAGTACTTCTGCCGGAGATATCTGATTTTTCAACTATTTTTTTTAAGTATTAAATTGAGAAAAATAACCAGTATCCCCACTTGGTATAGTAGAAATAATAGTTATTTGAGTTCATAGAAAAGGAATTCATCACATCAATCATTGCTGAATGATGCGCACGCAGGGCAACGAAAAATGCTCCTAGAGTGGTCATGAACTTCCTTGAAATTTAAAAAATTCTATAAAAAATTTTTATTTTGTAACTTTTATGAGTTTAAAATACTTTTAACTTTTGTGCAACAGCCTATGCTTATCCAAAAAAGCACTCTCATTTAGACTTAATCTTACAGACTCGTACACAAAAAAGCCCACGATTTTAAAAAATCGTGGGCTTAACATTTTTAGCATCAAGTTTCTAGCGCATCAAAGCATCGCGATATTCATCAAGTTTATCAAGAACCATCCCAACACCAAGAACAACGCATAGAAGAGGATCTTCAGCTATTTTGACGGGAAGACCTGTTTCTTTAGAAATAAGAATATCAATGTTCTTAAGAAGTGATCCGCCACCCGCAAGCATAATTCCTCGATCAACAAGGTCAGATGAAAGCTCTGGTGGAGTATTTTCAAGCGCCGAGCGCACCGCATCAATAATAATTGAAATAGGCTCTGCAAGAGACTCAAAAACTTCAGCATCGGTAAGATTAATTGTTTTTGGCACACCGGTTACCAAATCTCGTCCTTTGACTTCAATTTGAGTTACCTGCTCGGGGAGCATTGCTGTACCAATTTTCATTTTAATCTCTTCAGCGGTTCTTTCGCCAATCAAAAGGTTGTATTTACGCTTCACGTACTGAACAATGGCTCGATCCATCTCATCACCACCAACGCGCACAGATTTGCAATAGACAACGTCTTTGAGCGAAATGATAGCAACTTCTGTTGTACCACCACCAATATCCACAATCATATTACCGGTTGGATCTACCACCGGCAATCCAGCACCAATAGCTGCAGCCATCGGCTCCATGATGGTATAAATTTCTCGAGCACCGGCTTGCTTTGCAGAATCTTCAATTGCACGTTTTTCTACTTGCGTAATTCCCGACGGAACACCAATAATCATGCGGGGACGAACCATCGTTCGTCGATTTTGATGCACTTCACGAATAAAGTAACGAAGCATGCACTCGGTCATTTCAAAGTTCGCAATAACTCCATCGCGCATTGGTCTACACGCAATGATACTCTCTGGAGTTTTTCCTAACATATTTTTTGCATTATTACCGGCAGCAAGTACCTCATTTGTTGAGCTTTTTACCGCTACCACTGAAGGCTGATTCAAAACCACGCCGCGATTTTTGACATAAATAACTGTGTTTGCAGTACCTAGATCAATCGCCATATCATTTGAGAAAAAACTAAAGAGTTTGGTTGCTGGCCAAAACTTCATACTCATCCTTTGGCATCGTTAAAAGTGCAACTGTGCACCGATAGTAAGATGGTGCGTTTTACAAATTCCGTTTCCGTTCATGGGCATATCATACGTCAAATAAAATAGAGGGTCCAGCCAATAATGCTTTAATGCAGCTTTGCTATCATACGATACTTGGAACGTAAAATAATGTGCTCTCCAACGTGAAATATTTTCTTTTTGCGCAATAAGATCTTTGTCTTTGCTTAAATAACTCTGAACCGATTGATCAGCTCGCTTATCACACCATGTGTCTTCATTGTGACGCAAGTAAGTATAGCGACCTTGGAAATGTAATCCATCGCTCAAATTTTCAAGAGTAAGGTACGGAGAAATTTTAAACGTATCACCAGGCTGCATACTCACAGGAGCGGTTAATGCACTGAAAATAGTAGGCTCATTTCCTGTAGCCAAACGCAACGTTCTGGAGTGTTTAAACTGATGCATGTAACTGAACATAAATCCTACTTTTAAATCTTGCTTGAGTTCGAATTCGGATGCAAGATCAAGGTACGCTGACCAATGTCCATTACCCATCACAGAAACTGAAAGTGGATTATTCCGATCGGAAAGAATTCCAGTAGGGGCTGTAAAGCCACCTTGTATATTTATATCTATGCTCTTCATAAGCAAGCGATAATCTAGATGATCATTCCATTTGAGATAAAGATCAAGATCCCCAACCCCGCTACGCGACCATTTATTTTTGATAAAACCGGCCAAGTCATGAGTCAAGCGCCTAATTTCATCAATTTGCTGCTCTTGCTCAAAGAGTTGATTAGGATTCAAATTTCCAAATGGAAGCCCAGAACTCACACGATCAAAAAGATATCGCCCTGTTGCTGAAACAAACATAACCGGGATCCACCCTCCTGCAAAAAAGTTTTTCCAAATTTTTTGCTCATAATGGAGTACAAAACCATTTGAACGCACTTTACTTGAAACTTTAAATCTCAAAGATTTACCGACAAGTGCTTGTGTCCCCGTAATTGTTTCAATTGGGTTAACAAACGCTGCTCCTTGTACTACTTGCAAGCTATCAATGACATCACGCAAGTCATAGTTACCCCACAACTCAGGAATACCAGTATTACCTCCGCCTCGATTAAAAGCGGTTGAAGCTGTTGTATAAAAAACATTAGGACTAAAATAAGATCGCTTATCAGTTACGTACTGATCAGAACGTTCAATAAAGGGGAAATATTTGCTCGTGTTGTGACTTGCACATAATGAAAAAATTATGAGCAGCTGTGCAACAAGAGCTTTACTTACATGACTGATTTGATACTTCATTTATGCACCGGAATGTTTGTATAATTTTGCAAAAATTATTGCTTGAAATACAGATTAATTTCAAGTTTTGAGCTTACGGTAAATTCCGGTTAAGTCAAGAATGTGAGCGTGCGAGCTCGAGTTGATCGTCATTATAAAAAATCGTATACTCACAACTAAAGAAACTTGAAAAAGGAGCATTCATGAAGAAGCATTACACCTATCTTGCAAATTGGAAAATGAATTTACCTCTCAACGAAGCGCTTACTTTTATTTCTGAGCATTATGACGATTTTGTATTGCTTTCAAAAAAGCCACATACTCAAATTGTTATCTGCCCTTCAACCGAAACAATTTATCCCATCAACCAAATGGTTCAGGGAACAAATCTTCAACTCAGTGCTCAAGACTGCTCGCAACATACTCGGGGATCTTTCACTGGACAAGTATGCGCCCCAAGCTTAAAACAAGCGGGTTGTACTTTTTGTATTATCGGACATAGCGAACAACGTTTATTTGGTTGCGATACCAATGAAGGAATCGCTCATAAATGTGCAACGCTTCTTGATGTGGATATCACTCCAGTAGTTTGCATCGGTGAAAATCTTGAACAATACAAAAGTGGAACAACACTTAAGGCACTCGAAGAACAACTAATTCCACTCTTTACCATGCTTGCAACACATCAGAAGGCACATGTTCCTATTTGGCTTGCTTATGAACCAATTTGGGCCATTGGTACGGGTAAAGTTGCTACCAATGAACATATAGAATCGGTTCTATCATGGCTTGCTAAAGAAACATCCTTAAAAGCAAATTTATTCAAATGGAAACTCCTTTATGGAGGAAGCGTTAAATCTGAAAACATCGGTCAACTCAAGACAATTCCATTTATTGATGGTTTTTTAATTGGTGGCGCAAGTCTAGACTTTGAAGAATTTGAAAAAGTAGTAAACTATGTATGATCGACAGGTTTTGAACGGGATGATGTTGAGCACTTCCACCTTTGCCAAGACTATGGTGGACAGGCAGGATAAGCGCCTTAAATAACTAGAAAAAACAAAAACTAATTAACCCAAGTGAGGTAAAATGTTTGCATTTCTTATGACACTTTTTGTAATTTTAAGCGTAATACTCGCTTTTCTTATTTTGCTTCAACAAGGAAAAGGCGATATGGGCCTTGGCAGTATGAGTGGAAGTAGACAAATGCTATTCGGCGGTAGCGGCGGGCAAAGTTTCTTTGAAAAAGCAACTTGGATTATTGGTGGATTGTTTGTTCTTGGAGCGCTTGGCCTTGCAATTCTTAAGTCCAAATCAGTACGCCAGTCTCGCTTGGAAGGCTTTACAAAAACGAGTGCAGCTCAAGCACCTACAAACAAAGTTGAAACAAAAGAAAAAGCAGAAGACTCCTTAGAAGAAGAATCCGCTCAGGACAACAACTAACAATAGACTATTCCCTGCTTTTTTGAACTTGCAAAGGATAAACTGTGTTCTTACGCATGATAGATGCTCTTGGCGCAAAAACCCTGGAAAGCTGCAGCTATGTAGGGAAAGTTGGCGTATTTGCATCTGATGTATTTGCAACGTTCTTCAGAACAAGACTTAAAACTGAAAAAGTTTTTTACCACATGAATTACATCGGTGTTGGCACACTGGGAATTGTTCTTTTGGTTGGTATGACCATTGGCGCAGTTATGGCCTTGCAAAGCTACATTGGCCTTGAACGTTTTGGCGCTACTCAGTTTATTGGTCCCATCGTTTTTCTATCTATGGTCAGAGAGTTTGGACCAATTTTTAGCGCTATTATGGTTATTGGGCGTGCAGGATCTGCAATCACGGCTGAAATTGGAACAATGCGCATTACCGAGCAAATTGATGCACTTCAAACGCTGTGTATTGATACACAACAATATCTCATTGTTCCTCGTGTTGTTGCTACCACAATCATGCTGCCTTTTCTTTCACTTTTTTGCTCATTTTTTGGCATTATTGCTGGTTATGTTATGTCTGTACACGTTTTAAATGTCAATGCAGAAGTTTATATGGAATCAACTATTTCAAATGTTGAAGTTTCCGATATTACCAATGGAATCATTAAAGCGGTTTTTTTTGGATTAATCCTTTCAATTATTTCTACGTATAAAGGATTCACCGCAAGCGGCGGTGCACGAGGAGTAGGCATTGCAATTACACAAAGCGTTGTATACTCAATCTTAACTATTGTTGTCGCTGACTACATCCTCATTTCATTGATGTTTTCACGATGATTACTATCACGGGACTCAAAAAAGCCTTCGGGGCTAAAACGATCACTAATGGGCTTGATTTAACCATTGAAAAAGGTGAATTCCTAGCAATCATTGGACGATCTGGAGAAGGAAAGTCTGTTCTCCTTAAGCAAATTATTGGGTTAATTCATCCCGATGAAGGGCAGATAGAAATTGATGGTCAAAATATAGCGACACTTGAACCACGACAACTCCGTGAAGTATTTAAAAAATGTGGCTATGTCTTTCAATTTGCTGCACTATTGGATTCTCTTAATGTATTTGAGAACATAGGCATCTCTTTGCTTGAAGAAGGCATTAATCCAGACGACGTTCGACCGCTTGTTTTGGAAAAACTTATCTCTGTAGGACTCAACCCGGATGTTTTAGATAAGTACCCGAATGAACTTTCTGGGGGTATGAAAAAACGCGTGGGGCTTGCTCGTACACTTATGCTTAAACCTGAAATTATTTTATACGATGAACCAACTACAGGTCTTGACCCAATCACGGTCAAACTTATTCATGAACTCATAAAAAAAACACACGTGGATCAAAATCTGACTTCAATCGTCATCTCGCATGATATCGATGTCTTCAACTACGCAACATCTGTTGCGATGCTCCACGAAGGAAAAATTATCTACAAAGGGCCTGCACAAACTATCTGGGAGTGTGAAAACCCATTTGTGCATCAATTCATTCGAGGACAAATCGAAGGCCCAATCAAACAAATTGGAATATAATTTATGGACAATATTCACGCGCATCAAGAACCATCTCTCCTTATCATCGATGATGAAGAAGCAATTTTAGAGACACTTCAGGCCTCACTTCAAGATGAAGGTTTTGTCGTACAAACACTCAACGACGGCTCAAAAACACTTGATGCTATCGGAACCTTAGTTCCGGATGCGGTTCTTCTTGATATTTTTATGCCAAATATTAACGGCTTGGAGCTTCTTGAACGAATTAAGCGTGAATATCCAGTACAACCGGTTATCATTATTTCAGGCTATGGAACAGTCCCAATGGCTGTTGATGCCCTTAAAAAAGGCGCACGCGACTTTATTGAAAAACCTCTGAATCTAGAAGAAGTCTTAACAAAACTTAGCTTTCTGAAAGAAGATTCCGAATCCCTATTGTCCAGCACTGAACAAGAGAACAAACTCAACTTGAACCAGTTCGGCATTATTGGTCAAAGCGAGCTTTTTTTAGAATTTATGATGCAAGTGAGAAAAACAGCATCTTTAAGAATACCAGCTCTTATTTACGGACTCCAAGGAACCGGTAAAACGCTCGTAGCACAATACCTAGCATTTTGCCACTTCCAACAGAAAAAAACTTTCATAACTGTTGATTGCTCACAGCAAAATAATTTTCAAGAAAAACTTACCCCTGTTGATGGAACGCTCTTTTTTAAAAATATACAAGAACTCAATGGTGTTAATCAGCAAAAACTCCTTGAATTTATTATTACCCATAGCTCATCAACAAAAATTATCGCTTCAGCTCTACCAGACTTATTTACACGCATGCAGCAATGTCTTTTTAATAGCATGCTTTTTTATAAACTTAACAGCATTCCCCTTGAAATTGTACCGCTCAATAAGCGACAATACGATATCCCTCTACTCACCGATTATTTCTTAAGTAACGCCAATGCTTTGTTGGGAAAATCAGCAGTTCTGAATACACGGAGCATACGAATATTGCGTAACCATGATTGGATTGGAAATATAACTCAACTCAAAAATGTTATAGACTGCGCCGTTGCAAGCACTACAGATCAAAATCGCATTATTACTCCAGAAATACTTGCCTCTTATCTTCCAGAATCAAGCATCTTTTTTGCTGAAGAACAATCATTTACACGGTTCAGTTCACTTGATCACGCTACAGAACAATTTGAAAAGAAATATCTTCTCTATTTACTCAAAAAACACCGTTATAACCTTGAACAACTTGGCGAGTTCTTAAAAGTTCCGCTTACTGAACTGAAGGCAAAAATTTACAAGCTTGACCTTTTACCAAAGCATATCCACACCCCAAAAAGGCCCCTATAATAGTACAAAAAAATATTTACAATATTCTTTTTTTACTTACTTGAAACTATGTCTATGTTTTTTGTAGCCTAAGAACATCAGATATTATTTCTTTGGGGAGCTTATCAAGAGAAGGGGGATAGGGATGATTCCAAAAAGATCTCGCACGCTCGTTTTTGTCAGTTTTACGTTAATTTCATGCGCATTACTCTTTACAGACGTAAAGGCGTTCAGTTCATGCAGTCTAAGTCAAATTGAATACGAGATTAGACAACAACTCACAAAACTAGTATTTAAAGACGGTAGCACACCAACACTTGCAGCACCAAAGGCAATTGAAGACATTACATTTTCAATTGCTGACCTTAAATTTAATCCTACCACAGGATCACTCAAACTGCTTGAATGTGGCGATGGCGCACGCTCTCAATATAAGGGATACGATCGCCTTTATGGTGCAGGGGCAATGTGGACACACTTCTGGAATTATTTACAACAATTTGGACTTCCAACATGGTGCGTCCGTATGCCAGGAGACCCTGCGTCACGAGAGACTATGGCTCCAAATGTTTTTTTTGGAATGGGTGGAAACAACTCATCTGGGGTTACCGATCTAAGTAGACGAATGCTCGCATCATTATTTGAAAAAAACAACAGTGTTACTCTTCAAGATTGCTTGGACTACCAAGCCCTTGTGCTTGTTCGTTGGGGCAGAGCAGAGCAGGCAATGGCTCAATTCAAATCAATGTTTCCGAATGTTGTCTTTGTTGGCGATCCTATAAACAATTTAATACGCAACAAATACTACACGAATAAACTTTTCGTCGACACAAACATGGAAGCTTATAGGCCTAAATGCAAAGTTTGTCCTACAACATATTCGCCTGACCTGGCTAACCAAATTATCAATGAACTACAATCAAACATTATCGTCATTAAACCACCAAATGCTTCTTGTGGACGTGGTGTAATATTTACTCATCAAGAGGACTTAGATGCTACGTTGCAATTAATTTTAACAAGACCAGATCAAATTAAAGACCGTGATCCTAATACATCATATGGTTATTGGACAACGGATGAAAGTATGGCAAATACAATTTTTCTTGCTGAAGAATATGCAGAATCAAAACATATTCTTGTTGACGGAAAAATTTATGACCCAACACTACGTTTAGTCTTTGCTTTACACAAAGACCAATCAGGCAGCCATGTAACTTTTTTTGGTGGTTATTGGAAACTTCCTGCAAAATCTTTGACTGATGAAGGATCTCTAACAGAAAAACATAAGTCTGATATCTCGGCAAATGCCGTCAGCTCAGCATTAGTTTCACCAGAAGATTTTCAAGTATCATCAGAAATGCTTAAACCTGTTCTGGAAGTACTTTATGAATATATGCTTGCAAATCGTCGTTCAGAGCTGCGTAGTCCATTTATTTTTTCAACCAACAATTCTCACGACAGTTATTAAGCCTTAGACAAAATAGAATAAAGGGTCGATTGTACAATCGACCCTTTATTCTATTTTGTGCAGGGAATATTTAATCTCACACCCATATTCACACTAACTAGCTTTCAAGAATAGCTTCATTTTCTTGAAGTGCGCAAATAAGACTCAATGCAGCCTCAGCATTTTGCTGTAGATCTGCCATCAAGAAATTAGAAAGATTTTGCAACTGTACAAAAAACTCATT
>Ga0154020_10007004_pt1 | contig 13201 bp, 9 predicted proteins | sample Klosneuvirus_201_FD_109709 | JGI IMG/M metagenome (GOLD analysis project Ga0154020, IMG submission 109709) | Active sludge microbial communities from wastewater, Klosterneuburg, Austria - Klosneuvirus_20160825_MG | ecosystem: Engineered > WWTP > Aerobic digester > Activated sludge | place... | reverse complement strand
TGGTTTTGGATGTGTTGTGCGAGTTGGATCAGGGTGGTTTGACGGGCTTCGGGTCCGTGTTGTTGGGCGAGAGCGTCCCACGCGTGGATCTGCAAAAGGGCGAGAACAAAGGGCCGTTGAAAGACTTTGGCTTCGGCGAGTAAGGAGGATGCGCGTTCGAGAAAGACGTGGCGGGTGAGGAATCCGATGTTGGTGTCGCGGTAGCGTTGTTGTTGCGTGTTTTGGGTGCGTTGGAGGCGGATTTGGACGAGAGCAGTGATTTCTTCGTGGTGCATGCTTTGTGTGATGATATCGTGAAAACCGATCTGGAGGGCGGTGGTTCGGAGTTTTCCTTCGAGGACAGGAGAAAGCAAGAGCGTGGTGAGATCGCTCCATCGGGGGGTTGAGCGGATCACGCGGCAAAGGTCCATTCCACTAAAGCCGGGTACGGAGAGGCTGAGGAGGAGAAGATCAGGGTTAACCTCTTCGAGGGTATCGAGAAGAAGCAAGGGAGAGGAGAGGGTGTGGACGGCAAAGCCCGCACGAGTAAGGGCTTCGCCAACATCTTGGGCGAAGCCGGATTCATCGGGTGCAAGGAGGATATGAGAGCGTCGGATTGTTTGATGCCCAGTCAATCGGTGGAGAGCGTCAAGCCATGCCTGTTTGCGCAGGGGTTGGTTGAGCAGTTGGGAGGGGGTGATGTAGGAGGCGAGGATGCGGTGGTGGAGTTCGGCTTGGTCGGTGAGGAAAAGGACAGGGACTTGTTCCATGTTGGGGCGGGTGCGGATCCACTCGATCCAAAGGATGCCGCTGTTGATGAGAGAGGTTTCTTGTCGTACAGCTTGGCCGGAAGCTGCGGCCATTCCGTCACGAGAGAGGCTAACATCCAAAAACAGGACATCGATCTGGTGGCTTTCGAGGATTTGTTGAAGGGTTTCCCAATCGTCGCTTGCGAGGACGCGAACGCGGTGTTCTTGGCCCCATGCGAGAAGGGAAGGGATGGTTTCGGGCTTTTGTCCAACCACGAGCATGGTGGTTTCGGGCCGCATCTGCGCAAATTCCGAAGCGGAGGTTTGGGCGGGTGAGGCGTGTTGGAGATATTCGATGGTGAGTAGGCACCATTCGACGCGTTCAAGAAGTCCTTGCCAAAAAGGCGTCGTATTGTCGGGGTTTTGGTAAAGCAAGATCCAGATGGCTTGTTCGATCTCGGCGATCACTTCGTTGAGTTGGTGGTGTTCGAGGGCAGCCGCGATTCCGTAGATTTGTTGGACAAGATGATAGGAAAATTGGAGCGGTTCTTGGGGGAAATAGCTTTGGCGAGCGCTGGAGATGTGTTGAAGAAGTTCGTAAAACTGGCTTTCGAGATCATCGAGGAGCTCGGCTTGGGTGGGTGCGCTGGAGGCGGTGCCGAGGGCATGGTCTGCGGGTGGCGCGGGGGTATGGATCACGGAGTTAGCGGAGGGTGCGGTTGTTGGGGAGGAATGGAGGGCAGATTTAGCGGAGGGTGCGGTTGTTGTAGAGGAATGAAGGGCATTCGCAGAGGGTGCGGTTGTTGGGGAGGAATGGAGGGCAGGTTTAGCTGTAGGTGCGGTTGTTGGGGAGGAATGGAGGGCAGGGTTCGCGGGGGGTGCGTTTTGCGTGGGTGGGGCAGCTTGGAGTGCGTCGGAGGTGGGGGTTTTGGTGCGTCGGGTGAGGTTGGAGGCTTTTGGAGCGAGAGGGGCGGACGCGGTGATGGAGGGCGAAGGAGTGCTTTTGGTGATGCGGGGGAGGGTGGGTTCTTTGTGGGCGATGGAAGGGCGGAAGGTTCCGAGGTCTCCTGAAGTGACGGCATCTTGGGCATCATAGCGGGGGAGATGTGTGGTGTTTTCGGGAGAGGGGTCAGGAAGCAGAGGGTTGATGAGGGCGGATTTTCGGGCGAGTTGTCGCTGAGTTTGTTGTTGTTCTTCTTCGATTTCACCGAGAAGAGCGGGGATGGAGGGCATGGCGAACATGGTTTGTTCGGGGAAGATATCCGTCGCGATATCTTCGGTGTATGCGGGGCCTTCGTCGTCTTCGTAGGCGAGAGTTGTTTTGGCGCGAGCGGGTGTTGGAGGAGGAGCAAAGACGCGGTCAAGATCGGCCCCCGAGCGTTCGGAGCGCGGGACGTCGATGTTAAAGATGGGCGGGCCGATTTCGGGAAAGAGTTCGTCGATCTCTTCGATCTCGGATATCTCGTCGGCTTCGCCGAGGTCGATCACGGCTTCTTCTTCGGAGGGTTCGTGATGAGAGGTGCCGACGTCATCTTCGGCGTCGATAAAGATCACATCTTCGGAGGACGGAGAGGCGGGGAGGTCGGTGGGATGGGCTTCTGGGATGTCGGTGGGATGAGGGAGATGATCGGGGGATATCTCGGCGGTGGTTTCGGGGATGGCTTGGGGAGGAGGGGGAGGGACAAGGTGTTCGATATAGAGCAAGAGTTCGTCGAGGTTGAGTGGTTTGCTGAGGACTTTGTACACGCCGAGGTCACGGGTGAGTTCGCGGAATATCTTGATATCGCGGACAAAGACAGAGAGAGCGGAGACAAAGATGATGGCGCATGTGTGGCCTTGCTCGCGTAGGCGTTGGATCAGCTTATGTCCGTTCATCTCGGGTAGAAGGCCCTCGACGAGCAAAAAGGCGATGGGTTCTTTCAACAGGAGGTGAAGGGCTTCGGAGGGCTTGTTGGTGACGAGGACGCGATATCCTTTGGATTGAAGGGACTCGGTGAGTCGTTGGCGGAAAGCGCTCTCGCTATCAACGAGCAAGAGAGTTGGTATCATCAAACGTTTCTCCAAGGAGCCGAGAGTGTCGGGGGGATAAAGTTGGGCGGAGGTTAGATCGAAGGAGGGGCGTGGGCTTCGCGGAGGTTGGGTGCGATGCCCATCCGAAAGCGCAGATAAAAGTGCCCGATCTGCATGAGGTCGCCGTCGTTGAGTAGGGTGGGGCCTTTGACGGGTTTGTTGTTGATCAGGGAGGGTTGGGTGGCGATCATGTCGATAAGTAGGTAACCGCCGGGTGTGGCGACAAGACGGGCTTGCTTTTGGCTGATATCTTTGTCGTCGAGTTGGATCTGTGCGCCTTGCCCGATCAGGGTTTCACCGAGGACAGGAAAGATCGTGCCTTCGGCGGGAGAGGCTCCCGATGGGGCCTGCTCGACGATCAAGTGAGCGTGGGGGATGCCAAAGACTTTTTGCATGAGTTTAGAGAGAAGGTCGCGCTGTGTGGTGTTGAGGTCGATCATGGAGGTGTTGGTTTTGCGCAACATACCGGTGGGATCAGAGATATCGCTTTTGGCGGCCTTACGGACTCTGCGGTAATGATCGGCGTCGGGTCGTCGGGTGAAAACAGCGATGGCATCGACGATATGATCATGCCATCGACGGGCTTCGCTGTCGGGTTGTGCGAAACCTTCGAGGTCTTCGATGCGTTTGATGAAAGGTTTGAGGATTTGGGCTGCGCGATCGAATTGTTGTTTGTCTGCGTAGCGATGGGCTTCTTCTGTGGCTTTGGCGACGTCTCCAAGCAAGATGCGCTCTGCGACGATGGGGCTCATTTTGAGGACGTTGTTGTGCTCGGTGTGGGCTTGGAGGGTATGGAGGAAAGAGATCTGTTGGGGCGGTTGGCCGGGGAGGGTGTAGTTGAGTTCGATATCAGCGATGGTGAAAGCGCCCAAACGTGCGGGGGTTTTGATCTGCATATCGAGCATCAAGTGGATCTTTTGTCCGCCGATCATGTCGGGTAGAGCGATCGCCATGCCGCGATCGGTGTAATGGATGGTTTGTTCGCCTCGGATGCCCATGACCGAGCAGCCCATCCCGGGACGAAAGAGGATCTTGATATCGGTTCCGATCATACTAAACAAGCTGCCGAGTTCGCGTGCAAAAGCCAGCGGTGCGACTTCGCCACTTTCGACATAAGCGTACCCTCCGCCGCCTTGTCGGGCGATATCTTGGAGCAGATCTTCGTCGTGTTCGAGACCGTAGCCAAAACAAGAAACGGTGGTGTTTTGGCGTTTGCGCGCCACAAGGGCTTCGAGCTCCCCGGGCTGTACCATGCCACGGTTGGGCTTTCCATCCGAGAGTAAGACCATGTGGACCAACTCGCCCGAGCGGGGTTCGGGGATATTTTTAAAGGCCATCCGAAGGCCATCTTCCATGTTGGTGCTGCCGGCGGCTTGGATGCCACTGAGGACACCGTGAAAAAAGCCGCGTGTTTCGGGGGTCAGGAGCTTCATCGGAGTGACAAGGCGGCCTGTATTGGCGAACGTCACCATCCCAAGGCGATCATCTTCGTTGAGTTGTTGGAGCAGGATGCGGATGGATTCGATCATCAGTTCAAGCGGGCGCCCCATCATGGAGCCAGAAAGATCGACACAAAGCATCAGAGAGATCGGAGCGCGGTGAGCGATGCGGATATCTTCGGCGGAAAGAGAGAGCAGCAACACTTGTTGGAGTTGTTGCTCGACGCCGAGCGTGGGATAAGCGAGATGGCTTTGGAGGGTTAGCGGGTTCCGGCTCATGGTCGGGCGGCTCCTTGTTGCGTTGTCACTTGTTTGATTGCGTGGGGCGGGCCGATGGATCGTGCGAAAGCAGATAATTGGCGCGTAACCATGCCTTGTGGGGGCGGGTGCGGTATTTTCGGGATCTGTGTTGGGCAAACCACGAACGCATCACGCATTCGGCAGGCTTTCCGCGAGGCGAATAGCCTTTGTCCTTGGGTCCACCCGGCGCAAACCAGTTCCAGAAAAAGGCTCCGCGCAGGACATCGCTTTTTGACCATACTTCAGCGAAGGCTTGATAGCAACGGCGTTGTTCTTCGAGCGAGATCGTCTTGTCGCGGGTGTAATCCCACGGGTAGATGTTGGTTCCTTCTTGGCTATAATACCCGACCTCTGTAAACAGAAGAGGTTGGCGTGGGTACGATTTTTTCCATTGCTCGATCTTGTGGCGGATCTGGGTCCATGTATTGCGGAGTTGCGAGAGGGGCGGATTAATAGCCTTGCTGAGTTCGTAATAATTGCTGATGCCGATCAGATCGAGCGCATCCCAAAAGGTGACGGGTTCGTAATGGTCCCAGTTGGCGGAGTAGATCAAGTTTCCGCTGTAGAGTTGGCGGATGGTACGGATCAGTTGGAGCCATCGGGGGCGGTGCTTTTCCATGCTAACCAGTTCGCTGCCGACAGAAAACAATTCGATGCCGTGTTGTTGGGCGATCTGGGCATAATGGAAGATATAGCGTCGATAGCTGCGCCACCAAGCATCGAGGTCGGTGGGGTTGATGACGCCGCGCCAATCTTCGGGGCCACGTTCTCGGAGGCGGACGATCGGGAGGAGAAAGACTTGGAGTCCTTGTCGGCGGGCTTGGTGGATGGTGCGGATCAGTCGGGCATCACTCACGGTTTTGGTTTCGTGGCGATCGATCTGCGTGGAGCGCACATTTTTTTGATACCAACTCACAATAAACCCGACGTGGGTTGCGCCTGTGTGGGCGATATCCGCAAGAAATCGTTCGTAATCGTAGGCTTGATCTTGGAAGTAGAGTCCGAGACTGACACCGCGAAAGAATGGATGGGCGTGTCCTTTGCGCCAGTCGGGAGAGGGCGCAGCAGTCGAGGGCGGTCGCATCGGCAGAAGAGGATATTCGTAAGGCTTGGTACTCGGGAGTTTACAATCGTAAGTAGTTTGTTGACCACGGCTGATCTGGGCAGTGCTAGAGGCCAGCCAAAACACGATCAAAAGGAAAAAGCCTGTGATGCTCCATCGAGTGCGAGAGGACTGTCGAATCCGATCAAGAAAAGGCAACACCAGCGGAGTAGCGTCCAAGACAGCGGAAGATGGGGGTGTTGCGTGTTGGTTCGGAGTATGGGGATCAACGTGCATGGATGCTCTCATTTGGGTGGTTGAAACCAGCCTTGTGTAGGGGGCGGTGTTTCGGGCGTTTGTGAATCGGGGCGTTTCTCTTTGGTGGGGAGAGTGTTGTTTGTGGAGAGAGCCGCAATATTCGGAGAGGACGCGCTGTTTGTGGGAGGAGACGCAACAGCGGGGGAAAGGTCGCTTGGGTGTTCGGGGTCGATCGGAGCGGCATCAAGGATATCAGGGCCTTGAAGGGCGGAGGGAGCGGCGTGTTGGTGCGGATCGAAAGAAGGCGAAGGAGAGAGTGTTTCGGGTGCGATGTGCTGTTGGAGGCGTTGCCAAGCGTCTTGTGCGTCTTGTTGGGTCCAGTCTCCAAGGTCGGGCAGGGCTTGTTCGAGCGCGAGGCGCATCGCGTCAGCGGAAGAGAAGCGCTGTTTGGGGTCGAGCGCAAGGGCTTTTTCGAGGATATCTAACAGGGCTGCTGGAATTTGGGGGGCGCGAGCGTGCAAGGCAGGGCGGGAAAATGCGCCTGTTTCGTGTTGTTCTTTGTAATCTGGGATCGTGTCGGCTTGGACGAGAGGTTCGCCAGTAAGCAAGTGGTAGAGGATCGCGCCAAGTGCGTAGATGTCGGAAGCAACGAGGTTTGCGCCATGAAAGCGTTCAGGGGCCATGTAGGCGGGTGTTCCGGGGTTTTTGCCATGCCCACGGGCTGCGATCTCTTCGGGAGTTGCGGCGATGCGGCAGGCGATACCAAAGTCAAGCACCTTGAGAAAGTCGTGTTGGTGTTCGTCGAAGGTGACGAACAAGTTGGAGGGCTTGAGGTCACGGTGCAAGATGCCTTGTTTGTGGACGGCTGCGACACCGCGACAGGCTTGGAGCATCAGATGAAGGGTGCGGGCAAGGGGTAGGGGGCCTTGGAGCTGTTGAAGTGCAAAAAGGTTGATGCCTTGGAGCGATTCCATCACAAGGTAGAGGTCTTGCTCAGTCTCGCCAAAGTCGAGGATGCGCACTGCGTGGGGATCTTGGATCTTGAGCGTGAGTTCTGCTTCTCGACGCCACGCTTGGAGGGCGCGTTCGCGCTGTGTGCTTTGGAAAGGCATGCGTTTGATCACGCAAGGTTGGGCAAGAAGTCGATTCCATGCGAGGTAGACTTGGCTCATCCCCCGCTGATTCAGCCGTTGTTGGATCTGATATCGCCCCAGCCGATCTGTTTGGCTCAGCAGACGGTGAAGATGCTGCTGTATCCATGCAGACAAAGCCCCAAGCGCCGTTGCCATCGCCAGAAGCGCATTGGAAAAACCAAATTGGCGCATCGCCGCTGCTTCTTCTAACGGAGCAAACGAAAGCCACCCCACCGACAACGCAAACATACTCCACAACCACAGCGCCACAGGCAAAAAACCGCGTAGTCCTCCCGGCAACAACACTCCACGCGCCACGATCAACAACGCAAATAGCCCTGAAGTCGGCGTTTTGTAGCCGCCAAAGTAATAGGCTCCGATCACGCCAAGATACAGCGCCAAGACCAGCCAGCCGATCCATTCTACCCACTGCAAGAGCGATTCACGCTGCCCTTTGAGGGTGGTAAGAAGCACCAAGACCCACAGCACCACGCCCACCCCCGCAGCCCCCCCCATCACGGTCGTGATCCCCGTGTAGTGCCAACCCAAGGGCGGCCACCACGCCCCGAGCATCCCCCCCAACACAAACAGCGTCCCAAGGCTGCCCCACAACATCTGTAGCCCTGCGCGCCGCATACGCGAAACAGACAGCAGCCAAGACGGCACCCCGTATGGATCATGCGAAATATGCGGTGAGAGGCTGATTTGGGAGGTTAAAGGACGTTCCATCTCTGTTGCCACGCGTGCTTTCTTTCTTGGTTTGGGTCTTTCTCGTCTTCACACTTTGGTGCGGAGACGTTATAACATACCCGACTTTCCCTAACACAAGAGACCCGACGCACAAAGGGCCTGTTTTTTGGGATTTGTTCGCGTCGCGCATGGAGGCACAAAAAGTATGGAGTCGAAAGAGTTAGTTCCCCGCAATCGGGTCATGTTGGACGAAGCCAAGGGCATGTTGCAAGGAACGCGGCTGCGCATGGAAGAATCCATGAAGTTGCTCGGCTTGACCCCTGAGACCCTACCGCTGATCACGCTGTTTCCGTTGCTTTATGTGGCGTGGTCCAACGACGATATCGAAGTCAAAGAGCTTCAAGTGATCTTGGAAGTCGCCAAAGATCACGGACTCTACGAAGGAGCCGCACGTGACGTCCTCAGTTCTTGGCTGGAGTCCAAACCCAACGAGCGTTTCTGGCAAGCCGGGCTGTACTTGGTAGGCGTGTTCCTCCAAGGCGAGAGCGACGCCACCAAAGGCACGATCTTGGAACTGGCTGAGCGGGTCGGGCACGCGGCAGGCGGGTTGTTTAATGTGGCTTTTACCGTCGATGCACGCGAACGAGAAGCCTTGCAAAAGATCAGCGCTGCGCTTGGTTTGCACAACGAAGCCGCACGAAAAAAAGTCATGGAAGCCGTCGAAGCCCAGTTTTCCGAGCGCGAGTTGTCTTGGCAAGATCCTATCCAATGGCAGTGGGTTCAGCTTGGTTCTATCGTGATCACTGTACTTTTGGCTTTGGTGTTGTTTGCACAACGCAGCTTTCTCGACGCGATCTTGCTCAAAGTCGTCCCGCCAGCTACCCCCGAACCTTCGCTCCTTGCGGCGGGATTGATCTTTGTGATCTTGCCTGTGATCCCCTTTGTCTTGGGTGGGGCCTTGATCGGTTACCGTAGCGAAGGCGATGTGCAACGCGAGGCGGTCTTGGCGGTGATCATCCCTGTGGTGATGTATTGGGGATTTTCCTTGGTGTTTTGGCTACTTGCAAAAAGCCAAACATGGGATGGCCGTCGTTGGATCATGCAAGCCACCTTTACAGCCGTCGCCATCTTTGTTACGGCGGGCAGCGCTCGCTTTGTTTCTTGGTTCACTTCGCACAAAAGCGGGCGTTGATCCTTTGCGAAGAGTCCTTGTGTCGGAAGAATTGCGATGGCAGAGCGCGTGGCGCGTGCAGCAGGCGGACTTTTCGATCTGCTCTTTACCTTCGAAGGTTGCGAGCGCGAGGCTCTCCGACGCCTTCGCCAAGCCATGCACCTCGCCGCCTAATCCCCACCTGTTTGTTTTTTCCCATCCCATCGGAGCGATCAGTCAAAGACTTTTTCTCTCGTCTCATGCGCTATCCTCCCGTGTTCTTTTCCCCCACGTTTATCGGAGCCGTACACCATGCAACACTTTGGGGTATTGACGCGTTACCTCGTGCTTCCCGTCTTGTTTGTGATGATCTTTGGAACCGCCGTCGTCCTTTCCACTCGCGCTTATCTTCAGCGGCAAACTTTTCAAACCACGACCTTTCGCGAGCCTCAAAGCATCGACACGCTCGAAGCTGTCAAGCTCGGTGGATGGGAGCAATGGCTGTTGATCCGTGGAAAAGATCGGCGCGCACCGATCCTACTTTGGTTGCACGATGGGCCGGGCGGTGCTTCGGATCTTGTGTTCTCACGGGCTTTTGAGCAATCGCTTACGCAGCGATTTGTGGTGGTGCATTGGGAACAGCGCGGTACGGGAAAGTCCTTTCGCGATGATCTGCCTGCCAACACCATGACGCTACCCCGCCTTCGCTCCGATCTCTCCGAGTTGGTCGCGTGGTTACGCCATCGCTTTCAACAACCCAAGATCTATCTGCTCGGTTATGCGTGGGGTTCCACGCTTGGCTTGTGGTTCGCTCAACATCACCCCGACCAATTGCACGCATACATCGGGGTTTCACAGATCCTTGATTGGCAACAACACCTCCGCGAGGCTTATACCGAAACCCTGCGACGCGCCAAACAAACCGACCGCGCCGAGCCGATCAAAGAACTCACCCAGATCGGACCCCCGCCCTACTCTTCGCTTCTTCCTCTTCACACCCTTCGCCGATGGATCGCGGAGTTTGGCGGGTATTTTCACAAAGCCCCATCCTTCGGCAAGATGTTTCGTGCCTCCCTTAGCTCCCCAGATTATTCGCTCGGTGATCTCTTTCAATCCAACAAAGCCTACCAATTTTCTTCTCAACATCTTCTTCTCTCTGCCGTCCAACAAACCAACCTTCGCTCCATTCGGCATCTGCGCGTCCCTGCGCTCTTTCTCTCCGGTCGCTACGACCTGTTGACCAGCGGCCAACAACTCGAACAATTCGTCCAACAGCTCCAAGCCCCACACAAACAACTCCTCTGGTTTGAAGATGCCGGCTACGCCCCCCACCGCGAAGACCCCGACCGCTTCTACAAGGCCCTCCTCGACCTCCTCCCCCCCTTCGCAAAAATACCACAGCCCACCATCCGTCCTTTGTCGTCGCCCTCTTCCTCCCCTGCCTTTCGCCCCGCTTCTCGCCCTGTTTCTTCTCCTTCCTCTCGCCCCTAAGGCTTTTTCTTTTTTTTGATAGACGTTACACCGTTGGAGCGGTGCTGTCGGTGCCACCCCACAAACCAAAGGGTATGGGGTTCCACCCCATGCCCCGCAAGGGAGCTTTGCCCCCTTGACCCCGTGAGGGGCGGAACGAGCGTGCGCCTTTCCAATAGGCGAATGCGCCGCTTGGGGACTGCGAACACGCCTTTTTGTTTTTTGTCAGAACTCCCTCTCTCCCACCGTTATTGGATAGAACGTCGTAGTGTGTTGCACGCCGAACCTCTTTGTCGGAACACGGGGGCGGCGTGTTTGCTGCGTTTTGTCATCATCCAGAGACAACATCCGTAATTGATTCGGATAGGAGTGACGCAGCTGAAAAGGGAAACCCTGAGATATCAGCACGTTGTAGGGGCGGTTCGCGAACCGCCCGCGCCCGAACATTGGCCTTTTTCGTATCGAACTGCGTAAGTCCTATCAGATTCACATTTCATACAAGCTCTTTTTTATTTGATCAAACAAAGGAGATATCCCATGAGTCATATTGTACCTTCATCAAAAGACAATCACTCGATTTGGAATCGTATCTTGGAGATCGCAAAACGCATCGGCGAAGGTGTGCTGTTGATGGCGCTCAAGCTATACTTCGCTCTGATTGACAAAGACACGCCCGTTTGGGCGCGTGGTGTGATCGTGGGCGCGCTTGCGTATTTGATCTCCCCGTTGGACGCTGTGCCTGACTTCTTACCGTTTGGATATGTCGATGATGCAGGCGTGCTTGCTGGAGCACTCGGGACTGTGGCGCTCCATATCAAGGACGAACACGTCCGACGCGCCCGCGCATGGGTCCAAAACATCTTTGGCTGATCTCTGCATGGAAAGCAGTCCGTGTTTTTTCTCCGAATCTATCTTTGCGGGCGGAAAAAGAGCCTTGACCCAAAAGAGGCTATGTGACAACTTTTTCTTCCTGTCGATTTGACAAAAAACCGTCGTTGTGGACGATCTGAAAGGGAGAGTGATGTACACACTGCTTCAACAAATACAGAATTCTTATACCGCTGCACAACGCATCCTTCGTTCCGCTCGTTCTTTTGAAACAAACCCCTCCGATGAGGATGCGTCTTTTCGTGGCTTGATACTGCCTTTTGAACAAAGTATCCGCCATGCTTTCCAAGAATTCATGCAACCACCATCCTGTTTTGACGATCTTGGGATACATACTTTTGCTCCAGAAGACAGACCCCTTTTTCCTGTTTCTCTTCTTCGAGTACCCATACAAAGCACCGAAGATATCTGCCAAGACGAATACAGGTCTTTGATGCGCCGCCTTGCGGCTCTTGCCGATGCCCTTGCACATCCATCCCTACGCATCCCCTGTTTTCTTGAAGAATGTTTTGCGCGTGACGATGAAGGGCAAATTTATGCAGCTTGGCCCTATCTTGCAGGGCTGCGGCTCGCAAATGGACAAACCCAACTGAAACCACACCAACGCGCTTTGCGCCACGTGATGCACCCGCAGCTCTCGCGCCAACTTCCCGACGATCTCGATCCCTGCTTGCCTTCTGCTATGTGCTACAGCTTCGCTTTGTTTTTTTTGCGCCAACTTCACCCCATGGCCGAACAATGGCTGCATCAAAAAGCCTTGGATCGCTTGCGTGCCTTGCTTCCTTGGCTCCCCCCTGCGTTGCCCCTCCTCTTGCAACATATGACCTCCAACGAACGATTCCACCAAGAACAAGGCGCTGCTGCGCGTTTTTGGAAACAGGTTGAAGAACTTTTTTTACAAGATCTTCATCTTCAAAAACACCCGCCTTTTTGTGAAGTAGAGATAGAAAAAGAAAGCTATCAAGTCAGTGGCCGTCACAAAGCAGGACCTTTACAAGACGCAGAACTTTGTATCTCTCCCACCCCAAAATCTTTTTGGATGGGCGGTGTCGCCGACGGCGTATCCACCGCAGACCTCGGCAGCGGCGAAGAGGCCGCCCGTGAAGTCGCTCGTTGCTTCTCTGCCTTGGGCGCAACGTCGACATCCATCCTCGCCCAACCCGCAACGTGGCCGAACTCCGTCTCCGACTTTTGGGCGGCCTTTGCCGAACAAGCCCACACAGCGATCTCCCAACGCTGCGAAGAATTACGAGCCTCTCACTCTGATCCTGAAACCATCCAAGATCCGATGTCTTCGACCTTTGTTGCCGCGATGGTCTTGGGAGATCGCGCAAACATCGCTTGGTTGGGCGATAGCCCTGCGTGGCATTATCGAGCGCTTGAAGGCCGCTTGATCCGCTTGACCGTCGAAGATTCTCAGCTTTGCGAACGACTCCGTGCGGGTGAGTGGGATGCCCTCTCTACGCCCTCTGACGGCGATCACCATCTTTCTCGCTTTCTTGGAATGGCGTATCCTTCCCAACAAGAAACGAATGCTTCTCTTGATCCGAGGATACCACATCTGCTTTTTGTCCAATTACAAGAAGGCGATATCTTGCTTCTTGCCTCCGATGGATTGCTGTGTGGAAACAGCGGCTTATCTCCTTTCATCCAAGACCAAAGACTCGAACAAAAAATCAAAGAATGCTTACAACAAGATTCTTCTTTGCGTCGTCTCGTGCTCTTCCTCGTTCAAGAAGCCGATCAGTACGGAGAAGACAATATCTCTTTGGTCGCTGTGCGCGTCTCCAAACTGACCCATTCGGTCCCATCCGATACCTCGCCCTCTTCCTATGCCACAAGACCGACGCCTGCTTCTGAATCCCTCGATACCATCGAGGCGACGCCTTCGTTTTCTTCTTCTCAAACCGCACGCTCCTCTCCTGAACCCTCTCTCTCTTCATCCAGCGATGTCCCTGTTTTCAAAAGAAAGCGCAGAAACAATGGTTGATCTTGTCAGAAACCACACGCTCCCGGCGTCTTGGAATACGTTG
>Ga0154020_10007003_pt1 | contig 13205 bp, 12 predicted proteins | sample Klosneuvirus_201_FD_109709 | JGI IMG/M metagenome (GOLD analysis project Ga0154020, IMG submission 109709) | Active sludge microbial communities from wastewater, Klosterneuburg, Austria - Klosneuvirus_20160825_MG | ecosystem: Engineered > WWTP > Aerobic digester > Activated sludge | place... | reverse complement strand
TCAAAACGAGCCTACTTCAACAAACCAACAAGTTCTATCCGTTCACGTCAAACCAATCATTTCCGTGGAGCTTTCCGTTTTGGAGGCTCCACTTTTTGTTGAAGCAGGCACTCCTTATAAAGTTATCTTTTCAATTGAGCACAAAGGCAACGAAATTGCAATCGTTGACCTTGTTGTCAAAAGCTCCGCCGGATTTCAAGTTGCGCTTGACTCAAATACAATTGAGTTTGCTCCGCAGCAAACCCGATTGCTCACAGCCGAAGTGCTGTCGCCAAAAAATCTTACTCGCCCTGTCAAAGATCGGCTTTTCATCCGCGCCACTGCAGGACGTGACACTTTGGTGTCCGGTACGCAGACCTATTCTGTTGTGAATATCGTCCCGGCATCTGCACGAACCGAAACCAAGTATCGCCAACTCCCTTCTCGTTTCACCACTCGCTACGTCAGCGGCGACGGCAAAGATGGCGTCCAATTTGAGCTTGCCGGGGCGGGTCCGTTAGACGATCATGACCACCATTTCGAGTACCGCTTTCGCGGGCCGGAGAGATTCGAAAACAATACTTTCGGTTTGCGTGACGAAGTCTATCTGAAGTTACGCTCTAAAGACGGCTCAATTTCCGCAGGCGATCAAAACTTTGCAGTTTCTAACTTGCTCGAGCGTGGTCGCTTAGGCCGGGGCGCAGAGATTGACTTGGATAAAGGTAACGTCGAAGCTCGCGCGCTGAGCTTTCAATCACGTGCCCAAATTCCTGACTACGAAGGAGTCGGCGGCTATATCGGTTACAAACTTGATCGCCGGTTTAGCGTACGCGGAAATATTCTCAGCAAGAAGACCGAGCGTGTGGATGAAGAACTGTTCGGTGTCTCCACGACGTTTGAGCCGGTGCGCAAATGGAAAGTCAATCTTGAAACTGCAAGAAGCTTAGAGCCGCATCTGAATGAAACTCCGTGGGCCTTCTGGAGCAGGCTAGACGGTCGTGCCGGAACCACGCAGGTATCCTTGCAGAGACACTATGCGGCACCAAAATTCCACGGCCAGATTCAAGACCTCAATCAAAACCTCGTAGATTTATTCACGTCGCTTCCCTACGGTTTCGGCTGGGTAAATGCGTATCGCGACTTTGCCGAAAACCTCGACGAGAATCTCTCAATTCCAACCGCGCCGCGCGAGCAGCACTTCCGCACCGGATTCAACTACCGCAATTCTAGTATCGCCAATACCTCAGTCGATTTTGAAACTCACATTCGAAAAGACAACCTCAGCGACTCTGAATTTGACAACCGGGTTTCTTTTGTCACGGCTCGATTGCAAAAACCCTTCCGCAAAGTTGGCTTCAGTAGTACGATTACTCGCGGAGTAAGAAAGGACTATCTCTCTGGAGATGAGTCCAATCTCGAGAGCTATCGTTTAAGTGTCGATGCTCGCCCCGTTCGCGGGCAAAAATGCGAAGGCTGGTGGCAGACTGGGCATTCAGGTTACTCTATCGATGCGAAGCGTAGTAGCATTCTCGGATTCAATGCAGAATACAACACCATCAACCGGTGGAAACTCACCGGAAGTATTCAAATCGTGGATAGAGACGACAACAAAGACTTTGAAAGCTTGCAATATGATATTGGTGCGCTGTACGAGCCGCGCAAAGGCCACTTTTTTACGCTTAAACTCCGCAAACGCGATTTTGATGAGCTGCAATTCGATCATGAAACCTCGTACTTGCTTAGCTACCAATTGCCCGTCGGTATTCCCATCGGCAGAAAACGCGATCAAGGTTCTCTGCAAGGTCGAATCTACGACGTTGACAACCCGATGACAGGCGGCATCCCCGGCGCTTTGTTGCGCATCGGAGACCGCACCACGTTAAGCGATAAGAACGGCAAGTTCGTGTTTCATTCCTTGCCGCGCGGCGGGCATTACTTGCAAATCGAGAACGCCGCCTTCGGTCTTGACCGTGTTCCGATGCAGCGCATGCCTGTTGAGTTTAGCATTACCGGTGCGCGTACCGAATACGTAGAATTGAAAATTGCCAGGAGCTGTACAATCTCCGGCAACGTGTCCGTCTATGGGCATAGAGATGAAAACACCGAACGCGGCGTTCTTATTGAAGGCTCAACCACTGATTCACTCGCCCGGCAACCCCGTGAACTACAACCATTGAGAGGGTTGGCTGACTGCAATTTAGCATTGTCAAATGGTGAGGAGACGATTACTGCGACAACAGATCCCGACGGTTCATTCGCAGTCAGAAAACTCCGTCCCGGAGTTTGGACTGTCACAGTACAGACTTCTAACCTACCTGATTATCACCGTGTAGAGCGAGAGACCTATAACGTCATCCTAAATCCCGGCGAGTCAAAGACGATTGAATTGCGTGTTGTTCCCAAAGCGCGCCGTCTCCTGATTAAATCATCGGGCACACTTCGACTCGGTGAAAACTCCCTGCGCGGCACATCGATACCGCCTATACCCCAAATGCCAACTCCGGCATTCCAACCACCGACAAGCAGTATGGCACCAGATACCACTCGCTTAATGCGGCCCGTTGACGATGGTGGCATCTGGTACGTTCAAATATGTGCTTATAACAAATTGGCACTTGCTGAACGCCGCGCAGCCAAACTGCGCGAGCACGGGTTCACGTCAAAGATCGCGCCGCTACATGCCAAATCGAGCACAGTGTACCAACTTCGCGTTGGCGGATATGAAGATAAACACTCCGCTTCAACCGCGGCACAAACCCTGAAGCAGCGTTACTCCTGTGACACACTCGTCATCGCTGAAAAATCGCCTGCCACGGATCATATCAAAAAACTTGCCCAACACCTCGACAACACAGAGAGCAATTCTGCCGAGCTGGTTGTAAAGACAATTCAAACTGCCGCTCAAGGAGAGTGGTATGTGCAATTGGCCGCGTACCGCTTGCAATTGAATGTGGATCGCATGACCAACCTCCTCACCAAAGCCGGTATTCATTACATCTTAGTTCCAAGTGTCGGAACTTCGGAGACCATCATGCAAGTCCGCGTCGGCCCCTTCTCTACGATGCTTTCGTCGCGCGCCGCCGCCGCGCTCTTTGACTCGTGGCTGGAGTCCACAACACTCGTCATTCACGGCAAATTGTAGCAATAGGTACGCAAATACCCTTATTAGAAGCGCGGGTTAGCTATTTAGCTAACCCGCGCTCTTTTTGAGTTACTTTGACCTATTCAAAGCTCATTTCTGAAGTCGTTCTCCGGCATCGGCAAACGCAATCATAAGCACTCCGTCCGCCCTTTCTATTTTGGACTCTCCGTTTTCACGCGAGATGTTGAGGGTTCTAAGTACCAACTTGGCTTTCCATTGTGAGTTACCGGCTATGGTGGTCAAGAGGTCGGGAGAAGTTTCGGTGTCTTCGTGATGTGGAAGTGCAGCAATTACTCCGTTCAAATCAAGGGTAATCGACTCAAAGTCGCGACACATGAGAACATAGTTCTTCTGCTGTGCAGAATAAAAAACCTGAACGGTGTCGACTCCAACAATGAAGTTTGTCGTTGTGTCACTGTTCTTTCCATAATCAGAACGCCCAAGTTCAGTAATAAAGTCATATCCAGCCGAGTTCAACATCATTTTTTCCTTGACAAGGTAGCTCATGTAAGATATGCCTGCTTCTGATTTCGCACGTTGAATATGTAGTATATCAATAATGGCAAGGTTTGCAATATGACCGATGCCACCTTCCGGTGCTCTAAGTGCATTCACCGAGTCAATATCCTGAACAAAGAACGATTGCAGTTCCTTGTGTCCATGAAACTCCTCGATGTAGCCGACTACAGACTCAATCCGGTCGTAATCCTCTGCCTTCACGTCATGGGTACTTGAGGTATCCACCTTTCCGTTCACAAGCACATGATTGCTTTCAAGCAGAGCAGTGAGTTCATCTATTTGACTGTCGTGCGAGACTGCAAAAGCTCCCCACGAACCAAACGTCGAGATTAAACCGATGATGCACAACGACAGCGGAATAACCTGAATGCGCTTGCCGCCTGTTAATATGTTGTACGCCGCAATGAAGGTCAGCCAGACGGCCAACAGCATCACATAGTATCGCGCTACCGTGATCCCATATTCGTCAACCCGTTTAAAGATGCTGATATACAGCATTACAATCAGAGGAATAAGCAGGAAATAGAACAGCCGTGAATAAAACCTCACCCATGGATTTTCGTCGTCGTTGCGTAGCGGATAAACGAGCAGAAACGACAGTATTCCGAATATCGAAAACGCAAGCACAAGATAAGCCACCCAACCCACCGGCCAATTTGACGTGATGACGATCTTTCCCACATAGGCGTAGAGAATCACAAGATAAACCGTGATCAACGGAATCAAAACATAAAGGGTGAATACCTTAAGCCCCTTCGGATAGTCCGTCGCCCGCTCAAGTCTCGGAACATCCTTCGGCACGCCGGACAGAAAGAACCATGTGTTAAATATCCCCGCAATGACCAACCACAGATCGAAGTAGAAATCATCATTGACCTTGACGTCGAACAAGTTCTCGATTGCGAGTAGCGCGAGCGCCAGTCCTCCAAACAACACAGCCGAGTAGATTCCCGATGTCAAGATGCCTATGAAGAGCGATTTGTTATATTGCCACAGCCCGTTCATCTCATCTGCGAGTACAAATGGCGCAAATGCGACCAACAGATGCAGCGCGATCGCAAGCACGGCAAACCGGATTCCATTCGCAATCTCAAGTGTCTCCGGCAACGAAAAGAAATAGAGTACCGCAAGTGCCACGGCTAAGAGGCTAATCGCGACTTTCAGTCCTCGTTTCTGAATAAACCTCTCCGCAAAGAGTGACACTGAAATCGTCAAAAGCATGGAGAGATAAGAAGTCATGGCCAACCGCCCGGGGAAATGACTGCTGTGCTCTGACCAATCCCGATGCGAGATAGAAATCATGGCGATAACCGCAACGAGTGCCGCGATCAACGATATCGGAAAGCGCCGAAGGGTATCTGCGGCCTTCTGGCTGATTGAGGAAATTGAAAACAATTTCATTAATGTCAAGTTTGTACTAAAAACGAGGTCTATGCACAGACCCAAAAGCTACATTATCTTTGTCACCCCAAAATACGCAGATAGTTCCAATGTTCCCCACCTTTGCCCGTTTTCTTATAAAAGAAAAGATCCAGCGCGAAAAACGGGTCAGCCATATTGGCTAACCCGTTGATTTTTAGTAGCGCGTACGGGATTCGAACCCGTGTTACCGGCGTGAGAGGTTCATAATACAGATAATTAAAACAACTACTTACTGAATGTCCGTAGAAGTGCCGTCGCAAATGGTGAGTTCTCAAGCGCGCGATTCACGGCTTCACGCAGGGCAGTTGCTTCTGGGCTGTAGTAGTAATCATAAGTCGTCTCGTCTGATTTGTGTCGGACAACTCGTTTAGATGCGAAGCGTGGCAAGCCGAGGTCGTTTAACTGTGTGGCAAACGTTGCGCGCAGTCGGTGTAGCGATTTGTATTCGACTCCAGCGGCCTTGCAGACATCTTTGAACTTGACTGTAATCTTCTCGGTTATTCCAGGGAATATGCGCCCTACGTGCGGCTCTGGCAGTGAATTTAGAATAAATATCAGGGGCGCGGTGAGCGGCACAGTTTCTTCACGCTGAATCTTCTTTGTGACTTTCCCGGGCGGGACTGTGATCAGCATTTTCTCGAAGTCGATGTGCCGATATTCAAGATAGATTCCTTCGTTGCGCCTGAAACCGCTGAAGACCTTGAAGGCCAGATAGTGCTTGATAGGCTGACCGTTTAAGGTGAACCCAGAAGCCGCGTCCAGTATTTTTGAAATCTCTTCTGGCGTGAAACTGGGCTTCGCCTTTTTTATGGCCGGCACGGATTTGAAGCGCGGCGGTTGCCAGCCCCGCTGAATCTCTTCTTCGATACACCAATTCAAGAACCGAGTGATGTGTCGTAAGCGCCGATTTATCGTGTGCGGTGAAATCTCTCGCAACTTGCGCAACTCGCCATGTTTGCTCTTGTGAATGGCACCGCGCTCAGTCATGTAGTCAACAATTACGTTGCGGTGCTTTCGGGACAAATCAACGAGAGCGATCGGGCCAATGACTTCCTTGAGTACGCTAAGCGTGTCCAGATACATCACCGAGGTTTCGCTTGACCAGTCACGCCTTGACTCGTTAATGAATCTTTCGAACAGCGCGATTAGATTCTGCTTCGGTGGCTCCGGCTTAGTTGGATCCAAACCCAAGAGAATCTTGCGCTGAAACTCAGCGGCGACCATTTTGGCCGCCGCTTTATTTTCGCACTGAGTATTGATACTCTTGCGCCTGCCATCTGACAACACAAGGTTCACATACCAGACTTCGCGGTCCTTCAGCTTGCGCTTGTAGAACGAACTCACTACTCCCGCCCGTATTCCTTTTTCGTTCCGTCCGGTGCAACTACTACATGCGTTACGGCAGGCTCTTCAAATTCACGCAGGATGTCCGCAACCGACACGCCTGTAATGTCACTTGCTTCTTGCGGCGTTTTGCCTTTGAGCTTGACCAAATCTTTGGCTATGCGTTGCATGTACCCGCCCTTGCTTGCAATGATCTTCACAGGTTGATCCTCGCGCTGATACCCACAGCTTTTTCTTTTGGCATCCACCACGGCTGGCCCTGAACTCGTTTTTTATTTCGTTGCGTGTCACTTTCCGCAACGTTCCAGATCACAGTTGCGATGCACAGACCAATCGAACTGTACGTTACAAGTCTATACGTGTCACGGCGCTTAATTGCATTATCAAGCGGCGCTCCGCCCAATCCCACTTTGTCATATTCTTCAATCAAATCTGATTGCTCATCTGCCAGCACGAGGCCCAGTACGCCAATAAATGCAGTCGGAACAGTTGCCACCAAAGCTGCTTTGTGATACGGGAAAGACGGCGGTGCTTGAGCAACGCGAACACTGTCAACCGCCTGCGCTTGCGCAAATTCAACGAATACAAAGACGGTAATCAGAAACAATAGCTTAAGCATTATATGTCCTTAGAAACTGCGTTAATGGCACCACAATTCTAACGAAAACAATTCTACTAATAAAAAACAAATCGTTACGATGTTTCACCTCTTGAACATATTCCCTTACTACAGATTGCGGAAGCAGAGGTTCTAACACACAATAGACGGAACGCAGCCAAAGTGACATCGCTTGACGGTGTCGCTCTGACAACCTATTTTGAACTCACGTTCAAATGTCTGGAGTGTGTGATGGCGTTGCTGAAGCAGGTGACGGGGTTTCGTCTGCCTTATCTTTTACCGCACGCAGTGACTTGTTGCTCGCGCGCTTGATCCGAGCTTGCGCTTTGGTTGCTTCATCACCTTCGATGGCATCGCGTTTCAGTACCTCGTTACGAAGGATCGCGATCACTTCGTCTGATTCCACCTTCAGATTTTCAGCAGACCGCTTGAGTTCACGTCGGATCACATCAACAACAATTTCTGACTGAATAAGCGCGGCAATCGCGAATCGGTTTACTAGCTGCGTACGCTCATATAGATTCTCACGTATGGACTTTGCAAGGCCCTGCTTCGACAGCGCGAATAGCCTATCTTTGTCGTCGTCCGAGCGAAGGTTAATTGCCGTGAAGTCGAACGACAGCACTTGATCGTAATTTACTTTATTGTCCAAACGTAGCTTGTAGAGTTGCCAATTCACACCATTCGTAAGAATCACCCACGGCACTCCCTGATTGGCACCATATTCAATTGCTTGACGTAGGTGGCCCTCCTTCAGGTCCAAGCCAACGGCTTTCACTTCAATCAAGAATTGTATTTTGTTCTCAATCTTAATTGCAAGATCGCAGTAGGTTGTGCGAATTGCATACTCTCCGGTGACTTCGGCATATTTGTCGTAGCCGAAGACATCCGCAAGAATGTCCTTCACGATTGTTACCGTGTCGGCTTCATTCAAGTCGCGCTTCTTTGCATCAACCATGACCTTCTGAAACTTCGGTACCGTCGCTTTATAGCGGTCAACTACTTTTTGTGGAATGTTCGCCATCTGACCTCCCTTGACCTGCTGTGTCCAGTTTTTTAATGATTCCAATTATATGATTACCCGCATCAACCATAGCCGCCCTGATTTGATCCATCCTACCATCATCGAGACGAAGGTCCTGCGGGATGTCAAGTTCGATCACGATTCTTCGGGCGGTCAGGTTAGCGTTCGGATCCGGCTCGAGGAAATAGTCTTCCGGCAACCCCAAGGCGCGAGCGATCAGGCGGCGCGTGGTGTCCAAGGGGACATTGGTGCCGTCCTGAATTTTATGAAGAGCGCCAAGAGAAAGCCCTGAAGTCCTATGAATCTTGACTTTAGCTCCTCTTTGGGTCAACGCCTTCCGTAGTTCGTCAACCTTGTTCATGTAACAAAATCACACAAACATCTACTAAGAGATGTTTGGACTTGACAATAGTGTACTGATTGATTATATTTGAACCATTGAATTAAATGACCCCCGCACGCTGACAGTCTTGGCGGATAGACAGCGAGGGGGGCACCAGTAAGCCCAACCATTTACGGGAGGACTCTCATTTTGAAAGATACCCCAAAAAGCTCAGCGAGTCAAGCTGAACAGCTTCAGGACTTCACGCCGCAACAGGTAGCCACGATCCTTGGGCGGTCGCGTTCATGGGTCATCAAGCATAGGCATTTCTTTTCAGAATATCCGGTTCCGGGGCGTGGGGCGACAGCCACTGAAGTGCGTTTTACGCGCAAGTCAGTTGAAGCCTATGTAGAGAAGCTGCGCACAGCCGCGAATGGCAACGGCGCGGTTGAACAGCACGAGTCAGTTCCACAAATCATTGAACGAGTCAAGCGCGAGCGCGCAGCTGCGGGTCAACCCCTGTAGTCTGCGCGCTTTTTGTTTTTCAAATCCACGGAAGGGATAAACATTATGAACCTCTGGCCCCTGAAGAAACGCATTCGCGCAATCAAGCACGCGATGTTCGGCGCGAAAATCGGTGAACGTTACCGCGTGAGTGAAGATGCATTTGAAGTGCATCACTCCGGCAAAATTGGCGTTGCAATCTTTGCGAGTGAAGTCGCAATCAGACTGCGCTTTGAAGATGGAAGCGAGTGCTCGTTTGCACCGCAGTACGTTGAGAAAGTTAGCGCGTTTGAAAAGTACCCAACACAAAGCACAGTGCGCAGTTGGCCGCGTTTCACGCCTGCTGGTGAAGTGGTTTACGGCAGTGATTGGGAGGCCGCGTAACATGGACTTGACAACCATGACACCCACCCCGGTCCAGAAGATCAACAGCGGCTACCTCGAATTCATGCTGGACATTCTGCATCAATTTGAAAAAGCGCTTGAAAAGCATAACTCGCCGAATTGCGATGAACGCGAGCGCGTGAGCAGACTTAAGCTTGAACTCGTGGACGTGAAGCATGAGACGGAGCGATTATTTGACCAAGTATGCGACCGCGAGATCCGTGAAGGCGCAATCGAACTTGAGCAAATGGTTGACACAATTGTTGGCAACAGGCTTGGCGAGGTTGCAGCGTGAAACACATTCAAGACGGGATTGACCCCGAAGAAATCATAGACAATGACGGTGAAGAACAATTCGATTAAATCAACTCAGGGAAAAGTACAATGGCATTAGAAATCAGAAAAGCAGAACGGCATAGGGCGAAGGCGCGTATCGGATTATGCGCGCCTTCAGGTGGCGGGAAAACCCACAGCGGCCTACTCTTGGCCAATGGCCTCGGTCAGAAGATTGCTTTGATTGACACGGAAAATGGAAGCGGTGAGCTTGAAGCAGGAAAGCCGAACATTCCGAGCTACGATGTGGTTACGATTACCGCGCCATTTGAACCACAGAAGTACATCAATGCGATCTACGAACTCGGCAAGCTCGGTTATGATGTGATTGTGATTGACTCGCTGTCGCACGCATGGGCAGGTCAAGGTGGTTTGCTTGAACAGCAAGGCACAGCAGCAGAGCGCACCAAGAATACTTACACGGCTTGGCGCGAAGTCACGCCGTTTCACAACAAGCTGATTGATGCGATGCTGCAAGCCCCGTGTCACGTCATTGCGACTATGCGTAGCAAGACTGACTATGTGCTTGAGACAAACGACCGAGGCAAGCAACAGCCACGCAAAGTCGGACTTGCCCCAGTACAACGCGAAGGCATGGATTACGAGTTCACGATTGTCTTTGATATTGATCAGGCGACACATCAAGCGACGGTTAGTAAAGACCGCACGTCACTATTTGACGGCCAACTGCCTCACAAGATTTCGCGTGAAACCGGAGCAAAGATTCTTGAATGGCTGAACAGTGGCGCGGAGCAAATATCACAACCTGCACCGCAACAAGCGACACCGGCACCGCAAGCGCAAACCGCACAAGCACCGCAGACCGCACCCGCGCCGAATCTGACTTGGGATAAGACACCGGAAGGCCTCGACATCATTGACTCTTTTCGCTTACTGGTTAGGGTCTTGTCCACAGACCAGCAAAGCGCGTACGAGCGAACGTTTATGAAGTCCGCGAACCTCACCGAAGCGCAGGCAGCATTTGACCGCGCAAAGGCCAAGCTTATCGAAATGGGCAAGATCAGTGCGTGGATAGATACTGCTGAAGGGTCGGACTTGATTGAGTCGTGCAAGCAGTTGACGAGCGATTTGGCTCTTGACGATCAAGCGGCACAGATGGCATACTTGCGCGGCGCATTGGACATGCAGGACGCGCTGAACCGATACAATAACGTGAAGCTCAAAATTGAAACAAAGGGAGCAGCAGCCTAACCATGAACAAGGCTATTTCAACATTCACCGTAGTCGGAAAGGTTACGCACGAGCCGACTCAGCACACGTCACGCGGCACTGACAAGCCGTACATGATTTTGAAGATATTGGACGATGAGCAAAAGGGCGGACGCTACGAATTCTATTGCGGTACAGAGTGGGTCTGGAAAAAACTCGCTGACATTCATCCGAACACAATCGTATGTGTCAAGGGTCGCATGGGTGTCAATGTCAACAGCGGACAGAATGGCGGGGAGTTTCACAACGTGAATCTAACCGCTGAAGATGTTCAGGTACTTGGCGATGTTGCGGCGACAGCCCAACTCGTAGAAGAGCCGGAAGTGTTCTAAATCTAAAGCCGAGGCCACTGGCGGGTTCTCTTTAGGCTGAGACCCCACAAGTTCCCGATTGGACACCCAGGGCGGGAGCGACGCTGGTGGACAGTTTTCAAATTCAAAATCCACGGAAGAAGCATGACTCCAAAAACTTTCAAGATAATCCAGCTTCGCGCTGAGAACTTCAAGCGATTGAAGGCCGTCACGATCAACACTAACGGCCACATCCAAGAGATACGCGGCGCGAATGGCGAAGGCAAGTCCAGCGTCATTGACTCGATTTGGGCGGCACTTGGCGGCAAGAAAGCGTGCCCAGAGCAACCCATTCGACAGGGCGAGAAACAGGCGGTCATTCAACTTGACCTCGGTGACTTGATTGTCACCCGCACGTTCACGCCGAAGGATTCGTATCTGTCCGTTAAGAACAAAGATGGCGCGACCCTCGCTGATCCACAGAAGATGCTTGACGGCATGATCGGCGCAGTATCATTTGATCCGTTTGAGTTCGCGCGCAAGTCCGCGAAGGATCAAGCGAAGATGCTGGCACAAGTTGCGGGTCTGGACTTCGCGCAGATGAACGCTGAACGTAAGGTTGCGTATGATGCTCGCACCGAAGCGAACCGTGAAGTCAAGCGTTTCGATATGCTGCACAAGACCAAAGAGCAGGAGCTTGAAGGTCTGGACGAATCGCAGTTCACGGCGCTCATTACGATTGATGACGTACTTGCAGAGCAGAAGGCCGCGCAAGAGCAACATGACACGCTTGCACAAATGAAGCGCGAGAATGATGCTATTGAATCAAGAATTACCTTCATCCGAAACGAACTTCAGAAGCTGTCACAAGAACTTGCTGAACTCACGCCGATATGCGATGGCGGGTTTGCCAAGATTGTCGAAGCAGAAAAGTCACTTCCAGACCTTGAAGTTATTGCCAACAAGCTACGCAACGTCAACAATCACAATGAAACCGTTCGTGCATTTGCCGAAGCTAATTCATTGCTTGCACAGTATCGTGAAGCATCGAAACAGGCTGACGAACATGACGTGAAGATAATGCAGATCGACCGCGAGAAGCAACTTCAGATTGAAAAGGCGCAACTGCCGATTGAAGGCCTGCTCTTCGATGAGAATGGCATCTATCTGAATAACATTCCGTTTGATCAGTGCTGCGCTTCTGAGCAACTGAAAATCAGCGTTGCACTCGCCATGAAGTTGAATCCGACTATTCGTGTGATTCGCATTAACGACGGTTCACTGCTGGACTCCAAGAGCATGGATACGATTCGCGAACTTGCAGAAGCCGAGGACTTTCAGGTCTGGATTGAAATCGTTGACGAATCAACTGACGGCCCGGGCGTCCTGATTCAAGACGGTTCGATTGTAGAGTAACGCCGTCCGCACCTTCCGGTGTATAGGTCAACCGGATTTTGACAGCATGCAGTAGTCCCTCCCGTAACACGGCAGGGCTAATAAGTCGATGCAACGCAGAGTGGTCACTGCCTGCATCGTGACAAGCCACAACTCTCTCGTGCACCCCGCGTGCCGCCCGACACTGGTCGGGGTTTGTTGTTGGCTAAATTTTGGTTTGGTAAAAGCATGGTGCGGCTTGGAGTAATTAACCAAGTGCGAGTCCAAAGGGCTGTGACAAGGCCAGCCACGCAACGCCCTGTCTGACATTTATAGCTCGTGAGATGGCACCCTCACGGGCGGAGTAAGCCGCTGCTGTTCACGCAGTTTGCGGCGAACTCTACCCTGTTCAAAACACGCCATAGTATTGCCTACACTAATTCAGATAACATTTGTCAAGTTCACGGAAGGAATAAGACATGAGCAAAAGTTACACACACGAAGAATTGATGCAGATATTGACGCTTCACGGTCAATGGCTGCGCGACGAACCCGGCGGCGTCCGTGCGAATCTCGACGGTGCGAATCTCGACGGTGCGAATCTCTGCGGTGCGAATCTCTACGGTGCGAATCTCGACGGTGCGAATCTCGACGGTGCGAATCTCTGCGGTGCGAATCTCGTCCGTGCGAATCTCTACGGTGCGAATCTCGACGGTGCG
>Ga0154020_10007002_pt1 | contig 13205 bp, 8 predicted proteins | sample Klosneuvirus_201_FD_109709 | JGI IMG/M metagenome (GOLD analysis project Ga0154020, IMG submission 109709) | Active sludge microbial communities from wastewater, Klosterneuburg, Austria - Klosneuvirus_20160825_MG | ecosystem: Engineered > WWTP > Aerobic digester > Activated sludge | place... | reverse complement strand
CGAAGCAATCAACAACTTCAATTCCGCCAGCCGCTCTCGATCGATGCAGTAACAAACCCTGGGACCATCAATCTCTCCCTGCACCAGCCCGGACTCCTTCAGAATCTTCAGGTGCTGAGAAACAGTTGACTGAGCGAGCGGCATCGCATCCACAATCTCACCACAAACGCACGAATTGCGCCCGATCAGCAGCCGCAGTATTCGCACCCGAGCCGGATGCGCCACCGCCCATGCCAATGCCGCAAGCCGTTCGTCAGATTGCAATGCAACCGTTGCAACGGCAGACGAATCACACTTTTTCGACTTGGTTTTTTCTGGCTGCTTCACCATCGCTGGACTCCCAATATCGTTTATCGACGATACACTGTAGGCTGCGGTAGTGAATGTGTCAACACATTTCACAAATCATTGGAATGACGGGAACTGTTTGCTCAGACGAGCGGCCCCGTGCGACTGATCCACGCCAAAGGTAGCAGATCTGAGGACAGATCTGCCTACGTAGTCCGACCTGTCTCAGGTCGGATTCCCTCGGCGACGCGATATCCCTGGTAATTCTGTTTCTGCCGCTCGCCTAAGAACGCCTCTGCCACTGCAGCGGTTCTTGCGAACAGAGGAACGTGCGAAATGAGCGGGCGTCAGATACAACTCGTGTTTATTAAGAATTGTGAAATGGACACAACGCACCTTCAGCACGAACACAGCAATCTCTACTTATGACAAATTACCGCGACAATCTTACTTCCCTGCGTCGAGCTTTTCCACAGCCGGTTTCTGATCAGGAACACGATGCGTGGTTTGTGTTTTCCGTGCTGCGCGCACTCGACCGCGTCGATGCGATGAAGTCGCAGCGGCCGGTGCTCGGTGAACCGAAAGCGGTGGACTTTGCTGCCGCCGTGCAGACTCGGATGCCGGAGGCGATGAGCACTGTCGAGCAGGTTTCACGGGATCTGGTGGATCATTTGTCCGGCATGTTCATTTGGGGACATCCCAGATCGCAGGTCAATGTCATCAGTCCGCCCTGCATTCCGGGTATCCTCGGGACGCTGCTGCCAGCCATCTACAATCCGAATCTCTGCAGCGAAGAAGCAAGCCGAGGCATCGCGCTGGCGGAAGCGGAAGTCGTCAGTATGACGGCCGAACTGATGGGATACGATCCGACAAAATCCGGCGGCGTGTTTACATTCGGCGGGACCGGTACGCTGCTGTATGCGATTCGACTGGGGATCGAGAAAGCTCTGCCGGGCACGATGCGAACGGGGATCGTCGGGGATCGTCCGGTCGTCGTGTGTTCTGACCAGGCTCACTATGCGGCAATGACTGCAGCGTCGTGGCTGGGGCTGGGGCTGGACAACGTCGTCAAAATTCCGACCGCTCCGAACAACGAAATCCGAACCTGCCTGTTGGAAAGCGAACTGCGGCGACTGCTCAAAGAAGGTCGGCGAATCGCCTGCATCATCGCCACGATGGGCACAACGGATGCGTTTGGACTGGATCATCTGGAACAGATGCATGAGATTCGCGACAACCTTGTCCGTGAATTCTCGCTGGACTACGTGCCGCAACTGCACGCCGATGCCGTGATCGGGTGGGCCTGGAGCGTCTTCCGAGACTACGACTTCACTCAGAATCCTCTGCAGTTTCCTGATCGGAGTTTGCGAGCTCTCGCCGGAGCGACTCGACGGATACGGCACCTGCATCTGGCGGATTCCATCGGCGTGGATTATCACAAGACCGGGTTCGCGCCGTACATTTCCAGTGCGTTCTTTGCGAAGGATGGCCAGGATCTGAATTTGCTGGCCCGCGATCAGGCGACGACGCCGTATTTGTTTCAGTCCGGCGAATACAATCCCGGTCGATTTACCCTGGAAACCAGCCGCTCCGGCTCCGGGCCGATGGCGGCTCTCGGCGCGCTGCAGCTGATGGGAAAAACCGGTCTGAGGACGATCCTCGGACACCTGGTCACGATGGCTGAAACACTTCGCAATCGACTGAGCGCTCAGCCGTCAATCAGCGTGATGAATCCGGAGAACTTTGGCCCGGTAACGCTTTTCCGAGTCTATCCGGACGAGGTTGACACGTTCGAGTTTCCGAAGCTCGAACAAACCGACGCCAGCTACGCGCCACAGTTGCAGCAATACAACGACTACAATCGCAGGGTGTTTCAGATCGTTCACGCTGAAGCCCTGCGTGGCGAGGGTGTCGTGCTGTCGATGACCGATCGTTTCCGGGAAACGGACTACGGTCAGCCCGTTGTCGCTCTCAAGTCGTACATCATGAGTCCGTTTTCAGATCAGCAGTACGTTCAGGCTGTTGTCGATTCTATTGAACGGGCCCGACGTCAGCTGGCGAACTCCGCGTTATAAACGTCACGCGGTGCAGACTGAGGTAGTTTCAAAGTCAACGTTTTCCATGTCCCTTCTCCCCTTGGCAAGGGGGAGAAGGTGGCCGACAGGCCGGATGAGGGGGCTGACCTGGAGTAAATATGATGAACCAGAAAACAGTTGATTCTTCCCCCAAACCCTAGCCCTCTCCATCTCCCTCTCCCCCCGTGGAAAACGTGTCAAGTTGGAAAATCAATTGCGGGGGAGAGGGGACAATCGCAAAAAATCCACACCACCATTTCTGGCCGCGTGAAGTATAAGACGAGCGGCTTGCCATTGTTTTATCAGCCGGAACGCGCTAGCCTCCGGTTCTGCCAAAACCGTGAGCTAGCGCTCGGCGGCTGATTTCAGTCAGGACACTTATTGACCGCTCGATTCAAAATCAGTTCCAGCGCGCCGCAGCGGCCCGTCGATCTGTGGGTTTCAGTCTGTTACGTTCCGTCTGAATGATGGCGACAAGCGGACATCGATCGAACTCGTGCGGCGACAATGCGAGGAGCAACTGACACTCGGCGGCGTCCAGCAGTGAAAGAGCCCGCGAACGTTGATTCTGCTGCAGCGCCAGCCGAGCGGTGAGGAGCAGGTCTCGGCTGGCCGATCGAAATGATTCGGCTTTGATGTGCGACCGATATGCGATCACCAGAGCTTTTTCCGCTTCCGAGGTTTCCTTCGACTCTGCGGCGACACATGCCAGGACGGCGTGAAGATCTCCCTGCAGTTGCAGGTGCTGACTTGATTCTTTGTCGGTGTGGTGACGGTGGAGATCGCGCTCCGCCTGATGAATCCACAGCAGACAGGATTCCATGTCGCTCTTGATGAGCGAACTGATTGCCAGAATCAGCCAGTCACAGGCTCCCGGCGCACACGGTGCCGAAAGTTCAGGAAGGGAATTCGTCGCCAATCCGGTTTCATCCGCGTACATCCGAACGGCGGATTGAATGCAGCGATTGGCCTGAGTCACATCGTCGCAGTGAAAATGCAAATGTGCGGCAAGAAACAGCGTCGGGATCTTTGAACACGGCACCAGTCCCGGCGTTTGTGTGAACTGCATCAGGCCGGACACAGCGTCTTTAAGATGCTGCTCGCCCCACTGAGACCGGCATTGTTGCCAGGATCTTGCCAATTCAGGAATCGCCGTGGCAAACGAAGGTTCCACAGGGGATCGCAATGTTTGGCACAACAGATCACCGCCAAACGGAACTGCCGCCTGCTCGCGATGAGTCGCTGCAAAGAATTTGATTTTCACGACTGCACTTTTCGGTTAGTCAGATGCAGGCAACTTACCAGTCCGTGGTAAGCCGCCAATGGACAACTCGACGTGCTTTGTTCGTCAGCGAGATTTGAGGGGAGATAAAGGGCAGAATAGTGCCGTGCTGCAGTCGATGCAAATCTGATTGTTCCTATTTTGCCTATTTTAACAAAAATGTGGGTTATATCGATAAGTTTATCCCTGTAGGGCGAGCGGCAGGAAAGGATTTACGATCGGCGAGTCATTGGTTCGAGCGGACCCGTGCGACTGAACCACGCCAAAGGAAGCAGATCTGAGGACAGATCTGCCTACGTAGTCCGACCTGTCTCAGGTCGGATTCCCTCGGCGACGCGGAAGTCCGTGGTGGCTCAAGCCAGAACGCGCGTGGAGTGAAGCTGCACATTTCTTTGTGTCAGGATCCTCAACATAAGCCAGCGATACCCTGAATCAGCACGTGGCGGTCGCCGTATTCGGTGACGGTCAGTTCGAGTTCCGCAGCCTGCAATTGCTCGCGGATTTCGTCGGGGGTAAATGCCGCGCAGAGGGAATTGAAAAAGTCGAATTGCAGGACGTCTGGTTCATTGCGTGCCACTCTGTCCACGATTGCCCGGGCGGCTTCAGGAGACTCGGGGCGGCGGAGATCCATGACGCAGATCCGTCCACGCGGTTTGACCAACCGGCGAATCTCAAGCCACAGGACCGAAGGATCGGGAAGATGGTGCAGAAAATCTTTTGACAGGACGGCATCAAACGTCCCATCTCTGAGGGGCAGCCCCGGGATGTATCCTTCGATGGCGCTGATTCTTTCGGTAAGTCCACAGGCGGCGATGGCTTCGGTGGCCAGTTGAATCATCGCTGGCGAACCGTCCACGGCGGTGATGTTCAGCAGCGGACGCGCGAGAGCCAGGCGGATCATCACGTCGGCTGGCCCGCAACCCAGATCGAGGATTGTGGCGTCCGGCTCAATCAGGTCTTGGACGATCTCGACGAATGCCTGATTCGACCAGGCAAAGTCCGCAGCGGCGTACGCCTGACATTGAACGGCGTCGGTCATCAATTCGGGTTCCAGAATTCGATGCACGAGTTTGTTCCTTGATCCGAAGGGAGGAATTCCCATCCAGGCGAAGATTACCAGTATCGAATCCATGGCAGCAAAATAGTCGCCGAGAGTGTTCTTAGGCGAGCGGCAGAAAAGGATTTACCATTGGCGAGTCTTAAGGCCGAGCGGACCCGTGCGACTGATCCACGCCGAAGGAAGCAGATCTGAGGACAGATCTGCCTACGTAGTCCGACCTGTCTCAGGTCGGATTCCCTCGGCGACGCGATATCTCTGGTATTCCTGTTTCTTCCGCTCGCCTTACGCACGGCCAGAGAACCCGCAATGCTGAAAACGATGTGGACCATGAATTACCACTCCGTACAGATGACACGCTGATCGCTCAGCCGCAGTGCGTTTGACAGTCGTTCAAATGTCTGATTAGAATTCACGGGGTTGAAGACGTCTTCCCGATCTGTCGGTTGGTTACGGCACATAACCTGGGTGGGCCGTATTGGAATTCTCCAGGGATGAACAGTTGCCATGACGGGGAAGAAAACAGTTGCATGTGCAACTCTGGTGACGACTCCAGCTTACGTGATCGGTGCTCAGGTGCTTGGCCATTCTGTCCGCAAGTCCGGGTGGAAGCACGAAATGGTAGCGATGGTCACTTCCCAGATCGGAAATCCGGATCGGGAAAAGCTCAGTCGGATTTGGGATCGGATTGTTGAAGTAGGGCCGATCAGTAATCCGAATTCCGTTCAGAACCAGGCTTTGGCGAACTTTCCGACAACGTACACCAAGCTTCGCATCTGGGAACAGACGGATTATGAAAAGGTGATTTTCATCGATGCCGATGCTGTTGTGCTCGGTGATTTTACTGATTTACTTCAGCGGCCCTCCTTTGCGGCTGCTCCGTGCATGACTGCTCCCGACTGCTTTAACACAGGCGTTCTGGTCGTTGAGCCATCGCAGGAAATGTTTGTCGATCTGATGGCCCGTCGGCAGGAATGTTACTCATACGACGGTAGTGACCAGGGATTTTTGAACGGCTATTTCCCGGACTGGTTCACGGGGGATGCCGCTCGTCGCCTGCCACTTACCTACAACGTTCCCTGGTTTCTTTCCTTCTACCGAGCCGGATGGGACCGAGCGAAGTCAGATATCAGGATTCTGCACTACTGTGGCCCGCAGAAGCCGTGGGATCAAAGATCTGAATGGCAAATGAAAGTGCTGTATCGGCTGATCAGAGTTTTCACATCGCTGAAGCTTGCTGATCCCAGGCCCCAGACTTACTGGACCGAGATGCATCATGATCTGCTGACAAGTCTACGCAATCAGTGATCGTACAGTCGTCAAGAAACAGCCGTTAATGACTCACGTTTCCGGGGCGGTATGCTTGCTCAGGCGAACCTGACAACCCGGAGCAGGAATATCGCAAGCACCAGGGAGGCAGATCATCTCCCGGGAATCACATTGACGTCGGGTTCAACAGGTTGAGCGCGGTCTGCTCCTGCCTTCCTCCACATAATGCCAGTCGATTTCGAAGTTTGGCAGTCTCCAGGCAATCAACTCACGAAATATTTTATGCTCGTGCCCATCTTTCACCATCGCGCCGCCACATGCCAACAGGTATTCTCCATTGCACGCAAAGGCAACGCTGTTGAGACAGTGGGTCTCAATTCCCGGCAGTGACATGGCACCGTCGAATCATGGAACAGTTGAGACAACTGTTCTACTCTGGTTCGTCCTCTACTCTGGACAACGAACTTCCATTAAACGCAGTTCAGATCGAGAACCGGAATCCTGCGAAATGAAATCCACAGAAAGGCACGAACATGAACTCGCCACGAAGACGACCGTTACTCCTGCTGGCAGTTGCTGTCCTCTGGGTCAGTGGAATAAGCAACGCTGCATCCGGGCAAACGACACAGGTGATTGATCTCGCGAATCAACGCGAGTTGTTTATTGACAATCATCTCGTCGGCGAAATGAAAAATGTCCAGCTTCAAGTTCATCAGCCTGTCCGGGAAGAGCTTGCCGTAACCTGCGACAAGCCGTGGGAAGGGAACGGCTGCGGATACTACACGGTGCTGCATGACAAGCAGGAGGCAATCTACCGAATGTATTACCACGCATGGCAGATCCCGACCGGAATCGAACCCGGCGGCCCGCTCACGATCGGTTACTTTGAAAGCAAAGACGGCATCCAGTGGACTCGGCCAAACCTGGGCCTTTGTGAATTCAAAGGCTCGAAGGAAAACAATATCGTTCTCGACAAGATGGGTGACGGCGGCAGTTGTCACGACTTCTCCCCATTCATCGACGAAAACCCGGACGCCAAACCCGAAGCGCGATACAAAGCGACCGGTGCCGGATTCAAGACGTCCAAAGGCGTCTGGGCGTATCAATCTCCAGACGGAATTCACTGGACGCCGATGGCGGACGGACCGGTTTTCGACAAAGGGATCTTCGACTCGCAGAATGTTTCGTTCTGGTCGGCCACAGAGCAAAAGTATGTTCTGTATTATCGCGTCTTTTCCGGACAGGGCACGTCCGGAACCCGAATGGTGAACCGCGCGGTTTCGGACGATTTTCTACACTGGACGGATGAAGGAACCATCGCGTTTCCCGAAGACGAAGGACCGAACCCGCTCGCACAGTTTTACGTCAGTCAGATCAAACCGTACGAACGAGCGCCTCATCTGTACATTGGCTTTCCTGCGCGCTACGTCGATCACGGGCTGACGGAATCGACGCGACTTCTGCCGGAATGGGATCTTCGCGAGAAGCGAATGACCGTCTCTCCGCGTTACGGAACCGCTGTCACCGATTCGGTCTACATCACCAGCCGCGACGGTAAGAATTTTCGACAAAGCAACGACGTCTTTCTCCGACCGGGACTCCGGACTCGCCACAACTGGTCCTACGGCGACAACTACATCGCCTGGCATGTCGTCGAAACGGAATCCACGAAAGATGACGCGCCACGGGAACTGTCACTCTACGCAACCGAATCTTACTTCACCGGCCGCAACTCGCGACTGCGACGCTATTCCCTGCGAATGGATGGATTCGCATCCATTCACGCGAAGCTGCAGGAGGGTGAATTCACAACAAAGCCAATCACCTTCTCCGGTAAGGAACTCTCACTCAACGTCGCAACCAGCGCTGCTGGAATGGTGAAAGTGGAAATCCGGAACGCCGACGGCACACCGATCCCCGGATTTTCTCTGGAGGAATCGGACCTGATCTATGGCGACTCCATCGACCGCCGCGTGACCTGGAAGGAAAACAGGACCGTCGAATCCCTGATTGGAAAACCGGTGAGCCTGCGGTTTGTGATGCGCGAAGCAGACCTTTATTCGCTGATCTTTGAGTAGTTCAATTTTCCGCACGACATCAATGGGCCATCGTGAAGCACTACCTTTTTTGCCCACCCAAAAATCCGACTCCTTCCGCAAGTTCTCGGCGGAAGCGGCAGGTGCGTTCCAGCAATTCCGTGAGCCGATGATCGTCGTCCGTCACCATTTGGCAGACACTGTCCACTGAAGGAAACAAGCCCTCGGAAATGCGAGTCTCGACCATGGACTGTGCCAGCTGGTGAATGCGTTTTGAGAGACCGCTTCGGAGTCGGCGGGTGAAGCTGAGTACCAGGATTGCGGACCACATCACCAGGAAAATGACAGCGGGGATATAGAAGTCAACGGTCAGCAGTGGTTCCGGCTGCGACATTTTTCCAACGATCGGAGCGAGAAAGGAACTCCAGAAGAAATTGTAGCCGACTCGACCCACCACAAACACGACGTACAGCAGCAGCAGGATTTCGTAGCGCAATCGCGTCATCGCAGAGCAGTTCTGTTCGGCAAGTTCTTCGATGAGTTGATCAATGCCTCGCCGCGCGTCTCCGAGGAACTGGCTTTCCACAGACGCCGCGCGGCGTCGCAACTGACTGAGGTCTCGACGGTCGGCGAATTCTTCGGCTTCGATACCCGCCGAATGCACGTAGCCGGACACAACCATCCGCGATTCCTGCAGATGCTGGTCGGTAATGCCGAACGACGCCAGTCGCTCCAGCGACGTTTCAGCCCCCTGCTCTTCCGCTCGGGATTTTAGCCAGCGGGCTCCCTGCACGGCACCAATCAGCGCCATTTGAGCCGACGAGCGGGCTCGGAAGAAACTGAACGACGCAATGAACGCGCCCAGTCCATTGTACAGACGCAGCACGGACGAGAATGGACTGAAGCCCCAGATGTTTGTCACGGCGCTCAGTAGGCGTCGTTCCCACAGATTTCGGTTGACCAGTAATTCGTCACGCAGCTGATTCGTGAGCGTATCGCGAAGCGTGATGCGCTGCTGTTCCAGGATTTCCTGAAGTACACGAATAGCTGGCAACTCGCGATCATAATCCGCACGACAAACCGTCAGCGCTTCTTCCAGCAGATCAATCAGATTGGCACGACGAATGGCCACGCGGCGTGAAACGCCCAGTTGATTGGTCAGCAGTTCCAGCAGCCGACCGAAGTCCCCGGACGGACGTTGTCCCTGGCTGTGTTCAGCGAACGCGCGTCGCGAATCGACAAAGAACATGTCCGGAACGCGATACGCCGGAGCAAGACTTTGTCTCCAGTCTTCGCGAATGTCTGAATCCTGCTCCGCGTGCGTCTGCACAAAGACCAGACGACAGCCAGACGCCGCGTCCGCAAGTTCCTCGGCGATTCGCGAGCTGCGGTATTTTTGCTGAGTGGAAACGTAAAGCAGCACATCACAATGCGGCAGAATGGATCGCAGTCGCGCGAGGTTACTGCCGGAGTCCGCGGCTTCGCTGGTGTCGGGGTCCGGACAGTCGATAATGACCAGATCCCGCAAGACGGGCGCATCAATTCGCTTCACCTGAAACTGAGTGAGATCCAGTCCCAGGGCGCTGGTTTCGAGATCTGGATGTACAAGCAGGATCGGCATCGTCGTTGTCGGACGTTGTCGGCCGGATTCCGATGCTTCCTGACCGATCAACGCATTAACGAGTGTACTCTTCCCAGTCCCGGTGCCTCCAAATGTTGCGACAACCAACGGCGATTCCAGGCGAATCCTCAGCGAATGCACTCGATCTACAATCCGCGACACCAGCGACCGCGCCTTCCGCGCCGGCCCCCAGGCTGGCCCGTCATCCAGCCAGCGACGAACGCGCAGCATGAGATCATCGATCTCCGCAAGGATCGTAAGCTGCTGCAATTCGGGGGTGAGCGACATGATTGGGATTTCCGGGACAATGATTTTGTATCAGGAGCGGGCTCTCGAAAGACTCTGATACGTCGATCATACTATAGCGTAACCGGAAAGAACGCTGCGAGGCTGATTGATTGCACACGGGGGGCAAGATCCACATTCACTCGACCCATCGAAGAAATCCGCCAAGGTCACACGAGAACTTGCCAACCGACTCGCGAAACTCGCCAAGAGTCTGGAAACGGTATCCACGGAAACGAAAGACGAACGAGCCCACTACGGATCGCTCAATAAATAAGTGTCCGATCAGCCAGACTTGGCGTCCGGTTTTCAGGCCCAACGGGCCGACTCTATGTCAGCCCAGGGCAACGCCCTGGGAAATCTCTGCGGATGATTCCCTGCATAAGTGCCCCGTTGCTTTCCTCAGCAATTCAGTCACCATACGTCCCGCAGGAGGCAAGCGGGTGAAGCTTGTCACGAAGACAAGTTGAAGAGGTTGAATAATGGCGAACGCCCTGAAGTCCAAATCCAAGGCCGCGCGTGATCTGCCATTAGTCCCTCTGGAAGAATACGTTCCGATGGAATTGCGGGATCTAGATGATCCTCAGACCGCGATCCCTCGCATTGCTCGGACGCCAGAGTTGACACGAGCGGTCGAAGCCGCAGTGCAAACGATACCGACTTCGCATGAACTCAACCTCGGAGATGCCCGAATCCTCAAAGGGCTGCAACCCGAGTCTGTTCACCTGATATTGACATCGCCGCCGTATTGGACGCTAAAGGAATACCGAGATGTAAAGGGGCAGCTGGGACACGTACAAGATTACGAGAGGTTTCTTGATGATCTTGACAAAGTGTGGCAGCGTTGTTTTGACGCCTTAGTGATAGGAGGGCGTTTAATCTGTGTAGTCGGTGACGTATGTCTTTCACGTCGAAAAAACAACGGTCGCCACACCGTTGTTCCGTTGCATGCGGCGATTCAGGAACGGTGCCGAGTGATTGGCTACGATAACCTTTCGCCAATCATTTGGAACAAGATCGCCAATGCGGTTTATGAAGTAGAAGGTGCAGGCGGTTTTCTTGGGAAACCCTACGAACCAAACGCCGTGATCAAAAATGACATTGAATACATCCTCATGGAACGAAAGCCCGGAGGCTACCGGACGCCCGAACTGGCTGCTCGCGTCCTCAGCGTCATTTCTGAGGAGAATCACCGTCAGTGGTTTCAGCAAATATGGAATGGGCTCACAGGCGCATCCACAAAACGTCATCCTGCTCCCTATCCACAGGAACTTGCCGAACGCCTGATTCGTATGTTCAGCTTTGTCGGAGACACTGTTTTGGATCCATTTTCCGGGACTGGCACAACCAGCGTCGCGGCCGCACTCTGGGGCCGAAACAGCGTCGGATATGAAATTGACGAAACCTACCTTGCACTGGCCGTCAACCGTTTCCATAAAGACACCTCTGGCCTGTTCAGTAACTCACAGCTCACCGTCAATGGATTGAAATGATGAGCAGTTACAAACCCCGATTGTCTGCGGCAGTGAGACACTTCTGGGCCACTCGAAATCGTCAGTCCGCGAAGCAAGGTGCCGTTTCTGGGCAACGAGACACCGGTGCGAGAAGCGCGGTCACTGGCGGGAAACAGATGGACAAGTTTGTTGAGTTGGTTCGAAGTCTGCTCATAAAAGCAGGGCTTCCGAAAGACTCAATTCATTGCAACACTCGTTTGGAATTGCCTGGCTATTTCCGAGCTGAGAAGAAATGGGATCTGGTCGTCGTCGCAGGCGGGGTTCTCCTTGCTGCTATTGAATTCAAGTCTCAAGTGGGCCCTTCGTTCGGGAACAACTTCAACAACCGAACAGAAGAGGCACTTGGCTCAGCAACGGATATTTGGACGGCGTTTCGCGAAGGTGCGTTTGGTACGTCTCAACGTCCCTGGCTCGGATATCTCATGTTGCTGGAAGACTGCCCCGGTTCGATGAATTCGGTCGCTGTTCGTGAGCCACATTTTTCAGTCTTTCCTGCCTTTCAAGACGCTTCCTACTGTCGAAGATACGAGATTCTGCTGACACATTGCATGAGGGAACGCTTGTACGATTCTGCCTGTTTCCTCGTGTCTGAAGCGTCTTCCGAAAAAACGGGGAAGTTTCGCTATCCGTCCAACGACATGACGTTTGATCAATTTGCAGCATCGTTTCTTGGGCGTGCCTTTACTTTTCTTGAGGCGAACAAATAGGGTATTTGACGAACAAATCCTCGAACGGCTGGTCGTTCTCAACTACGAACGAGCCATAGAAAAAAAAGCCAGCCAACGCCAAACCAAAAGCTGCCACCAAAGCCGTCTGGCCAAAGAAACTCCCCGAACAAGTCGCGACTGTTCATCAGTCCCTTCAGGACCACAGATGCCCAACAACTCCAGAAGCCATCGCCACCCGTTTCAAGTCCGTCAAAGCCGACAAGATTGAAGAACTCCTGGACACACTCGTTCCAATCGGTCAGGCGCGATTGTTGCCCGATAGTCGATACGTTGCGTGATCGAACGTGTGTCAAACACGGATAGACTGGCCAGTCGATAAGCGGTTTTCCTGAACCGTTTCGGCGCTGCGTTTCTTCAGGACTGACGGAAGTTGAGCAAGGTTGAGTGGGACAAACTGTGATGATTCAAAAACTCAAGCGGATTGTTTTGGACAATGACACGTTTGCCGGTCGAGCATTCGATTTTGGAGTGCAACTACTTATCGTGGTTTCACTGATCACGTATTCGATAGAAACCTTGCCAGACCTGGCTGAAGGGACGAGAAAGCTCCTTTTCGGCATCGAATGCGGCACTGTGTTCGCGTTTACCATTGCGTATCTGCTGCGGATCTACTTCTCTCAACCCCGACTGAAGTTCATGCTGAGTTTCTTTGGGCTGATTGACCTTGCGGCGATCTTACCGTTCTATTTGGCGACTGGCGCAGACTTCCGATCAATCAGGGCGTTTCGATTGATGCGTCTGTTTCGACTGCTGAAACTCGCGAGGTACAACGCAGCGATCAGACGGTTTCATCGGGCGTTGCTCATTGCCAAGGAAGAGGTCATTCTGTTTCTGTGTACTACGATCATTCTTCTATGGCTTTCCGCCATTGGTATCTACCATTTTGAAAATGAAGCGCAACCGGAAAAATTCAAGTCCGTCTTCCACAGTCTAGCGAGGCATCGCGGCTTCGCCGCTCGCCTCAGACCGATGGATTGTAGTAGTTGCGCGTGGCGACATCCTGTCGAATCGCAGTCGCGGCGTCCTGCCGCGAAAGTTTATCGCATTCTG
>Ga0154020_10007001_pt1 | contig 13205 bp, 6 predicted proteins | sample Klosneuvirus_201_FD_109709 | JGI IMG/M metagenome (GOLD analysis project Ga0154020, IMG submission 109709) | Active sludge microbial communities from wastewater, Klosterneuburg, Austria - Klosneuvirus_20160825_MG | ecosystem: Engineered > WWTP > Aerobic digester > Activated sludge | place... | reverse complement strand
GATGACGGTTGGTGCCTTGTATAAATTGCATACTATCTTTATACAAAAATCATACAGCGTTTGTGTCTGTTCACAAAGTGTGTATATTTGGATAAGGAGAGGTTTTTTCACAAACTGACGTTACCGGCAACCCTAAAAGACACGACAGTAGAAAATTGACACAGTGGACAGAAATACAAACAAACAGCAACTTGGACAGTATCGTGCAGACAATTGGGCGACACTTTAAGCCGACCGCTTCGTGTTTTAATTTTTTTCCCACCACACAAAAAAATTTAAAATTCATTGCCAGCCCACATTGGCACATTTGCCTTTGCCCCCCAACCGCACAAGCCAACGCAGGGGCAAAGTCAAAAGAGCCAATTTTGCCAACGCTTTGTTTCAACTACATTTGAACGATGAACTTTCTTGAATGGAATAATCTTATCGCAAAGCATTTCTTCAATCCTGACCAAGCGGGAAAGGACATTCATTTGTTCATTACTAAACAAGAAATAATAAACCTTGCAAAAGAAAATTTCAATGAAGAAACTGACCAAGAGATTTGGGAAGATTATTTACGGAAGTTAAAAAACGGACTTCCGGGTTCAAGCGGATTTCCTGACATATTTGACAAAGCCATATATGCTTTTCAACAATGGAAGAAACCTCACCTAAAATCTATTGAGGGAGTTGAAATAAAATATCCGCCATACATTGCTCATTTAGTTTTTGCGGTGTTACCTCTGATTGAAATTCAAGGCGACTATTATGCAACTAATTATTATGACCGATTAAAAGATTTTTTAGACGAGAATAAGATTCAGCAAAATCTTAGAAACAAACTCCGAAATATAGATGAGTTGTGGGCTGACCTTTCACATTGGTCAACCAATATTAAAAATGGTGAATTGGGTTGCTTCAAAGAACTTTTGTTCACTCATGAGACACGGAAGTTTGTTTACAAACCCTTTTCTCAATGTGTATTGACACCAAAAGCAATCAGAAAATTGCCGGACTTTTTTTATGCTACAGGTTTTGTTCCGAAAACATTCTATCAAGACGAATTTTTCAGGCAGCAGTTGTGTAGCAGAAATGGAATTTCAATTCTTGAATTGAAAGCAAGCGTTGTTGAAATCATAAAAAAACAGACAGATGAAATTGGTCAATCAATTGTTGAAACTGTAAAATCAGAATTCAATCAGTGGACAGGAGAAGAACATGAGATAGTTTTAAAAGACGGAATTGAAAAGAAGATTAGAAAGAACACAGTTGTCCCCCTCAAATTACAATTCAAGGTAAATGAAGATGGAGAAATTGTTTTTTCATACCGAGTAAAATATTCTTCCGAACCGCCATCAGAATTAAAGTTTGAAGAGTTTGAAGATATTTATGAGAATGAGCATTGGTCAAGAACGCTAAAAAGAGATTACAAAGATTCATTTGAACTCAAAGACACAAACAATAAATGGAAAGCAGTTTTTGACTTCAAAAATATCCGCTTGCTAATTCGTGGTGGCTACTTTCAGCTTGGAAATGATTTTTTTATTGAAACAGAAAAATTATCACGAGTTGAGGAAATGTATTTGCTATGCACAAACAACATCAGTCAATCTATTCAAGAATGGTGTGAGAACTGTTGCAGCAAATTTAGAAATGAAAGCACATTATTAAATGTTCCGCCAGACCATTCCTTATTTTGGTTTAAGAATCCTAATAGAAGCCATGCTGAATTTCCTCAACTAAAAGTTTATGAAAACAAAACCATTTCGCTACGAGCCGGAACAGGTTTGAAGATTGGCTATCTGACTTACTTAAATGAAATGTTGCCCGAAGTGGAAATTTTAAATGCCGATGGAAACGAAAAGGTTTACATTCAATATGAGGATGAAAATGAAAAAATATTTTTGCAGCCGCATTCAAATGTTGGTGGCATTTGGTTATTGCCTCAAAACATTTCACTCAACAAAAGTTTCTACATTCAAATTGAAAATGGATTTATTGAAGGTGTTAGAAAAACATATAAAATTGGTGAAGCATCACATCATGATTTAAGCAATGAAGTTTTACCGTCGCGAAACAAGTTCAATGTTGTTGTTGAAAATGCTAATGAATTCATTCAAGGAAATAAAATTCAATGCCCAACAGCAATCAACAAAGTAGTTGATGGGCAATCTTTCAGTTCAACTATCCAGGCAGTAATTCGGCAAGAAGAAAATTTGAATTTTAAAGACAACACACTTTTAAAATGGTTGGTTGGAATTAAGGATTGCGATATAAAAAAATACAACGAAGCGTTTGAAACCATTTTGCATGAAACATTTGAAGGAGAGCATTTGAGAGTTCAAGAGAGAAGAAAATCTTCAATAAATATTTTGGATTACTTGGGTTTTGTGGACTTTAATTATTCAGACGACAAAATTTTTACACTACCACCAAAACTAATTTCAATACCAAGTGGCGAAGGATTAAAATCACTTTTGATTGGAGGGAGAGACGAAAAAATGGTGAATGAAATGATTGTGTATTGCTCAAAAAGTAATAACACAATTTCAATTTCTTTCAAAAAGCAGAGTGAGAAAAATCTTCAAATGCTCATTCCTGATTCTATCATATTTGAAACCAACAACAAAAAAGAATTTGAAAATCTTGCAAATCATTTTCAGATTGAGTTTGATGATTGGTATATTTTGCAACTGAAAAACTTTCTTCCAACATTGAGCCAGTATGAGCAATTCACAATAAGCAAAGGCAGTTCAGAATCATGGGAAAAATTTGGCTTGGAGAAAAAAGTATTCAGAAAAGAAAGTTTAAAGTTTGAATTAGACAATAGTTATGACAAAGAGTATTCGCTTACTGAATGTAGACCGAGTTACATTCCCGAATTTGCCTTGTGGATTAACCAATCGTATTATACGATTGATAAAAATTGGGGGAAGTATTTATTCATCAATAATTGTTCAGAGAAAGTGAGGGGTTACGGACAAGGAAATTACTTTACAAAACCAGTAGAAATTTTTTGCAATGCAAACAACCTTGCAATTCCAGCTTCGCTTCCATTGCCAAAATTATTCTCACGAATAATTTTGCATTTAAGTGGAGAAGCACCTGACTTTAGACAGATGAATTTGAAAGGTAAAAATGTATGGTATAATGTTTACCGGAATATTCCATCAATCTTCACCGAAAATTTTTTCCGGTTTATTTTAAATATGAATATTGAAAAAACAACGCAAGTAATATGAAAGACCCAATCGGTTCGTTTGAAACCATCAAGGACAATTTCATTCGGTATGTTGAAACAGCTTTCGGAACAAAGTTTCCGGGACTTGAAAAAGAACGAAATGATTTACTCAATTACGACAAGGTTCTTTATAGAAAACCTTGGATTGAGCCATTGCCGGATTACATTACAAGCGGAAAACTTATTGACGACCTAAAGCCAGAGGACTTGGGCAATGCTTTGAATGAAACCGAAGCAAAGGTTTTCAGAGAACTTGTAAAGCAAGGTTTGTTTCCTTCAAATGTGCGAATGCACTTGCATCAAACGAAAATGTTGAAAGAAGCATTAGAAGGAAATAATTGCATTATCACATCAGGAACAGGTTCAGGAAAAACAGAATCATTTTTACTTCCATTGTTTGCACAACTTTCAAAAGAATTCTCACATTGGAAATACACAAACCAAAAATCATTAGCAGTTGATTCATGGTGGAAAGATGGAAATGGTTTAACACCAAAAAATATTGTTGATACAGCCAACCAATGTTTAAGTCCGGCAGCGAGCCAAAGAAATCATGATGTGAGAAAAGCCGGAGTAAGAGCATTGATTCTTTACCCGATGAATGCTTTGGTAGAAGACCAAATGAGCAGATTGAGAAAGGCACTTGATTCAGACGACACAAGAAATTGGTTTGACAAAAATGAAAACGGAAATAAAATTTATTTCGGAAGATACAATGGCACATCTCCTATTGCCGGAGACCTTTTCAAAGTTGACGGAAAAAGGAACGACAATAAAATAAACAAACTCAAAGAAGAACTAAACGATTTAGACGAAGCATTCAACAAGGTTTCGGAATACATCAAAAAAGAATTACCAAAGGAAGAAGAATTCAAAAAACTTTCTGACGAAAAGAAAACTGAAAAAATAAAAGAACTTAAATCATTTTTTCAGCGGCTTGACAACAGTGCAGAAATGCGTTGCAGATTTGACATGCAACTTGCACCGCCTGACATTCTCATTACCAATTTTTCAATGTTGAGCATCATGTTAATGAGAGCAGTTGATTCAGGAATATTTGAAGAAACAAGAAGTTGGTTAGAGTGCGAAGATTTATCAGAGAAAGAAAAAGCAGCAGAGCAACCAAACAGAATATTTCACTTAATAATTGACGAGTTGCACTTGTATAGAGGCACACAAGGCACAGAGGTAGCGTATCTACTAAAACTTGTGCTTGACCGCTTAGGATTGCATCCGCATCACCCACAGTTACGCATACTTGCATCAAGTGCATCCATAGTTGCAGACGATTCCAAAGAAGGAAAAAAGAGCAAAGAGTTTCTTGAAGATTTTTTCGGTGTTGATTGGAAAGAAAAGCCATTCAAAATAATTGAAGGAAAAAACAATCCAGTTGCGGAAGTTCCGGCAAGCGAAAAAAAACTTCCAATAAATCCATTCAAAGAAGTTGCGTTGAAATATTCGGCAGCGAAAGAAGATATTTCAAATCCTGATTTCATTTCCGCTTGCGAGAAAGCAGCAACAGAAATTTCAACTGCTTTTAAAATTCCACAACAAGGTAACGGAGTTGAAAAATTTCTCACTGTAATTACAAACCCAATTTTTCTATTGAAGGAAAGATTGTTTTCGCCTTGCAAAAACTACCAAGCAGTTTGTTCATTGAAAGCAGACGGTGATGATTCAGAAGAAATATATTTTGCTGAAACAATTTTTGAGCAAGCGAAAACACAGAAAAATTTGCAAGATGCTTTGAGAGGTTTACTTATTGCAAGAGCATTACTTGACGAAAAAGAATTTGCAGACAAAATCAAAATACCTGATGAAAGAAAATTGCCACGATTCCGGTTTCATTATTTCTTTAGAAACATAGAAGGAGTATGGGCATCTGTAAACCCTGATGATGTTGAAAACAAAGAGGGCTACAATGATGAAGAAAGAACAGCCGGAAAACTTTATTCAACCACCAAAATAAATTCCGAAAAAGGAAATAGAATTTTGGAGTTGCTCTATTGTGATAATTGCGGAACAACTTTTTTTGGTGGTAGCAGGTCAATTGGAAAAAAAGGAACTTGGGAACTACTTCCTTTAAGTCCGAAGATTGAAGGAATACCGGAAAAGACCCCCGGCAAATTGGTTGACAAAAGAACTTATCAAGAGTATGGGATTTTTTGGGCACAAGGCAAACAGAAATTCACAAAGCACACACAGCGTTACGGAAGAAATGCCGGACAAGAAGCAGATAATTGGAACGACCAAACTTTAGTCAACACAACTGACACCCGTGATTACCTTGCTCAATGGATTCCGGCTATACTCAATGTAAAGTCAGGTGATGTTGACACAGGAAATAAAAACGATAAGGAAACACCGCAAGATTGGATTACCGGAAGAATGTTTTACATCTTTCATAATGGTAATGATGTAGCAAGGGAATTATGGCAAACGCAAAACTTGATACAAGAAACACATTATGCACTTCCTTGTGTGTGTCCATGTTGCGGAACGGACTACTCTGAAAAGAAAAGCCGGAAAACAACTTTACGAGCATTCAGAACGGGTTTCGCCAAGACCAGTCAAATTTTTGCAAAGGAGTTAATGTTACAATTGCCGGACAAAGTTGACGAAAGAAAGTTGGTTGTGTTTTCTGATAGCCGTGAAGATGCTGCACAAGTTGCAAACGGAATTGAGAGAAATCATTTTACTGATTTACTACGAGAAACTTTACTCTATGAACTTCACCGAAATATTTTGAAGAAGAATGAACTTGTAATTGCATTTGACAATGCTGATGTAAACACGAAACAAAAATTTGAACGAGAGCAGCCAATTATTTTTAATGAAGTAAATACACTTTTCTACAATGCGAATTCTCCTAACCAACAGGACAAAGAAAAAGCATTGGACAAAATAAATCAGTTCAGAAGTAAGTCAATCAATGTTCGTGAACTTGTTGACCTCTCTCCTTCGTTCAATCTTGCACCCATTGTAAAAAATCTTGCAAAACTTGGAGTGAATCCAGGAGGTTTAAATATTTCCATTAGGCAAAAGGAAATTGCAAATGGAGTTTGGGTTGATTGGTATAACTTGATTGACTTCATACAAGAACCTCTTTGGAAAGCACAAGCAAATTTGAATTCGTTCATTCAAGAAATTAGAAATAATTCGTTTGATGAATTATCTCAAATGTTTTTCGGACAACTATTTTATTCGTTTGAATCTTCCGGCTTTGGTTATCTCTCAATCAATCCAAGCAGTTCTCAAATAAATCATTTCGCAGGGCTATTAAACATTCGTACGACTTTGTTCTTAGATATTGTAAACAGTTCAATCAGAATTTTAGGAGACAAATACAAACACAACTATTCCGATTTTCCAAACCGAAATCCATTTACAAGTTTTGATTCATTACCGCCAGCACTAAAAAGATGGATTAAAAATGTTGCGGCAAAAAACATTCTAAACCCTGATGATTTGGGTAGTGCAATTTTTGAAACGCTTCATGGTTCAGGAGTTTTAGATTCTCAAAGAGGTTTAATGATTGAGAGTTTGTTTATCAAAGTTTCAGAGGACGAAAACCAAATTTGGAAAGGAACACTTGTAAACAGACCACACCTGCACACATCAGGCGGCATCTGCACATTTGCCGGAACAACGAGAGATGATATTGTTTCAACTGCATTGACATTATCAAATGAAAATTGTAAAACTGTTTGGGAGAAAAATTATTTAGCGTTCAATGCAATTACGGAACAACGCAAACCAATTCGCTTGCATTGCGAAGAACTCACAGGGCAAACAGACGACCAGTTTGAAAGGCAAAGACATTTCAGAAATATCATTTTGCCAAGTGAAGGAAACAGAGATGTAAAAACGATTGACTTGTTAAGTGTAACAACAACGCTTGAAGTTGGTGTTGATATTGGAGCATTACAAGCCGTGATGTTGGGAAATATGCCACCGCAAAGATTCAACTATCAGCAAAGAGTTGGTAGAGCCGGACGAAGAGGACAAGCATATTCAGTGATACTTACTTTTTGCAGAGGTAGAAGCCATGACGAATTTTATTTTGCAAATCCTCACAAGATTACAAACGATGCACCGCCTACTCCATTTCTTACAATGAATCAAGACCGAATTTTTAAACGGCTACTTGCAAAAGAAATTTTTAGGAAAGCATACACACAAACGCCAATCAATATTTCCAACGATGGCAAATCAAGTATTCACGGTGAGTTCGGAACAATCGGTGGAGAGCAACAAACAAATTGGTTGATTTACAAACCTCAAATAATTAGTTGGATTACCAATTACAGAAATGAAGTTGAAAAAACAGTTGATGCTTTAATTACACCAGAGTTAAAAGACCAACGAGAAGAATTTATCAATTGGGTTTGTGATGTAGTAACAAAGAATGGATTGATAACTAAATCTCAAAGTGTAATTGACAACCGAGAAATTTCTTCCGATGATATTTCTCAAAAATTAGCAGAGGGAGGAATCCTTCCAATGTTTGGAATGCCAACGACTGTAAAAAATTTATATCACGGAATCAACAAACAGTTTGAACCGCTTTTGATTGACAGAGACCAAGCAATGGCAATTTATGAATTTGCCCCCGGTGCACAGAAAACAAAAGACAAGGCAATTCATACAGTAATTGGTTTCACTTCTGAATTTTCAGATAAGCTATCACAATACGGAAGTCCAAACTTTGATGGAAGTCCATTCTATATAAACAAATGGATGACGAGATGTAAAACTTGTGGCACATTCAGAACTTATGAAAAGGAAGAAGATTTTATAGGTAGAGAAACAGTTTGTTTGGATTGCGGAGAAGATGAATCCAATTATCAAAAACCAGTTTTATTAAAAGCACCGAAAGCATACAGAACAAATCTTGCACAGGGAAATGATTCAAAAGAAGATTCACTTATTCTTTTATCAAGACCGCCAATTTTTGCAGAGTCCAGTAAAGATGATGATAACAAAACTGAAACGGATAAAATTAGAAACACAAACATTTCAATTACTGACCGTGACTTTACTTGGAGAGTAAACACAAACGCAGATAATTTTTTCAAAGGCAAGCGATACAACATTGTAAACAAATATCCTTTCGGACAGCGAATAGGTTACAGATTCAAAGAGCAATGGTTGTTGAATGATTTATCAAGCCGCTACTTTGATGATAATGGTTACTCAATGGAACCATTTCCAATTGCAGATTCGCAAGAGGAAGCAATCGCTTTGGCAAGTAATAAGAAAACAGAAATTTTAAGATTAGCACCGGCATCAGTTCCACCGGAACTGAATTTGAATATGGTTTCAAATGAAACTGATTTGCCTCACATACGAGCACAATCGTATGGTGTGCGTTCAGGTTACTATTCAGCAGCGTTTTTGCTTCAAAGAATTATTGCGGACAAACTTGATGTTGACCCAACTGAAATTGAGATTGCAGATATTTCAAGAAAGGCATTAAATGACGACACAGACAGATTTGTTGCAGAAATAATTTTGACAGATGAATTGCCAAACGGTTCAGGTTTCGTAAGACACTTGTATAAAAACTTTGAAGCAATTCTTTCTGATACAATTTTGCCGCCTGCTGAAAAAGTTTATTTGAAGAAGATTCATTCCGATTCTCATTCAGGTTCTTGTTACGATTCATGTTATGAATGTTTGAAGGTTTACCGAAATATGAATTACCACAGTTTGCTTGATTGGAGATTAGCACTTTCAATGATGCGAATGATGAATGATGAAACTTTCGTTTGTGGTGCTGACAAAAATTTTGACTTCGTTGAACTAAGAGGTTGGCTTGACAACGCAATCGGTTTAAGAGATTCCTTTGTTCAAAGTTTCGGCTACACACACAAAGAAGAAGTGAACGGACTTCCAATAATTAAATGGGGACAAGACAAGAAAAATATAATCGCAATTGTTCACCCATTTTGGAATGTTGCCAATTTGAATTACGATGAAAATTGGTTGGCAAAGACAATTACCGCATTAAGAAAATATAAAGATGCTTCCGGTGGTTCATTGAGCATCATTGACACTTTCAATTTGCACAGGAGACCCGGTTGGTGTTATGAAAAATTAGTTATAAGATAATGAATCAAGTTGGTAAAATAAATTATAAGAAAATCCAAAGGATTTCTCCAAGCCAATTTTATTCAATGAAAAATTGTGCTTACAAATCTTTATTGGCAGAAGCAATGAATAAAAAAGCATTGCTTCCGGTTTCGGCAAATGCTTATTACGGCACAGTGTTGCATAAAATGCTTGAGTTGATTTCAAAAGGAGCAATTAGAAACGAAGAAGATTTCAATACTACTTTTCAAGAGCAAATAAAGTTGATGGAACAAAAGTTAGTTGCTGATGGTTATGATTTTTTTGTTCCGCTTCAAAAGAAGGTGAAAGATTTTATCATGAAAAAGATTTTGCTCAAAGACCATTTGCTAAATTTCTCTGAAAGACCACCAAGAGCAAGCAACACAAAGTTTCATTCTGAAAAATGGTATGAATCAAAAGACAAATTGATTGGAGGAAAAATTGATTTGGTAATTGAAGCAGAACAGGAAATTGAAATACTTGATTTCAAAACCGGAGCAATAACACAAGATATTTTGGATGATGATGGTGAAGTAAGTTCAGAAGTGAAAGCAGAATACAAGGAGCAGCTAAAACTTTATGCTTACTTATATTTTGAAAACACCGGCAAGTTTCCAACTCAATTAATTTTGGTTGATTTGACAAAACAAAAATTCACAGTTGACTTTTCAGTGAACGAATGCAATGCTATCTTTGAAGAAGCAAAATTGTTATTGAGTTCAACAAATAATTGTATTGAGAAAGAAACATTCACAGCAAACCCAACAGAAGCAAATTGCAAGTATTGCTTATACAGACCGGCTTGTTCCTTTTACTTGAAGCACATTGAAACAGTCAATTCATTCAATGATGTTTCAGGTTCGGTTCAAAATGTTGTGAAGTTTCAAAATGGAAATGTGAGTTTGTATTTGGAATCAGGAGACAAACTATTTACAGTTTCAAATTTACCTTCTGAAAAGTTTGATGAATTAAATAACAGCAGAAGCAAAAAGATAAATGTGTTCAATCTAAAAAGAGAACCAAGAGAGTTTTTTTACTCTGCAATTAAGACGACAATGATTTATGAATAACCATCACGAACATAAAATTCCAATTCTTTCCTTCTACTCCGGTGGCGGTTTTTTAGACATGGGCTTTGAGCAAGCAGGTTTTGAAACTGTTTGGACAAATGAAGTTGATGGCGTGTTTGCAAAACTTCATGCAGCAGGAATTACTTCGTGGAGAAAATCAAGAGGCAACGGAATCAAAGCAGAAATTTTCAATACAAAGTCAATTACAGAAGTTTCTTCAAAAGAAATTATTTCAGAAGCATTTCCAGATGGTAAACCTGAACACTTTGGAATGATTGGTGGGCCGCCTTGTCAGGATTTTAGTATGAATGGAAGTTTGAAAGGTTTTGATGGCGACAGAGGAAAACTCACAACACTTTATTTTGATAAGATTTTAGAATTGAAGCCCACATTTTTTGTAATGGAAAATGTAACCGGCTTGACAAAGCGAAAAGAAACAAAAGAATTTTTGCAGGCACTTTTGAAAAGAGTTGAGAAAGAATATTTCGTTGACCATGAAAAATTAAATGCTTTGGAGTTTGGCGTTCCGCAATACCGAGAACGAATTTTCTTTGTTGGAATTAGGAAAACAAAACTTGATTCAAAAATTGTGAATCAAAGTCCATTTGGAAAATGGTTTCCTTTTCCGGTAGATAAAAAATATAAAGATGCAGCGACCAAATACAGTTGGGCAACCCCAGTTTCTTTTGGAAAGAGTTTGACAAAGCCAAAAGATTTACCGCTTGAATTATGTGTTGAAAGTTGCTTAGTTCCACCGAGAGAAATAAATTCAACTGCAAACGCAAACGAGTTTTTTAACTTGTATGTAACTGACAAAGCATTGGATGCGATTGACGAAGGCGAAACAAACAGACCTTCATTCAAACGACTTCACCGTTTCAAATACAGCCCGACAGCTTGTTACGGCAACAACGAAGTTCATTTGCACCCATACAGACACAGGCGTTTGTCAGTCCGTGAGACATTGCGTATTCAAGGAGTGCCGGACACTTATGTTTTACCGGCAGAGTTGCCGCTATCAAAAAAGTTTAAGATGATTGGAAACGGAGTTCCAGTTCCGTTAGCAAAAGCAGTTGCAAACGCAGTAAAGAATTTTCTTAAAGACAATGATGTAATTCAGACAACAAAACTTAGTAAAATGAAAAAGATACAATAAAACCAACCCACACTTGCTGGCACATTTGCAATTCACACAAGCCAACACACAGACCAAAAATTGCAAAAGAGCCAGCAAGTCGGCAGCCCGAGAAGAATTTTAAATTTTTTTCTCCAACGCTAAAAGAAAAAATTAAAACACCCGACACGCAAGCCAACGACAATGCAGACAGCCGATAAAATAAATTTCACAGCGGACAGACACTACACTGCACAGACAGAAGGGCAGCCGGTAACAGCGGTTTGGCAAAAGTGGCGGTTCAGTGCTTCGTATGACAGTTTTGTGGGTGAACAAACAGTAGTGCTTCGTATCAACATTTGTGGTGAAAATCGCCACCTTCGCCAAGCCGCAAAACGTTGTGCGTCATACTAAAGACACCGTTACAATGAAAGTGAAATTAGGTAATCAAAACATTTTTATCCTTTGTTGGACATTTTTGGTAGCTGTAACAATCTCTTGCAATAGTCAAAGTCAATCAAATAAGGAAAATCAGATAGTTCATTCTAAAGATAACAGCACAAGGTTGAAATACACAACAGGAGTTCGTTCAATTTTAGAGGATAGTAAGGGAAATACTTGGTTTGGTAGTTACAACGAAGGAGTGAGTTTGCTTCATAATGGAAAGTTCCAATATTTTACTACAGAAAACGGGTTAAGTAACAATCAAGTTAGAAACATTTATGAAGACGGTAATGGTATCATCTGGTTTGAATGTGGCAGGGGATTAAGCACCTATAATGGACAACAGATGACTATTTACAAAGAAAGAGATTTCAGTGCAGAAAATAAGTGGGAATTAAATAGCAATGACCTTTGGTTTATGAGTGACCTTGTACCGGGCTATAGTAATCGTCAAGGGGACAGAGAGGGGAATCCCGGAATTTTACAATATAACGGGAAAGAACTTTTTTTTCGCAAGTTTCCTGTTACACAAGATTCTGGTGATGTTTTTGACCACTCGGTTTCAACACCTTTTGTCAAAGGTAAAAATGGAACTTTTTGGATTGGAACATATACTTCGGTCATAGGGTATAATGGCTCAGATTTCAAAATAATTGACAATGCATATTTGGGATTCTCTAAAGAAATACGAAGTCTTCACGTCCGTAGTATAATGGAAGACAGTAAGGGAAATCTTTGGATTGGCAATAACGGAATTGGTGTTTTAAAATATGATGGAGAAAAAGTAGTCAATTTTACAGAACAACAAAAATTGAAAAAGGAGGACACCAATGGCAATTCTCTTGAGAGAGTTTTTTCCATTGGACAGGATACATTAGGGAATATTTGGTTTGGAACTAGAGATTTTGGTGTATGGAGATATGACGGTAAATCCGTAAAAAATTTTACTAAGGAGGATGGACTTGAGAGTAAACAGATTTGGACTATATATACAAGCAAACAAGGAGAATTGTGGTTTGGAGGAGCCAATCCAAGTGGTGTATATCGGTTCAATGACAAGTCTTTTGAAAGAAAATATTAACTATAAGTACGAACGCACAACATTGGTATTGCCAATAGTGGGGCTGGATTGCTATGGAAAAAGCAAATCTTTTTTTAGTATTTATCAAGCCGCTTTTTGCAGGTTTTCCACATAAGGCTTATTGTTATTAACGACGGCGACCACCCTTAAAATAAGTTT
>Ga0154020_10007000_pt1 | contig 13206 bp, 8 predicted proteins | sample Klosneuvirus_201_FD_109709 | JGI IMG/M metagenome (GOLD analysis project Ga0154020, IMG submission 109709) | Active sludge microbial communities from wastewater, Klosterneuburg, Austria - Klosneuvirus_20160825_MG | ecosystem: Engineered > WWTP > Aerobic digester > Activated sludge | place... | reverse complement strand
CTGTGGTGGAGATTCTGATAAAAAATCTTCTACAAAAAATGATTCTGTGGATCGAATCGAAAATAAATATTACGATGGTAAAGGTGTCGGTCCAATTAGTGATTTAGCACTGAATCCCGATATAGACAATAAATTGGTTGAAGAAGGAAAGGTGATTTTCAACGCTAAATGCACCAGCTGCCATAAATTGAGTAATGAAAAAGGCATTGGTCCGGGACTAGCGGAGGTAACCACCCGTCGTCGACCGGAATGGGTTATGAATATGATTCTAAATCCAATGGAAATGACTCAGAAAGACTCAATGGCAAAGGAACTTTTAAGTATCTACTATTCCCAAATGCTCGATAATAACTTGACCATTGAAGAGGCGAGGAGTGTATTGGAGTTTTTGAGAAGGCACTAAGTAAATAGGTCAAAGGTCAAGGGTCAAAGGTTATGTAGCTGTAAGCGCTAATTTACCTTTGACCCTTGACCTTTGACCTTTTAATTTAGAGCCTCCTAGACTACTGTATTTGCAATTCCACCCTGCGATTCTTCTTCCGGCCTTCCGGCGTACTGTTAGGTAGAACCGGTCTGCTCATTCCAAATCCCATTGCTGTAATGCGTTTTCCATCAACACCTTTTTCAGTGATATATTTTTTAACGGAATCAGCTCTGTCTTGTGATAGTTTCAAATTTGATTCAGCACTTCCTACGTTGTCCGTGTGGCCATCTATAAATAATATGTATCCGGTTTTTTTCTTCATCAAATTGACAAGTTCGTCAAGTGAAGGATAACTACTTACCGTAATGACTGATTTGCCGTTTTCAAATTCAAGATTATTAAAGACTTTCAAAATGATTTGCATGTCTTCTTTTGTCGGTATGTTTACTACCGGACGAATAGGGGCGGCAGATTTTTCTTTTGCAATTCCGGCTTTACTTGCATCTTGTTTAGGTATGACTTTTTCGACTGGTTTTTCGACAGGTTTCACTACTGCTTTTTCGACAGGTTTCTCAACAGGTTTCACTACTGCTTTTTCAACAGGTTTCTCAGCAATTTTCTCCTTCTTTATAGCTTTCTCTTGTTTGATCACTTTTTCTTTTTTTGGTTTTCCAAAAATTAAATTGAGTCCAAAATGTACGTGCGCAGTATTATTTGACAATGGATCCAGCGCACCAATAATATTGTCGGTTGTAGCGAAATACTGAACAGGACCGGCATTAATTGCAAGCCCCAACCCAATGTTATTAAAGTTCTGGTTAATATAAGAGTAATTTGTTGCTACACTTAAGTGCCTTCCAACTTTTAAATTGTATCCTAATGTGAATGTCGGTTGAATTGTATTCTTGAAAAATGTTGCATGCAACAATGCTGACGCTGAACTTTTATCGTTAATTTTATAATTGGTAGTGAGGTAAGCATGAGTAGGCAGGTAGGTTGTATATGAATTATACGTCTCTACTGTTTCAAAAGTATTACTTAATGAATCGAGTGTGCCATTGCCGCTCTCAGAACTGTCGCTGACAAATTCTGAGACATCAATGCCGTCAAAATAATATGTCCCTGCATTGGTAACATAATTTTTAACATCGTTTTTCCAAGTTATATATCCCAGATCCAACACACTTGCATTAATTGACCACTTATCATTTAGCTTGTAAGTTGCGCCAAAATCACCACCAAATCCCTTGTTGTTCAAACTGCTGATGTATGTACCCCAGCCAAGTCCGTCAAATTGCTCGTAACTATCAGCATGATTTGATGGCGTAGAAGAATTGATCGTGATATTTGTATTCGTAGTTAATCCATAATCATTCGCATCTGTAGTAAGAGTAAGATCTCCTACATTTGAACTATAGTTTTCCATACCATATAGGTACTTTAATCGAACCCCTAAAGTCAATTTTTTATTTACTTCTCTAGCCCAACCAAGAGTATATTCTCTAAAATGTGTACCGTCAAAACCCATATTGCTAAAGTCGAGAGTTTGGCCAATGAAGGGGCCATTTCCCTGATTCAGTAGTTCCAATAATTCTTTTGGAAATACAAAATTGAAAATTACTCTCTCTGTAATATTTCCTGTGAAGTAATTCTTGTTTATATGAAAACCGAATCCAATCAAATTGATCCTTGCTTGTGTTGTGAGGAAATTCTTGTTGTCAAGTTTACTTACTGCATTGTCGATATTGATTTCCGTAGAATCGTCAGACCTCACCTGGTGGAAATCGCGATACGTAAAACTATTATTACTAAATAAAAAGTAGTTGTAACTGATTCCCGGCAGACCAAAGTATCCTTTATATTCCGGCATCAGTGATGGATTCACCTCAATAGACTCTCCGACTATATTCATATTATACATGGTCAGGTCCTGCTGTGCAGAAGAAATGGTGACCATCAGAGAGAGGTATAGCAGAATAATTATTTTTCTCATAACTTTTAAATTGCTTCTAGAAATTAAAATTTCAAATTATAGGATGCCCGTACACCGATCTTTACATCCATTTTGTAATAGTCGTAGATCTCAATTAAAGAATTTGGAGCATCTTTCGTATCAATAACTGATACGATCAGTAATTTCTTTGCTGTGAATAAATGATTTAATCTTAATTTACTGAAAGGTTCGTCTATCATTTTATGTGTAGGTTGTGTTACTTTTCCATTTGCATCAACCTGTGCAGATTCTACTAATAATGCGGATGGATTAATCAGCATTGAATCTAGAACGACATAATTTGAATCTGCAAAATAGATCTGTGTATATGCAGATGCAGGAAAACCATTGTCTACATTAATTCTGAATGTTGCAGAATCGATCCCTTCGATGTTTTGAAGTTCAAATTCTACAGTATCGCTGATCAAAAATCCACTTGCATATCCACGTAGTGGAAAATCAATCATGATGTCAGCTTTTAGCTGACTGCTGTCTGTCAGAAAATTAAATGGAACACTTGGAACATTACTTGTAGCATTTAGTGAATAGACAAAATACTGAGGAGCCTCTGAAATAATTTCCTGAATATTACTGTTTGATTTGTCGAGGATGAAACTGCTTGTTGCAAATTGCCCGGCTTGTGTTGGATAACTAACCGGCAATGGATCAGGTATGCCACCTGAGATTGGAATAGTTGTACCGCCTTTTGTTATAATATTAAACGAAGCTAAATGTGCATCGATAGGCATCCCAATAGAATTAGTAATTGTGAATGTCAATTTCGGATCTTCAAAAAATAGTTCTCCGTTTTGAAAATTATCGAACAATGTGATTTGGGAAGAATCCTCATCCATATTCATTACAGTTGAACCCAAATTGCCAAAAATACTTGAGAAATTAATATTTGTAAAATTCGATTCCACTACAAAATTCTTATTTGTAAGAGCAGTAGCTGAACTGGAATTATTGAATGTTGCAGTGTAATTAATGTGGAATATACCGGGCATTCCGGTAGAAGTTAGATCAAGTGAGTTTCCAATTAAAGAAGTACTGTCGATTTTGATTATCTGTGTACCGGTACACGCATAGAATGGAACATTGAAGTTGAACGGATAACCATTTTCTAACATGTCTGGTATTGAGACGTTAAGAGTTCCTGAATGTGGCACTGTTGAGGTTATTCTGATTTCGAGTGTGCCTGTTTTGAAATAGAGAGAATCTATTATTTGACCACCCGGAAAAATGAAAGGGACAATTTTCGGAATTGTTTTCGAAAGCGAATTAGTAGCAAATAATGCAATGCTATCGCCTGTATTTATTGTAAATGGCGTATTGTCATTTTGGTCTACCATGGAAAGAAATCCGGATCCCGACATGGAATAAATATTTCCACGATATATTAGAGAAACAAGATGATTGGAGTCGACTGAAAAAATGTCTGATTCAGTGGTGCCAATTATATCTTGAATTGACATTTCAGTATGAATCAAAGGAACAGCAAGGTCCGGATTCCAGTTTGCAGATGCAATTTTGTCAAATTCGAAGTCATTGTCTTTCACACAGGCTTGAATCAAAAGAATCACTCCAAACAGGGAAAAAAGAATAAATTTGCGCATTTCGTACGTTTTTTACTTCCTGTTACGCACGAAATGTATCCTGGTTGAGCTATTATTCACTATAAACATACAGTACGCCATTCGAATCTGTAATGACTATGTATGATTTTGCTGTATTGTCGTCGCTTGTCATCATACTGAAATCAGAACTTCCCCATACCGGGTAACCATCTTCAATTGATGAATTAGAAGAAAGAAGGTAAAATTTATTTTGTTTCTTATCAGTCATTCCTGTTCTTTCAGAAAAGTTAATTTGATTTACAAATTGAAGTTTTTCGTCAAGCTGGAATTCGGAAATGGTTTTTATTTCATTTGCTGTTAAATAGTCATAGAGTTTATTTCTACCTAACATCACTATTTTATCATTTAACAGATCGCCATATGATGATATGTCAGTTATCGTGTCTGATAGATTGAGCGCGATTATTTCACTTGTCAAAGACGGATCTACTGAATAGATTTTGCCGGAAATATCCAATATGTAAAGAATACATTTTTTTCCTGAATCAGAAAAAGCGGCAATAGATTTTTTAATGTCTGCTTCCGGTGATTTAAGTTTTACGATCTTGCCTTTTCTGTCAATGATATAATGGTTTTTATTTCCATATCCATAAATGTAATCTGTGTTGTTGTGACGGATAGGAATGAATGGTTGATCGATGCCAAATACGGATTGTTTGGTAATCCATTGTGTCAATGGTTTCCCACTGATCTCATAAGCATAAATTGTTCCATTTTGACAAGCTACATATATTTCAAATTTTTTGAAGCCGTCAAAATCTTTTACCAGACAACCGGTTGTTGCCGGTGCCGGTAAACGAATAGGAAAATTACTAATTGAGTCACCTTTGGTGTCGATCAGGTAAAGCTTATTTGTGGTATTGAAGATCATTTGACATTCACCATTGTTATACTGGTCCATGTAATAGATCTTACTCAATACTTTTTCTCCCAGGTGCTTTTTCCAAAGCAAACGACCTGCATCGTTAAATAAATTCAAGTTTAAATCATTGTCCTGAATCGCAATAAACTTATTTTCACCATTTACAATTACATATGGTGGTGTAGCAGGAGTTGTATCCAGTTGAGAAGACCATAACAGGTGAATCTCTTTGGAAATTTTTCCTGAGAAATCAAAACGGCCAACCGATGTTGTCAGATCATTTTTTGTTGAAATCGAAATGGCAAGTGACTGAACCGTTTTTTTGAAAATTCCATCGTTGATCAGCTTCAATGAAATATCTTCATTCGATAAGGAGCGAAGTATGTTAGTTCCCCTTTGTAAATTAAAGTAAATGTTGATTTGTGAATTTAATATTGAACGTGTCAGATGCGACAAATAATCAGATTCTTTGTCAAGTACTTTTTTATCTTCAAAATCATCAATAAGACTTTTTAAAATCGATGGACTATTGGCAAAGACGACAAAATCTTTTACAGTTGTAAAGTAAGATTGCTGAATATCGATGAACATATTTCCATAAAACAAAGGGACAATGGCATTAAGATTAAAATTACTTATTGTGTGTGAACGATATTTTTCAATCCCTTTTAGCTTGCCTGTTGCAGTTTGAATTTCTTGAAGTGCATCTATTGCTTCTGCAGTGTTTTCAGTTCTGATAAATGCATAGGTGTTGTTTTCAAGATTCATACTGCCTGGCTCAGTAATTGCCAAAGCGATTTCTTTCTTATTCCATGAGGTCATTAATTTTCGCAAGTTGAATTTGTACTTTTGATCAAGACTGTCAATTAATTTCGCAGCACTTTCTTGTGGAATAAAAAATCTGCCATTTGTCCTAAGCTTGTTTAGGCATTGTTCTATGTTTGAAACACTGAAATTGAAAAGAAATGCAGTACGCGCCGGTGCAATTGCAGCACTATGTGAATTTACAGTTGTTTGGTTTCGTATAGAAGAAAAGAGGTCTGTAGTGTCTTGCGATGAGCTAAGGCCGTTGAAAAGAACAGAGTTTTTTTCTAATTTGAACGAAAGTCTGGACCATCGACAAATGTTATTGATCGATTCCAAAAAACCATTTCGATCCGAACTAATATATCCTGTAAGCATATCATGCAAACCATAATGATTTACGAAAAGCAAAATTGATTCATCAGCTCCGAATTTTGTTCCTGTTTTTGTAAATGTTTTTGTTTTGTTGAATGAAATTCCGGATTTTAATTGTCGTATTGCATCTTCCACAAGGAAAGATGTACGACTGAAAATAAATACTCCTTTAGAGATGGCATAAGTAAATACTGATTCATTGTTTTTTGTCAATTCGTGAATTCTAACATCTTCATATTCGCGTTCTGCTTTCGTGTAATCTTTATCTGTCAGGTCTTCTATTATTGAATTAATATCATTAGCAGATTTCCCTCTAGGCAAATTGCAAGTGTATAATAGATCAAAGTCAGTTGCTTTAGTAGGGTGCGCTGAAATGAAAAGTTTTTGCTTCGACCAGATCTCTGTGGCCAGATCTTCAGTTTTAGAAATGGAGTCTAACCAAAGAAAATTCTTTTTAATAACTGCAAACGATGAATCTTTACTCAACGACCTAAAGAAGTCAGTTTTAGAAAGCTGATTGATGCCATCAGAAGAATTCTTTAATTCTATAAACCAGGCAGCATCGGTCGGAATAGCATCAATTGGATTACTATGGATTACAGCATATTTTTGCGAATAATAATATCCTGTTGCGGCCAGGATCAAAACAATAAGGGCAATAATTGAGCTTACAATAATTCTTTTCATAATTACTGCAAAATACACTTAAGAAGGGGGTGCCGGCAGTTGTTTTTACCTATGTTATAACGAGGCATTGTTAAATTCTATCGTTAGTTGAGACGGTAAAATTCTGAATGTTTTACGGTGAAAAGGAGAGAGACCGTACTCAGATACTGCATTTCTATGCGAGAGGGTGCCATAACCTTTATTGGCATTCCAATTATATTGCGGGTATTTGTTATGCAGCTCTAGCATATAGTCGTCTCGATATGTTTTCGCAAGGACGGAAGCTGCAGCAATTGAAGCATAGATCCCATCGCCACCAATAATGCATTTATGCTCGGTACCCGGATACTTTTTAAATCGATTGCCATCAATCAACAACAGTTCAGGTGGGTGTTTCAATTTGGAAATTGCTCTATGCATTGAAAGAAAGGATGCATTCAGGATATTAATTTTGTCAACTTCCTCATGTGTAGCAAATCCAACTGCATGGTCAATGGCTTCTTTTTCAATGATAGGTCTGAGAAAATACCTTTGAGCCTCGGTTAACTTTTTTGAATCATTTAGTAAAGGATGGTAGAAATCGGGAGGTAAAATTACTGCTGCTGCATAAACTGGTCCTGCCAGACAACCACGTCCGGCTTCATCGCAACCGGTTTCAAGTAAGTATGTCTGGTGATAAGGTAGCAGCATGAATGTTGTCGAATGAGGATAAAATTATACTAATTCTTAAATCAATTTGCATTTAGGAAGAAATAGTTTTTTCAATCGAATTCCACAGCTGAACAGCTGTTTTGTCCCATGAAAAATCGTTTTGCCTTTTTAATCCGGCTTCAATCAACGTTTTTCTAAGTTGCTCATCGTTGGCAATTTTCATCATGCTCTCAGCTATTGAGCTAACTGAAAATGGGTCGCAAAGTAAAGCTGCATTGCCGGCAACTTCAGGCATAGAAGTAACATTGGATGTGATAACAGGTACGCCTGATCTCATTGCTTCAATAATTGGAATGCCGAAGCCTTCAAAAGTCGAAACATAGGTCATGGCAAGTGCGCCGGCAGTGATCCTGCATAGGTCATCAAAGTTGACACGTCCGGTGAAAATCACATCCGATTTGAATTGCATCTGTTCTAATGTCTTTTCCATTTCATCCGTCCACCAACGTTTGGCGCCTGCAAGCACCATTTTTACAGGTGAAGAGGCAGACTTTTTATATTCATCGAAAGCTTTGAGCATGTTTGAAATATTCTTTCTTTGATGAAGTGAACCAACAAACAGAAAATAAGGTTGTCCCTGCGTGAACTTATTCCTCACTTGTATAATTTCAGCAGCGGAAAGCGGATTGAACTGCTCAGATACTCCATTATAAACAATGTCAATTTTTCTCGCATCAATTTTGTACTTTTCTACTACATCGTTCTTTGTGAACTCAGAAACAGCTGCAATGCGGGCAGCTTTTTGTGCATAAATGGGGAAGTAGTGTCGGTAAAAAAGCCGGTTGAAAAATGGTACGTCCTCCGGATAATGTTCGAAATTGATATCATGAAAGACAGAAAGCGTTTTTATTTTAGAAGCGACAGATAAGTAACCGTCAGTGCCTATAAAGAGATCTGCTTTTGTTTTTTTGAAAACTCGGGGTAAAGAATGTTCATACCAAAGATACCAAAGTAAAGGATGTCGGGCTGGTGGAGATGCAACTACAGGAGTGATATTTTCTGAAAAAATGAAGGACTCATCATAAGGCCGGTCAAAAATGAAAATAAACTCATGTTCAGGATGAGCCTTGACAATACGCCGGAAGCTTTCATAGGTAAAGTAACCTATGCCTTCCATTTTCCCCTTTAGGAGCATTCTTGTATTGACGGCGATTTTCATTTTGTTGGCGAAAATAGGTTTTTTTAATGGGGTGTTAATAAATGTCTACTACTTTTCAGGTTTAATAGGCATTTTGGAGGCAAAAAGAGTATTTTTGTAAACAATGAGATTCGACGTTCCTGTAAAATTAGAAGTACTGGCAAAATTGACCGGTACTCGTGTTCTTGGTGAAGGCCATCGACTGGTCAGCGGTATCAATGAGATCCACAAAGTCGAAGAAGGAGATATCACGTTTGTGGATCACCCCAAGTATTATGATAAGGCGCTTCAGTCGGCTGCATCTTTTGTGATCATCAACAAAGAAGTTGCTGTGCCGGAAGGTAAAGGTCTTCTTTATGCAGATGATCCTTTCTCAGCATACATCGCCATCGTTAAAAAATTCCGGACTTTTGAGAAGTCAGATAAAGCCATTAGCGCAAGTGCTGAAATTGGCGAAGGAACAGTTTTGCAACCTGGTGTCTTCGTAGGACATCACGTAAAGATAGGTAAGAACTGTTTGATCCATGCCAATGTTTGTATCTATGATCATACCGTTATTGGTGATGATGTCGTTATCCACTCAGGGACAGTGATCGGTTCAGATGCGTTTTATTTCAAACGTCGTCCGGAGGGTTATGACAAAATGGTGTCATGTGGACGGGTAATTATTGCAGATAAAGTTGAGATCGGTGCATCATGTACGATCGATAAAGGTGTATCCGGTGATACAGTAATTGGTGAAGGAACGAAGATGGATAATCAGGTTCATGTCGGACATGACACTGTGATCGGAAAGAATTGTCTTTTTGCTGCGCAAGTTGGAATTGCCGGCGTTGTGAATATTGAAGACGATGTAATTCTTTGGGGACAAGTTGGTGTTCAAAAGGATTTGACAATAGGTAAGGGTGCTGTTGTACTGGGTCAATCCGGTATACCAAAATCATTGGAAGGCGGTAAAACATATTTCGGTAGTCCTACACAAGAGGCCCGTGAAAAAATGCGGGAACTTGCTTTTGTTAAGCAATTGCCTGAATTAATTGAAAAACTAAAAACTAAATAATAAGTTGTCAGTCGAGAAAAATATATCCTCTGTTCCATCTGTCCAGGACGTGAATGCAGAATTGCAAGCGAAGAAACTGCAATTGCATTGGCTATTACAGATTACAAAAGCGATCAATTACAATTTTTCGACAAAGCAATTATTTGATGTATACGAGCATGTGCTTCGAAGTCAGTTAAAAGTAGAAAAACTTGCGCTGTTGATTTTCGATCAACGTTGGAAATGTTCACTTTTATATGGTACCGATAAAAATTTTGAAGATATTGATCTTACCAGAATTATAGGTGAGCTAGACAAGTTGCATAATCTTGAAATGGAACAGGAGTTGTGGATCAGTTCTTTCGATTCTATTCTTCCTGTTTATCATAAGGACCAGTTGATCGCTTATGCACTTGTGGGTGGCCTTACAAATAGTGTTATTCCCAAACGTAATGAATTGGTTCCATTTATTCATACGATCACGAATTTGATCGTTGTGGCTATCGAGAACAATACAATTGCAAATGAAAAGATCCGCCAGGCCGGTATCAGAAAAGAACTGGAACTTGCAGCTCAGATGCAGTCGCTTTTGTTTCCAACCCAATTACCAAGAGTAAAAGGCTATGAGATCCATGCTACATATTTACCGCATCAGGAAGTAGGGGGCGATTATTACGATTTTATACCTGTGTCGGAGAATGAATTTATTTTTTGCATGGCCGACGTTAGTGGTAAAGGAATTCCGGCTGCATTGCTCATGTCAAATTTTCAGGCCAACCTTCATGCACTTTTGCCTCATACAGATTCACTTTCAGATCTCGTTCGACTTTTAAACGCAAAAGTATTTCAGAGCGCAAAAGGGGAGAAGTTCATTACATTTTTCATAGGCCGTTATCATGCATTGACTCGTGAATTGCATTACGTAAATGCAGGACATAATCCTCCATTTCTTATTCATGAGAAAGTAGTTTACATGCTCAATGAAGGAAGTACAGGATTAGGAATGTTTGAACATTTACCATTTGTAAATTCGGGCAAAGTGTTTATTCCGCCGAATGCCATGTTGCATTGTTATACTGATGGAGTAACGGATGTTGAAAATGATCTGGGATTAGAATTCGGGATGGATCGGTTGAGAAACTATCTGACATCTAAGAATCAACTGCACGATATGGAAGAGTTGCATCGCCAACTCATTGCCACGCTTTCTTCATTCCGTCAAGGTAGAAATTATACAGATGATATTACTTTGTTGAGTTGTTGGTTCAAGAATCTTAGCACCTAATTTTTAAAACACAGAGAACACAGAGAACACAATGAGTCCACGGAATTAATTTAGCTTTCCGTGGACTCATTGTGTTCTTAGTGTTCTCTGTGTTTAATTTTTTGTTGGAGCTTCATCCGGTTCGGAATGATAGACGTCAAGCGCCACGATCATAGCCACAAAAGCCCACACAGGCACTGCCAGTTTATCGGTATCTAAAAAGTTATTCATGATGCCATGAATGAAGTAGGTGAGCAGGCCTAACAAAATAGCTAATGACATTTTTCTTGAATGTTTATTTTCGGATTTAGAATAGATCATGGAGCCTGTATAAATAATTACACTGACTAGAATGATAATAAATGCCATTCCGGGTACACCTTGTTCTGCCAGTGGACCGATGTATTCACTATGAGCATTTCCCATATCACCGGCATTGGTTGAGATAATGGTCATTTCATTTGATTTCTGGAATGGTGCATAATTAAACTGATAGGTTCCGGGGCCCCATCCCATAACAGGTCTTTGTTTCCACATTCGAAGTGCGCTGTTCCATCGATTGATTCGTTCAAGGTTGGAAGCATCTGTAGAAATATTTGAAATCGATTTAATGTGTTTGTTGAAATCAGTAGCTGAATCTTGACGGTTCTTTTCAAGTTTCATGAAAAGATCGTCTTTCACAGTAAGAAAGATTGCAAGTCCTGTAATTCCAATCAATAAAACATGCTTGAATTTTATTCTGAATAAATAGATAAAATAGATCACAATGACTAAAACAAGACTTAACCAGGCAGCTCGGGTGTAACTCAGAATCACACCAATTAACAATACCCAAAATGCCATTGAAGACAGAACTCTTTCTCTGAGTAAATTTGTTTTGTCGCGCCATAAAAAGATGACAGGAGGAATGAATAATGCGAGCACTGCTGCATAGGCAGTGTGGTCATTGTAGAATGGAATCATTACCCAGTGTGCTGCTTTTTGCGTCCATTCATTTTCTCCGTGGCGAATGATAGTATAGATCACAACGATACAAAGTGAGAACAAATAGACCCAGATGAATCTTTTGATGTTCTTTTTTTCTCTGAAGAGTTGAGTTCCCAGAAAATAAAACGGAACGATAAACCAAAGTTGGGAGATCATGTGCTTCAAACTGACCAAAGGATAAGAACTTGTCAGCGTAGTAATAAACATCCATAACAAAACAAAATAAAGAGCGATTGAAACAGGATGGGTTAGCACTCTTCGGTCAAAGCGCCCTTCGAAGATAAATTTGAATGTGAAAATCAGAAGTACTCCGAACATTAATGGTTCAGTGGGCATGCTTAAAGCAGGCCCACTGCTTTTATCATTTAAAGTAATCGCAAATGGAGTAGCAAATGCAATGATGTATAAAATTGTATCGAGCGAAAAAATAGCCAGATACGCCAATCCTAAAACCAAGGGCGCTGCGGCAAACCAATACATTTCTTTAGTAATGTAGTAACAAGTTACTGCAAGAAATATACCGATTAGCGCATAAAAGCTTCGCAATTCAATTTTACCTAACACGACCTTATGCAACTTTATTTGTTTCGTTCTTGGTGTAAAAAATAAGGATGATGATAAATGCCATCAGCAAGGATGAACCAACAGAAATTAAAACGATCAGCCAACGGATTGGATATGCTTTTTTATCGGATGGTTGTGGAGGAGTTACTACGTTAGCATAGGTAAGTTTTTTTGTTACGTCACGCAATGCATTTTCATAGACGATCTTTAGCTCATTATATGTACCGCGAGTTCTCCATAAATGCTCATTATATGCATTCACTTCAGATCCCTTGTCTTTCAAAGCTTCAAGTTGCGCTTTGGATTCGATGTTCGCTTTTGAATTGGGCTGATTTAAACTTCTTAAGTAAGCTCTTGATGCTTCTTTTGATTGTGTTTTGAAGTCAAGAATGTTGTATTTCATCTGAAGGTTGTGTAAAGCATTCTCCATTGAGTCCATTTCTGCTTTCTTGGCATCCATTTGATTTTTAGAGATGATAACAACTTCCTTCGATTTTTCAGATTGTAATTCGCGTGCTTTTATATTGAAAAAGACAATTATTGAATCTGCCATTTGTGCAGCCTTAATTGGGTCTGTATCATAGACTGTTATTTCCATTGATTCATATTCCGTTTTTTTAATGATCACATTTTCATCATATGTTCTGAAGACATTTGTGCGAAATGACATATCTGAAGTAGTATCGATTTCGTAATGATCATACAAATTGAAAGCATGTATTATCTTGTCTCGGATGTCAGT
>Ga0154020_10006999_pt1 | contig 13206 bp, 8 predicted proteins | sample Klosneuvirus_201_FD_109709 | JGI IMG/M metagenome (GOLD analysis project Ga0154020, IMG submission 109709) | Active sludge microbial communities from wastewater, Klosterneuburg, Austria - Klosneuvirus_20160825_MG | ecosystem: Engineered > WWTP > Aerobic digester > Activated sludge | place... | reverse complement strand
AGGATCTTTGTTGCCTCGTCCTTCAAGGACATGAGATCCGATGCACCCTTGATCTGTTTCAGCATTTTGTCAGTATCGCCATCAAGAGCACTGACCGCACTTGTGATACTCTTGGCCTTGGCAGGGTCAATACCAGCCCCCTTTAAAACACTTGAGAACTGATCGATATTACCATCAAGGGCTTTTGTTGCCTTGGTGATACTACTTGGGTCAAAACTACCGACTTGCGTAGATGCTGCTTCGACGCTCTTTGGCAGACTTGTGCCGAGCTGAGCAACCATGGTGGAAGATGCCAATGCCAAAAAAACGATCGAGGTGAAGACTCGGGTCACAGAACACTCCTGATTGATTCGATAGAAAGTGATTCGATGAGCAAAATTAGTCTTCATCCTTGGCATGCGCCAGATATTCCTGATGCAGCTTCGAGGCGATCTGATTGGCAACAGGGACGTATTCGGCGAACTCAGCATCGAAATTGGCCCTACCAGCTGTTAGACTGCGTAGGACAGTGGCATATCGATCGAGTTCCACCAGTGGCATACGACATGTTAGGATCTGGTAATGTCCATCAGCATCAACACCGATGATCTCTGCCCGACGCAGTGGAAGATCGCTCATCACGTCGCCAACCTGATCTTCCGGCATGAGAACCGTTACAGTATACATCGGTTCCAAGAGCTGCGGGTCCGCATTGATGAACGCTTCTTTGAACGCCATACGCCCAGCCGTCTTGAAGGCAGCTTCATTGGAATCCACGGCGTGCATCTTCCCATCATAGACACTCACTCGCACGTCGCGTACATACGAACCTGTAACGGGACCCTCGGTCATCTTCTCCATCACACCCTTCATGATGGCCGGCAGGAATCGTGCTTCGATCACACCACCAACGATGCAATTCAGGAAGACCAGCTTTCCACCCCACGGCAGGTTTGTGATCTCCGTGCCACGAACGGTCAGTCCGGACGGATCAGACATCCCCTCAAAGTAGGGTTCAACGCGCATATGGACCTCTGCGAACTGTCCGGCGCCCCCTGTCTGTTTTTTGTGTCGGTACGAGCCATCAACGGACTTCCGAATGGTCTCGCGATAGGGAACTCGAGCCGGCTGGAATTCAACATCAAGTTTGTATCTGTTCACCAAGCGGTGCTTAGCCGTTTGTAGGTGCATCTCTCCTTGAGCATGCATGATCACTTGATTGAGTTCAACGGAGTGCTCTATGATAAGCGTAGGATCTTCTTCGTGCAGGTGGTGCAATGCCACACCAAGTTTGTCTTCCTCGCCCTTGCGATTGGAAACAACGGATGTCCGCACACGTGGATGAGGGAATTCGATAGGGGGCAGAACCAGGTTCATGCCTTTTTCATGGAGGGTGTTGTTGACATGTGTGTTCTTGAGTTTCACAACAGCGCCGATGTCGCCTGCTTCGAGACTCTCAACGTCATGACGCTTATGGCCATTCACTACAAAGAGTTGACCAAGGCGTTCTGTAACACCGGTCTGCTCGTTCACCACGTCCATGCCGTGTTTCACTATTCCGCTGTAGACGCGGAAAAAGGACATCTCTCCTACATTCTGTTCAGAAGTTGACTTAAAGACAAAGGCGCAGGTCTTTCCTTTTGGATCTGCAGGCAACTCCACTCCACTCAACGTCTTTACGGGCGGCATCTCCACAGGTGCCGGGATCACGACATCGATAAAGGTCATCAGCCGTCCTGCTCCCATGTTATTCTTAGCACTTGTGCAGAACACCGGAACGATCTCGCGTTTGATGAGCGAGTGTGTGAGCCCCGTTCTCATCTCTTCTTCTGTGAGCTCCCCTTTGTCGAGGTAATGATCCATGAGATTCTCATCGTTTTCTGCTATGATCTCGATGAGCTCATTATGAAGTTGTGCAGCTCGTGCCTTCTCTGAATCAGGGATATCTGTCTTCGTTGGCGTTCCGCCTGAGGCAGGGAACACATAGGCCGTCATCTTCAAGACATCGATGATGGTATTGAACCCTGTGCCTTCGTTGAGCGGGTATTGTACCACGGTAACCTCGCGGCCGAATCTATCCTTGGCTTGTTCAACGGTCCGCCAAAAATCACTATGCTCGTGGTCTACCTTGTTCACTACGCAGATCACAGGCGTCTGGAACTGTTTTGTGTATTTCCAGATCGTCTCCGTGCCTACCTCAACCCCGTTCGGACTGCTCAGGACCATGATGCCGGTGTCCACAACACGTAACGCACCGATCACCTCACCCACATAGTCAACGTAGCCCGGTGTGTCGATGATGTTGATCTTGTAGTCTCGCCATTCGGCAAACATCACCGTTCCGAAGACGGAGGAATTCCGTTCGTGCTCGATCTCGTGATAGTCAGAGACCGTGGTATGTTCTTCTACAGTTCCGCGCCGGGAGATCTCATTGGATTCGAAGAGCATTGCCTCAGCCAATGTAGTCTTGCCGGCGCCTCCGTGGCCCAGGAGGGCAACGTTTCTGATGTGGTGGGCATCGTAGGTCTTCATAGCCTGTTCCCATATGTGAAGATAATGGGGAGAACATACGGAAAAAGCTATGTGGCTATCCTGACGTTTGTCATGTTACATCTCAGTGATCCTGAAGTCCACCCGACGGTTCTTCTGCCGATCTGCATCCTTGGTGCCCTTCACCACCGGACGGGTCTTTCCGAAACCCTTAGCGCTCAATCGAGCGGGCGGTATGCCCTTTGAGCCGAGGAAGGCCAAAACGGCATCGGCACGGGCCTGAGAAAGTACGTTGTTATGTGCGTCGGTTCCTCGGTCGTCTGTATGACCTTCGATGGAGATCTTCATTCCGGGGTACTGGCCTAGCATCGCAATGAGGCGCTGCAGCTCAGTACCGCTTTCCTGACGAAGTTCCGATCTGTCTGTGTCGAAGAACAGATTGTTCAACCGGATCACCGATCCAACGGCGATCGGCTCAAGGTAGAGATCGCGTTCTATCACTTGATACGTTTTGATCGTTGGCAGGTCAATGTTGTCACTCACCGGAAAGAACCCTTGCTTCTCGGCAAAAAAGCCATAGGAATGGCCGCCAGTGAGAACCACCGAATACGCGCCGTTACTTGGCTCGCTCACGGCCGACCCGATGTTTGTGTTTGTGGCAAGATCCTCATAGCGAATACTCACACCAAGGGGCTCCTTGGTCTTTGCATTAAGGACTCGGCCCTTGACGATGACAATGGCATCAGGCAGGAGTGACCGCGAAGCAGCATCCTGCGGAAGGTCCACACGAATGATACCATCATTGTAACCGTCACTCGAGTTCACATAAGCATACTTGCCGGACGGATGAATACAGAAATATGAATCCCACGTGGGGGAGTTGATGGTTGGCCCGAGGTTCATTCGAGGCGACCAATTGAGCCACGTATCGTCGAGCCTCTTTGAGACAAAGACGTCGTCACTTCCATAGGTATCGTGACTCGAGTTGAAGTACAAGGTCTTGCCATCGGCTGCGAGGTATGGGCCGCCTTCATTGCCCGGACTGTTCACATTACGTCCGAGATTAGTGAGCGGACCATACGAGCCGTCAGCATTACGGAAGCTGACGTAGATGTCCTTTTCACCAAGCGTGGATCCTTCCAGATCGCGCGTGAGCAGCATTACCGAACGATCAGCGGTCAGACATTCTTCACGTGAACTCGCACGGTTCACGTATGGCGGTGCTTCGATCGGCTCGGGTACAGACCAACCATCTGCCGTTCTGCGCGATGTGGAAAAGCCCCCTCCATTAGACGAACCATCCTTGTTGTATCTGCCCCAAAGGAACAGTTCGTTTCCGTCCTGTGAGACAGACGTGATATTGTTTGGTGCTGCGTTGTTCAGCGGAGTGCCGATGTTTCGGCCCTCTGTCCATGTTGAGTCTGTGAGGGCGTCTGCTACAAAGATGTTGTCGGACGTTGCACTGTCTGACAGGATGTAGTAGAGCTGTTGACCATTCGGTGACATCACTGGATATCGAGATCCGGGACCAACTAACTCTTTCACGAGTGTTTTGCGTGCGCCGATGAATGCATTCGGTACAATGGGTAGGGGGCGCTCTGTGTACGAAGCATCGAAACGATCGAACCGACCAGTGATGTTCCCGGAGGCAAGAATTCCAACGGCATCGATGGTTGATGAAAGACCTGAGAAATTGCCGTTTAGGGCATGATCCTCTATCACGCTATCATTGACAACAACTTGAAGCCGACCTCGCGAGCCACGAACAGTCATTGTATTCGGGCTGCCATTGGGTTTGATGCAATCGCAGAACCGATCTCCTGAATTATTCGGACCGGGTGCACTCATTGTTGTCCACGTGTTCGTCTTCTCCACCCACCTCCCAACCCAGATCGATCGATTGCCGCCGGCAAGTTTGAAGATATAAAACTCACCTTTCGAGAGTAAGATCAGACCGAGACCTTCGTTGGTCGTTGATACATCCATGATCGTAACAGCAGAGACCGACCAGTCAAAACGTGCATCGATAGGACGATAGGCAAGTGTCCAATAGTTATTCCCGTTGCTCACTTTGAACTCTATCATACCCTTGCCATAGGTTCTCTTGAGGTTCTGATCTGAATATTCACCGGCCCACGACCAGTGAGGTGGCTGGGCATCAAACGTTTCGTGGATCTCGCGTTTGACCTGAGCCGTGGAAAGGAGTGTAAACCCGATCATAATCAAGATCGACAAGCAGATGGTGCGCATGTGGTATGTGATTGTGGCGAAAAGACCCACAAACGTATGCTAACTCCCATATCTAACAAACACTTGCTTCATATGGCCCCTTTTTCGTATGTTTGCCGTCCTATCCAAACCGCAACTCAATTCAATTCGGAGCCAAATAATGCACCCAAAGGTCAAGAACCTCGAATCGCTCGCCTCGGCGGAAGCGTTCGAGCAGCGCAAGTCCAAGGCCGGTGAGGCATCGCCTGAGATGCCATCCTTCCGTCCGGGTGACACAGTGAAGATCGCTGTTCGCGTGGTTGAAGGCGAAAAAGAACGTATTCAGCACTTCCAAGGTGTTGTCATCGCTCGTCGCGGTAGCGGCATGAACGAGACATTCCGTGTACGGAAGATCTCGAATGGTGTTGGTGTGGAGCGGATCTTCCCGGTCAACTCCCCAACGATCCAATCGATGCAGGTCCTCAAGGAAGGTACCGTACGTCGCGCCAAGCTCTACTACCTCCGCGGTATGAGCGAAAAGAAGATCCGTCAAAAACTGTCGTAAATCAGCGGGGCTTCGGCCCCGTTTTTTTTGAGCCCTATGAACGTAGCACTCATCACGATCGGAGACGAAGTCCTGATCGGACAGATCATCAACGGCAATGCCGCATGGATTGCCGATGTTGTTACGCGTATCGGCTGCCGAGTGGTTGAGCATTGCACAGTGGCAGATCAGGCCCCACAGCTCACTCAAACCCTTGATCGGTTGCGAGATACGTGTGACGTTCTGTTGTTGACAGGGGGCTTGGGGCCCACACACGACGACATCACAAAGCCCGTTCTCGCAGACTACTTCAACGATGTCCTCGTTGAGTCGGATGAATGGATGTCGCATCTCCACATCTGGATGGCTGCCCGCGGCAGGGAGGTCACGCAGCGTAATGCAGGGCAAGCCCTCGTTCCGTCAACCGCCCGCGTCCTCTCCAACCCGATCGGTACTGCACCTGGTATACTCTTTGAACGTGATGACGTGATCGTTGTGGCAATGCCCGGCGTGCCCGATGAGATGAAGGGCATCATGAGGGATCATGTGGTGCCCCTTCTCGAAGACAGAATTCGTGAGCAGGGGGCAGAGTGCACGCAATACTACACGATGCTAACAACGGGGATCGCAGAGAGCTCGCTAGCCGATCTGATCGGCGAGCCCTCGGAGTTTCTCGGAAGTTCCACGTTGGCCTTCCTTCCCAATTATCAGGGCGTTCGATTACGGATAGGTGTTACAGCTGCTGATCATCACGATCGTGAGCGAGAACGAATGCGCATTGCATCGATCCTGCGGGAACGTGCCGGACGTTTCATCTTCGGCCACGATGATCAAACATTGTCAGAGGCTGTTGGCCTCCACCTTAAAGAACGAAACGAAACCATCGCAGTGGCTGAATCGTGCACTGGTGGACTCCTAGGTGCAGCCTTCACTGATGTGCCCGGTAGCAGCGCATGGTTCCATGGCGGAGTGCTGACATACACCAACGAAGCAAAGGTCCGCGAGCTTGGAGTGTCACAGACCGATCTCAACAATGTTGGTGCTGTAAGCGAAGAAGTTGCCTATCAGATGGCCAATGGTGTTCGTTTGAAGTTCGGAACAACGTATGGGATCGGTATCACCGGCGTGGCCGGACCCGACGGCGGTAGCAAGGACAAACCTGTTGGTACGGTCTGGATCTCCGTTGTAGGTCCAGTTGATCATATCACGATCAAGCATTCTTTTGGCAATAACCGTCGCATCAATCGTGAACGAAGTGTTGGTGCCGCCCTTGGAATGTTGTGGAAGATCGTACGATGACGATCCTTGCCATAGAAACTTCGTGTGATGACACAGCAGCTGCTGTAGTACGCGATGGTGCTGTGCTCAGCAACATCATTTCATCGCAGGACATTCACGATCACTATGGCGGCATCGTCCCCGAACTTGCCTCCCGTGAACATGTCAAAGGCATAGCTCCTATTGTCCACGCAGCGATGCAGGAGGCCAAGGTAGACATCGACGCCGTAGATGCCATTGCCGTGACCTATGGCCCCGGTCTCGCCGGTTCGTTATTGGTTGGGTGTCACTTTGCAAAGGGGCTTGCCATGCGCCATGCAAAGCCCCTTTATCCTATCCATCACATCGAAGCACATCTTTACTCCGGATATCTTGAAGATCCGACCCTGCCGTACCCAAGCATCTGTCTTGTGGTGAGCGGTGGACATACCAGCATCTTCCACGTAACAGGTCCTACATCGTATTCGGTCATGGGCTCTACGAAGGATGATGCTGCCGGTGAAGCATTCGATAAGATCGCGAAGCTCGTCGGTCTCGGATATCCCGGCGGTCCGCACGTTGACCGGCTGGCGCGCACAGGGAACTCCGCAGCATTCGATCTACCGCGCGGTTTGATCCACGAGCCAACCTATGACTTCTCCTTCAGCGGACTCAAGACCGCTGTCCGACGTGAAGTTGAGAAGATGCGGTCGAAGGGGACAGAGCTTCCGATCGAAGATCTCTGTGCTTCGGCACAAACAGCAATTGTCGATGTCTTGGTATCGAAGACCATGCGTGCCGCAGATGATCTCAAGGTGAACGCCGTAGTGATCGCTGGCGGCGTGAGTGCGAACTCTGAGCTTCGCTCCCGTATGAGCGCTGCTGCTGAACAGCGTGGGATCGCATTCGTTGCACCACGCTTAGGATACTGTGTTGACAATGCGGCGATGATCGCATTTGTGGCGCAGATGCGGATCAAGTCAGGCATGACAGAGGGGTTGGGAGAACAAATTCCAAGCTTTTCGATTGAGCCAAGACCAATGAGATCTCGTTGAGATCGTATCATTATCAGTGGCTCAAAGTGTTTAACTAACTTCCGCTGTCTTTTTCCCTAGCATTGCCGAACACTTCAAACTTGGCTCACGACATGAGAGTATTGATCTACTTCTGCGTTCTTGTATGCTGTACTATCGTTTCCTTAGGACAGAGTCTGGAGATCGAAGTACCCAGACCAGGCGCTACGTATTACGTTTCTCCTGGAATTCCCGTTGGTGTGGTCGGGGCGGCTGATGTCGATGGAATTTTATGGCAGCTTTCAATCGACAATGGACTAACCTTCAGCAAGCCACGGCCAGGAGTGGGGATGTATGGTCCTTTATCGTTTTGGGGTAAAACAATCACTTCCTGCTTTATGTGGGCTTCTGGTTATCAGAGTGTTCCAAAGAAAACAGTGATGGTGCTTCCACTAACTTCTCCAATCACCTCAGCTCTTGCAGATCGCGTTGTGATTCCGCGCGATCGGAAGTCTGTCTATATAGCCCACCAAAACACAAGTGGTATAACGATCATTGACTTGGCTACTTGGGCTCGTCGCTCTGTCCACTTTCCTAATGTCAGACGGGTACTTGCTATCTCGAGAGACGGCCGATATGTAGCAATTGAAGACATTTCCAGAACGAGAATTGCAGAAGTGTATGAGGTTGAAGCTCCTCAGACCCCTGTTTATGCAATTCCGAGTACGCTTGGTGCAATGGAGCACTATGCCCTCATTGGTGATTCCAAAGAGCTGGTGTTTTCGTTCAGCAGATCATTAAAGCGACTTGATTCAAGTGGCTCGAAGATTGTGGTCGAACGTGTTTTTGATCAGGTGATTCGACAACTTCACCCAACTCCAGATAGTACAAAGATTCTCGTAGTTACAGATGACTCGATATCTCTGGTGGAAACCGAAACATTGGAGAGCAATTGGTCTGTGTCGTCAAGTATTTTGATTGAAAGGCCTCAGTTCTCAGGAGATGAGACGCTATTCTCATGTAAAACGTACGTTGGGCAATGCGATATCCGTGATTTTGAAAGTGGACGTTTGGTTCGACGACTACCAGGGTATTGGTCCCAGTTATCGGTGTTTCGTGATGCCGATAATGAGGTCGGTTTGATTCCTCCTCTTTTTGTTAGAACAGACCATTCAAGAGGAATGCGTAGTCATAGCTTGGGCAAAGTTGAGAAAAGCAAGGATGATAGGATTCTATCGTCCCGTTGGGATATCGCTAACGATAGTGTCCTCATTGCAACGCCTTCGGCTCTGTATTACATCAATGTCGGTCGAGAGCCTTGGCACCTCTCCGGAGAAACGGCTGGACCGTTCACACTACGAGGTGAATCAGCCCCGGACCGGCCACTCGTTGCGTCACTTGGATCAGTTAGCACAAAGATTGGTGTTGATACCTCGTTCAGGTACACGTTGACAATTGCTCGTCCGGAGGATATTCCGGTGTCAAAGGTGATTGAACTTGAACTAGAGTGGGACGCTAAACTGGCACTTCCGATTCCTCCAACTCCCATCGGCGCAAGCGTACAAGGCTTCCGTCGGGTTCGGATTCCTATCAACGTCAAGCCAGGAGCACGTACCTATGTAGGTGATGTGTTTGTTGCAACAGCTTTGGGTCCACAGTTAAGCTCTGCGGTGGTTGCAACTGCAGTTTTCGTTAACAACGCTAAGTATGATGTCGTTTCCCAAAATGGTCGGATCTCTGTTAGCGACACATGCCTCAAATATCCCAAATCCAGTAGCTTCTTTGAAGGGCTTCTACGATATGCCATTACTTGGCGCGGTAGTGAACTTGGTGTTACCTCATTGGATGGATCAGTGATCGATGATGTTCGTGTTTCCGACCTGTCAGGTGTTTTCGTTCCGATGACTATTGATCAGATCGATAAAGGTAGTGGACGGTTTACATACGTGTTACCTGACGTTGCAAGCGGAGTGTACTTCGTTTCGATATATGCAAACGGTCAATGGGTAACGTCACTCTATAACAGAACGAGAGAGTGATCATGCGTACTATACTGTGGATCGCGGTGCTCTCAATTTCAATCGAAGGGTATGTTGAGTGCAAAGCACAAAGGACGCGCTGGGCGCGATCAGAGTTCGCTGCCGGAATAGTGCGTGTTGAGAACGTCGTGAATTTCTCCGATCTACCAAATATTGAATTGTGTTGTGGCGCGTTTAGCTCAGCTACGTCAGACAGACTCATGATCACTGTTGGTGGAGAATGGCCATTAACGCAAGCATTTCTCCTAGGGTTCCGTCTGGGTAACGCCAACTATTCCGATGTATTCAACGCCACTGTCGACGTCCCGATCATCATTGGAGATGAGGTACGAGATGTCACGTATACAACGCAAATGGAAACGCGGGTCTCAGGAATCAATCTGGACGTCACGTCCAAGTTCTTTCCGGTTTGGGGTCTTTGGATATCCGCTGGAGTGAGAACATCCATTCTTCTCGAACACTATGCTACGATTACCGTGGATGCTGAGAAGGTAGAATATCGGACATCACTGAATGATGGTTCACTCTACTTTTCGGGTATTGGATGCATTGGTTACGAAATCCCACTTGATAGCGAGGGGGTCGTACTCTTGAATCCAACTCTTGGAGCGAGTCTTGGCCTCGGTGATTACAATAGTCTCGACTGGAGGATCAACACGCTCTTCGCTCAGATCGGAATAGTTTGGCAGTGGGGCTCGAAGTTGATCGACGACGCGGACTCAGGTGACCAATTCCGGTAACTACTCTATCAGCGAGGGGTTATGAAGTCCATTGCATTGGCAACATTCTTCGTTCTGTTTTGCACATTGGCATCGGCTCAACTGCGGATCACGTCGCCAAATGGCGGGGAGATCTTCGATAGTGGCACAACAGTTACGTTGCGATGGACCGGCACAGCATTCCCGGATTCAGTAACGATAGAATACTCCATGGACAGTGGAGTCACGTGGACAGAGATCGTGCGCAACTGGCAGCAGACAACATATCAATGGTTGGTGCCTGGTACACCTTCCAATACCTGCCTGTTGCGTGTAACGGGGCCAAACAGAGCGTCACCCGGAGGAACGATATTCCTGAGGGATACAACTCGACCCGGAACGTATTCTCACAACTCCATTGACCTGACGAATGACGGAACGCTTGCCGTTATCGCCGACGAGGATGGATTTGTAACGGTGTTCAATGCTGTGACGGGTGAGCAGATCACTCGGCGTAGAGTTCAAGGCCCAACCGGTTCGGGTGCCCGCGTGGTTCGTGCGGTACTATCCTCGGACGAGACATTTGTTGCGGCATTGACCGAAAGTGATAGCGTTGTTATCCTTCGTATGCCGGATCTCTCGATCCTTGATCGATGGGAAACCGGCATACCAAAGCGTGTTCCACTCGAGGACCGATGGATCGCCACACAACCCGGCGGAACACGCATAGCGGTTTCGAGCTTCACCCATACACGCACGTATGAACGCAATGGAGTGGTAGTTGCCGATGTGGCTACATTGAATACGTCGTCGAACACCTGTGTTGATTGGACACCCAGCGGAGATCGGATCGTGGCAAGCAGTGGAGCCCAGGGCCACGTCCTAGCCGATGCAACCACAGGTGGTGTGATCCGATCCTATCCAACACCATCATTCTATGGCTTTGTCTCTCCGAATGGCCTGTACCTTGCTAGCCAATCAAAGAACACACAGGCTGTTACGATCCGTGATCTTGCCACTGGGACTACAGTTGGGACTGTGCCGTCAGGTGCTGGTCTCCTTCCATTTGGCATCGCTTGGTATCCTGACAATACGATCGTTCGAAACGCCGGCCCATCTGGAGGTCGATTAGAACGCTATGCTATCGATGGGACAGTCATTGATACCCTCACCGTCCAACCGTTTGGGTTTGGTTCCACAACATTCAACGCTGATGGTTCTGTGATCGGAGGTGCTTCAGGGGGCTTCTCTGTAGTCATTCGTGTTGCTCAGCCCCCTATGCGTGATCAAGATGTATCGGACGCCGTATGGACCATACGATCGCCTATTCCAGCTGACAGTGCTCTACTCTCGATCGATACCGTCCGCACAACATCGGTTTCTAACCTATCGATACCAGTTCGTCTTTCACCGAGGAATGCCACGGTATTGAATGGTGCAACATCACTTGACATTGATCTCTCATGGAATTCAACAGTGGCCGTTCCACACGGGGCAACGCCAGTAGGAACCTCCATCGCAGGAATTCGAAGAATCACCATCCGTGTGCCTGTGGTGCCTACACAGGACGACATCGTTGGTGAGCTGGATCTAGCTGCTGCACTTGGAAACGATTCCACAACGATGATCCGGATCGATGATGTACGTGGGGTTGTTGACCCAACCATGATCAAACGCTTCGACGGAAAACTCATCCTCACCGATCTATGCCAACAAGGAGGAGTACGCCTCCTGAATGGTGATGGCACGGCTGCGATCACGGCGCGATACGTTGAACCACTTCTTGAATGCAATTGGACAACCATAGAGGACGGAGTGCATGAGATCCACCTCTGTACTACCACAGGTGAGCAGCGAACTCTATGGTCCGGAAATGTCTCTCATGGAGATCATTTCACAAGTGTGGATCCCGGTGCGTTGTCAAGCGGTATCTACATGATCCTCGTTCGCACGCCAACCATGGAGCTTCACTATCCATTGATGGTGATTCGATGATCATCATTCTTGTCTTCGCCGTGTTGCTATCCACAGCAACTGCACAGGATGATCTACGTCCGCGTTACGGACTCAATGCGGGAGTTGGCATCGCATTCCACAGCTCTGACTTTACGGGTCTGCCGAACGTCCCATCATGCTGCCCAGGCTATGAGAGCGGTACCGGACTCTCTCCGGTGGTAATGGCAGTTGGCATGTGGCCAATGAGTTCATCGCTCTTGATGAGTGTTCGCCTTGGCTATGCCCCTCTATCCGGAAGTATCTCCAGGGAAGAAGCAACAAGGATGGTAGTTGGTGGTGTGCTTGTTGATGGAATGTTTGAACACAACATCGATGTAACACTCAACGCCATCTCGTTGGAGCCAACGGTATCTGCGCATGTAGCCGGACCGATGTTCATCGATGGTGGTGTGCGTCTCTCGATGTTTCCGTCACCCGCGTATGCACAGAAGGAAGAGATCATCAGCCCGTCTACAAGCGGGACGTTTCTTGATCCGTCCGGCGCTGACTCACGGTCACGAACGCGCAACGTATACTCGGGAGAGATGCCGTCCACATCCTTCCATGCAGCCATCACTCTCGCACTTCGCGCGGAATTTCCTCTGAACGTTCAGCAAAGCCTCCTCTTGGTGCCGGAGATCGCTGTCGGGTATGGTCTAACAAACATCGGCGGAGTTGATTGGAAGGTTCATCCGTTTCGCGCCGGTATCACAGTGTTGTGGCAGCCAACGGATGAGAAGCCCCTTCACATGAACGATGCTCAGGTTCCGCCACCTCCGGTTGTACCTGCTGTAGTGGCACAGAATTCAACCATCATTCCACTTCCGAAGAACCTCGACGTGTCGTTAGGAGCCTTCACACGTAGCCCCGGTGGCACGTTGGACACTCTCGAACGGATCGTTATCGACGAAACGATCTCCGAGCAGATCACCGCTGTTCTTCCCATGATTTTCTTTCAGCACGGTAACGATGAGATCCCAAGT
>Ga0154020_10006998_pt1 | contig 13207 bp, 8 predicted proteins | sample Klosneuvirus_201_FD_109709 | JGI IMG/M metagenome (GOLD analysis project Ga0154020, IMG submission 109709) | Active sludge microbial communities from wastewater, Klosterneuburg, Austria - Klosneuvirus_20160825_MG | ecosystem: Engineered > WWTP > Aerobic digester > Activated sludge | place... | reverse complement strand
CGCAGCATATAACTGATATGTAAGGAAACATTTTTTGTGAGCAACAAAGTGTTGTGACGAAATTTGGATTCTTAGAGGTGCCCTATTGCTGTAAAAAAACTAGGAGTGTTTCCGTCTCGTGAGAACCCAAATGCATTATCGTAAGTCCCTTCCTTCATCTTCTGATTTGCAACCGATGAGCACAACGTGGAATGCCGTGCGGATGACTCTTGCCAGAGGCGTATTGATTTGTTTGCTGCTCCTGCTCGGCAGTTGCAGTATGTTGCGCCTCGGTTACGATCAAGGGCCGCAGTTGGTCTGGTGGTGGCTCGATGGTTACGTCAACTTCAGCAGCGAACAAACGCCGCACGCCAAGGAGGCGATCCGCCGGTGGTTTGATTGGCACCGCAAAACGCAGCTCCCCGAATACGCGGCTTTGCTGGCCGGTCTGCGCAATCAGTTCAATGATCCAGTGACACCGGCACAGGTTTGCGGCTGGTCCGAGGAACTGAGAAACACCGTGGCGCCAGCGTTCGACCATATGCTGCAGCTCGGCGCACCGTTGGTGCCGGGGCTGGGCGAAGCGCAATGGCAACACATGGAGAAACACTACAGCAAGGGTAACGAAGAACTGCGGCGCGACCACCTGCAACCGGATATCGAAGAACGGCTGGAGGCATCGACCAAACGCACCATCAAACGCATTGAGAATCTCTACGGCAGCATTGACGAGGCGCAACGGCGCCTGGTCGCTGCCAGCATTGAAGCGTCACCTTTCGACCCCGAAGCCTGGTTGATCGAGCGTCAGCGCCGGCAGCACGAAACGCTGTTGACACTGCGCCGGCTGGCCGCTGAACCGGTAGAAACCGAACAGATCGTCGCAGCACTGCGCGTATTGGTCGAGCGCGTCGAGCGCTCTGCGGATGCCGATTACCGCGCCTACCAGGTAAAACTGACCGAATACAACTGCGCTTTCATCGCTCAGATGCACAACAGCACCAACGCCACCCAGCGCCGCCATGCGCATGACAAGCTAAAAGGCTGGGAAAGTGACTTGCGTAAGCTGGCTGCCGACACTCGGTAGCGCGGCGCATTTGAACTTCGTTTTACTGATTGATTGCGCTGACCTTTCCCCCTTGGACATCATTTACCTTTAATGCGAAAATGCCTCTGCTGCACTGATATTTCGCGTAGATTGGTCTGAGACCTGAGACAAAATGAATCTTTTGATCGCATATCAATGTGATTGACAACCAATTAGAGAGCCACATATGAAACAACGGTACTTCTTGCTGAAACGTACGCATGTACATGATCGTCTGTGTACTCTTGCGGATGGTGTGTATGCGGTTGCCCTCACGCTGCTCGTCCTCGATCTCAAAATCCCGGAGATTCCCGGACTCAGCGATCCCCAGTTAAGCGCCGATCTGTTCCAGCAAATCCCAAATTTTGTCGCCTATACCGTTGCATTTTTTGTTATTGGTTTCTTCTGGATGAATCATCACCGGATCTTCGAGTCAGTCGTCGTGTGTAACAAATGGGCTCTGCAATTGAACTTGATCCATCTCTTCTTCATCTCTCTGACGCCATACTCAACCTCTTTAATCGGTCACTATGAGGAAGATCGTATCGCCACGATATTTTTTTCAGCGAATCTTGGATTGGCTTCCTTGTCCCTGAGTCTGCTCGCGTCTTACGTATTGCCGCTGGATGAAAAAGAGACGGATGCGTCGGATGGAACATGGATGGAGGTCCCCTGGTGGGAAGTCTATGTTGGTCCTGGAATCGCCATGATGAGCATCATGATATCGTTCGTAAGTACAACGGGCGCACTACTCCTCTGGCTCTTTATACTATTAAAATACGCGTTTCTTGTGAACCAGATCTCTCTCGGCACTCCTCATCAGGAACCCCCTGAATAATAGTCGAATTTGATCCATCGTAACCAGCCTTTTAGAACCTTTCAGAACCTGGAAGGAACAATGTGCACCCATAATGCTCCTGAGGACGCTCCATCACCTTACATGACAGCGAAACACACTATGTTGTTTTCGAATGTTGAGCAGCACTATTTGCCTGTCCGGAACCGGGCTGGCCGCAATTTTCTTCCATAATGTGCACAGTCTGTGTAGGAAATGCAAATTCCACGCCACTATCTTCTGCCAGGCGCAGAATATCCAACAGAATCTGCTGCCGTTCTTTGAGTTCGTCTGCCCTATTAGGCACCTGCAGAAAAAATTTCACCAGTATATCCAGGCTATATGGCCCAAACTCGTAGAGAAACACCTGGATGTTGTCTTTATCGGTGTATTGATGTGTTTTAATGATTTGTTTGACGCCTTCAATTAAACGCTCGATTTTCTCAACGGGGGTATCGTAGGTCAGGTTAAGGAAGGTCTTGACCTCCCGGGACTCACGCAACGCCATATTATCGATGGTGCTGTTCACCAGTTCGCTGCTGGGTATTGTCACGATGGAATTGTGGAATGTGCGGATCCGGGTGCTGCGAAATCCCACTTTTTCGACGATGCCCGCGGTGTCCTTCAATTTGATTTCATCGCCTACTGCGAAGGGTCTTTCGAACATGATAATAAGGGAGCCGAGCAGATTCGCCAGGGTTTGCTGTGCCGCCAGGGCTACTGCAAGGCCGCCGACACCCAGACCGGCAATCACTGAATAGGCAGGCAAGCCCAGCTGGTCAGCTCCGGTGACGATAATGGCAATCGCCACGATGATAGTCACGAGCCGCAGCAGCAGATGAATAAACTGGCTATCGATGCTGCCAATCCGCAATCCCTCCTGGGAGATCACGTTTGCGGCGATCGCGCCGCCAGCCACCCAAACCATCCAGGTACAGGCGAGATAGAACAGCGCATTAAGCGAAGGTACGATTACCGCATAGATGCTGCCCGAAATCCGCAGGATATCGGCAAGAACAAATGCTGCCGCCCACGCCACAACCATCAGACTGAAGGGTCGCAGTATGTTGGCCCATTGCCCGGAGTAGGTTGGTCTTCTGATCAAATAGCGGGCGAGGCGAAAACAGAGCATGATAAAGATGCTGCCCGTACCAAGAATAACCATGATGCCAAACCAGCGCCACAGGGGTTGATCGAGAAGCAAAAAACGATGCTGATACCGCGGCGCATCAACCAACCAACGAGTCGGGACGATTCGATACAATGCCAGAGCCACTCCGGCTGGGCTATACGTGGAGAAGTCGTACCAACCGACGGAAGCGCCTGGTTTGTAAGGAAAATCTTTGATTTTTGCATAGAACTCCGGCAGGCGATCCAATGTTTCAGGAGTAAAGAGGTATTCGCCTTTCCGCGGCCCCTCTTCAATCCGCTGAATACGGATTTCAGTATTCGGGAGAGTCCAGTGCTTAAACTCGGAATTGGCCATTGCCTGTGCATCCGGTATCAATTCGAGGGGCGGGAGATCAATGCGGTCGAGTATCACTTTCAACAGGATGGCGAGCCGCCGTGAGGATTCTCCTGCCAGAACTGGTGGCAACTGACTTAGATCCAGAGTCCGATAGGCCGATATCTGGTAGTGCCGGGCGTCTTTGATATTGGCTATTTCATCAGGCGTCAGGTAAAGCCTCGAGGAAGCCAGATACGACTCTATAAGTCCAACCCCAGATTGATAGCCTTTGTCCATCAATTCCAGGAAGCCCTGGAACGTGGCTCTGGGGCTGGATGTATCGACTGGTTTGAGTGGATATTCCTCAACCGCGCTGGCTGGCATAGCCAAAAGCTGAAGCACGCAGAACGCAAGGATGATCACAATGAGGCGCGGCCTGAGAATAAATAATTGTTGATGAGGTCTGGGTGTCATTTTATACAGATCCTTGGTGGTGTATCAGACAACAGGTCTACCGTACCGGTATGGTCAATGTTGGGCCGGCCATGTTGGCAGCCCCAGCTTGCAGACGGAACAGTTGAATCAGCAGCATGAAGGTCGACTTGGACTCGAGATCATTGTCCGCCAGATAGAACCATCTGCCCCGATAGGGTATCGCGACTGCGGCCATGTTCGGCCGTTCCTGGCTTTGACGAATTTGAAAAAGTCTTCCGGCAGCTGTTGTGCCCCAGTTGAATTCCGATCCGTCCTGATTGTGTGTAACTGTTACTAAACCAGCTTCCTTATGCGATTGCGGTGTTTCCACATTATGTGACAGATAGAAGAAGATGCCCGTGAGTGAGCGTGTGCGTATCGAAATGGTATCTGGACGAGATCTCAGAAAGTCACTGTTTAAATGGTAAACCTCGATGTTTTGATCAAGCCCGAGCAAATCCTTTATTTCCCGGATCTGTTCATGGAATTCAGGAGAAGATTTGATCTCCAGTTGCGGTTCTTTGGTCTCCCGATTGATACGCGGGACAATAAGGTGTCTATGAGATATCTCCTCGATCAGTTGCATCAATCGCATGAATTGCTGATCATTGTGCGGAGCGGTTCTAGGTGTTGGGCCAGAGGCCTTTGGTGAATTTTCGATTCCGTTAATGCGCTCCACACAAACGCTGAATACACGCCGAGGACTCCAGCCCGAACCGCTGAACGAGAATAAAGCTTCAAGAGGAATCGGGCTGAGCATGCTTTTGACGAAGTTCTCCCCCTGAAGCGGTACGTAGGAGATGGTAGGCGAAGTGCTATAGGCAGCGCCAAGGGTGTATTGAAAAATATCGGCGCCACTTGTCGTATGGTCCACGCCACCACTCATCTCCAGCTTCATGGAGGCCGTGACGCTGGCAACATCGAGATATAATGGCGGATCCCGGTAGTGCAGACGCACAATGTTATGAATGAACTGATCGTTCAAACTACCAACAATCGCATCGTTGTATAAGGGATGCGTACCTCTAAGCGCATTGGGCCCAAAGGAATGGCAACCGGCAATCGCAGTTGCGATAGTCAGAAGCAATATCCATCTGCATGAGGCGGTGCGGATGCAATCGAGGAATATTACCGATAGCCAATGAAGGTTTTCAATCATGCTGAAGCGTGCTATTTTCAAGGCTCTCTCTGCGTACAGGAAAATTAAACGCTCTTTTTTCATAAAAAATAAAAGTACTTACTGCATTACTGTATATCAAATAGGGTGTCAAATATTCTGATTTCAACTTTGTGGTCCGTCATCCACCATAAATTGGCTCTGTTTTTATGTCCATAACTAAACAGCTATTTATTGCGGCTGAATTGCTAGCGCCGCTTTTGACCTAATAGCGAACCAAGCAATCCGCGGGTGATCTCACGTGCGATTGACGAACCCACCGAGCGGGCTGCACTCTTTGCAAAGGCATCAAGCACCCCTTCGCGGCGACCACCTTGCTTCCCGGATGAACCCAACAATAAATCGCCTAAATCTCCCAAAATTCCCTCTTCTGCCGGTTTCTTCAAATCCTCAGAACTCACAGACTTGGAGGAGTCACCCAGTAAGTTTTCAGCGCCAGTTCGTGCCTGCAATAGCTCAAAAGCACTCTCCCGGTCAATTTCCTGTTCATACACGCCAGCCACAAGTGACGATTGAATCAATCTTTTTCGTTCATCCGGCGTAATCGGCCCAATCTGGCTAACCGGGGGAAGTATATAAGCACGCTCGGTGACTGTTGGCGATCCATCGGGATCAAGAAAAGAGATCAGCGCTTCGCCGACGGAAAGCTCAAGAATAACCTGCTTGATATTCAATTCCGGATTGGGCCGCATGGTTTCAGCGATAGCATTCACCGCTTTCTGGTCACGCGGCGTGAATGCACGCAACGCGTGTTGAACACGGTTACCCAGCTGGGTTAATACTTTTTCCGGGATATCAAACGGGTTTTGCGTGACGAAAAAAACCCCCACACCTTTGGAACGAATCAATCGCACGACTTGTTCAATCTTCTCCAACAGGGCAGGAGACGCCATGCCAAACAACAAATGCGCTTCATCAAAAAAGAATACCAGCCTGGGTTTTTCACGATCCCCGGTTTCCGGTAAATTTTCGTAGAATTCAGACAGCATCCAGAGCAAATACGTGCTGTACAATCGGGGCGAATTTAACAGCTTGTCCGCGGCAAGAATATTGATAACGCCTTTGCCATCGATCGTCTGCATTAAATCCTCGATATTAAGCATCGGCTCACCAAAAAACTTATCCCCGCCCTGTTTTTCTATCTGCAACAAACTGCGCTGAATTGCACCGATTGAAGCGGATGAAACATTGCCATACTGAGTTTTGAATTTTCCGGCATTGTCACCGACAAATTGCAATAATGCGCGCAGATCCTTCAGATCGAGCAACAAAAGGCCGTGATCATCGGCTACTTTAAACACCAATGCGAGCACGCCTTCCTGTGTTTCATTCAGATTCAGCAGGCGCGCCAGCAGCAGCGGTCCCATATCAGAAATCGTCGCGCGTAAAGGATGACCGCTTTCCTGCAATACATCCCACAATGTCACCGGGAAACCTTCCCACTCAGGAAGATCCAGTTTTAACAGATCCACACGTGCTTTGATTTTTCCGGACAGTGATCCTGGCTTGCAGATACCGGTCAAATCGCCTTTGACATCCGCCATGAATACCGGGACACCGATACTGGAGAAACTTTCAGCCAACTTCTGCAGGGTAACTGTCTTACCGGTACCGGTTGCACCGGTAATGCAACCATGACGGGTTGCCATCGCGGGCAGAAGCGCCAGGTCGGTTTTGCCTGTTTTAGCGATGATCAATGGTTCAGCCATAGTGTATTCAATAAAGCCACTTTAAAAAATCCTCGATTTCTCAATCGAGGCTTCCCAATTTCCGAGAAAATGTACTGAATGTCCGATTGTATGTCAAACAGCAGCAATGGCAATGAAAACATGTGTATCGATGTATACTATCGGTCTGGCACTAAGTCATTCACCAGTTTTTTAAGCAGGCTCCCGGATAAATTTCTGGATTGATAAATTCATGAATAAACAAATTATTTATGGCGACATTGGTGGCACCAAAACCATTCTGCAATTGGCTGAAATAAGAGATGAAGCGATCCATCAGCAATTCACAAAACGCTATGACAGCTCCGCTTTTGTAACTTTCTCTGACATGCTCAGAGAATTCCTGAATCAAACCGGGACAGCAAAACATCCAGTAGCAGCATGCTTTGCAATCGCAGGGCCAATCGTTGCGCAGCAAGCAAAATTAACCAATTTACCCTGGCAAATAAGTAGCGCTGGCATTGCGGAGGAGTTTTCAATTCCCGTTGTCAGGCTCATCAATGATTTTGAAGCGGCCGCATTGGCGATCGAAAGTCTGTCACCCGGCGATCTGGTAACACTACAAACAGGACAAGCCCATGCACAAGCAATGCGTGTCGTACTGGGTGCGGGAACTGGCATGGGTGTGGCTTGGCTTACCTGGCTGGAAGGCCGCTATTTCGCATTGTCGACCGAAGCAGGTCACATGGATTTTGCACCGGTGAATGAATTGCAGGTCCAATTGTTCAAGGCATTACACAATAAATTTGGCCATGTATCGGTAGAACGCCTGCTATCCGGATCCGGACTGACCAATATTTTTGATTTCCTGCAAATGAATGCTGCAATGGCTTCAGATTTAGCACCCATTAGTCTTGAGAAAGACAGTGGCGCGGCCATAACCGCACTTGCCCAGAACCGCAAACATCCTGTCGCAATCAAATCACTGGATTTATTTGCCGAGATATATGGTGCTTATGCAGGCAATCTGGCGCTGGCCGGATTATGCCGGGGTGGCGTATACATTGCGGGCGGTATTGCCCCTAAAATTATTAATTTTCTGACTTCAGGTGGCTTTATGCGCGCATTTCGAGACAAAGGGCGATTTTCTGCATTGATGAATGAAATTCCCGTGCATGTCATCACAAATTCCGAAATCTGCTTGCTGGGTGCCAAGCAAGAGGCCCATAATCTGGCCTTTGGTTAGGATTGTTAGGATTGAAAGTTTGACAGAATCAAGTTTCAACCCCTATTCTTCAATGCAATGAATTAGCCATCCATACAAAAAATCATCTTCATCAAGGAGCGCCATCATGTTTTCGGGAACTGCTTTCACCATTACCGTTAATCCTAAAATACCGCCACGTCTCAGGCGTCTGGAAGAATTGGCCAACAATCTCTGGTACAGCTGGGATCGTGCCACGCGCATGCTTTTTTCCCGTCTTGATCCGAGTTTGTGGGAGGCAGTAGGACATAATCCCAGGGCGTTTCTCAAACGCGTGGATGAATCGACGCTGCTGAAAGCAACGGAAGACCGGGTTTTCCTCGCTACCTACAATAGCATTCTATCCACTTATGATTCCTATCATGAGTCATCATCATCGCAGGATTATGCGAAGGACTTGGGCCCGCAGGATCAGGTTGCCTATTTCTGTTTCGAGTTTGGTTTTCATGAAAGCCTGCCGATTTATTCCGGTGGCCTGGGCATCCTGGCTGGAGACCACTGCAAGGCAGCCAGTGATTTACACTTGCCATTCGTTGCGATTGGCCTGCTTTATCGCCAGGGATATTTTTCTCAAACGATCGATAGTTCGGGTAATCAGCAGGTTACCTACACCATCTCGGATTTTGAGGATCTGCCAGTCACTCCGGTCTTGCATGCGGATGGCTCGAGTGTGCAAATCGAAGTAGCATTGCCGCAACGCTCAATTGTTGTAAAAGTATGGCAGGCAAAAATCGGCCATGTAACACTTTATCTGCTCGATACCGATTTACCGGAGAACTCCGCACAAGACCGCTATATCACGCACAATCTTTATGGGGGTGACAGAACCATGCGGATTGAACAGGAGATTATTCTGGGTATCGGCGGTGTGCGTGCGCTCCAGGCGATTGGTATAAAACCAACCGTGTGGCATATCAATGAAGGTCATGCTGCTTTTATGATTCTCGAGCGCATTCACAATCTGGTATCACAGGGCATTGATTTCCCGAGCGCATTGGAGAGCGTAGCCGTCAATACTGTATTTACGACGCATACTGCGGTACCTGCCGGACATGATCATTTCAGTGCAGATATGATGCAAATTTATTTTGAAAATTTCTATCGCAGTTTAAACATCACGCGCGAAGAATTCCTGGCACTCGGTCATGCACCTGGAAGCCCTGACTTTAATATGACGGCACTGGCGATTCATGGCTCCCGCACACACAATGGGGTCAGCAAGATACACGGCGATGTCTCAGCAAATATCTGCCGGGATTTGTGGCCACAGATTGAACCGGAGGAAAACCCGATCTCCTATGTTACTAATGGCGTCCACGTGCCAACCTTTCTTGCACAGGAGTGGTCTGATCTGTTTGATCGTTATCTCGGCCATGAATGGCGCAATAAAATGTGCGATACCGGCTATTGGGAGAATATTAATGCCATACCTGATCATTTATTCTGGAGTGTACGTCAATCGTTAAAATCGCAATTGTTTTACGGTATCCGTTCTCGCATCACTGAACAGAATGCCAGAAATCATGGCTCTGAAGCGCATCTTGACCGGTTACTGAAGTTTGTTGATCCCATCAATCCAAACGTACTGACATTGGGATTTGCACGTCGATTCGCCACGTATAAACGCGCCACCTTACTATTCGAAAATCTCGACTGGCTGAGGAAAATCATCCTTGATCAGGATCGTCCCGTATTGCTGATCTTTGCCGGCAAGGCACATCCGGCCGATGTACCGGGTCAGGATGTAATCCGGAGAATCAGTCAGATTGCTCAATTTCCGGAATTTGAAGGACGGCTCTTATTAATTGAAGGCTATGATTTACGACTCGCCCGCCGTTTAGTTGCCGGGGTAGATGTCTGGCTTAACAACCCGATCTATCCGCTCGAAGCCAGTGGCACATCGGGCATGAAAGCAGGCATTAACGGCGCCATTAACCTGAGCGTGTTGGATGGCTGGTGGGGAGAAGGCTACGACGGAAAGAATGGCTGGGCGATCAAACCGGGACCGAGAGATATGGAGGGCGTACTGCGCGATAGGGAAGAAAGTCGTGCGCTGTATGAAATTCTGCAAGACCAGGTAGTACCGCTCTATTACAATTATGGCAAACTCGGCTACTCACCTGAATGGGTAAGAATGGCCAAACATTCGATGATGTCACTACTGCCACGTTATAACTCTACCCGCATGGTCGATGAATACGTCAAAAAATTCTATCGCTCCGCCAGTAATAAAGGGATGCTATACGCAGCAAATGATTTTGCTGACGCAAAAAATATTGCTGCATGGAAAGCCAAAATAAGAAACGCATGGCATGGTGTAACACTGCGCCGGCTGGACACTCCCTGTGAACGCGCTGATTTCAGCCAAACGTTGCATTTCAAGGTAGCTGCCAGACTGAACAGTTTGGAACCGGAGGATGTTATCGTAGAGCTACTGATGCACCGCCAGTATAAAAAAACCCGCTTAAGCAACTTTAATCATTTCAAGTTTGAATATACAGGCACAAAAGACTCAGACGAACATATTTTTGAACTGCAGTTAACACCGGAATTGTGTGGCAAGCAGGAATATTACATGCGAATTTATCCTTGCCATCCGTTACTGTCTCACCCGCTGGAAATGGGGATGATGGTCTGGTTGTAAAAAGTCAACCCCGCTGCATCCAGCTGGGTGTTGGATTGATAGCAATTACTTGTTACGAATCCCGGCATCCTTCTGGAAGCAGTTAATTCTGTAAAGAAAAAACAATCCCCGCCAACGGCGGCAATGTAATCGCAATCGAATCGGCAAATCCCATCCAGGGCATTGGTACGCTGGCAATATTACCTAAATTACCGACGTTGCTGCCGCCATAATAGGTGGAATCGCTGTTGAAGATTTCACGGTAAATCCCTGCAACCGGAACACCGATGCGGTAGCCGCTGCGTGGAACCGGAGTGAAGTTGAGAATGATCAGTGCAAAGGTGCCATTATTGGCACGCCGTATATAGCTGATGATAGATTGATCGGCATCCTGGCAGTCGATCCAGCTAAAGCCTTCTGATGAAAAATCGAGCTGATGTAAGGCGGGGGTGTTCATATAACACCGATTCAAATCACGCAGTGCAGCCTGTACGCCAGAATGCTGCGGTTGTACCAGCAATGGCCAGTCCAGTTCATGACTCACACACCATTCCTGTATCTGGGCGAATTCATTGCCCATGAAATTGAGTTTTTTGCCTGGCCACGTCATTTGATAGACAAATAGCAGGCGCACATTGGCAAATTTCTGCCAGGCGTCACCGGGCATTTTATCCCATAGCGAGCCTTTTCCATGCACCACTTCATCATGTGAGAATGGCAATACAAAGTTTTCCGTATACGCATACAGTTGGCTGAAGGTGAGCTGATCATGGTGATAGCGTCGGTGGACGGGGTCTTGATGCATATAGGAAAGTGTGTCGTGCATCCAGCCCATATTCCATTTCATCGAAAACCCCAAACCGCCGACATAGGTTGGACGGGACACGGCTGGCCATGCAGTGGATTCCTCAGCCAGTGTCAACGCACCCGGAAACTCCTCGTGCACCATAATATTCAGTTCGCGCAGGAAATCAATCGCCTCCAGATTCTCCCTGCCACCATACTTATTCGGCAACCATTCTCCTTCCTTGCGCGAGTAATCCAAATACAACATGGAAGCCACAGCATCGACACGCAATCCATCCAGATGAAATTCGGATAACCAATAATGTGCGCTCGACAGCAGAAATGATTTGACCTCATTGCGGCCATAATTAAAGATATAAGTCCCCCAATCCTGATGAAATCCAAGGCGCGGGTCTTCATGTTCATACAATGCCGTGCCGTCAAAGCGTGCCAGTGCAAAAGTATCCTGCGGAAAATGCGCGGGCACCCAATCCAGAATCACTCCAATATTTGCCTGGTGGCAGGCATCGACAAAGAACCGGAAATCATCGGGCGATCCGTAGCGGCTGGTGACAGCAAAATATCCGGTCGTTTGGTAGCCCCACGACTCATCCAGCGGATGCTCTGAAACGGGCATCAATTCGATATGGGTATAGCCCATTTCCTGCACATAAGGCAGCAGGTGCTGCGCCAATTCCCGGTAGGTATAAAAACGCCCATCCGGATGCCGCTTCCACGATCCGGCGTGAATTTCAAGAATATTCAGCGGCGCATGCAGCCAATCCCAAGTGCTGCGATTCGCTATCCACGCTGCATCGCACCAATCATAGGCACCGCTGGCAGGCGTCAATGCCGCCGTGTTGGGCCGTAGTTCATAGCGATCGGCGTAAGGATCCGTTTTGAGAACAATTTCACCACTATTCCGATTGCGGATCTCAAATTTGTAGAGTGAATCAGGCAGCAGTCCCGGAATGAACAATTCCCAGACGCCACTGGCATGGTGTACCGCCATCGGATGAATGCGCCCGTCCCAGCGATTAAAATCACCCACTACGCTGACACGCCCGGCATTGGGCGCCCATACCGAGAAACGCATACCGTCAACACCGGCATTTTTGACATGCTGCGCGCCGAGCATCCGGTAGGCCTGCCTCAACTTACCTTCATTAAACAGATACAAATCATGAGCAGAAATCTGCAGTGAAAAAGCATACGAATCATGCGTTTCATAGACGGTATGCTTTGTTCCTCCTTCTTCGACCCGCAATCGATAGGGCATATCAGGCGGTGACTCCCCCTGCCACTCGAAAACTCCATGCGGATGAATACGTTTCATCGGCTCAAAACCGGTAACTGTCTTGATCCACACATTCATGTCATGAGGACGGAATACGCGCACCAAAGTTTGACCGTGCGCCTTGTGCAATCCAAGATACGCAAATGGATCGTGTAGCTGCGCGTTCAGCAGTGCGTTCTGCAATGAATTGGTTTTATGTAGGGTGATCACATTTTATAGATTGGTTAACTGGTATAGAATGAATTATAGCGTGCCTGCCACCTTATACTACGATTAACAATTAAAATAAAAGCAAGATGTAAGAAAATGCCATAATGAGAAAATATATTTTTAGATGAATCGGGGAGGATTACATCGCTATGGAAAATAAAGAACGGATGTATGCGAACGAATCCCATGCAGCGGGCACAATCAGCACACGCTTCCACAACAGCGTTACGTCCAGTACGCTCGCATTGATATTGGCGGGTGGGCGTGGCAGCCGTTTGCATCAATTGACGGATTGGCGCGCCAAACCGGCCGTTCCTTTTGGTGGGAAATTCCGTATCATTGATTTCCCGCTTTCCAACTGCGT
>Ga0154020_10006996_pt1 | contig 13208 bp, 14 predicted proteins | sample Klosneuvirus_201_FD_109709 | JGI IMG/M metagenome (GOLD analysis project Ga0154020, IMG submission 109709) | Active sludge microbial communities from wastewater, Klosterneuburg, Austria - Klosneuvirus_20160825_MG | ecosystem: Engineered > WWTP > Aerobic digester > Activated sludge | place... | reverse complement strand
CGCTTCCATCCCTGAGGGGACGGCAGGTCCGCTTCACCTCAGGCCTGAGGCTTCGCCCGCATCATCCGGTTGAACTCCTCCGATTTGCCGCGCGGGATGCTCATCGTCTTCCAGGAAGGACCGGCGAGGTGCTTCGCGAGAAGGATGATCTGTCCCACGTGCTGCGCCGTGTGCGTGAGGTTCCGGCTGATCGCCTGGAGCACGGTGTGGGGCTCCCCGCGGATCACGACGAGCCGCGAAAGCTGCTCGTCCGAGAGCGCGTCCAGGGTGTGGAACGCCACCTGCCACCCGGCCTCCCAGCGCTCGAGGATGGAAGCGCGGGTGTCCGCCTCCTTCGCCTCGAACTCGCGGTCGCGCTGCCGGTCGGCCTTCTCGCCGTCGGCGGTCAAGAAGTCCGTCCAGCGCGAGACGAGATTGCCCCCCACGTGCTTCATCAGAACCGCCACGCTGTTCGACTCCGGGTCGAGCCTGGCGAAGAGGGCCTCGTCGGAGAGCTGCGAGATCGCCCTGTCCGCAAGCGACTTCTGCTCGCGATACCGGGCGAGGATCTCTTTCAGGTACGCGTTACCGTCCATCCCCCCACGTTAGCAGCCCGCGGGGAAGCGTGGGGCGCATTCCGAGGCCTGATGCTGGAGGTGGCAGCGCCCTGTCGAAGCGCAGGAAGTGTTAACGCATGGAAGCCATCGGGGGATGCCGGCTGGTAGCACAGCCCGACGGGAGCGCCCCGAGCCGGTCACCGCGGCGTAGAATCCGCCCACTAACTGAAGGAGGTCCCCATGACGAAGCGATTCGGATCACTGGCCGTTGGAGCGCTCGTGGCCCTCGGTCTCTCGACGGGCGCCTACGCCGAGGAGAAGGCCAAGGCTCCTGAGAAGGCGAAGGCACCCGCCAAGGCGTCCGGCGGGAAGGCCGTCCTCATGGGCGCGGACGAGCTGAAATGGACCGACCCGGCGGGCGCACCTCCCGGCGTGAAGATGGCCGTTCTCTGGGGCGATCCGGCGAAGGGTCCACACGGCGCGATGCACAGGTTCCCCGGCGGCTTCTCGGTGGGCCCTCACCATCATTCGTCGGGCCACCATGTCTTCGTGGTCTCCGGCACCCTTTCCCTGACCCCCGAGGGAGCGGCCGAGAAGAAGCTCGGCCCCGGCTCCTACTTCTCGCTCACGGGAAAGAAGAAGCACTCGACGAAGTGTGAGGCGGGCGCCGACTGCGTGCTCGCCGTGGACTGCGGCGGCCCGTGGGACGTGGTGCTGGCCGACGCGAAGAAGGACGACGCCAAGAAGGAAGAGCCGAAGAAGTAGCAGACCTCACAAAGGAGGATGTGGGTTGCAGCGGACTCGCCACGCTCCGGACTGAATGCCAGGCATCGGACTGCTGAACGAGGGGCCGCTCCACGCAGCGCTGAAAAGGTGGTACGCGCAGCCTGGAGATCGATTCGAGCTCCCCGTCGAAGGATTCGTCATCGACATCGTTCGAGGTGACCTGCTGCTGGAGATCCAGACCGGCAACGTCGCGTCGATCAAGGCCAAGCTCACGCGCCTGGTCGGTTCGCATCGGGTACGGCTGGTCTACCGATAGCAGATGGAGATGCCGCGGGCTCTCCCGGGCCCGCGGCATCTCGTCCTCAGGAACCTACTCGTCGTCTCCTACCCGTGGAACTGCTCTTCTTCCGTCGAGCCCTTCAGCGCCGCCGTGGAGACGTCGCCGCGGTTTACGGTCATCTGGATCTGGTCGAAGTAGCCGGCGCCGACGAAGCGCTGGTGCTTGACGGCGCGGAAGCCCCAGTCGCGCTCCATCTGGAACTCCTTCTCCTGCACCTTCACGAACGCGGTCATCCCGTCGCGGGCGTAGCCGTGCGCCAGGTCGAACATCGAGGAGTTGATCGTGTGGAAGCCGGCGAGCGTGACGAACTGGAACTTGTAGCCCATGTCGGCGAGCTCCTCCTGGAACGAGGCGATCTCCGAGTCGGAGAGCTTCTTCTTCCAGTTGAACGACGGCGAGCAGTTGTAGGCGAGGAGCTTTCCGGGGAACTTCTCGTGGACGCCCTGCGCGAAGGCTCTCGCCTCGCCGATGTCGGGCGTCGACGTCTCGCACCAGACGAGGTCGCAGAACGGCGCGAACGCGTTGGCGCGCGCCACGGCGTACTCGAGGCCCCCCTTCACGATGTAGAAGCCGTCGGCGGTCCGCTGGCCGGTCAGGAAGTCGCGGTCCACCTTGTCGATGTCGCCGCGGATCAGGTTCGCGCCGAGCGAGTCGGTGCGGCCGACGAGGACCGTCGGAACGCCGACGACGTCGGCCGCGAGGCGCGCCGCGACCAGCTTCTGGATGAAGTCGTGGATCGGGACGAGGACCTTGCCGCCCATGTGTCCGCACTTTTTCAGGGAGGAGAGCTGGTCCTCGAGGTGGACGGCGCCGGCGCCGGCCTCGATCATCATGCGGATCAGCTCGAACGTGTTCAACGGGCCGCCGAAGCCGGCCTCGGCATCGGCCACGATCGGGGCGAAGTAGTAGGTGCCGCCCTTCTGCTCCATCGTCTGGATCTGGTCGGCCCGGATGAGGGCGTTGTTGATCCGGTGGATCACGTTCGGGACGCTCGTCACCGGGTAGAGGCTCTGGTCGGGGTACATGGTGAGCGCGTCGTTCGCGTCGGCGGCCACCTGCCAGCCGCTCAGGTAGATCGCTTTCAGACCGGCCTCGACCATCTCGACGGCCTGGTTGCCCGTCATCGCGCCGAGCGCGCGGACCGACTTCTCCGTGTGAAGGAGGTGCCAGAGCCGGCTCGCCCCCATCTCGGCCAGCGTGTACTTGAACTCGACCGAGCCGCGCAGCTTCACGACCTCTCGCGCGTCGTACGGTCTCTCGATACCGGCCCAGCGCGGGTCGGTGGCCCATTCGGCGGTCAGGCTCTTCGCATCCTTCAACATGGCGTCCTCCTTGAACGTTCTTTCGGGGGTGGTCGGAGAGGGCCCGGCCCCCGCCGTGCGTCGGGCCCCCCATTGCGGTTGCGTCGTGGTGTCAGTCGATCTCTTCGTAGGCCAGGAGCGTCAGGAAGTCCGCGAGAAGAGGCGCCTCGATCAGCCGATCGAAGAGCCGCGCGGCCACGTCGAAGCGTCCCGTCGTCCAGCGTGCCTCGCCCAGCCGGATCCGCAGGCCCGAAAGCTCCTCGTCGCGGATCCTTTCGTAGAGCGGGATGTTGACGCGCCGTCCGTCGTCGAGCCGCGCGCCGTGGCGGACCCACTGCCAGAGCTGCGTCCGCGAGATCTCGGCGGTGGCGGCGTCCTCCATCAGGTTGTAGAGCGGCACGCAGCCGGAGCCGCGGAGCCAGGCCTCCAGGTAGAGGAGGCCGACGTTCACGTTTTGCCGCACGCCCTTCTCCGTGACGGCGCCCGCGGGTACCGCGAGGAGCTCCGTCCGGGTGACGCAGACGTCCTCCCGCAACCTGTCGATCTGGTTCGGGGCGGGCATGTTCGCGTCGAAGATCTCCTTCGCGACGGGGACGAGCCCCGGGTGTGCGACCCAGGTGCCGTCGTGTCCCGCGAGCGACTCGCGCGTCTTGTCGGCCCGCACCTTGTCGAGCGCGGCACGGTTCGCATCCGGATCGTCCTTGATCGGGATCTGCGCCGCCATGCCGCCCATGGCGTGGATGCCGCGTCGGTGACAGGTCTTGATGAGGAGCTCCGAGTACGCCTTCAGGAACGCCTTGTCCATCGTGACGGCCGCGCGGTCCGGCAGGACGAACGCGGGGTGGTTCCGGAGCTTCTTGATGAAGCTGAAGATGTAGTCCCAGCGGCCGCAGTTCAGGCCGGCGGAATGGTCTTGCAGCTCGTAGAGGATCTCGTCCATCTCGAAGGCCGCGAGGAGCGTCTCGACGAGGACGGTGGCGCGGATCGTCCCGACGGGCAGGCCGAGCTCCCGCTGCGCGAAGACGAAGACGTCGTTCCAGAGGCGCGCCTCGAGGTGGCTCTCGAGCTTCGGCAGGTAGAAGTAAGGCGCCGTCCCGTTCGACAGGAGCGCCCGGGCGTTGTGGAAGAAGAAGAGGCCGAAGTCGAAGAGGCTCGCGGGGATCGGCTCGCCGAAAAGGGTGACGTGCTTCTCCGGGAGGTGCCAGCCACGCGGGCGGACCATGAGCACGGCGGTCTTCTCGGCAAGCTGATAGCGTTTCTCGGGCGTCTCGAGCTCGATCGTCCCGGTCACGGCGTCGATGAGGTTCCGCTGGCCGTCGAGGAGGATTTCCCAGGTGGGCGACGTCGAGTCCTCGAAGTCGGCCATGAAGACGCTGGCGCCCGAGTTGAGCGCGTTGATGATCATCTTCCGGTCCACCGGCCCGGTGATCTCCACGCGGCGGTCGCGGAGGTCGGCCGGGATCGGCGCGACCTTCCAGTCGCCTTTTCGGATCGCCTCGGTCTCCGGGAGGAAATCGGGGAGCTCCCCGTCGTCGATCCGGCGCTGCACGGCCGCCCGGCGCGCCAGGAGCTCCTTCCGCCGAGGCCCGAACGTGCGGACCAGACGCTCGACGAAGTCGAGGGCCGCGGGGGAGAGGATCCGCTCGTGCGCGGCCTGGATCTGCGGGATCTGAAGGCTCGTCGACTGGGTCACGTTCATCATTGTGAATATTTCCAAAACGATGACTTCAGTCAACAAATAACGTAGAATCAAGTTGTTAGGTTGTGTGTGTCTGTGAAATTATCATTGTCGCGTTGTAAAGCAATGTAAAGGAACGGAGATGTCCACCACCGACGCCCGGCTGGGAGCCAAGGTGAGGGCGCTCCGGCGGAAGGACCAGCTCACGCAGGTGCAGCTGGCCGAGAAGCTGGGGATCTCGCCGAGCTACCTCAACCTCATCGAGCACAACCAGAGGCCGCTCACGGCCACCCTCCTCCTGAAGCTGGCGCAGCTCTTCCGGGTCGACCTCGCCACCTTCGCGGGCGAGGACGAGAACCGCCTCGCGACCGACCTGCACGAGGTGTTCGGAGACCCGCTCTTCGAGGACCACGACGTCGTGGTCGCCGACGCCCGCGACGTGGCGACGAACCCGGCCGCGGCGCGGGCCATCGTCACGCTCTACCGCGCCTACCGCGAGGCGCGCGAGACGGCGCGCGCCCTCGCCACCCGCCTCTCGGACACGGAAGGGGGCGAGACGTTCGGGGTCGACCCGTCGCGCCTTCCGAGCGAAGAGGTCTCCGACGTCCTGCAGGAGAGCCGGAACCACTTCCCCGAGCTCGAGGACGCGAGCGAACGGCTGGCGATGGACGCGAAGCTCGACCGCGACGACCTCTACAACGGCATGGTCCGGTACCTCGAGACGACACACCGGATCAAGGTGGTGGTCACGTCGGCCCTGAACGACGGGAAGGCCGTCCGGCGCTTCGACCCCGCGAAGGGGACGCTGGCCGTCTCCGAGGTGCTGCCGCCCCGCAGCCGGAACTTCCAGGTCGCGCACCAGATCGGGATCCTCACCCTCCAGCAGACGTTCGACCGGATCGTCGCCAAGGCGCGCCTGACCACGCCCGATTCCGTGTCGCTCTGCCGCGTGGCGCTCGCGAACTACTTCGCCGGCGCCCTCCTCATGCCGTACGAGCCGTTCCGGGCGGCCGCCGAGAACGTCCGCTACGACGTGGAGCTCCTCGGCCACCGGTTCCGGACGAGCTTCGAGCAGGTGTGCCACCGGATCACGACGCTCCAGCGGCCGGGCGCCGAGGGGGTGCCGTTCCACCTGATCCGGGTCGACATCGCCGGGAACATCTCGAAGCGCTTCAGCGCGTCCGGAATCCACTTCGCGCGCTTCTCGGGCTCCTGCCCGCGCTGGAACGTCCACGCCGCGTTCATGTCGCCCGGGAACATCCGGACGCAGCTCTCGCAGATGCCGGACGGCACGCTCTACTTCTGCATCGCGCGGTCGATCCGGAACCGCCGGGGCGGGTTCGGCTCGCCGCAGGCGCTCCTCGCGATCGGCCTCGGGTGCGAGGTGAGCCACGCGAAGCGGCTCGTCTACTCCGACGGCTTCGACCTCTCGAGCTGTGACGCGGCGGTTCCCATCGGAACGTCGTGCCGGCTCTGCGAGCGGATGGACTGCGAGCAGCGCGCGTTCCCCTCCCTTCAGCATCGGCTGTCGATCGACGAGAATGTGCGGGGACGGTCGTTCTACGCGCCGGTGGGGTAGCGGAGAGGGCTGTTCCGGAGAGAGCGACCAATAACAGCTGCAGGCGCACGGTCGTGCGACAGATGACGACCGGTGAGCCACAGAAGGGGTCACGGCCATGACGACGTACTCGCGGTTCTTCGGGGCGGGAGCGGAGACGCTCGCCAGCCTCTCGAGAAACCTCTCGCCGGCAGCAGCCGCTGACCTTTCCGCCGCGCTCGCCCTCGCGGCGCACGACGACCTCGAGGGCTCGGGTGTCTCGCCGCGCGTCGTGACGGCGCTGGTGGCGGCGCTCCCCACGGGCAGCCCGCTCGGCATCCGCACCCTCGCCGGCCTACTCCGCGCGTCCCGCTTGGCGGGGCCGGACGACGATCGCGCCGTCCCGTTCCTTTCGATGGTGGCGCGCCTCTCGACCTGGCAGCTCCTCACCGCCGACCTCTTCTACGCGTCGCTCCGGGCCACGTTCCGCGGCTCTGCGTTCTCGCTCGCCCTCGGCGACCGGCCGCGCCTCGCGCTCTTCCTGCCGTGGAGCGCGCTCCTCGACGCACTGGCTCCGTCCGAAGCGGATCGCGAGGAGCCGTCGCGCGTTCTCGGACCCACGCTCTTCGGCCTCATGCAGGAGAACCTGATCGACCCACCGTTTCTCTACGGACCGAAGGAGACGCTCCGGAGCCGCTTCGCGCGGGCCTCGGACTACGGCGTCATCCTGGTGCCGTCCGGCCTCGGCGCCTCGCTCTTCCTGATGGGCCGCGGCCTCCCGTTCGTGGGTCCGGGCGCGTTCTTCGACGAAGCAGTCTCCGGGCTCGACGACGGCTTCCAGCTCCCGCCCGGCGTGTCACCCGTGATCGGGTCGGAGGAGCACTAGTCGGGAGGGACCGCAAGGACGCGACCAGCGGCCGAGGGGATGGGAGCCCGACGCCCGTGGGCGAGCGGAGCTCGGCCGCGGGGGGACCGTCGGCGGACGAGCCGACGGCGTTGGGCGCGGGAAACCCGCCAGACGGGTTTCCCGATTACCTTACCACCGCGCGCCCCGGCTGGACCGCCGCGATGAACGTGAGCTTCGGGTTCTGCTTGATGATCCTGTTCATCCCCCACTCGCTCTCGAACAGGATGAGCGGCCGCGCCTCGAGGTCGAAGAGGCAGGCCATCCGGCCCGGCTCGTCGAACTTCGCGGGGTTGAAGGGCTCGCCCTCGACCCAGCGCGCGAACTGGTACGGCAGGCGCGCGTAGGAGACGTCGGCGCCGTACTCGACGCGGAGGCGGTACTGGATGACGTCGAACTGGAGGACGCCGACGGCGCCCAGCACGGGGTCGCGCTCCATCCGGTTCGGGTCGTAGAAGACCTGCACCGCGCCCTCTTCGGAGAGCTGGTCCAGCCCCTTCTTCAGCTGCTTCCGCTTCAAGGGATCGAGGAGCTGCACGCGGTTGAAGATCTCGGGCGAGAAGCGGGGGATCCCCTCGTACTCGACGTTCGGGCCGTCGGAGAGCGTGTCGCCGATCCGGAGGCCGCCCGAATCCCAGAGGCCGAGGATGTCGCCAGCGAAGGCCTCCTCGATCGTCGTCCGCTCCTGCGCGAGGAACTGGAGCGGGCGCGTCAGCTTCATCTTCTTGCCCGTCCGGACGTGCTTCACCTCCATCGCCCGCTCGAACCGGCCCGAGCCGACGCGGAGGAACGCGATCCGGTCGCGATGCGCCGGGTCCATGTTCGCCTGGATCTTGAAGACGAAGCCCGAGAAGAACGGCGCGTCGGGCGGCACGTCTCCCTGCGGCGTCTTCCGCACCCCCGGCCCGGGGGCGAGCTTCAGGAAGGCGTTCAGGAACGGCTCCACGCCGAAGTCGTTGATGGCGCTCCCGAAAAAGACGGGCGTGACCTCGCCCGCGAGGAACGCCTCGTGGCTGTACGTGTTGCCCGCGCCGTCGAGGAGCGCCAGCTCTTCCGAGAGCTGCGCGTGGGGCGTGGCGCCGATCGATTCGACGAACGACGGGTCGTCGAGGCTCACCGTCTCGAAATCGGTCTTGTGCCCGTGCTCGCCCCGCTCGTACCGGAGGAGCTTCTTCGTCGCGCGGTCGTAGATCCCCTTGAAGTCGACGCCCGAGCCGATGGGCCACGTCACCGGGTTCGTGGGGATGCCGAGCACCTTCTCGATCTCGTCGAGGAGGTCGAACGGATCGCGCCCGGCGCGGTCGAGCTTGTTGACGAACGTGACGATGGGGAGCTTCCGCATCCGGCAGACCTGGAAGAGCTTGATCGTCTGCGGCTCCACGCCCTTCGCGCTGTCGATCAGCATCACCGCCGCGTCGGCCGCCGCCAGCGTCCGGTAGGTGTCCTCGGAGAAGTCGTTGTGGCCCGGCGTGTCGAGCAGGTTCACGTGGATCCCGCCGTACTCGAACTGCATCACGCTGGTCGTGATCGAGATGCCGCGCTCGCGCTCGAGGTCCATCCAGTCGGACGTGGTGTGGCGCCCCGCGGTCTTCCGCTGGCGGACGGAGCCCGCCAGGTGGATGGCGCCGCCGTAGAGAAGGAGCTTCTCGGTGAGCGTTGTCTTCCCCGCGTCGGGGTGGGAGATGATGGCGAAGGTACGGCGGCGGGCGATCTCCGCCGCGGTGTGACGGCTCGGTTCCATTCGCGGGGCGTTGTAGCACAGAGAACCCGTAGACCCGCGACCCGCGTGTCTTCCCGCTCCCGCACCCGCTCCCGATTCCAATCCAATTCCGTTCCTTCGAGACGAACAGCCAGGTGTCGAAAGTTGACCGGAGCACGAATCGGGATCGGGAGCGGGATCGGGTTGAGAGGGCGAGATCAGGGGTTCCGGATCTACGTCGTCTCGCCCCGCGCGGCGGCGATGTGCTTCGCCGTGTCGACGTAGTGACGGAACCTCACGACCTTGCCGGCGTCGTCGAACGTGAAGAGATGGATCTCCTCGTCGCGGGAGCGGACACCGTTCGGCAGGGTGGCCTCGAAGATGAGTTCGGCGGCGACCTGGTTGCCGCCGGCCATCAGGGTGAGGACGTTGAACTCGTGGATCTTCATGGCGCCGACGACCTTGAAGAACTCGACGACGCCCGCCTTGTCCCGGCGCGGCAAGAGCCAGGGAACGCCCGCTTTCTGGGCGTGGCTGTCCGCCCATTCCTCCCAGCGGACGTCGTCGGCCAGCCTGTCGAGGATGGCCGGGATGTCGCCCCGGTTGAAGGCGGCGTAGATGGCGGTGACGGTCGCGACGTGGTCGGTCATGAAGGCTCCTTCTGGACGGACGTACGGATCGGCGTGGACGGCGGATCACTCGCCCCGGACGTATAACGGGGCGTGCGCAAGGAGCTCGCCGTCTACTTCCGCCAGCTGGCGGTGGCCTATCGGTCCGGGATCCCGATCACGGAGGGGCTCCGGATGGCGGCGACCGGCTGCCGGGACGAGCGCCTCCGGAGCGCGGCCGGCGACGTGGAACGGCGGGTGCGGAGCGGGGAGCCGCTCGGGCCCGCGATCGCGGCGCACCCGGAGGTCTTCACCGAGCTCGAGGCGGCGCTCGTGGCGGTGGGCGAGGCGACCGGCGGGCTCGACCGGAACCTGGACCGGCTCGCCGAGCGGCGCGAGAACGCGATCCGCGACACCGAGCGCCTCGTCACGGGGCTGATCTATCCGGCGATCCTCGTCGTGGCGGCGCTCTTCCTCCCGCGGCTCTACGTCTGGGTCCAGCATTCCTTCTGGGCCTATCTCTGGAGCGTCTTCACGACCGCGATGCCGCTCTTCGCCGGGCTCGGCCTGGCGGGCGGCGCCGTCTTCTTCTGGAGGCGCTCCTCCCCGGAATCGTTCGACAGGGTCCTGCTCGACGTGCCGGTGATCGGCAGTGCCCTGAAGAAGCTCGCTCTCTCCCGGTTCAGCGACAGCCTCGCCGCTCTCTATTCCGGTGGCGTGGAGATCCGGAGAGCCCTGCGTCTTTCGGTGCGAGCGCTCGGGAACCGGCACCTGGAGCGGCGCTGTGCGGGGATGGGCGAGCTGGTGACAAAAGGGGCGACGCTGGCGGAAGCGCTCACGGGGGCCGGCGTCTTTCCCCACGAGCTGATCGCCGCCGTGGCGGTGGCGGAGCGGACGGGAGAGCTCGATCCGGTGCTCAGCCGGCTCGCCCGACACCATCAGGAGGAGGCGGACCAGGCGATCACGCGGCTCCTCATCCTGCTGCCGATCGCGATCTACATCGCCGTGGCGATCGGCGTCGCCATCATCGTGATCTCGGCGTTCGGCGCCTACTTCCGGCTCGTCGGGGGCGTCTGACCGAGCGCGGCCTCGACGTCCACGAGCTCGCGCGGCGCCGCGCACGACAGGCATTCGCGTCCGTCCTTCGTCACCAGGATGTCGTCCTCGATCCTTACGCCGAGGTTCCACCAGCGCGCGTCGACGCCCGGCGCCTTCTCCGGGATGTAGACGCCGGGCTCCACGGTCAGGACCATTCCGGCCTCGAGCTTCGCGTTCGCGGTGGCGTAGCGGGTGTAGCGGTCGGTGGTGTCGCCGTAGTCGTAGCTCCCCGGGTCGTGGACGTTCAGCCCGATCCAGTGGCAGCAGCCGTGCGGGTAGAACGCTTTGTACGACTTCTTCGCGACGATCTCGGCGCGATCGCCCTTCAGGATGCCGAGCTTCAGCAGACCGTCGACGATGACGGCGACGGTGGTGTCGTAGACCTCGTGATACGTCACGCCGGGCGCGATCTTCTCGATGCCGGCCTTCTGCGCGGCGAGGACGATCTCGTAGATCGCCCTCTGGTTGGCGCTGAACTTCCCCGAGACCGGGTAGCTGCGGGTGATGTCGGCCGCGTAGAGGCCGAGCTCGCAGGCCGTGTCGTTGACGATGATCTCGCCCGCTTTCATCCGGCGCTCGGCCTTGTCGTAGTGGAGGAGGACGGAGTTGGGGCCGGAGCCGACGATCGACGGGTACGCCATTCGCGAGGCGCCCCCCTCGAGGCACGTCTTCACGAGCTGCGCCTTCACGTCGTACTCGAAGGCGTCGGGGCGGACCACCTTCATCGCGGCGACGTGAGCCTTTGCCGAGAGCTCGGCCGCACGGCGCATCGCGGCGATCTCGGCTTGGTCCTTCACGAGGCGGTGCTGATGGAGGAGCGGGCGGACGTCGGCGGTGGGCCGGACGACGGACGCGTACTCGCCGGCCTTGGCCCAGAGGTCGAGGAGCCGCGACCGGAAGGCGCGGTCCCCGCCGTCGGAGTAGCCGAGGCGGAACGGAACGGTGTGCGCGTGCTTGAAGTACTCCGCGAGCTTCCGATCGAGATCCGCGATCGGGTAGACGGCCTTCGCGCCCGTCCGCGCCTTCGCGCCGTCGATCCCCGCGCGCCGGCCCGTCCACTGCTCGGCCGTGAAGTCCGCCGGCCGGACGAAGAGCGCGTAGCCGTCCGGTCCGCCCAGCACCGCCACGGCGCCCGGCTCCTCGAAGCCCGTGAGGTACCAGAAGTCGGAATCGGGGCGATAGGGGTCGCCCACCTCCGAGGCGCCCTCGGGGGCCGTCGCGAGGACGAAGATCGCGTCGCCAGGCGCGAGGCTGGCCTCGAGCTTCGCGCGGCGGGCGGCAAGGTCGGGGGCGGGCGTCGCGGCGGCGACGGCGGCGGTCGTGGCGGCGACGGCGGCGGCGAGGAGGAGCGCGAGCATGCCGCTAACGTAGCATGCGCGCGTGGCGCGCGAGGCTTCTGCCGGCGGGCAGGTCCGGTTCTGCGTCCCGCCGGAGGTCGCGCTGCTCACGCTGAAGCGGGCAGAATAGGGAGATGCCGAAAGCACCGCCGCCAGCCGTCGATCTCGGCGCCGCGAAGGGCGCTGCGATCCCGGACAAGCTCGATCGCCACACGGTGACGATCCCCGAGGCATCGTCCGGCTCCGGGCAAGCGCCGACGCGATGCGGTCGCTCCTCTCCGCGAGCCTCTCGGCGGGGGGCCACGTGAGGGACTTCAAGCCCGATGTGGTCGGCTTCTTCTCGTACGCGATCTCGCACGAGGCGCACCACCGCGGCCAGATCTGCCTCCTCGCGCGCCAGCTGGGCCATCCGCTGCCGAAGGAGGCGCAGTTCGGCATGTGGGAGTGGGCGAAGCGCGCGAAGGAGGCGGCTGGTTGACGACGTACCGCTTCCTCACGCGCTGGCGGCTCGACGCGGCGCGCGCCGCGGTCTGGAAGGCCCTCACGGAGCCCGACGACTGGCCTCTCTGGTGGCGCGGCGTGGAGAAGGTGGAGCTCCTCTCGGCGGGGGACGCGTCGGGTGTCGGCGCCGTGCGACGCTTCACCTGGAAGAGCCGCCTTCCGTACCGGCTCAGCTTCGACATGCGCTCCACGGTGGTCGAGGAGCCTGCGGTCCTCGAGGGCGAGGCCTTCGGCGAGCTTTCCGGCACCGGACGCTGGGAGCTCGTCGACGACGCCGCCGGAACAGGGGTCACCTACCATTGGCACGTCCGGACGACGAAGGCGTGGATGAACGCGCTGGCGCCGCTCCTCCGTCCGGCGTTCGCCTGGAATCACGACGTGGTCATGCGCTGGGGAGGCGAAGGCCTGGCGAGGAAGCTCGGCTGCGCCTATCGAGACCTGAGCAAGGAAGAGGAGACGACATGAAAGACAAGCCCGATCACCACGACGCCGACCTGGTCCTGAAGGTGTACGAGATGCGGCGCGAACCGAAGATGCGCGAATCGCGCGACGCCATCACGCAGAAGTTCTGGCCGAGGAGCTACGACGACGTGGCCGCGGTGATGAAGTTCGACCACCCTCTGAACGCGGCCTGGCGCCAGGTCTCGACGTTCTGGGAGATGGTCTACGGCATGACGAAGCACGGCATCGTCCACGCGGACTATTTCCTGGAGTCGAACGGCGAGGGCTTCCTGCTGTTCGCGAAGATCGCGCCGTTCCTGGCGGAGCTCCGGGAGAAGAACTCTCCCCGGATGTTCCAGAACGCGGAGTGGGCGGCGACGAACACGAACACGGGAAAGCTCGTCTTCGCGATGTTCCAGGGGCGCGTGGAGGCGATGGCCAAGACGTTCGAGGCGTTCGAGGAGGCGGCGAAGAAGTAGGCACTGAAAAGCGGCAGGGGCGG
>Ga0154020_10006995_pt1 | contig 13208 bp, 17 predicted proteins | sample Klosneuvirus_201_FD_109709 | JGI IMG/M metagenome (GOLD analysis project Ga0154020, IMG submission 109709) | Active sludge microbial communities from wastewater, Klosterneuburg, Austria - Klosneuvirus_20160825_MG | ecosystem: Engineered > WWTP > Aerobic digester > Activated sludge | place... | reverse complement strand
GCGCAGCTCTTGCAGCTGCAATTCGCGGCCGTGGCAGCCTTGACCAGGAAGCCGCGCGCGTCGTGGTAGGCGACAGAGGCCTGGCAGATCGGGCGGGCATTCCAGGTGACGAAGAGCTGGTCCTCGCTGATGGCCTCGCGCAGATGCTTGTGCTCGCTGCGGATGGTCTTGACCTGGCCCAACCAGCAGTTGAACTGCATGGCGGCCAAGGCGCGGCGCTGGCCAGTCAGCGAAGGCGTCACGCCGAGCACCTTGGTGAACAGCAACTTGTGGATCAGCGTGCCGCAGCCGGTGCCGCCCATGAAGCCCCAACCTTCCTGGTTGTCGACCACGTCGTAGTTGCTGGCGTCGTTCCAGCCCTTGGCGCTCAGCAGGCACTCAATGACGCGCAGGTCGTAGCGTGAGACGATCTTGTCCTCACTGATCGCGCCGGCAACCAGCGCCAGGATCTGATCGACGTTCTCGGCGTTGATCACCTGGGGGAACGTGCTCAGGTGGCTGAAGTTGTCGCCCTTGGCCACCTCGAAGGTGACCGTCACGTTCTTGCCTATTTCTTCGCTGATCACCGTGTAGGCGTAGGGGATGTGGGGGCGGGCCAACTTGCCGGTGTATTCGGTGGTGCGCGTGCGGACGTAGGGGAGGGTGACTTGGAACTTCATGGCGTTTTCTCCGTAGGTGTGTGGTTGCTGCATGCAACCCTCATGAGAACATTGTATCAAGGACCACCATTAATGTAAATACTTATTTTCATATTATTTTAGCCTAGGAAACGCATCATTTTTGGGCTTCTAGCCACCCAGAGCCACCACATTTCATGCACGGAAGCCAGGTTGTGGTGAACCCCTGCTGCTGCGGGGTCATGCCGTCTTGACACTGATCGCACCGCACTGGCTGGCTGAGGAAGGCCAGCACCTGGTCATACGCTGCCTTGAGATCCGTGAACGCCTTGAGGTCCCCGCCCTGGTCGGGGTGGTGGACCCGGGCGAGCTCGAGGTAGCGTGCCCTGGCGTCGGCGATCGACACCTCAGGGGTGAGGCCCAGCTGCTTGAAGGGGTCTGGCATGATCGTCTCCTAGAACTTCTGCTTCTTGGGTTTGGCCTGCGCCGCAGTCGGCGACAGGTGGGCGAGGATCTGCGCGTGGTCCGCGCCGACCCACCGCTCCGCGTGGCGGATGATGTAGTAGCGGTCCTGCTTCCCGTCTGGCGTGTTGACAGGGCGTCCCTGCAGTGCCTGGTGGACGCCGGTGCGCCGCAACTCGCGGCCAAGACCGTTGGCCGTGGTGCCAGTCTTGCCCATGGGGTCGTAGAGCGTCAGCAGGTCGTAGTTGGTGAACAGGTCGAACGGCGATGTGCCGAGGATCTGCGCGGGGTTGGCCAACAGCGCCCGCACCCAACCGCCGAGGTCTGACTGGGTGTCGCTGATCATGCGGGCCCTCGCCTGCGTCCTGAACGCGTGACCGGCCGGGTCAAAGCCTTTCAGGTCGAGGTCTAACAGCCACTGAAACACCGCAGCAGCACCGCCGTTGTCCAGCCAGCCGCCCTTGCCGCCAGGGCCGAAATACATCTGGTAGAAGTCGAAGGGGAGGGGACCGACCAGCACCTCATGGATGAAGAACCGGCGGTCGTCGTCCTCGAGGAAGAACACGTCCGCGTGGTTCGATGTGAACAGGTAGTTGAGGCAGTCGGGGACAGTGTAGGACGGCACGTATTTCTGATTGACGCGCAGCTCCCGCTGGGTGATCAGCTTCTTCAAGATGTCCGCGTCCTGGCGCTTGTTGCTGCCGGTGACGTCGTCGCCCATGATCAGCTGCTTGGCCTCAGCCCACTCGTTGAAGCTGGCGTGCAGGTCGGCCTGTGTGATCTCCGTGAAGTTGCTGCCGTAGATCCGTCCCATGGTGTAGCCGATGGCTGACTTGCCAGTGCCCGTCCGCTGGCCGTGTAAGACGGCGGATGAGAACATCTTGACGCCAGGCATCTGCAGCGGGCAGGCGAGCCAGCGCAAGAACCACTGCTTGGCCTCCTCCTCAGCCCCGGCGAAGATGTGGTCGATGAGCTTGAGGAAGGGCCTCACATCGCCTTTCTTCGGCTGCACGCCCCAGCCGGTCCAGGTGTTGTAGTGGTTGTCGGCCGTGCGGACCGGCTGGCCAGGACGGTAGGTCAGGCGGCGGGCGGTGTCTCTGATGGGCCAGTTGAGCCAGGCGGCCCCAGCTGAGACAGGCAGATACTCGATCCCGCCGTCTGACTTCAGGCTCGGCTGATGATAGGTCTTGGTGTTGGCCAGATGCTCCTTGAAGGCAGCGGGGCTGACCTTGGCCATGCTGTCCTTGCGGAGGATGAGGCCAGGTTCCTCCACGTAGCAGAACTCCTGGCTGAGGTTGAACAGCACCTTGGTCAGGCCGAGCGCAGGGGCCAAGGCCAGCACCTGGTCTAGAGCGGCTGGGCCGTCTTGCGCCAGCAGGTCGTCTAGGCCGGTCTTCTCGCCCGCCTTCATGGCAGGCAGCACAGCCACGTGGCACCAGGCGCCGCGCAGGTCCAGCTCAGCGGCCAGCTCTCGAAGGGCCGAGCACACCATGGGATTGGTCTTGAAGTCGCTGTCAAAGCAGATGTAGACGGTGCGGTTCAACCAGGCCACCTGCTCCAGCTCGGGCAGGAACTCGATCCCTTTCTTGATGCTGCGCCAGTTGTAGACGCCGCCGAGCCCGATGGTCAGGTAGCCGTGTTGGCAACCACTAGCGGCCTTGAGCTCGCCCTCGGTGATCAGGATGGGGATCTGAGGATCTTGCGCCATGGCCCAGTCGATGTTCTGGGGGAAGTAGGCGCAGCAGACGGTGTCGGCCGGCTGGGTGTAGCGCTGTGGCTTGGCTGAGGGGAAGCCTGGCAGCTCGGCCAGGTAGCGCAGGCGGAAGAATGCTGGCCGGCCTGGCCGATCTTTCATGGGCTTGCCGTCAGGCCCGTGGTAGTTGATCTTTAAGGACGGGACTGCCTTGAAGCCGAGGGCCTGTGTCTGGCTGGCAGTCAGCACCTCGATGCCGAGCAGGTCGGCCTCTTCAAGCGTAAGATCAGAGAAAGCTAGCTTCTGGGCCGCCAGGGTCAGTGCCTGGGATCGATCTGGTGTCGAGGGGGCGCGCTTAGGCATGAGTCGCCTTCTATATATAAGGGGTTAGGCGGCGAGGTGGCTGCGAAGGGCGAGCTCGACCAGGGCCCCGAGGGACTGGCCTCGCTCAGCAGCAAGCGTGCGGACCTGGTCGGCTAAGGAGCCAGGCACGGAGCAGGTGAAGGCGACGCGGCGCTCTAAGCCTTTAAGGGGACGTCCGAGCTTGGATGGCTTGCGGTATTCGAGTGCCATGTCCTCGGCGTATTTGCGTTCAGGGATCTTATGTAGAAGGGCCTTGGTGACCTTGGTGCCTGCAGGAAGGTTGCGGCGCATGTTAGCTCCTTAGAAGAGATCGACAATATACGCTGAGTGAAGATTAATTAACATATTAATTTTATCACATTAGATACAGAAGACAGTAGACAACTATATATACTCTTATTATATATCTTTACTTATAATTATTAATAGCAAGAATAGATATCTACGCCCCCTTGTATCTACCTTACAAAAGTAAAACGCCACATTTGTGTGCCCACACCTCCACACGTTGGCCGCACACCTCCACACGTTGGCCGCACACCTCCACACGTTGGCCGCACACCGCCGACGGCCGAAAACGCTGCGCCAACCTCAGTCAGACGCCTGTATACTTTTTCGCTGTAAGGACTTATTTTAGATATATCTTCCAAAACAGCTGCATCGACCGCAGCAAAGGAGCATGACAAGGCTAATGAGAACCACGATGAGAAGGGCAGATTCACGTCTGCTGACGGGTCTGGAAAGATCACACACTTCGAGGGTCGTCCTGTCGGGGAGGGCTTTGGCCGCAAATACCCTGACTACAAGGTGGAAAAGAACTCTCTCTCTCGTTATGGCGCCTCGCTGAACCGCGCTCAGACGACGAGCCTAGCCAAACATGCCAGAGTCTACGCCGACATCCAAGCGAATGTCGCCCACGCGTTGAGTGGCAACCAAGGCATCGTCGTTCAGAGTCACATGAAGATCAACGGACGCTAGGAGCTACCAGTGCAACCCACCTTAGGCCTGCCCAGCCCGATCAAGGCGGCACCCTACCTGAACGGCATCCAATGGGGCAGGCTCGGCACCCCTGAGGAGGCCGCAGCCAAGACAGAGCTCAGCCGCATGCTGCAGATCTTCGAGCGGTTCGGCGCGCAGCTCCAGCCGATCAGGTATCGTGACGGCCGCACCGTTTGGTCAGTCATGTTCCCGAAGGGGTGCCGCTGGCGGAGCGGGCCTGAGCAGCCTGGTGCCTGGCTCGCCGTGCTGGAGAGCTACGCCCGCAACGACAAGTTCCGTGGCTACCTGGCCAGCGGGATGCCGGAGCAGCAGGACCTGCGCCGCCTGGACAGCATCATCGACGCTTCCCTTGACAAGGACAAGCGGCACTACGACGACCTCCGCGCGGAGGCGGTGGATCAGTTCACCTTTGCGGCTCACGAGACCGCGGAAAGGCTAGGTTTCAAATGAATGAGAACCACGATGAGAAGGGCAGGTTCAGTGCTGGTGGCGCTGGCTGGACGGGCAAAGGATCTGGCCCCGCACCTAAAGGGACCTACAACAAGCACGGCCGAAAGATGCTGGACAACGACTCTACACCCAGTGACCTTCGCTCCTACGCCCGTGAGATGATCTCCGCGGCCCGCGGTAAAGCAGGTGCGGACCGACAACACTTCGCAGACACCGCACTGGCGGCGAGGTCATACGCGAACCTTGAGGCTAAGGCACTCAAAATCACCGGCCGTTAACCACCAACTGACCCGCACCGCGGGGAAAGGCACCACATGAAGATCAGCACCCCAGTCGCTAAGCCCAAAACGTCCGGCAGCACCCTGATCGACGACCTCTACGTCAATGACAAGGGCCAGGTCGAGCCTGTGTTCGTGCTCCGCGCCTCTGAGCCGGCCGCGGCCCAGGCGATCTTGGAATACCTACGGACCTGCCAGGCCCTTGGCTATGACCAGCAGGTGGTCGAGCAGCAGCGTCAGAACCTGGTCAGCGTCCAGCGCTGGCAGGCGGAGAACGGCGGCACGCTGCCTCGTCGTCTGGACACCACCGTCGTCGAGCAGGTGCTCGCCCCTACGCCTGTCCTGGCCAAGGGGGCACGCCGTGGCTAAGAAGCCGAAGATGGGCAGGCCCAAGCTGCCTAAGGGCACACGCGTCCAGGACATTGACAAGGGCACCGGGGGCAGGATCGGTAAGATGCGGGCGCCGAGCATCAACAAGCTGACCCACGAGGTGCAAGGCCCGCTGCTTGATGCGGTCGAGGACGGCATGCTGTGGGGCAAGAAGACGTATGAGCTCAAGGCTGAGTTGGCACCTCGCTACGGCGTGCACCCGCTGATGATCGACATGGCCATCCGCGAGGTCAAGGACTACTGGGCCAAGGAGCTCGCCCGCACCCGCCAGGAGCGGCTCAGCAAGAACCGCCAGCGCCTGGAGAAGATCGTGGAGAAGGCGTTCAAGTCAGGCGAGCTCAAGACGGCCAAGGACGCGATCATGGACCAGGCCAAGCTGACTGGCGACATGGCCCCTGACGTGCACGTGATGTTGGGTGGCGACAAGGACCCTGAGGCGCTGCTGCTTCAGGCGGAGGAGTTGAAGAACCTGGTCAACCAGAAAGAAGACGAGTAGGTGGCCAGCCTCCAAAAGCGCCGGGAGCTCGCCGCCCGGAGCCTGGAGTCCGTCCGTCTGGCTGCGATCATGGAGGCCAAGAAGCGGAAGGACCCGGTGCTCTGGGCTCAAGCTGTGTGGTCGATCCGCGGCGACACTGACCAGCCCTACCGCACGGTGGGCTTTGAGTTCATGCACGAGATCGTCAGGCAGACGCACCCGACGGTCACGATCATGGCCGCCGCTGGCTGCAGCAAGACGGAGAGCTTCATCCCCTACGCGCTCTTCAAGGCCGACATCGGCGGTAGGATCCTCTACTGCTTTGAGAACGACACCAAGACAGGCCTGCTCGTCCAGGAGCGTGTCAACCCGAACTTCAAGAGCAGCCCCTACCTGCAAGGCCGCAACCAGGGTGAGGTCGACAACATCCACCTGAAGAAGCTAGGCTCAGGCATGGTCTACTTCCTGGGCCTTGGCACGGACAGCGCGACTCGTAGCTACCACGGCGACGAGGCGATCTTCGACGAGTATGACGCCATGGACCCGCTGCGCCTGATCGACATGCGTAAGCGCCTGGCGTCTAGCCGTGAGCCGCTGATCAGGGAGATCTCTAACCCTAGTCAGCCCGACTACGGCATTCACGCCCGCTACAAGCTAGGCGACATGCGTCGATGGCACCTGACCTGCGAATACTGCGGCGACGAGCACCCGATCGACTACAGCACGCACATCAACCGCAAGACGCTGACCTTGCAGTGCCCCTGCGGCAAGCCGCTCGACCGCGTGACGCGGCGGCGCTGGATCCCTAGCAACCCTAAAGGGACGCACCCGAGCTACCACATCCACCGCCTCATGACCCGCGTGTGCGACGTGCCCAAGCTGATCAGCGAGCTAGGCAGCGAGGACTGGCGCACCGTCTCGGCTGCGACCCGCATGGACCTGGGCCTGCCCTATGAGGACAAGGATGCCGGTCTGTCAGACTCTGACCTACGCAACGTCATGGGCGACGACACCTGGAGCCAGTATGCCCCAGGCGGCTTCATCAGTGTCGACCCAGGCGGCGTGTTCGACGTGGCGATCTTCCAGAAGGTTTACCCTGGTCAGAAGCCTAGGTGCACCTGGGTCGGGACCGTCAAGAACTGGGCTGAGCTCAGCCGCCTGGTGGAGGACAGCCAGGTCGCTGGGGGCGTGATCGACTTTGGGCCTGAGCAGAAGGCTGCGCAGGAGTTCTGCCAGACGCAGCGGGGCCTGGGGCGTTGGTTCGTGCGCGTGGCCTACCAGCTCAGTGAGGGCGCAGGCCAGCCTGACTGGCGCTGGGACCAGCAGGACCCGCTGCTTTTACAGGCCAACCGGACCGGAGCCTGTGATACAATGGTCATGCGCGTCCGCAAGGGCGAGTGGCTGTTCCCGAAGCGGGTGGTGATCGACAGCCTTGGGCGTTGGGCCCAACACATGAAGAGCCCGAAGCGCGTCGTTGAGTATGACGAACGCGGCAAGGCCAAGACAAGGTGGCATCATGAGGAAACGCGGCCCGACCATCAGTTTCACGTCTGCGTCTACGGCAGCATCTACCTCCAAGCCTTTGCGAGCCAAGCTGGCGGGCGCCTGGAGGTCATTGACAAAGGCTCTTACTAAGGACGAGCAATACGGCGTCCTGCTTCGCACCGACGGCAAGACGCAGATCTTCAAGAACCCGTCCAAGCCGGTCTACGTCAACAAGCCCGACGGCCTCTACTGGATGGTGAACCACGAGCAAGGCAGCTACGAGATCCTCGCCAGCTTGCGCGAGGGCTACGAGCTCATGACGCCTGGGGCTGATAACGGCCAGGTGGACACACTACAAGGCGGGTGGTATTAGACATGCCTGAACAACTCAACTACAGCAACAACGTCCTCACCATGAAGGACATCGAGGGTCTGATCGGGCTCTTCGAGGGCGACGGCATCTTCGATTTCTGGAAGGCCAACGTCTGCTCACCCGACATCTCTGACACCGACGCCGCCAACCTGCGCCGCAACTTCCCTAGGGCCAACTACCTGCGCGAGGTGGTGCTCAAGCTATGCTGGTCCATCCCCATCCCAAAGGTCAAGGTCAGCCACGAGCTGGCCGGGCACGAGGAGCTCGAGGCGAAGATCAAGGAGCTGCTCGAGCGGAAGCACTGGGAAGGCCAGAAGAACTTTTGGGCTGCACTCCCTTGGTGGCGCGCGTTCGTCTTTGTCACGGGCGACGTCTGTGTGAAGTTGCCGATGGTTGATGGCATTGTGAAACCTGAGCGCCTGCCCAGCCAGCTGCTGCAGATCAAGACGGACCCTGACGTGCGCAAGAAGATCACCGCCTACCGTTTCCGCTACCTGCAGGGCAACTCGACCTTCACGGATCAGGGTGAGAACACGCTGCAAGTGATCGAGACGATCAGCGAGGGCAGCTGGACCATCGAGCGCAACGGCGTCACCGAGGACGTGCCGACCAGGGCTGACCTGCTGCCCATCAGTCACCTGGCCTGGGAGGAGCGTGAGGACTTCCCGCGGGGTCTGCCGCTCGCTCTGCGCCTGGCGGACAAGCTGCTGCACGTGCTGACGGCTGCGCTCGACCGACGCCTGGGCAACAAGATGGGCTCCGTGCCGATGTATGTGCTGAAGAACGCACAGGGCACCTTGCCTGCTCGGGCCCCTGGTGCTGTGATCAGCCTTAAACAGGAGAACCCTTGGGCCGTCCCTGACTTCACGGCCGTGTCGAGCAGCTTCAGTGACGCCTCACTGCGGTCTGAGTATGTCGACGCGCTGCGTGAGCTGCATGAGGCTGCGTTCCTGCCCTTCGAGCTCGACCAGCAAGGCCAGAACGTCGGACCGCAGTCTGGCAAGGCGATCCAGCTGCTGAGCAAGGACCAGGTGAAGTATCGCGAGTCCTACCAGGTGGTCGAGGCCAGCTTCCTCGAGGAGGTGATCATCAAGAGCCTCGCGTTGGAGGGCACGGTCATCAAGCCCGGGGACATCTGTGTCGAGTATGAGAGCATGATCAGCCCCGACCCGAATGAGCGCCGCGCCGACGCGCAGTTCTACCTCGATGCTGGTCTGACCGAGGAGGCCCTCACCACCATGGGCAAGGACGAGGACGAGGCCCAGAAGCTGGCCGTGACGATCGAGGACAAGAAGGCAGAGCAGCTGCTGACCATGGCTGGGGCTGACAAGCCCAACCCGGCCGACAACTTGGAGGACAAGACCGATGAATGAGAACCACGATGAGAAGGGCAGGTTCAGCACCGGTGGCGGAGGTTCTTTAAAGGCCGCCGAAAAAGCCTCTTTCAAGGCGGAACGTAAGGCCAACGCAGCGCAACGCAGCGGCAGCGGCAGGGCACAGGCGGAAGTCTCACTCCGAAATGCTCGTGAGGCGGAGTATAGGGCTGAGGTCAAGGATAACGCGCGACGCTCGTATGGCTCCTTCGCCACGCAGGAAGCTAGGAATTATTCTACGGGCGCAGACTTAGAGCGTCGGGCGAATTTAGAACGTCTTGGTTTGCCCACACGGTTGCTTCGTTAGGTGCCCAACCCCCTGATCAAGGGCTTCAGCAACGCAGGCAGGAAGTTTGTGGGTCAACTCCATAAGCTCCTGCCTGCTGTCGTGTTCGGCTCTACGTCCGAGGCCAACCGTGCCCGCTACCAGCTTGAGCAGGCAGCCGAGCAGGCCAGCCGTGAGATGAAGGTGGCGTCAGCGATCTGGCTCAAGGGCAAGCCGATGGCCAAGGCTGCGGCGATCGGGGGCAAGCGGGTCGCTGCTGAGATCGGGGTCAAGTTCGGCGGTGTCAGCCAGACGCTGACCAAGCAGCTGGCGCTAGACCTGGCCAGGAACCTAGCCGTGGCCTCTAGCTCGCCCAACGCCTTCCTCACCAGGACGTTAAGGGAAGCCACGGCCATCGGGGTGAAGGCAGAGGACAGCTGGCGCAAGCTGGTCGATCCCAACTCGGCCATGACCCGCAGCCTGCTCAAATCAGCCGTGGGCCAGCAGGTCTACGCCAAGGCCGTCAGCAGCATGATGGAGGATCTGGGCCTCGACAAGGGCGACCGAGTGCTGTTCATGTCAGGCTACCGCATGGAGGCCGAGGCCTACGCGAAGCTGGTCGTCCGCACCAGGACCATGGAGGCGTTGAATGAGGGCAAGGCTGATCAGCTCGAGCAGGCCGGCGTGGAATACATTGAGACGACCCAACACGAGGACGTCGACGAGAAGGACATCTGCTTTTTTCTGCAGGGGAAGGTCTGGGCGCTGGGGGAGAATGACCTAGGGATCCCCGTGCTGCCTGAGGAGTATGGCCTGCCGCCGTGGCACCCGAACTGCCGTCATACGTTCGGGGCCTGGCAACCGAAGTTTGAGGACCAAAAAACCGTCGACAAGGCCGTTGAGAGCCACGCCGACGACGAGGAAAAGCTCGCCGACTGGGATGGGAAGGTCTACCAGCCGGCGAGCAAGTCTGACGATTAACCCTCCACCATCGTCTCGCCGCTGATCGGGCAGATCGGGGCGCCGTGTTCTTCTGCCTGCTTAGGCGACACCCAGCAAGCATACTTCTCGTCGACAGGCGAGTGGAAGCGGATGGCGGTCTTGGCACCGCTCTTCTCCTTCTTGACCTTGACGTCCTTCATGGGCTGGTGGGGGTAGGCGCCGAGCGACTCAGCGATCTTGGTCAGCTTGGCCGTCAGCTCCTTGCCCGCCACCGTGGCGCGCATCTTCCCTTCCAGCCCCAAGGCGGTCGCAGCCACCTTGAAGTCGCTGCCGTGGCCCTTGATCCCGAGGGCGTGGACCAGCTCGTGCAGCAGCGTGGCCAACACCTCGACTGGCTTGCCTAGGATCGGGCTGATGGACACGTAGACCGACTTGTCCTCTGTCCAGTGGCTGCTGAAGCACTGGCCGATGGCCGTGGTGCTTCCCTTGGGCCAGCTGACGATCGCGTGCAGGTTGCTGGGTAGCTGGCCGTGCTGGTTGACGTCCTTGGCCAGCTCGGTGATGGCGGCTTGGAGCCAGGCTTCGCGGGTGGTGTGCTTCTTCATGGTAGACCCCTTAGATGTGAGTGAGAAGTGAGTTGGTCAGAGCCTTGATCAGATCGCGCACGTTGTCCTCGGTCATGGCGGTGCCGTTGACCAGCGTGCGAGGGTCGCCGTAGCCACGTTTCACGACGATCTCGAAGCCGCACGTGTCGCCGGTCTTGACGCCTTCGCTGTCGTGTTCCTCTATTTCGATGTTGAAGGTCTGTTCGCGGTAGGTGCTGGTCTGCTTTTTCATGGTTAGGCTCCTTTTTGCTGTTTGAGGACTTTGTCGAAGTTCACGTAGACGTTCAGGTTCTCGTAGCAGGGGTGGCAGGTGGGCAGGTCGCGCATGGCTGTCTTGCAGACGTTCTTGGCCAGCTTGCTCTCGAACAGCTTGTAGATGCCCTGGAGGTCGCCGAGGCTTTGGCCGCGGTAGCTCATGCCCTCACGATTAGCCAGCATGTCGAACTTGATCACCGCCTTGTCCGTGCTGTAGCCGTCGGTCACGTTGATCTCGGCGACCAGCTGGAAGTCGTCGTTCTTGGTGATGCCCAGGCCAGAGTGGAATTCCGTGTAGAGCGGGATGATGTTGATAATTTTCATGGCGTTCTCCTTGGCTTGGCTGCGCGTTGTGCTCAACCATAAGTAGATTGTATCGTGGTTCTAGAATAACGTAAATACTTATTTTCATAAAAGTGAGCCTAAAAAGCCTTGTCTTCACATCACATTTGTGAACTGCCATTTATTTTCATTTTCTGGTGTTCAAAAACTGAGAAAATGGGCTAGATTAATAGAGACGTAACTGCCACGGTAAAGGCGGCCCCACCTGGAGGCCGCCTTTCTTTTTACCGGTTCCCAGGGTGCACCACCTGACCTCCTAGAGGGCGTATGCCAGCGAAGCTGAAAGGTTCCACCGAGTATGTCGTGCCTGAGAACGCGAAGCCTGGAGACACCATCAAGATCGACGCGGACTTCGTCGCCGATCAAGACGATTTTGAGCGGGCCCTCGCGGGTCGCCTCGCCCAGCAGAAGCGCCAGCACGAAGCAGAAAAGCAGGAGCTCAGCGACAAGCTGAAGGCCTTAGAGTCGAAGCAAGATCAGAACGACAAGCCTGATCCCAAGTTGCAGAAGCAGATCGATCAGCTCAGCCAGGACCTGGCCCAGTCGAAGCTGGCCATCCGGATCGAGGCCCAGCTCAAGAAGCAAGGCCTCACGGACATCCCTCAAGCGTATCGCGACCAGATCAAGGTCAAGGCGGACGCCTCTGACGAGGACCTGGCCAGCGCGGTTGAGAGCGTGGGCGGCGAGTTCAAGGCCTTGAAGGAAAGCCTTGGTGGTGGCAAGGAAGAGGCTGCAACCAAGGAAGAGAAGAACCTCGGCCGACCTGGTTCAGGCGGCAGCAACGACAAGAAGAATAAGACGGCCCAGCTGATGGACAAGGTCCAACGCTTCCGGCCGGATCTGGAAAAGATGCTCAACGGATTGTCCGATGAGCAGACGATCGAGGTCTTGCAGTCTTGGGAAAACCAAGGCGTGCTCGCCCCACCCACCAAGAAATAAGGAGATACCATGGCCGCCAACCCCACTGATCTGGGCGTGATCCAATACAACAAGGCCCGCGCCTTCCGTGCGCCGGTCGGTGCCACCGCGTTGCGTCCTGGCCAGCTGGCCAAGTTCAGCAGCAACGTCTTGGTCCCCATCGTCGACAACGAAGAGAACGTGAACACCTTCGTCGTGCTGGAATACAGCGCCGCATCGAACACCGGCATCGGCACGTTGGTCGTGCCCTTCGCTGACGCCGTCGTGGCCATGACCTACACCGGCACGACCCCCACCGTGGGCACCGCCTACGGCGTGACGGGCCCGGCGACGGTCGACGGTGACAACACCACGCAGCTCATGGTGCTCGTCATCAGCGTGAACACGACCGACACCACCTGCAACGTGATCGAATACCAGATCAGCGCCTAAGAGCCTTGGTCTTGACGGCTCCTCATGGTGAGGACGCCGGCCTAAATTCCAGAACATAGGAGTAAGTCATGGCCTTAGGACGTGGAGACGTTCCCCAGGCGGTCCAGTCGGAGCTGCTCAAGCTCTGGCCGGTTTCCGCCAGCCAAGTTCAGCCCGCCGAATACCGCAACGTGTTCGAGGTGATCAACGATGGCCGCTACCAGGTGACCCTGGCGGCCCTCGAGTCGGCCGCTCGCTTCCGCGAGTTCGGTTCAGGGGCTCCTCTGCCCAACCGTGACCCCTTCCAGTCGGGCAGCGTGACCATCACGCCGGTCATGCTGGGTGAGGCCCGCAGCTGGCAGTTCCAGACGGTCGAAGAGGTGCGCGCTGCCATCGGCACGGACCTGATGCAGGCCACGGACAACTGGGCTTCCGCCCAGGAGAACACCCGTGACATCCAGTGCACGACCATGCTGAAAGGTAGCGACACCGGCTACGACGGCAAGGCCCTG
>Ga0154020_10006993_pt1 | contig 13210 bp, 11 predicted proteins | sample Klosneuvirus_201_FD_109709 | JGI IMG/M metagenome (GOLD analysis project Ga0154020, IMG submission 109709) | Active sludge microbial communities from wastewater, Klosterneuburg, Austria - Klosneuvirus_20160825_MG | ecosystem: Engineered > WWTP > Aerobic digester > Activated sludge | place... | reverse complement strand
TCCAAATTCTGCCCAGACAAGCTCCCATATTCTGGGAATTTTTTAATATCAAAATACCAACCATCATCCAATCTATAAGCAATATCTTTAGCCGCCAATGAATTAATCATTTCTTTCATCTGATCAATATATTCAGTGGCCTTTGGTTTTATATAATCCAAATCAACTCCAAGAGCAGAATAATCAGCAATATATTCTGGAATTATTTCATCAGCCAATTTCTCAACAGAAATATTTTTTCCCGCGGCTCTCTTGATCATTTTGTCATCAATATCCGTGTAGTTCGAAACAAAATTTACTTTATATCCTTTATAAGAAAGATATTTCCTCATCAAATCAAAATTCACCGCCGATCTACCATGTCCCAAATGAGCTAAATCATAAACAGTTGGACCACATAAATACATATTCACCTCTCCACCTTCCGCTACCTCAAATTCCTCTAATTTTCTTGAAAAACTATTATATATTTTCATAAAACCGCCATAATTAATGCTGTCCAAAGTGTTTTCACTATTTCCAAACCAAACAAGGCCACCATCGGAGAAAGATCAAACATCCCCATCCGTGGCATAGCTTTTTTTATTGGCTTAAGTACGGGAGAAGTCAGTGAATCCAAAAAATCATATAGTGGATGACCTTTTCCTATCACCCAGGACAAAAGTATCTGGAAAAAAATTGCCATACTCAACAAGTCGCAAAGTATCGCCCCAAAATTTAAAAGTATTTCTTTAAGCATAGACAAAAAAGCTAGCGTTAGTTTAACAAGCGCTAGCTTAAAAATCTATTCAATTATTTCTTACCCTTACGATTTTGCCAAAAAGCCCCCAAAGCCGCACTTGCCCCAAAAACCAAGAATAATTCAGGTCCTGTTTTCGCCGTATTAGTAGGGAATGGCCCACTATATGCTGCTGGCCTCAAACCATCATCCAATGGTTTAGTAGGGGATTCAGTCAAAGCATTGTTAATTTCCAACATAAAAGGAATTCCACTTACCATTTCACTACGCAAAGTACTTTCATTCCCCTCATCATCGACGGCGGCTACAGCAAAGAAATATTCTTTACCATTTTCCAAAGCAGGCACATACCAAGTAGTACTGGCGTCTTTTGTCATGGCCAATTGAGTCAATGACTTCACATCACCTCCATAATAAATCTTATAATTTTTAACCAATTTATCATCCATTGCGGCGTCCCACACCAAAGTCACACGCTTATCAGAACCATAGGCAATCACGCCTGAAACTTGAGAAGGTGCCCCTACAATTGGCAAAATTTCACCACCATTTTCTGCTGGAAGAGTTGCCACCTCTTTGCCAGCTTCAACTGGCGCAACAGGCTTGGTAACAGTTTCAATTTTCCCACCTTTTGGATCAACAGTTATTGTAGCCTGATCTTCAAAAGTTTTTTCATTTTGCAATTCATCTACCAAAAGCACACTCAATTTATATACACCAGCATCAGCAGGAGCTTGAATTGTCCCGACATAAACACTTGGGTCATCAATACTGGCGGTTAGCTGAACTATATCAAAATTGAAAATTACCGCTGCCTGAGACAATTTCTTCTCAGTAAATACTTTCACATTTATTACTGAACCTGCCTTTATATTGGAATTAGGCTCTAAAACCAAATCTTCCAACACTGGCGCTTTAGTATCAATATTTATCACCACAGCATCAGAAGTGCCCAGGACAGCCGCTGTAATAGTATCTATATTACTTATATAAAGATTATGAGCTCCATCAGCCAATGCTGGTGTCTGGAAAGTGAATTTACCACTTGGCCCAACCGGTGTAGTACCGATTTCTTTACTATTGTCATATATTTTGACAGAAGAACTCGCTTTCGCTGAACCACTGATAGTTTGCTCAGATTGGCTATAAGTCCCAGCAACTGGAGCTGAAATAACAGGTTTAGATGAAGAAGCATTGGCACTTTGTCCCACCACACTATCCCCAACAACTACAGTTTTTTCTCCTTTTTTAAATTTATCCACTAAATCATTCACAACTATCTTATAAGTTCCAGCCTTGGCAAAACTCAAACCAAGATTAAATTGATGTTGTCCCAGATCAGTAGCTAAAAATTTATAATTTGCCGGTAAAGTTACCCCTGAACTATTTTCACCCTCAGCAGAAAATCTCACTGTCCCCGAATAATTTTGTACCGTTAAAGCATTAGCATCGACGGCCCTTACTTTAAAACTAATATTTTCATTTGGTTTAATACTTGGAGGTAAATCCAATATTTCAAATCCAACCAAAGGTCCAGCATCCTGAGCATGCGCTTTCATAATCAAATCACCACCGGCATCAGCCAAATAATCACTATTTGCCACAAATGACAAACTAGCTCTCTGATCTAAAATCAAATCATCTGCCAAATCCATTGCAGAAAGATTAGACAAACCAACAACACTACTCTTCACAGTAAAATTCGCTTGTCCATCTTGATCAGAAACAATAGTAGCAGGAAAAATCACATCAGCTCTTCTAGATGAAATTAATTTAACTGAACGGCCATCCAGAGCATTTCCAAATTGATCTTGAAGTTTAACTCGAACTTCTGCAGCATCCACACCATCCGCTTTCAAAACAGATCGGCTATATTCCACAACAGAATTTGTACCATCAAGCCCGGCTGGAAAAACCGTAAAACTTGTTTTCAAAGTATTCAAAGTCTTATCACTGGAAAATGCCTTTACCCAATAAGTACCAGCAGTTCTAGTATGATAATCATAGATATCTGCAACCGCCTCACCATTGGCATTGGCCTTAGTAGAAAGTGAAAGTGTCAAACCATCAGGCTTTTCAATTGAAAAATTAACCATTTCATTCGCTCCAAAATTTTTCGCTTTTACCATAGTTTCTTGGCCTGCAACAGTATCATTTGCTACTGCCACTACAGAATATTTGGCAAAACTGGGCGAAATTCCTGTAAACATCAGGTTTACTGCAAGAAATAGGTTTAAAAGTTTTTTAGGAAAGATATTCTTCAACATATTTTTCGGTTTATTTTTAAATCCTTTTATTATATCATAAAACCGCTCAAGTCTCAAACTCCTAAGCCCTCTAAATGAACTCAACAAAGCTAAAGCCCCTCATTCTGGGTAGTTTGTTATTTTTAATTTGCGCAACAATCTCATTTTTCGGCTTACTGCAGAGCTCAATCTCTACATTAACCCACAACGGGATCACCCCAGATATTGTTTATTTAGCAATAATACTCCCATTTATTGGCTTTTTCTTAGCGATATTCAGAATATTAATAGGCGTAAACATCCCCAATATCCTGGTTCCCATCACTATTATCACTGCTTCTTTTCTCCTTGGCCCCATAATTTCCCTCCTGATTTTCGCTATTTGCCTTCTATTTACCTATCTTTCCAAATATTTAGTCAGCGAATTCCACCTTCATGTAGGGGTAAAAAACTCTCTAATCATAACTTTGGCTTCCATTGGCTTGCTGCTAAGCTTAGCCTGGCTACAAACCCTTTCAGTTTTTCAGCAAATCAACCTAAATCTGATTATTATATATGGGATTTTAACAATTTCTGTCATTAACGAAAAATTCCTCACTTTCAAAATAAGTAAAAGCAGCCTGGTAGGCGACATCAAAAGCCTTTTCAAGACAATAATATTTTCACTTATAACCTTTTTAATCCTAGGCGGCAAATTCACCTGGGCATCCTATTCTTTTCAGATAGATTGGCTACAAAAAACAATCATGACCTATCCCGAAAGCATCTTTTTAGCCTTACTGCTGACCTTTTTAATCGGACAATACACAGGCCTTAGACTTTCCGAAGTATTTCGTTTCCGCAAACTTATCTTTAAAAACAACTAATGTTTTTTAGAAACACAGGCATACTAGGCATCAACGCCCGAAATCTCCTCTATATCAGACCCTACAACCAAGAAAAAAGCGTTGAAATGGCTGACGATAAGCTTAAAACAAAAGCTTTCCTTTCAGCGAGAGGCGTACCTGTACCAAAACTACTTGGCGTAATTAGCAACAAGCAGGAATTGGATAAATTTAACTTTCACAAATTAAGCTCCGAATTTGTCTTAAAACCAAATTTAGGCTTTGGCGGACAGGGGATTATCCCCATTCGGAAAAGGGAAAACGGGCAATTTTTAGGATCCAAAGGGCAAATTTACAAAAAAACCGACTTAATTGAACATATCAAAAGCATTCTCAGCGGTTCATTTTCCATTAATGATCGCCAAGACAAAGCTTTTTTCGAAAAACTAATTGTCACGGACGACATTTTAGGCCGCTATTCCTACAACGGACTGCCTGATATTCGCATTATTCTTCACAATTTAGTTCCAGTAATGGCCATGCTTCGACTCCCCACCAAAGAATCCGACGGCAAAGCCAACCTTCACCAGGGAGCTATTGGGGCCGGCATCGACTTGGCCAAAGGAGAAGTAACCCATTTGCTCTACAAAAACCAAATCATCAAAGAAGTCCCTGACTGCGGCCCCTTAAAAGGCCTAAAAATCCCGTTTTGGGACGACATTCTCCGTATCGCCGGGAAATCTCAATTAGCTACCAATCTAGGCTATATGGGAGCAGATATCGCCATTGACAAGCATCATGGGCCAGTTTTACTGGAAATCAACGCCCGCGCCGGTATTAGCATACAACTCGCCAACCTTTCCCCCTTACGAAAAAGATTGGAAAGACTAGAGGGATTAAATGTCAGCAGCGTGGAAAAAGGCATCAGAATTGCCAAAGACATGTTTGGTTACTCAATTGAAAAAGACATTAAATCAATTTCAGGTAAAAAAGTAATCGGCATCTATGAAAAAGTTGAATTTTTCCACAACAATGAAAGCATCAATAGTTTTGCCTTTATCAATACCTCCCGTAAAAAAAGCTACATTAGCCCTGAATTGGCCAAACAACTAGGCGTAATTTCCTCCAAAAAACAAAAAAATCTAGAAAAAATCAAAGTTAAGCTAAAATTTAAATTAGGAGGCAAGAAAATTACCTCAATTTTCAAAGTAGACAAAAGTATTAGAAAAAAACACCAAGTTATTATCGGAAACCGCGATCTAAGCGGCTCATTTTTGTTGGACACTTCCATCAATAACATGCTCAAAGAAAAGTCCAACGGAGAAACCAAGCGTATTTTCATCACCAATTACGACCCTATTGAAACAGACCGCCAAATCTGCAAAATCAGCAATCAGATGAAATTCCTTAGTTTTTTCAGACCAATTAATTTCAATGAAGAAGCTGCAAAATTCAAGACAAACAAAGCCTACAATCCACAATTCATTTATCGCGAGTTCGATCAGGAAGCCATAACTCTCAAAAAGGAATTACAAAAAATCAAATACGATGACAGTGATTTAGGAATACTTTTTCAAAAGAAAATCACTGAATTAGACAGTTATTTTAATTTAATTCAAGCCAGAGGACTCCCCGAATTTACAGATCTCTCCAAACAATTATTCGGATTTCCAAGCGCCAGCGACTTGCTGGAACTCAAAAACAAACTCCCTCCCGAAAAACTCCCTCCAAAACTCAAAAAATACACCTCAGCTGAGCTCAAGCAAATTTTCGAACAAGTTTTAAGTGATTACCAATTAAATGATTGGCGCGTTCTACTACGCGAAAACATGCTAACAAAGTGTATTGTTAACCGCAGTAAAAGCATACTGATTAAAAAGAATTCACTATTCAATGAACAACGGGTTCGCGATCTCATTATCCATGAAATAGAAACGCATTTATTGACCAGTGAAAATGGCAGTAAACAAAAATACCGCCTTTTCCATGCCGGCTTTGCCAACTACCTGGAAACACAAGAAGGACTAGCCATTCACAATGTCCTATCCCAAGCCAGCATCTACAGTGAAGAAGGTCACAAAGAAATACTTACCGAAGCAATTTTTCTCGCTGAAAAAATGTCCATGGCAGAACTATATCTACAAATTAAAAACCAAGGCCTTACAGAAAAAAGCGCTATAGATATCTGTTTCAGAGTTAAAAGGGGACTGGGCGACACCTCCAAAGGCGGGGCTTTCAGCAAAGACTACTGTTATTTCAGCGGACGCAAAAAAATCAAAAAATTCCTCGACAATGGTGGAGATCTCAAAGATTTATATTACGGCAAGTACAGCGTAGATGATCTGGCCTTAATTAAAAACATCTCTTCCTTCAAAACACCACCCCTTCTACCAAAATGGCTGAAATAAGCTATAGAATAAGCATTCCATCTCCAAAAGAAAAAAACTTCATTCCACTAATTACCGCTTTTTTATACAGTTCCAGAGCCTTATCCTTGCCCACAAAAGCCGAAACCAAAAGTAAAAGCGTACTTTTAGGTAAATGAAAATTGGTAATCAAAGCTCTAACCAACTTCCACTTATAGCCGGGTTCAATCAAAATATTTGTTTCAAAACCTCCTGAAACTATTTCCCCATGCTTTCCAAAATTATCTTCCAAAACCCTAACAGAAGTTGTTCCTACAGCTATTATTCGCTTCCCATCTTTTATAGAATTATTCAAATTCTTGGCAGTTTGGAAATCAATTTCATACTTCTCACTATGCATCTTGTGTAACTTTGTATCACGAACCTTCACAGGCAAAAAAGTCCCCAAACCAACATGCAAAGTAACAAATTCAATCTGCACCCCTTTAGCCCTCAATCTAGCCAATAATTGATCAGTAAAATGCAATCCAGCCGTTGGCGCCGCAACACTACCCAATTTAGCCGAATAAACAGTATTATAATCAGCATCCTGATATTTATTTTCCCCAATATAAGGAGGAATTGGCATTTGGCCATATTTCACTAAAAACTCCTGCAATTCCTGATCATCTAAAGCAATCTTCAGATATCTAAACCCGTTTTCATCGATTCCCATCACCTCAAATTCAACTTTTTCAAACAAAACCTTCTGCCCGACAGAAAAAACTTTCCCCGGCCTAATCAAAGCTTTCCAAAGCCCATCCACCTTTTCCAACAAAAATATTTCCAACTCCTTATTATCTCTTTTAAAAACCAATCTAGCCGGAATCACTTTGGAATTATTAAAAACCAGCACATCATTCTCTCCCAAATAATTCGGTAAATCAAAGAAATGTCCAAACTCTACCTCTGAGTTATCCCTCCTATAAATCAACATTCGAGCATAATCACGTGGAGAAGTCGGCTTCTGAGCAATCAGCTTCTTGGGCAAATCAAAATCAAACTGATCAATCAACATACAAATTCATCATTAGGCTGAACAATTTTGCCCTAAAATCAGCTAAAAGCAATTATTTTGATCAATTACAGCATTACTAGTCGCTCCATCTTCCAATTTTTTCACCACAATCAAAGTCACATCATCCTCTTGTACATGTTCTTCCACAAATCTAGAGAAGTCTTTGGCCATATTCCCAATTATCTCCTGAGCCCCGCCTTGAGACCCATAAAGAGCCACCAATTCAATAACTCTTTTCAAACCAAACATCTCGCCCTTCATATTACGCGCCTCAGTAATCCCATCCGTATACAAAACAATCACATCCCCAGTTTCCAACTCCACATCCTTTTCTTTCACAATTTTACTATTATCAGCCACCATTCCCAGTGCAATGCCACCACTTACTATTGCCTCTACTTTGCCGGTTTTAGCTTTATAAATAATCAAATGCTCATGCCCACATCCCACATAAGTCATTTTTTTAGTCATACTATTCCATTTCAGCATCAACATGCTCATAAACATAGTTGCTCTAATTCTCGTCTTTAGACGTCGATTCGTTTGAACAACAACCTCATAAGCACTTTCATAAAGCTCTGCATAAGTATTAATCAAAGTATTCACCATAGTCATCACTATAGCCGCAGGCACACCATGGCCAGTGACATCACCAACATAAAAATAAGTCGAATTTTTAACTTTAATAAAGTCCAAATTATCCCCACCCAACTCCTCAGCCGATCTATTTTTCACGGCTATATCAAATCCCTCAATAGTCGGGGCCAAAGTAGGAATAAGCTCTTTTTGCAATTGCCCAGCTGTTTTCAACTCTCCAGTCACTTTATGACTCTGATCCAATTCCTCAGTAACTTTTTCCAAACTACCAGTCAATTCATTAAAAAAATGCGCAAATATACCTATTTCATCTGTTCTATCAGAATAAATTTTCTTATAACGTCTCCCTGTCAAAATAGCTTTCACCTGGTCCAAAACCCTCGTCATCGGCACCACAAAATCCACATAATAAACCAAAATAGCCAAGACAAAAACAACTGCAGTCAAAATCAACACCTGAACCCAACTAAAAGTCACCCATCCCAAAATGTAAGCCAATCCAAAAAACACAGAACAAAGAGCAAATATCAAAGAAACAAAATGCACATAAATCTTCTTTGTAACTATACTTTTAATTAACATTTTCCAAACTCCTTAAGAAATCTGATTTTAATTTAAAATGCTTCATTGTTTCAAAAACACCAATTACATCCAACACATCAATTACATTTTTTTTCGCCTCAACCACAACCAATTGTTTACCTTTTAATTTAAGAGTTTCACTGATCTGCATAAGCAAACCAATAGATTCACTATTGATAAAATTCAACTTCATAAAATCAAAAACAAGATACTTTCTATCAAAACTTTCCACCAAACCAAGTATCTCTTTTCGTTTTTCTTTCAAAGAGAAAGAATCCAAATTCCCAGAAAAATCAATAATCCAAGAGTCATTATTCAGTTCTTTATCCACAATCAGATTTAAAGTTTGTTCCGTCATCTTCATTTAATAAATTCTCTATATTCTAACACAAAACCCTCCTTTTGAGAAGCACAATAAAACCCCCTAAAAAGGGGGCTTTCAGCATACAAGTTGACAATTACACTTCAAATCTAGCAAATTTAACAACTTTGATATTTTCTCCAAGCTTCATAACAGCATCTTTTACCAATCCTTCAATATTTTTTTCAGGATCTTTGATAAATGCTTGTTTCATCAAAGCAAACTCTTCTCTAGCTTTCTTTTCCTTATTTTCCAAAATCATAGCAATCTTATCAGCTGGTTTACCTTCATTTTTCAATTGTTCAGTCCAAATATCCTTTTCTCTAGCAATAAATTCATCACTAATGTCCTCAGGATTTAAGGCCTTTGGATTAGCAGCAACAACCTGCATTGCAATATCACTTGCCAATTCAATAAATTGATCATTTTTAGCCACAAAATCAGTCTCACAAGCCAATTGAACCATAGCCCCAACTTTCTTATTTGTGTGAACATAAGAATAGATAACTCCCTGCCCAGTAGTTCTATCAGCCTTTTCAGCAGCTTTAAGTTCACCCTTCTTGCGCAAGGTATCAATAGCTTTTTGAAGATCACCATCCACTTCCTCCAAAGCCTTTTTACAAGCCATCATCGAAGCTCCAGTAGCTTCACGTAAATTTTTAACATCATCAAGAGATACAGTCATTTTAGATATAGATTATAAAATAATTAACTCGTTTCTTTTATTTATTTTGCTGAGTATTTACCGTCTGATCAGCAACAGGACTACTTGCAGGAGTATTAACTGTTGCTGATTGAGGAGCAACATTCTCAACTTTTTCCTTTTTCAAAGTATCTTGCCGGACATCATAATCAGTCTTTGCCACTCCCACCTGCCCTGTAATATTTTCTTTTGAAGTCTTAGCCATCCATTCAACGGGAATCAAATCAGAAATACTACTTAGCATAGGGATTTTCCACCAAAACCCACTGGCTGACAAATACATTGAGTAAACAGCAATTACCAGACAGGCAAGAGGTACCAACCCCAACACAAATGACAACAACTGACCAACAACACCAAACAAAGAAGTCAATGCCGCCACAAATCCAACAAAGAAGAAAATCAATGACAACAATAGTCCCTGCTTAGCATGCAAACGCACATAAGCACTATCTGGCTTAATAACAATGGAAACCAAAGCTACAAAAGGCAAATAAGTCAATGCACCATAAATTTTTTCATCTTTAGTGACTGCAGGTTGATTGGACTTATCTGGATTAATAATTTGATTCATCAAAGAATTAACCTTATTCACTCCAGTTTGACCTAAGTTTTGAACCTGATCTAACCCGGCTTGACCAAGATTTTGCGCTTGAGTAGAAGCTTTTTTAACTTCCTCAACCGCGACATCTTTGACCTTATCAACGGCCCCTGAAACAGCGTTAACAGGAGGCTGTTGAGCAGAATTTGAATCTTTATCGGTTGTGTTTTCCATAAACTGTACCGGTTATTAATTTTTTATTTTTTCTCACCTTGCTTACCTTCTACTAAAGCATTTTTCACCTTATCGATAACAAAATTTAATGAAGACAAGGCATCATCATTGGCAGGAATTGCATAATTAACTCCATCTGGATCAGCGTTTGAGTCAGTAATCGCTACAACAGCAATTTTCATTTTATTCGCTTCCTTAACAATAATTTTATCTCTAACAACATCAGCTACAAAAACTACAGCCGGCAATCTATCCATTTCTCTCACACCGCCGAAAGCATCCTGTAACTTGACCAATTCCTTTTTAATTCTAGCAATTTCCTTCTTAGTATATTTTTCCAACTCTCCACTTTTTTCCTGATCCAATAAATCATTAAAATACTTAATTCTCTTTTTGATTGTAGAAAAATTAGTCAACAAACCAGGCATCCATTTATGAACTACATAAGGCATGTGTGAATGTTTGGCCGCTTCCATGATCAAACGGGCCGCCTGAGGCTTTGTACTAGCCAACATAACAGTTTTCCCGCTAGCAGAAGCTTGCTTCAAAAATTCCAAAGCATTATCCAAATGACTAGCAGTTTTTTCTAAATCAAAAATATGAACCCCATTCTTTGAGCCAAACAAAAAAGGCTTCATTTTAGGATTCCATCTTTGAGTTTGATGACCGAAATGCATTGCTGCATCCATCATTTCTTTTACAGTTGTCTTTGCCATATATCCTTGTGGTTAATTTACCCCTTCTACTTGCGCTTTGCCATGGGTAGACCCCGTGGAGGATTTCGCAATCAGGAGATAAACTTGAAATAAAACATCACGAATCTATTATATTTATCAGCTAAAAGCAAGCTTTTTAGCCTGGAGCTTTGACAAAATTCATATAAACTGATACTATATTATGATTTATCAAGACCTACACTCCAATCATGGAAACCCCACTAGGGACAAATCAAAACGCTCCGACTGAAAGCAAGCAGGCAACAACTGCAGCTACAAGCGGAAAAAACAATGATCAAAAGACCATTGAAATTACTATTATCATGCCAACTCAAAGCTATTTCATGTCTGGCATCAGGGATTTCACGCTAAATTTGATTAAAAATATGACTGAATTCAGCGAACAATGGGCCTTCCGCTTCCAATCAATCGTCGATGAATTATGCAATAATGCCATCGAACACGGCTCAAAAGAAGGCGACAACATCAAAATCACCTTCCAAAACTTATACAAAAACTATATTCAAATAACCGTAGAAGACAGCGGAACAGGCAAAGACCATCTCAAAGCTGAGCAAATCAATAAATTAGTTCAAGAAAGAAAATCTCAAAACGCCCTCAATGGTCTAATTCGGGGAAGGGGACTGCCAAAAATAGTTTCCGAATGGACAGATGAACTGGAATTTACCGATAATGAGCAAGGCGGGATTCGAGTCAGAGTAAGAAAATACCTCAATGACCCCAAACTTAAGAATCAAACAAATTCAGGACTTGAAAATCCATCGCACATAGTGCTTAATTAAATCCAATAAATAAAGTTTAAATATATGACAGACATTAATATCACAATTGAAGACCTTCCAGTAAGCGAAGCAGGGAAAGTAGTCAAACAAATTTCTTTCAAGGGACAATTGGACGAAACCAATGTAGATGAGAAAGCTAAACTCATTTACAGCCTAATCGAACAAAACCCCAAGAACCTCAATCTTTTATTGGATTTTGAAAATTTAGAATACATGAACAGCAAATCCATCGGCTATTTAACCGATTGGTTTAGTAAAGTAACTGAAGGAAGCGGCAAAGTAGTAATCGCTAAAGCAAGACCAAATATTTTAGACATTTTAGAAGTAGTAGGTTTGACACAATTAATCAGCTGCTTTCCTACAACAGACGAAGCCAAGTTAGCTTTACTCGACAAAGCTCCAAAAGCCTAGTTCAGAAAAGTTTTTAGCCAAAATTTAGCCACATTTACCGAAACTCATGTTCAATTTCGACCCACTATATCTAGTCTATGGTGGCTTGGCTTTATTTCCAGCCATAATTTGGATTTCATTTTTATTCAAAAGGAAAGAAGCAAAAAAAATCCAATTACTAATATTTCTACTAGGCTCGCTTTCAGTTATTCCAATTTTTCTCATTCAATATCTTTTCCAGACTTTTCCAAATTTCGACATCATCAATGTCGCCGATCAACATATCTCCAACCCATTTCTACATTTTTTATTAATTTATGCCTGGGTGGGTTTAACAGAAGAGTTAATCAAACAATGGTTAATCCGCTATTTAGATAGTAAATATCTGCTGATTCAAAGCATCAATGACTCTATTCATTTTAGTCTGATTGCCGCTCTCGGATTTTCCTTTGCCGAAAACATCTTTTATTTTTACCAAATAGGAACTCAACTCGGATTAGCGCCACTTCTAGTGGCTTACTTATTCCGTTCAATCTTCACCACCTGTGGTCACCTAATTTTCTCTGGATTCTTTGGATATTACTATGGACTGGCAAAATTCTCCATCAGCATTTTTGAGCAATCCAACCTTCAAGGCAGAAAACCGATATTATCAAGAATAATAGGGCGCCTTTTAAATATCTCTCAAATTCAAGCTTTCCAGGAAACTACAATTCTAAAAGGACTTTTTTTAGCCATTATTCTCCATACATTTTTCAATTTCTCACTGGAAATGAATAATTACACTGGCAACCCCATCTTTATTGCAATTAGCGCGGGATTTATAGCAGCCTGTTATTTAATACTTCTCAAACTCCTCAAAAATCGCGCCGGTAAACTAATACTTATTCAAGGAGAATCAGACCAGCACCTCTCAACTATGGCAAAAACTGACGAAAATGTTGTTATTGAATTATTGGGCATGTGGTTTAATAAAAATAAATTCGTGGAAGTTCTACATATTTGCGACCGCCTACTCAAAAGAGACCCAGATAACAAAATCGTTAAACTA
>Ga0154020_10006991_pt1 | contig 13212 bp, 16 predicted proteins | sample Klosneuvirus_201_FD_109709 | JGI IMG/M metagenome (GOLD analysis project Ga0154020, IMG submission 109709) | Active sludge microbial communities from wastewater, Klosterneuburg, Austria - Klosneuvirus_20160825_MG | ecosystem: Engineered > WWTP > Aerobic digester > Activated sludge | place... | reverse complement strand
TGGTGCGCGCGACGCCGCCGCCGCTGCCACCGGCAGCACGCAGCGGCGAGCTCGGCTCGCGCGCGAAGGCCGCCACCACGCAGCCGCCGCAGTCCGTGCCGACGATGATCGTGCAGGGCGAAGGCTCGAGCCGCATCGAGATCGCCGTGCCGCCGTTGCCCGCGGGTGTCCGCGATCTCTCGCAGTCGGTCTCCGAAGACTCGTGGATGGCGAACCCCGACACGAACCTCCTGCGAGCGCATCGCTGGAAGGGCGTCATCACCGTCGTGCTGGTCATCGGCGCACTCGCCGCGATCGCGATCGCCGTGGTGATGATCACGAGCACGGGTCGTGACGACGAGGGCACCGGTAGCAACGACCCGGTCGTGACGCCGAAATCGCACGACGCCGCCGTCGCTCCACCGCCCGGCGTCGACGCGGGCAGCGGGATGACCAAAGAGGACATCTACGCGATCTCGCGCTTCGGCTACTTCACGATCAAGTCGAACGCGAAGACGACGATCTATGTCGATGGCAAGTACATCGGCGAGACTCCGATGACGCGCCTGCCGCTACCGCCCGGTCCCAAGAAGATCAAAGCGGTCGGCCCGAAGAACAAGGTGAAGCAGTTCACGACGACGATCCTCGGCGGTCAAGACACCGACGAGGGCACGATCATCTGGTAACGCGTGGAGTTGCTCGACCTCGTCGGGGCGCTCGCATTGGGCGTCGGTCTCGGCGCGATCACCGGCATGCCGCTCGGCGTGATCAACGTGGCGATCGTGGATGCGGTGATCGCCCACGAGCACCGTCATGCACGTGGCCTCGCGCTGGGCGGCGCGCTCGCCGATGCGACGCACACGCTGCTCGCGTACGCAGGGCTCGGTCGCCTCGTGACCGCGCGCCCGCAGTACGCGCGCTGGCTAGCCATCGGCGCCGCGATCGCGATCATCGCGTTCGCGATCGCCTCGTGGCGACGCCGGCACACCGCACGCCGATCGAGCACCGCGGCATCCGCATCCGCACCGGCATCGGCACCAACACCGGCCTCGGCATCCGCATCGGCATCGGCAGCAGCATCCGCATCCGCATCGGCACCAACACCGGCCTCGGCATCCGCATCGGCATCGGCAGCAGCATCCGCATCCGCATCGGCACCAACACCGGCCTCGGCATCCGCATCCGCACCGGCATCAGCACCAACACCATCATCGGGTGGCCGCACGACGTCCGCCACCACGAGGCCGGCGCGAGCCACCTCCACCGATTCCGCGACGACGAGCCCGGCGCGAGCCACCTCCACCGATCCCCCTCTCGTCCGCGGCATCCTCTCGGGCATCGCGCTGACGCTACCGAACCCGGCCGCGCTCGCCGCGTGGGTCGCGGTCGCCGCGATGACCTGGCCCGATGCATCGATCCCGGTCGCGGTAAGCATGGCCCTCGGTGTCGGCGTCGGATCCGCCGCGTGGTTCAGCGTGCTGGGTCGGATGGTCGCGAAGGTCCGTCCCGATCACCGCGCACTCAGATTCGTTCCGAAGCTCGCGCTCGTCGTGTTCGTCGGCATCGCGCTCGTCGGGGTGATCCGCGCCGTGTGACCGCCCCGCCGGCTATTCATTCCGCCGAGTTACGCACGCAAGTAATTCTTCGCGAGTTAGTCGATCGCTCGCGCTGGTGTTCGTCGCCCGAATGAAAGGACAACACGACATGCGCAACATCATCTCGCTGGCCCACATCTCCATCGACGGCTTCATGGCCGGCCCCGGCGGGGACATGAGCTTTCTGTCGATGAACGACGAAATGGCGGACCACATCTATCCGCTGATCGCCACCGTCGACACGTCGGTCTATGGCCGCGTCACGTATCAAATGATGGAGGGCTACTGGCCCTCCGTGGTGGGCTCTCCGACCGCGACCGAGCACGAGAAGCACCACGCGCACTGGTACACCAACGTTCGCAAGATCGTCGCGTCGCGCACGATCACGTCGAAGGACCCGACGGTGCGCGTGATCGGCGATGACATCGTCGGCGCCGTGCGCGCGGAGAAGGAAACGACCGGCGGCGACATCATGATCTTCGCGAGCCCGTCGCTCACGCACACGCTCGCCGCGGCCGGGTTGGTCGACCAGTACATGCTCACGTTCCAGCCGGTGATCGTCGGCGCCGGGCTGCGCCTGTTCGAGCACGTCGAGACGCGGTCGAAGCTGGAGCTTCGAGCCTCGAAGACGTTCCGCAACGGGGTCATCGCGGCGCACTACGTGATGAAGCGCTGATGACAGACTCTCGGACTCGAGGAGGTGACTCGTGAGAATCATGATGACGCTACTCCACGACGCCGACGCCGCGTCGATCGATGACTACCTCGCGGTGCGCGGCGTTCGCGTCCTCGGTCGCGAGCTCCTCGATCCCGAGGAGGCGGCGATCCTGTCGGTGGCCGGACACCACGCGCCGGTGCTCGAGCGTGCACGGTCGGGACTGAGCGCGGTGTGGATCTTCGAGGTACCGTCGCGCGCGGATGCGGTCGAGCTCGCGAAGGCCGCGCCTGGCAGCGACGGCATGCTCGAGGTTCGCGAGGCGTTCACGCCGCAGGACTTCGGCGCGCCCGCCGATGCGCCGCCTCCTCCGCCGCCACCGCCGATCCAGGCGGGCAAGCGGCGCTACATCGCGTTCGTTCGCAACGACGCGATCGCCGATGCGATCGAGCGTCCACCGGATCGCGTGTTGGCGCAGATGGACGAGTACTGCGCGCCGATGGCCGCCGACGGAACGATGATCGGCGGCGTAGGTCTCAAGTCGAGTGCACGTGGATCGCGGATTCGTCGAGCAGCCGCGCAGAGGTTCGTGCTCGATGGTCCGTTCACGGAATCGAAGGAGCTCGTCGGTGGCTACATGCTCCTGCAAGCGCGATCCCTCGAGGACGCGATCGACGCGATCCGCCCGTGGCTGCGCATCCATCACGAAGGCCTCGACCTCGCGGCGTCTGCGATCGAGGTCCGGCGGCTGCTGTAGCGAGCTACGACAGCGGTGCGGGACGAATGCTCGTGATGTGAAAGCTCGAGTCCGCGCTCGTCACGATCTGCACGCGATCACCTTCGTGAAAGCGCGGGATCAACTCGGCCGGCCCTTGGAAGTGCAGGTCTGCGAGGTTCACGACATCGAGGTCTTCGCCATCGTCGTCGGTCGCGCGCTCGATATCGAGCTGGATCTTCGTGACCTGCCGCGTGGTCACGTTCTGGAACTTCGCGGCGAGCGTGTGCAGCTCGATGCTGCGGATGGTTCCCACCACCCGCATGCCTTCATCGCTGCCCATGCGCCCATCATACGCGGGTTGCGCTAGCTACGCGATGGACGGGCCGGCGCTCCCGCGATCGCGATCCCGTTCATCGCGCGGGCCGCGTAGATCGCGTCTTCCGAGCCGACGCTGACAACATCGTGGTCGCTGTCGAGGCCCTTCACGACCTCGTCACCGGGGCGATAGATCACGCCAGTCTGCTTGTCTTGGATCTCACCTGCGAGAATGAGCGACACCTCCTCACCCATGTGCGTGTGGTGAGGAAACGAGGTGCCCGGCGCGAGGCGAATGAAGCCGCAGTCGGCGGCCGCGTAGGCGGGCCCCCCATCGAAGTGCACGAGGCCGAGCCCGGGCATCGCGAGCTCCCACGATGACTTGCGGTCCATGAGACCGAGCAGCTCGCGTGCGCGATCGACGGTGACATCGAACAACGTCGCGAGCTTCGCGCTGAACTTCTCGAACCGGCCTTCGCCGATCGAGGTCATCAGTCGCACCTTCACCGCCGGATCGGGTTCCGCTGGGAGATCGATGATGGCAGAGGCCGTGTCCTGATAGGCGGCGAGCTCGATCGCCAACGACGGATCGCGCGCGATCGCGGCTTCGACCAGCGTGGCCTCGTCATCATCGAGGATCCCCAGCGCGTAGAGGGGCAGGAGCTCGCGAACATCAGCGCTCATGACGCCTCCTTCGGTCCGACCTGGGCGCGAAGGCGCTCGAGGCCCGCGGCGATCCGGGACTTCACGGTGCCGACCGGAATGGAGACACGTGCCGCGATCTCCGTACACGACAAGCCTTCGAAATATGCCAGCTCTAGAACCTTTCGTTGCTCGGGTCCGAGCTCGGCGAGTGCGGTGCGGATGCGGGCGTGATCGGGGCTTGGCGTAACCGAGTCATCGATCATGACGTCCAAGCCCGCATCACCGGCATTCCGAGAGACACGGGCGGACTTCTTCAGGTCTAGCGCTCGACTACGCATACGAATCGCAAGCCAGGTACGAACGCGACCCCGCTTCGGATCGAAGTCTTTTGCGGCCCGCCAGGCCTCGAGGAACACGTCGTGAAGGAGGTCTTCCGCTTCCCGGCGCTCGCGGACGATCCTCAGCGCCAGGCCGAGAAGTAGTCCGCAGTGACGCTCGTACAGCTCCGCCATGGCGGCCCGGTCACCCTCTGCCATCCGGGCGACTAGCGCGGCGTCGAGATCGGCGTCGGCGTCATTGGGGGCCCCTCCCACGAGACGGACCCTACCACGCCTTTGGTCCAAAACCCCGACGTGCTACGTAGCTGGGCTGTGCTGTCCGGACTTCGCGATGCCATTCGCGCAGAGGCGAATGATCGCACGTGGTCTCAAGGCGTGACCCTCGCGCGCGATGGACGCGTGACCGGGCGAGCCGAGCGCGGCGACGAGATCGAGCTCGAGGTGCGCGTGCCGGGCCGGCCGACTCCGTTCGAGGTCGTGCTGAACCCCAAGCAGAAAGAGTGGGAGTGCACCTGCACGAGCCGCGAGAAGGCGTGCTCGCACGTGATCGCCGCGGTGATCGCGGCCGAGCAAGCCGATGGCGAGCTGCCGATCTCCTCCGTCGCGAACGCGGCGCTGCGCTACCTGTTGTCGGCGGACGCGGGGGGCATCGTCGTGGACCGCGTGCTCGTCCGCGGCGAGAAGACAGAGCCGCTCAAGGGCGCCCTGATGTCGCTCGTCGGTACGGGCAAGGCCGGACACATCGCGACGATCGAAGCCGACCTCCTGGCAGATCCGATCATCGTGGCGCGCAAGGGTCCGATCACCGGCGAGCGCTTGGACCGCTTGCTCGGCGTGCTCGCCGACGCGCGCGACGTGCGCTGGCGCGACGAGCCCGTCACCACGAGCGCGGATCCGATCATGCCGCGCGCGATCGTCGAGGATTCGCCGCACGGCGTCCGCGTGAAGATCGAAGCCGATCGCGGCGTGCGCGAGGTCGTCGCGCTCGGCGTGGTCCGTACCAACGACAACGTCCTGCGTCCGATCGGCGCGACGGACCTCTCGGGGTCCAAGCTCGAGAAGCTGCCGCAGACGTTCGACGTCCCGCGCTCCGCGTTCGCCGAGCTGATCGGCAAGACGTTGCCCGCGCTCGCGGCGCGCATCGATGTCGATGTCCGCGCGAAGGCGCTGCCGCAGCTCGGCGCACGCGAGCAACCGCGCATGAGCTTCGAGGTCGAGCAGCAGGGCGATCGCCTGCTCGTGTTCCCGACGCTGGTCTACGGTGATCCGCCGCGCGCGCGTGTCGATGGCTCGACGCTCGTGCACTTGAACGGCGCCCTACCCGTTCGTGATCAGGATGCGGAACGCCGCCTCGTCCATCGCCTGCGCGACGAGCTGAACCTCGTGCCCGGACGACGCGTCGAGCTGCAGGGGCGCGAAGCGTTCCTCATGCACAACGCGCTCGCGACGTGGTTCCGCAGCGACGCGCGCGCCGCGAACGCGACGAAGGCGATCCCGCTCGAGGCCGCGATCAAGATCGATGGCAGCCAGTTCGACGTCACGCTCGGCGGTGGCGGCAAGACCGCGTCGATCGCCGCCGCTCTGCGCGCGTGGCAAGCCGGCGTGGATCTCGTGCCGATCGAAGGCGGCGGATGGGGCCGCGTGCCGATGGGCTGGTTCGATCAGCACGGCGATCGCGTCGCCGATCTACTCGCCGCGCGCGGTGACGATCACAGCGTGCCGATGTACGCGCTGCCCGATCTCGCGCGCCTCGCCGCCGACCTCGACGAGCCACCGCCGCCGCAGCTCGATCGTTTGCGCCCGCTCCTCGACGGCTTCGACGGCATTCCCGTCGCGAACGCCGCGGGCGGCTTCGTCGGCGAGCTGCGCCCGTATCAGCAGCGCGGTGTCGATTGGTTGGTGTTCTGTCGCGACGCGGGCCTCGGCTGCGTGCTCGCCGACGACATGGGTCTCGGCAAGACGATCCAGGCGCTCGCCGCCCTCCCCGCGCGCGGCAAGCACAAGACGCTGGTCGTCTCGCCGACGAGCGTGCTGTTCAACTGGCTCGTCGAGACGCGCAAGTTCCGCCCCGACCTCGCGGTCACCACGTATCACGGTGCGCGCCGCGCGCTCGACATGACGGCCGACGTGATCCTCACGAGCTATCCGATCCTGCGCAACGACACCGACGTCCTCGCCGGCGTCACGTGGGACACCGTGATCCTCGACGAGAGTCAGACGATCAAGAACCCGGATTCGCAGGTCGCGCGCGCCGCGTACAAGCTGAAGGCCACGTGGCGCCTCACACTGTCCGGTACGCCGATCGAAAACCGCCTCGACGAGCTGTGGTCGCAGCTGCACTTCACGAACCCGGGCCTCCTCGGCGGACGCACCGACTTCGCGGATCGCTGGGCGCAGCCGATCGGCGAAGGTGACTCCGGTGCCGCCGCGCGTCTGCGCGAACGCATCCGTCCGTTCGTGCTTCGCCGCATGAAGAACGAGGTCGCACGCGAGCTCCCGCCGCGCACGGACTCCGTGATGTACGTCGAGCTCGAGGAGACCGAGCGCATCGTGTACGACACGATCCGCGCGGCCACGCAGCGAGAGATCGTCGCGATGCTCGAGCAAGGCAAAGGCATCATGGCCGCGCTCGAAGCGCTGCTCCGCCTGCGCCAAGCCGCGTGTCACTCGGCACTCCTGCCGAACGCGCTCCGCGGCGGCGAGGCACCGCAATCCTCGACGAAGACCACGCGCCTCCTCGAAGCGCTCGAGGATGCCGTCGCGGATGGCCACCGCGCCCTCGTGTTCTCGCAGTGGACCTCGCTGCTCGATCTGATCGAGCCGCACCTGAACGCTGCAAACATCAAGTTCACGCGCCTCGATGGCTCCACCGTCGATCGTGGCGCCGTCGTCGGCGAGTTCCAGGCCGACGGTGGCCCGCCCGTCATGCTGCTCTCGCTCAAGGCCGGCGGTACAGGTCTCAACCTCACCGCGGCCGATCACGTGTTCCTCGTCGATCCGTGGTGGAACCCCGCCGTCGAAGATCAGGCCGCGGACCGCGCGCACCGCATCGGCCAGGACAAGCCGGTCATGGTCTATCGCATGGTCGCGCGTGACACCGTCGAGGAGCGCATCCTCGAGTTGCAGGCCAAGAAGCGCGCGCTCGCCGATGCCGCGCTGTCCGATGCGGGCGGTGCTGCCGCGATCACGCGCGACGATCTGCTCGCGCTGCTATCGTAGGCGCGTGCTTACCGGTGCATTGATTGGTCTCGCGGTCGCTGTCGCGATCATGATCATGAACAAGAGCCAGGCGAAGTCGGGGACCGGCTTGCCGGGGGAGATCGAGACGAAGATGCGTGGCAAGGGACCGATGACCCTCAAGCAGATCTCGGTGCTCGTCGATAAAGACTCGTTCATGGGGCGCGGCAAGGTCGTGCAAGCGCTCGGCGGATTGCAGAGCGCGGGGAAGATCAAGATGAACCCCGCGCCCGCGGGAACGCCGCAGCTGCAGAAGGTCGATCACATCACGTACGAAGTGATCTGATGCGCGGTCGCGTAACCAAGTCCGTCGGGATCGAGAAGAGCTCCGCGGCGATCGTCGAGATGACCTCCGTCGGCATCGTCGCGAAGCGCTCGGCCATCGTCGCGCGCCGTTCGGCGGCCATCGTCGCGAAGCGCTCGGCCATCGTCGCGCGGCGTTCGTCGGCCATCGTCGCGCGGCGTTCGGCGGCCATCGTCGCGTGGCGTTCGGCGGCCGTCGTCGCGTGCATGCTCTGCTTCGCCGTCGCGTGCAAAGACCCGCCGAAGAGCTCGCCTACACCCACCGCGCCGCCGACGGCCCCGGTCGCGCTCGACGCGGGGACGCCTCCCGTGCGAACCAGCGTCCGGCTCGACAAACGTATCGAGCTCCTCTCGATCATCTGTCGACTCGCGGGCTTCGACGAGTACACCCGCGCGAAGGGCACGCCGTACCTCGACAGCGTCGATCGCGCGTTCGCGCCGTACCGCGCACATGTCGCCGTGAAGGTGATGCGAGAGCTGCGCGCGTCCAACGGCGTCGGCTTCGACGCGCCGATGTTGTTCGCGGTTCACCTCGACGACAACTTCGCACTTCAGAACGGTGACGAGCTCGCGGTGATCGACGCGCGGTGGAAGGGTGTCGATGTGGCGACGCTGGCGGCGAGCGTGAAAGCGTTCGCGATCGACGCCGAGCTCGACAAGTTCCGTGCGCAGCAGGCCGAGTACGCCGCGTCGCTCACGAAGACGCTCGAGGGTGCGGTCGCGAAGGAGAATGCGGTCGCGTGGTTCGATGGCGTGTTCGGCGCGGCGGACGCCGACTTCGTGGTGGTGCCATCGCCGATCGGAGGCACCAACAACTTCGGCACGCGCGCGACGACGGCCGATGGCAAGCAGCACTTCTACCAAGTGCTCGGAGTGAATCCGAAGACCGGCACCATCGAGGTCGACGAGCAACTCGCGTGGATCCTCGTCCACGAGATGGCCCACTCGTACATCAACCCGGTGTTCGCGAAGCATCGCGCCGAGCTCGAGGCGGCAGGCAGCAAGGTGTTCTCGCTCGTCGAGAAGCAGATGCGCGCTCAGGCGTATGCCAACTGGGAGACGATGGTGAACGAGTCGGGGGTGCGCGCGCTGGTCGTGAACTACATGCGCGAGAAACACGGCGACGTTGCCGGCGCGCGGCAAGCGCGACAAGAGCAGCGCAGTAGCTTTCTGTGGATCAACGAGCTCGCCGACGTGATGCGCCAGTTCGCGAAAGGTCAAACACGCGATCTCGACCGGTACATGCCGAAGATCGTCGAGTTCTTCGACCAGCTCGCGAAGACATACGAGAGCGGTCTGCCGCCGATGCCGTTCCGCGGCCCGGTAGATGCCGTGCACCAGCGCGATCCGGTGTGGGTGCTGCCTCCGAACGCGCAGGTCGCGGGCTACGCGCGCATGATCCACACGCAGCTGAAGCTCACCGGCGCCGTCGTCACGGCATCGAAGACCACGCTCGGCGAGCACCGCGGTCACGATCTCGTCGCGTACGGCACGCCAGCCGACAACGCGGTGATCGACTTCGTCGCGCGGTCGGCGCGCTGGAAGATCAGCAAGGACTCGATCGTCCTCGGGGACAAGACGTTCACCGGCCCGGGGCTCGTGCTGATCGCGTGTTGGTACCAGCGCGACGATCCGGCGCACGGTGTCGCCGTGTACACCGCGCCCGACGCCGCGAGCTTGATCGGCATCAACTCCGTTCATCACGGAGCCAACGATTGGCTCGTCGCGCGCAAACAAGGCGCCGCGTTCGCGATCCTCGGCTCGGGCGATTTCCCGCGCGGGCTCGACGACATGTGGATGCTGCCGGGCGAGACGTCTCACGCGCCGCCGATCGCACCGCCGTGATTACACGAAGTCGACCATCACGTCGTTCAGCGTTCCATCGAGCGCGAAATCGACGAGGATCGAGAATCCCGCGCGGTCCCACGCGAGCATGATCTCCTCCTCGTCGGTCTCGCGCTTCGTGGGGGAACCGAGGAGCGCCAGGACATCGGCCTCGGTCGGCGCGACGCTCCGCCGATTGCTCCACGTCCAGTGCGGCAGGATCGACGGCGTGAAGAAGATGCTGAAGCCCGTGATCGGGCCGGTCTTCTCCACGTTGAAGTGAAGTCCGATCTGCTCGTAGAGCAGGCCGGTCTTCTCGGTCTTCGTCGGTGTTCCGAGGCGGCGCTCGATGGCAGCGCGGTCATCATCGCGGCCGAGCTCGCAGACCATGCCGCGCACGAGATCGACCGTCGCCACGATCTGTGCGGGCGTGCGTGGTTTCTCGCGACCGAATCCGAACAGCCCCATGTCAGGTCAGCGGGGAGAGTCGAAGGATCTGTCCGTGGACGTCGCCGCTCGCCGCGTCGATCGCAGGATCGATGAACAAGCGCGTCACCGCGGTGTTGCGCAGGCCCGAGAGCATCTCGTCGGTGAGCAACGCGCCGGCGTCGAGCCCGACGGCGAACAGCTCCTCGCCGTTGCCCATCGCCTGCGCGAACGACTCCGCTGCTTGGCCCGTCGAGAATAGAAATCCGTACGGGCGGCGGCACCACATGTCCTGCCCGTTCGAGGTCAGGTACCAGATCCTCGGCGGCAACAGCTCGATCAGCTGCTGCATGGTGACGTCCTCGCTCATGGCGGGCACACTGCCACAATGAGCATCCCCGCGGGAGCACGGAAGCACGTCGTCCAGGGCCAGCCTGTATGGGTCATCGGCGAAGAGCGCGAGATTCTCCGCGACGCGTATCACACGTTCCTGAACCTCCCGTGGTCCGCAGCGCTCGGCCTCATCGCGATCGCGTTCTTCGCGTTCAACCTCGCGTTCGCGGTGGTCTACGTCGAGATCGGGGGCATCGCGGGTGCGGATGACTCGTTCGCCGATGCGCTGTCGTTCAGCGTGCAGACGATGGCCACGATCGGCTACGGCGTGATGCACCCCGAGAGCAATCCCGCGAACGGCGCGATGATCGTCGAATCGATGTTCGGCATCATCTTCACCGCGCTCGCGACCGGTCTCGTGTTCGCGAAGTTCTCGCGGCCGACCACGCGTGTTCGCTACTCGAAGAACGTCGTGATCACCACGCACGATCGCAAGCCGATGCTGATGTTCCGGATCGGCAACCGCCGCTCGAACCTGATCGTCGAGGCGCAGCTCCACGTCGTCGTGCTGCTCACCACCGTGACCGCCGAAGGCGAGACGTTCTACAAAGCACACGATCTGAAGCTCGTGCGCGATCGCCAGGTCGGCATGACGCGCGGCTGGACGGTGATGCACGAGATCGATTCGTCGAGCCCGCTGTTCGGCCTCGACTCGTACGCGATGAAGAAGCGCGAGCTCGAGATCTACATCGCGCTCACCGGCATCGATAACGTCACGATGCAGTCCGTCCACTCGGTCCATCAGTACTCCGACGACAACGTGATGCACGGCTATCGCCTCGCAGACACGCTCAGTCCGTTGCCCGACGGCAAGTTCCTCGTCGATCTGAGGAACTTCGACGAGGTCGTGCCGGACTCGATCGCACGTGATAGCGTCCGCGCATGAAGAGCCTAGCCCTGGCATTGCTCCTCGCCGCATGCGGTCCCGGCGTGAAGGGCGGCCCGTCGATGAACAACAAGATCGGCGTGCAGCCCTACGATGCACCGACGTCGACGACGGTCGTCTCCGACGACATCCTCGCGCGCGAGCCGGTCGCGAACACCGCGCAGGTGAAGCACATCCTGATCTCGTGGGCCGATCTCGCTGAAGCGTTCAGCGGTCACCAGGACGAGCGCGCATCCAAGCGCACGATGGCCGAGGCCGAGACGCAGGTGAAGTCCCTGGTGACGCAGATCAAGGCCGGCGCGGACTTCGATCAACTCATGAAGCAGTGGTCCGAGGACAAAGGCAGCGCGCAGAACGGGCGGCCGTTCACCGTGACGCCCGACGCGCAGCTCGTGATCGAGTTCCGCCAGCTCTCGTTGCGCCTCAATCCGGGTGAGGTCGGCGTGTGTCAATCGGACTTCGGCTTCCACATCATCAAGCGCATCGAGTAATGGCGGACGCCGTCACCACTGCGCTGAAGGCCGGCGACGGGGAAGCACTCGCCGTCGCGCTCGCACGCAAGAAGAAGCCCGAGCTCTTGAAGCCGATCGCGGTGAAGGTCGACGTGAGCCGGTGGGACGCGAAGTACGGCAAGGCCCTGCTCGGCGCCGCCGACGTGATCCTCGCGCACGACATCGAGCACGTGCGTGACTTCTTGCCGTGTCTCGCGATCGCCGCCGCGCGTGCAGCGCACGGCAAACCGGGCGAGAAGGCGCGCGCCGAAGCCGTTCTCGCGAAGCTGCGCCCGTTCGTCGAGAAGGACGCGTGGACCGCGGATCTCGTCGCGCGATCGGGTTGCCACTACGTGCGCGCGCACTCCATGCCCGAGCCCGCGAGGACCCTGCGCGAGCTCGTTCGCGGGCACCGCGGCATCGAGAACAACCCGTTCTTCGTCGAGCTCGCGAAGCTCTGAGCGAGCGCGTCCTCTCTAGAGTCGCAGAGCGGTAGCGAGCAGGCCGCGCACTTCGAAGGGCTCGCCGGCGAAGCCCAACTGCATCTCGGCGGTGGTGGTCACGCGCCCCTCGGTCCACACCGCGCGCACGCCACCGACGACGCGATTGTCTCCGTCCTCGCCGACGGGAACGCCGCCCATCACGCGCGCACCGACGCTCAGTGCGCGCGCGAGCGACAGATCGCCCTGCGCGCTCCACGTGAGCTCGGACAGATTCATCGGATCGACGAGCGCGCCGCCCGTCGTGTGATGCGAGTGCGCGCCACCGCCGATCGCGCGCCCGTACCCGAACGAGCCGATCACCGTCACGCGATCGAACATGTACATGCCCCACACCGACGGCATCGTCATCACGTGTCCCATGCCGAGTCCGTCGCGTTGCGATCCGGTCGGCAGTGACACGGCGAGCGCCACGCCCGCGCTCGCGGGATGGCCACCGACGAGCTGCATCTGTCCATCGACCACCACATCGCCGGGACCGTAGTTCACCGCGCCGTTCGAGGTCAGCCGATACAGCGACGCGTTCGCGCCGACGGACACCGTGCCGCGTGTGTAGCGCACCGCAGGCGTGATGCCCTGGTAGTCACCGAGGAAGAACTCGTTGTGATACCGCGCCGCGACCACCGACACGCTCGCGGAGACTTCGGTGGCACCGCTATGCGACACGTGGGCGCCGTGATCGTGATCCGCGTGCGCGACGGCCTGCACCGTTGTGAGGGCGGCGCCAAAAGCGAGAGCGCGGATCACGGCTCGTTGTACCAGGCGGATCACTTTTGATGGTGCCGTGAATAACCGCGACGCGCCTCGCGTTGCCGGCCGAATGCAGGGTTCACTCGAGCGTCCGATCTTTCGTCGCAGGCGCCGATGGGCCGCTCTGGTGATCGGAGTGGCGGTTCCAGCGCACCTC
>Ga0154020_10006990_pt1 | contig 13213 bp, 13 predicted proteins | sample Klosneuvirus_201_FD_109709 | JGI IMG/M metagenome (GOLD analysis project Ga0154020, IMG submission 109709) | Active sludge microbial communities from wastewater, Klosterneuburg, Austria - Klosneuvirus_20160825_MG | ecosystem: Engineered > WWTP > Aerobic digester > Activated sludge | place... | reverse complement strand
GGCCTACGTATTGCCGCTGAGGGAATGGCGGTAATCGTGCCAGGCAGCATGTCGGGCTGGTAGCCCGACCTACGTATTGCCGCTGAGGGAATGGCGATAATCGTGCCAGGCAGCACGTCGGGCTGGTAGCCCGGCCTACGTTACTACGTTACTACGTTACTACGTTACAGCCCGACTTACGTATTGCAGCAGAGGGAATGGCGGTAATCGCGCCGGGTAAACTACTGGCGGCCATGAAGTCTACGGGGAAAACATTTATGCGCAGGCGACACCTGATTGAGATCCATGAGCAGTCCTGGTGCCCGGTCGCGGTGCGCGACGGCGCCACTGACTGTCTGCGGCTGATTGCGCTGATCGGACGACAGTTTGACGGCGCATTGCCACCGTTACGCCGCGCGCTGGCGATGACCGGCGCGGAGCGCATCGTCGATCTGGGGTCAGGGGGCGGCGGGCCGTGGCTGGCCTTACGGGCGCGCCTGCGCACCGCGGCGGGCGCGCCCGCTCCGATCATCCTCACCGATCTCTTTCCCAATCGGCAGGCGCTGCAGGCAGCTCGCGCACAGGCGCCTGCGCAGATCGATTTCGTCGAGCACGCGGTCGATGCCACCAATGTTCCTGTCGAGCTGCCGGGGCTGCGCACACTCTTCACAACGTTTCACCACTTCGATCCACCCACTGCTCAGGCAATCTTGCAGGACGCAGTCGATGCCAGGCAGGGCATTGCCATCTTCGAGCAGACGCAGCGCACGCGTGCGGCGCAGCTTTTTATGTTGATCCTGGCGCCGATCGCCTTGCTGTCCGCGCCGCTGTTGCGTCCCTTTTGCTGGTCGCGCCTCTTCTGGACCTACGTCATCCCTGCCATTCCAGCCGTGCTGGTCTTCGATGGCATCGTCTCCTGCTGGCGCACCTATACCGAGCCAGATCTGCGCGGCATGATCGCCCGGCTGACAACCGGCGAAGCACACGGCTCCGCCTATCATTGGGAGATGGGCCACGCGCGCACGTTGCTGTCGCCGTTAGGCATCAGCTATCTGATCGGCTATCCTGCGGACGCTCTGGCTGCGATAGAAACCGGTCAGGAGATGGCACGCGGATGACGCGGATTGGGCAGATTTTCGCTGATTTGATCCGCGCTTATCTGCCTGATCTGCGTCATCCGCGTGCTATTCCCATTTGGCTGAGCAGGTGCGATTTTCTATGCTCCGCGCGTCGTGCGCACGACATAATCGGCCAGGCGCGGGACGAAGCGACCTGACGCGACCAGCGCATCGGCCAGCGGTGGGTGGTTGAGGAGGCGCTGCAAGGCGCGGCCCAGGCGCAGCCGGCCCGTAAACTCAGCCTGCCAGCATTCGCAATAACGGTCGCGCCACGCTGACAGCGAACACGCGCCACGCAGATAATCGTGCGCCAGGGGCGCGCAAAGCTCCGCGGAGCGCAGCGCCATAGCCATGCCATCGCCACACAGCGGCGGGATCATGGTAGCCGTGTCGCCCAGACAGGCCATCTCCACCCAAGGCGCGGCCGGCCGGTTTGTGTCGACTGCGGCGACGGTGCAGAGCGTTTCGGCCAGCAGATGCGTTCCCTGCATACGGTGGGCAAAGGCTGCATTCTGGGCGGCCATGGCTGCGAACATGCCTGGGAGCGTGCGCCCGGCGCGGGCGAATTGGGCGTAATTGACCAGCAGGCAGACATTGGCGACGCCGGTCTCCACCGGATTGACGCCCACGTAGCCGCCGGCAAAGAGAAAGAGTTCCACCCGGTCGGGCATGGTCAGGCCGGTGACGTGAGTTTTCAGGCCGACGAAGAGTTCTTCGCGCGGCCGGGTGGGCGCAGCCGGCGGCAGCTTTGCCGTGCTCTGACGCCCGCCGGCCATCAGCACCGCGCGCACGCGCAAGTGCTGCTCGCCGTCGCTGCGACGCAACAGCAGCGTTGCGCCCTGATTGTCGTGGTCTACGCGGGTGACCGTGGTTTCAGCCAAAAGTTCGGCGCCGCGCGCAACCGCGGCCTGGGCAAGGGCGGCATCCAAGGCAAAGCGGCTGAGCCCCCAGGCTACGCCCGGCAGCGCCATCTCCAGTGTGGCGCCGCGGCGTGAGGTAAGGGTCGCGGCGGTCAGCGCGCGCGGCTTCAGGGCGGCCAACTCGTCTTGCAAGCCCAGGTGGCGCAAGGTCGCCTGGGCTTCGGGCGAGAGAAATTCGCCGCAGACGCGATGGCGCGGCAACGCTGTCCGCTCGATGAGGGCCACGCGCCAGCCGGCCGCGGCCAGGGTCGCGGCCGCGCAGCCGCCAGCCGGCCCCGCGCCGATGACCGCGACATCGTATTGATGGGTGGGTGCAGGATCGAGGCGCTGCATCACGTTGCGGCGCCTATGGAAAGGCGCACATCCTGATGAAATGCTGCGCCGTTGTGCACACTGGCGCACCCAGGCGCGTAGGAAAGTTGCGCCATTTCTATGGTCAGACCAGGGCCAAAGGCCATGGCGACGCCGGTGGCGGCCTGACCACTGCGCGCCAGCGTCTTCGCCTGTTCGGCGAGCACAAATAAGATCGTGGCGGAGGACATGTTGCCACACTCGCTTAAAACATGCCGGCTTGTGGCGACCGCGCGGTCCTCCAGGGCGAAAATCTGCTGCAAACTGTCGACGATGGCGCGGCCGCCAGGATGGATGGCCCAAAAATCGGGCGTGCGTCCACCGGTCATTTGCGCCACCGCGGCCGGCGCCACTGTGGCCAGATGGTCGGGGATGCGCGAGGAGAGGTGTAAAGTAAAACCGTGGTCGCCGATCCGCCAGACCATCTCGTCGCGCGTATCGGGTTTCATGTCGGTGTGAAAAGCGTCAAGCCGGAAGTAGTGGCGGTCGGCCGCGGTGGGCGTCCCGACCAGGGCCGCGGCCGCGCCGTCGGCAAAAAGTGAGGCTGAAACGAGATCATCGCGCCGCGTGCCGGGCTGGATATGCAGCGAGCAGATTTCGACTGACACCACCAAGACGCGGGCATGGGGATCGCCGGCGACAATTTGTGCGGCCATGCGCAGGCCGTTGAAGGCTGCCGAGCAGCCCATGAATCCAATCACTGTGCGGCTGATGGTGGGGGCAAGACCCAACTCGCGCGCAATCATGAAATCGAGACCTGGGGCGAAAAAGCCGGTGCAGCTCACCACAATCAGGTGGGTGATGGAGGCCGGGAGCGCGTCGCCCTCAACATTGGCGGTGGCGGCATAGCTGGCCAATGCTGCGCGTGCTGCGGCCGCGCCCAAGATCGGCGCCTCGCGCTCGTAAATGGCAAGCCGCTCTGCCGTGGTGGGCGATTCGTGCAGGGCGCGGCCTGGTGCGAAACGGGATATTTCCGGCGGCTGTAAGTATTCGGTGGTGCAGCCATAACGCCGTTCAATGCCTGAATAAGCATAGAGCGTACGAATCAGGCGTCCTACCGCGGGTTGGTCGACATAAGAGGAAGCCATCCATGTAGCGATGTCTTCCTGGCTGGCGCTGTAGGGGGGCAAAGCGGTACCCAGCGCCAGGATGGCAGAGGGATTGCGCGGCTGAAACGAGTGGGTCATCTGTGTACATCTCCTTAGCGACTGTGCGGCGAATAGTGGGCAACCTTTCCAGATGCCCATGTACGGTGCAAATGATACCGCAATTGGCTTTCATAGTCATCCGGATGCGTGATAGAATCAGCCACTTAGTAGAAGGGAAGGGAAGCGCCTCTTCAAGAAGGTGAAACCTATGCGTGTTCAAGCGCAGTTAAGCCCTATAGCAACCACGGGGCAATTTAAGCAGGGACAGGGCAAGCGATTTCTGTTTTTGTTTTTTTTGCTGGCTATCATTTCGCCTATCGTCTTCCAAATGTCCTGGCGCATTTCGCCCAGCTTTCATACTCTGCTTGACGCTTTGGCCGCGCTGCTGGCCATTATTGTCGCCCTCTTCACGTTGATCTATCATCGTCACAGCCGGCGCGATGCCCAGTTTCTTTTTGTCGCGATCGGGTTTGTCGGCGTGGCGCTGCTGGATACACTGCACATGACATTGACTTCGGCGACTTTGACGCCGCATCTGCCTTCTCCGCTGAGCGAAGTCGCGCCGTGGAGTTGGCTGATGACGCGACTGGTGCTCGCTGGCTTTTTTCTGCTCAACGCCGCCACGCTTTCTAAGGAGCGAGCACGCAACGACATCGGTAGAGTCAGGATGCCTCAGTTGCTGCTGTTGGTCGGTATGCTGGCTTTCATCTCCCTATGCATTATCCTGTTTATCCCCCTGCCGCAGGCGATCTTTTTTACGTTGCCTGTGCCGCGTCCTCAAGAATTTTTGGTGGCCATCCCGCTTGCTTTGGCGTTCGCTTTCTATTATGCCAAACGCCATCAGGTGCAGGATCCGCTCTTTCAGTGGGTGCTGGCAAGCATCGTTGTCAACCTGGCCATCCAGCTTTTCTGGATGCCGTGGTCGAAAGCGCTCTACGACCCTGCATTTACCTGGGCGCATCTAGGTCGCATCGTCAGCTACGCCCTGGTGCTGGTGGGTCTAGCCTACAGCGTGACCGATATTATTGACCAATTACGCCGCAACCGCGACGAGATTAAGGCGCATAATGCACAATTGGCGACCGAGATCGTAGAACGACAGAAGGCGGAGTGGACCATTCGACTTTACCGGAATATTGTCGAAAGTATGCAAAGCGGCGTCTTTGTTTATCGATTGGAGGATCCGGCAGACCTGGGCTCGTTCCGGTTTGTCCTGGTGAATCGTGGCGCTGAAGTAGCCACAGGTCAATCTAGCGACTTTTTACTCAATCGGCGCATCGATGAGGTAGTGCCGGCGATGATGGACACAGACTATCCCCGTCTGTATAAACAGGTGCTCGATACACAAGAGCCTTACAACCTGGGCGATCTCTTCTACGTCGGTGACGGCATTAAAGAATATTTCAGCACCTGGCTCATTCCTCTGGACGCGCACCACCTTGCCGCCATTTTTGAGAACATCAGTGAGCGCAAGCGTATGGAGGATGCGCTGCGCAAGCGGCAGGATGATTTTAACGAAGCGCAAGCCATTGCACACGTGGGCAGTTGGGTATGGGATATCGAAACGGGGATGCTCACCTGGTCTGACGAGTTATATCGCATTTACGGCTATACGCCTGGCGACCAGCAGCTTACGTATGAAATTTATGTCGGCCATATCCACCCTGATGATCGCCAGCTAGTGCAGGATAGAATTGCGCAAGCCATGCGCGGTGACGGCTCCTATGAGTCGCAGCACCGCATTGTGACATCTCAGGGAGATGTGCGCATCATTGAAGCGCGCGGCCATATAGAGATGAGTGAGGGGGAGAACGGCGAGCGTCGAGCCGTGCGCATGTGGGGCACAGGACAGGATGTCACCGAACAACGGCTGCTGGAGGAAACGCGGCGCCGCAATGAAATCAAGTTGGCGCAGGCGCTAAACCTTTCGCAGATCGGCCACTGGGACTGGGAGTTAAGGACAGACACGATCCTCATTTCTGCGGAGTTGGCGCCGATCTTTGGCTACGGCAACGATGCATTGCAGATTTCGTTCGACGAATTCATACAGTTGATCCGGCCCGATGAGCGGAGTCATGTCGAGAAAAGTATGGGGGAGGCCATCGCGCAGCATGCTTCGCTCTGGACGAAATTTTATATCGTAAGGGCCGACGGCTCGGAACGCGGCATCGAATGTATCGGCACGCCCGTCATGGACGATAGTGGAAATGCAGTCAGTATGTGGGGGACAGGGCAGGACATCACCGAGCGCCTCCTGCTCGAATCTCAGTTGCGCCAGTATGCCGCGCGATTGGAAGCCAGCAATCGCGACCTGCAGGACTTTGCCTATATCGCTTCGCACGATCTCCAGGAACCGCTGCGCAAGATCTCCACGTTCAGCAATCGCCTGGTGCGCATGAACCAGGATACGCTTGACGAGAAGTCGCTTGATTATTTCAACCGGATGCAGGACGCGGCCAAACGTATGCAGCGGCTGATCAACGACCTGCTCGTGCTGTCGCGGGTCAGCACCCGCGGACAACCGCTTGCGGAAGTCGATCTCGATTTGACTATTCAAGGCGTGCTAAGGGATCTGGAAACGCAAATCGAAAGCACGGGAGGAAGCATCGACGTTGCGCGCCTGCCCGCGGTCAAGGCCGATCACGCTCAGATGCAACAGTTGTTCCAGAACCTTATCAGCAATGCGCTGAAGTTCCACCGGCCTGAGAAGGCGCCCTCTATACGCATCTATCCCCTCGATCCGGCCGCCTCGGATGAGCGCATACAAGGGATCACGGCCATCATTGTAGTGGAAGACAACGGCATCGGCTTTGAAACTCGCTACGTTGATAAGATTTTCCAACCTTTCCAGCGTTTGCACGGCCACAAGAAATATGAAGGGACCGGGATGGGGCTTGCCATCTGTCGCAAGATCATGGAGCGCCACGGCGGCTCGATTGTGGCGGAAAGCACGCCCGGCAAAGGATCTAGATTTATTCTGACATTTTCACAGGCGACGCCGCGTGACCCACCCACAGATGCACTTAGTTTCTAGCCGCGATTACGCTAAGGACAAACAGATATGAGCAGCGTTCGGTCGAAACCTATTGCGCTTTTGATTGCAGACGACGATGCAGACGACCGTGTTTTGGCAAAGGATGCCCTGATGGAGAGCCGGCTGGCAAATCCGCTCTATTTTGTAGAAGATGGCGAGGAACTACTCGATTTTCTCAATCAGCGCGGCGTCTATACCGAGCAGGACGCACCCCGACCTGGGTTGATCCTGCTCGATCTCAATATGCCTCGCAAAGATGGGCGGGAAGCGCTCCAGGAGATTAAAAGCAATCCTGAGTTGCGGCGCATTCCTATTGTGGTGCTGACGACGTCGGATGCCGAAGAAGACATCCTCCGCACCTACGATCTCGGCGTCAACTCGTTTATCGTCAAACCAATTACATTTGACGGTCTGGTGCAAGTGATGAAAACAATTGGAGTTTACTGGTTTGAAATGGTGGCATTGCCCATTAATCAAGCAACCAAGGATCAAGTCGCTAAGGATTAGTTCAATGGTGCAAAACGATGCGCTGCAAAAAATTTCTATTGCGTTGATCGAGGACGATGAAGATGATTATGTAATTATCCAAGATTATTTGCATGAATTTCGCTGGGCGGAAGCCTCGTTGGAATGGGCCGACAACTACGACGATGGCCTGGTATTGATGTCCGAAAATCGCCATGCCGTCTACTTGCTCGACTATCGCCTGGGGAACGAAACCGGGCTCGATCTGCTGCGCGCGGCTGCAGAAAAGGGCTGCAAAGGGCCAGTCATTGTGTTGACCGGACAAGACGATCGGCGCGTCGATCTAGCGGTTATGGAGAGCGGCGCCGTCGACTACTTAGTCAAGGAAAGGATCGACGCAGAGATGCTCGAGCGCGCGATCCGCTATGCCATTTATCGTAAACGCAGCGAACTTGAACTGGCAGAACTGCAGCGCCGTCTGGCGGACAGCCGCGAGCAAGAACGCCTCTCGCTGGCGCGCGAAATACACGATGGGCCGTTGCAAGAAGTGCTCGGCCTCCGCCTCCACATTGGGGCAGTGGCGAATGAAATACCGCGCGAAATGGCGCCGCGCATCGATCAGATCTTACAGCAGCTCCAACATGCCGCCGATATTCTGCGCAATCTGTGTGGAGAGTTGCGCCCTCCTGCGCTTTCCCCGTTTGGCCTGGAGCAAGCAATCTATTCCTACGTACAGCAGTTTCGCAGCCTACACGACACGCTCGAAATCGAGATGGACTTGGACGAGGACAATCAACAACTCAGCGAAAGCGCTCGACTCGCGCTCTACCGCATTTTCCAAAATGCCATGACGAATATAGTCAAGCACGCACAGGCTCGGCGCGTAGCGATTCAACTCCAGATCGGCCCTCAACAAATTGTTCTCCAGATCAAAGACGACGGTCGTGGCTTTACCGTGCCGAGCAGTTGGATGACCATCGCCCGCCGCGGCCATTACGGGCTATTAGGCGCGGCGGAGCGCGCCGAATCGATCGGCGGCCGGCTGCTGGTTCGCTCTGAACCTGGACGGGGCGCCACTGTAATTGCCATCGCCCCACGCCATTTTCTTGCGCAACCGCTCGAAAGCGATCCAACGCGCAGGTGGGGAGGACTTGATGAGTAATTCAATTCGTGTGATCTTGATCGACGACCACCCGATTGTGCGTTCCGGCATCCGCCTGCTGCTCGAACAGGCGGCTGAAATTGAGATTGTCGGCGAGGCCGAGCAGGGCAAAGCAGGGCTTCAACTGGTCGAGCGTCTTCAGCCCGATGTGGTTTTGCTCGACATGGAAATGCCCGACATGACCGGCGTGGAAGTAATGCGCACCTTGCAGAGCGAAAACAATCCCGCGCGTGTACTGGGATTGAGTGCCTACGATGACCCAGAATATATCCGTAACCTGCTGGCCGCGGGGGCTTACGGCTACCTGACCAAAGATGAGGCGCTGGATTCGATTGTCGAAGCGGTGCGCGGCGTGGCCAGCGGACAGGAAGGCTGGGTAAGCCGTCGTGCGGCAGCCCGCCTGGCCGCCCTGATGCGGCGTCCCGCGTCCGATCCCATCGAGTTGACGGAGCGGGAAGCAGAGGTGCTGCGTGTTTTGGCCAAGGGATGGTCTAACGACCAAATCGCGGCTGAGCTTTTTATCACGGAACGCACTGTCCGTTACCATCTGACCAATATCTATCAAAAGCTGAATGTCTCCACGCGCGCCGAGACCATTGCCTGGGCGCATCAACATTGGGGTGGCCTGGCGGAGGATTCAGAGTAATAGAGACCGAACGCCTCTCTCTCCACTTCCGCTTTTCCTGACGCCCCTTTTGCTTCTGATTTTTTTCACATCTTCTGGCTTTATCTTCTAGAACTCTGAACAAGCGCCCACCTGTCGTTGACGACAGGGAACTCCCTGCTTTACCGCCAGGATAAAGCTGGCGGTCCAACCGTTGTTACCATGCGGATTTTCTTTATACTGATAGAGGTAATGAGAAGAAAGCAATTTCTTCCCATGTCTCAAATCAAAACGACAGTCTGATGGATACTGATCAGGAGGATCTTATGAGCACATCCAGTGCAAGCAAAAACAATGGCAGTCGCAATGCTGTGAAGATGCAGGAACGCGAGACCATGAAGATCGGCTTGGAAGAGGATGCCGTAGAGGGCGTGGTAGCCGTGCTCACGCGTGCACTCGCCGACACGCAGGTTGTCTATGTGAAAACGTTGAACATTCACTGGAACATTGTCGGCCCGAATTTTTACAGCGTCCACAAACTTCTGGACGAGCAATACAACATGCTTAAGGACGCCGGCGACGAAATTGCGGAGCGCATCCGCAGCTACGGGGCCAGCGCGATCGGCAGCATGAAAGAATTCCTTGCCAATACCAACTTGGAAGAAAAAGAAGGCAACGGGTCGGTTCAGATCGACGTATTGAACGAACTTATCGCCGATCATGAAACCATTGTGCGCAAGCTGCGCGAGGGCATCGATCAGTGCAGCGATACCTATGAAGATGAAGGCGCCGCGGATCTCTTGACCGCCCATCTGCAGAAGCACCAGGAAATGAGTTGGATGCTGCGTTCGTTCTTGCGCTAGTTCAGGCTACTATGACCACAAGAAAATACTTGGCGCCTGAAACGCTGAAGAAGGAGAAGGCACACTTATGCAAAGTAAGTCCTCGGTAACTGATACAGTAGTGGATACACTTTCAGATACAGTTGATCAGATGAAAGCTATCGGGCGCAAACAGGTGGCCACAGCACGGCGCAATTTCGACGATTACAGCGACGATGTCGTCAATTTAATCGTCGATAAAACGCCTTTGTTGCGTAAGCGGCGGCAGCGCAGGCGCGGTAAGCAACTCGTGCTGGTCGTCAGCAGCATTGCTGTGCTCATCCTGATTGCCCGGTGGATGTTGAGCAGCAATCGCACGGCAAAGCCGTAAAGGAGATACCATGAACGAAGATACCTTGAAAGGCCAGTGGCGTCAGCTAAAGGGCAGCATCCAGAAGAAATGGGGCGAAATCACCGACGACGATATGACGCAGATCGACGGTGAACGTGAGAAGTTGGTCGGGAAGCTGCAAGAACGCTACGGCTACGCACGGGAAAAGGCGGAAAGCGAACTTGACGCCTATCTTTCCTCAAGCGAGCAGACGACCACTAAGAACTAGTCACGCTTTGTGACTCTGCAACAGCGTACGTCGCGCTGGTCGCTAGGTCGAGCCAACAGCCGCCTGCTGACCGGTGCGACGCACGCTGAGCAGCTTTAGCAAATGCTTGCGCGATCTGTCTTGGAAAACAGGAGGATATCACTGTGGAACTTACAAAAGAACAGGCTGTGAAACCCACCATGCCCGCGACTCAAAATACGTCTACCACTCAGAAGAGGAACCCTCGCGTGCTTTCCGCCACCACGGCCATCGGCGACAAGATCAAGAATGCTGCGGGCGAGGATCTGGGCGAACTCAAGGAGTTGATGATTGACGTCAACAGTGGGCAGATTGCCTATGCAGTGCTTTCCTTTGGTGGATTTTTGGGGCTAGGTGAGAAACTGTTTGCTATCCCGTGGCAGGCGCTGACTTTGGACGCTAAGCATCATGCCTTTATCCTGGATATTGATAAGGAAAAGTTGGAGAACGCGCCTGGTTTTGATAATGACAACTGGCCGGAAACCACTGAGGCCGATGATACATGGCTGGCAGGGGTGTATGATTACTATGGGTATGGGCCTTATTGGCGTTAAGAAGATGATCGGTTTCACCATTTCCCCTCTAGAGCATCACCTACCCACTGGCAGGTGGTGCTTCGCTCAGTTAGCCGGTGTTTAGTTGTTCGGTCGTTCATTTGCCGGTGTCTGGCCGGAATCATATCGTCGCCGTCAAGGCAGCTCTCAGGAGGCTCTATGTTCGAAAAAATACTTGTCCCCGTTGACGGATCAGCCCTTGCCGCCTCCGCACTTTCCCATGTATTGGCAGTCACTACGCCCCAGGACGCGTCTGTCACTGTGTTGCGCGTCGTTGAGCCCACCGCCGCCGCTACAAGTATGATCAATCCGATTGACTGGCAGTTGCAGTGTTCGGAAGCAAGCCTCTATCTTGATGAACTTGTGGCTGGGTACACCCATGCAAAAGAATGCCAAGGGGAAGCCACAGAAAAGCCTGCCACCGATGACATCGTCGTCGAAAAAGTGGTCCAGGGCGGGCCAGTCGCCGACCGGATTCTGGAGCAGGCGCGCGAGCAGGGACATAATCTCATCGTCATTAGCAGTCACGGGCAAGGCGGTCTTAGCGGCTGGAATGTCAGTTCTGTCGCCAATAAAGTGATCAACCGCTCGGGCATCTCGATCTTACTGGTGCGTTCTTACAAATCGGCTGAAAATCCCACAGCGGGCGAGATCAAGCCTGCCCAATATCGACGTATTATGGCGCCGCTCGACGGGTCATTGCGCTCGGAGTATGTATTGCCTGTAGCCGCGCGTCTTGCCCAGCAACACAATGCCGAGTTGTTCCTTGTGCACGGAGTTGTCATGCCGGAATTATTTCAGCAGGCGCCGCTAGGGTCTGAACACCGTGCGTTGATAGAAAAGGTGGTGGAGTATAATAAACGCCAGGCTGAAAGCTATCTCCAAGGATTGTCTCAACGCATCAGCGGGCTGCCGAAAACCTATGTGCTCACCAGCGACGACGTGGCGGAAAGTTTGCATCGTTTTATTGACGAGCACAACATCGACCTGGTTGTTTTGAGCGCGCATGGACGCTCTGGGAAACACGCCTGGCCCTACGGCAGCGTCACGTCAGGGTTTATCACCTATGGCACAACGCATCTGTTGATTGTGCAAGATCTGCCCTGGCAGCAAATTGAAGAGACGAGCGCAGAACAGGCGACGCAGGAGAACAAACTGGCTAACATCCCACCCGTCCACATTCAATCAACTACTCCAGCTAAAGGACTCTCAAATATCAATGCTTTCGCCTTCAGACCCAATTATTCACGAACCTACTCCGCCTGAACGATCGACGCCAGCCACAATTGACATAACAAATGACTCCCCTTCGGTTCCAGACCCGCTGGAGCAGGTGGCGGAGCAGTCAGCACGTGTGCACCGAGTAAGCGCTAAGCCTGCTCGGCGCACACCGTTATATGCCAGCTTCCCAGCGCTGGCGGACCTTTTGTCTACGATTCATCATTATTATCTGGAAAAAGTCGACGGCGCCCCCGCGCTTTCCTACGCGGCTGAATGGATATTGGACAATTACTATGTCATCCAGCAGGCGCTGCGTCAGATTAAAGAAGACTTACCACCAACTTACTATACTGAGCTGCCAAAACTAAACGATGATGAAAACGGCGACAGCACGCTGAATGGCTATCCGCGTATCTATGCGGTGGCGATGGCGCTGCTAAATGAAATTGATTACCAACTGGACGCGGAGCGTATTGTCCGTTTTGCCCTTGCCTATCAGGCGCGGCAACCGCTCAACACGGGCGAGTTGTGGGCGCTGCCGATTATGTTGCGGCTGGGCGTTGTGCAAAGGATCGCATTAGCTGCGGGACAACTTTCCGGCCAGCTTACCGATAGCTTTGCGGCGAATGCTGCATTGCCAGACTTTTTCGCTGGATTTACAAAGCGTGACGTAGAAGGCGACCTTCTTTCGGAAGAACAAGATGAAGCCGCGATCTCTCACGCCATCCCCAGTCTGCGTCTCCTCGACAGCCTGGACTGGAAGGATATGTTCGAGCGCATCAGTCTTGTTCATCAGGCGCTGGCCAATGATCCTGCCAGGGTTTATTCCTACATGGATTTTGCGACGCGCGATCGCTACCGTCACGTGATTGAGACGCTCTATCGCCGCGTCGACCTGAATGAAGTCGAGATCACCGAGGCGGTGGTTGATCTGGCTGCGCGTCAAGGCGGTGCCCCAGCAGACGCCGCGCGCACAGATCATGGGGGGCCCGCAGTGGATGGCGAGCTTGCCGCCAACGCCGAAGCCACGCACGAGCCTGGGTTGCGGATTGATGCCGCGCGTACGCGCCATGTCGGCTACTATCTGATCGATGCGGGCCGCCCTTTGCTTGAACAGCGCATTAACTATCAGCCTTCGGTGGGCGAGCGCGCCAGGCGGTGGGCTTTTGCGCACGCGTCCGGCATTTATTTTTTGCTG
>Ga0154020_10006989_pt1 | contig 13215 bp, 12 predicted proteins | sample Klosneuvirus_201_FD_109709 | JGI IMG/M metagenome (GOLD analysis project Ga0154020, IMG submission 109709) | Active sludge microbial communities from wastewater, Klosterneuburg, Austria - Klosneuvirus_20160825_MG | ecosystem: Engineered > WWTP > Aerobic digester > Activated sludge | place... | reverse complement strand
TACGTCGCGCAGGTGACGCTCGGCCACGCGATCAGCGCCGAGACCTGGGTCGACGAGTGGAAGCAAGCATCGTGCATCCGCAAGACGGAGCTCGTGCGCGACGGCAAGGTCGTCGCTCGCGCGGCGACGACATGGGCATTCATCTCGCTGTCGTCGGGGCGACCCGTCCGCATTCCCGACGAGATACGCTCGCTGTTCGCATGATGCGCTACCTCGTACTGCTCGCCTTCACAGCATGCACGCATGCGGCGGCACCATCGGTGCGCACGTGGGATCAGCGCTTCGTCGAGCACGATGGCGTGCGCATCGAGTACCGCATGCGCCCGGGCCGCGGCATTCCCGTGGTGCTGGTGCCCGGGATGAGCAACTCGGCGAAGGACTACGTCGACAACGTCGCGCTGGTCGATGCCCTCGGCGACCGCACGCTGATCGCGATCAGCATCCGCGGCCGTGGACAGAGCAGCAGCCCCGAGGTCGGCTGGACCGTCGCAGCGCAAGCGAGCGACATCGCCGCTGTCGTCGATCGCGAGCATCTCGCGCGCTATCACCTCGTCGGACATTCGATGGGCGTGGGCTATGCGCTGTATCACGCGCTCGCGCATCGCGATGCGGTGGCGAGCTTCACCGCCGCGGACTACGCACCAGGTCTCGCGGCACTCGCCGAGGAGTTCGTGCAGTTCATCGAGGGTCGTCCCGAGCGACCGGGGTTCGATCGCCACATCGCGCGTCGCATGTTCGTCGAACAGCCCGGCGAGTACGCCCCCGACTTCGCGGGGTTCACCGTGCCGACGCTCGCGATTCTCAGCACCGAGGGATCCGCTCCGTCCGTCGAAGACATGTGGAAGACGGGGATGCCGACCGCGCGTGTCGTGTGGATCGAGCACGACCACGACACGTTCACGAGCGCGGCCGGTCGAGCCCTGCTCGTCGAGCAACTCGAGCGCGCCCGCTGACCCTCGGCGCGAGTCCAGAAAAGCTTCCCACCTGAGCACGGCATCGTTCGTTCTCGCGCTTCGCAAACGATGTCCGCGAGTTGACCCACCGAAACGGCGCGAGCTGACCGCATGCGCCGACCCGCGTAGATCTAGTTCGCGATGTCGAGCTACCAGATCACGCTCAGCGGACCGACGGTGCCGGCGGGTCGCGTGCACGCGGTCGTCGGTGAAGTGATGCTGCAAGCGAGCGCGCATTCGTGGCGCGTCGAGGTCGACGAGCGAGCGGGCGTTGCCACGCGAGCGCGGCTCGTGGCCGCCAGCGATCCGTGGCGCGCGGCCGATGTGTGGCTCGCAGTGGATCTCGTCGACGCGATCACCGCGGTCACCGGATGGAACGCGTTCGATCCACAGAAGCGACTACCGCTCGGTGACCACGCGCATCCGTGGCGCGCCGAGAAGGTGCTCGCCGCGGAGCATGTCTCGAGTTTGTCGATCAGCGAGGGGCAGGTGTTGGTCGGGGTGTCACCGTGGACAGGTTCCCCGTCGGTATGGCGATGGAACCTTCGCCGGCTCGAACCGCAGGTGGTGCCCCTCCCGGGTCACGAGGTGGTTGCGCGGTTCGAGCCGGACGGTGGCGTGGTGGTCGCGACACGACTCGGTGTGGAGCTCGATCACGTCGCGCGTCTTCGTCGAGGATCGCTCGAGTGGCGAACGATGAGCGGTTGCCGTGACTTCTCGGCGCTTCCCGACGGGCAGGTGCTGACGTCGCGTACGCAACGCATCGGTCTCGCGACGGGCGTGGCCTGCGAGGCGAGCCCGGAAGACGCGCGCCTCGTGTCGGCGTCCGCGGATGGACGGTCGATCGTCGTCGGGAATCGCGTGTACGACGACAGCGGTGCTCGCCTCGCGGACCTCGTTCGCGACGGTCACTATCCGAGCGCGATCGCGATGTCCGCGACTGGTGCGTTCGTGGCGAGTGGTGGTCTCGATCGGCGGACCGTGGTGTTCGATGCGCGAACCGGCGGCGTGCGCGCGATGTTCGAGCGCTGCGGCAGCGTGCGTGCGATCGCGATCTCGCCCGACGAGCAGCTGATCGCGACCGGCGCGGATACACCGCGGGTCTCGCTGTGGACACCGGCGGGCGAGCTCGTCGGCAAGCTGACCGCGACCGGCACACCGCGCGTGTGGGACGGGATCCGCGGATCGCTGTTGCCCGATGCCAAGGAGAGCGGACGGAACGTCGAGCAGATCGCATTCCTCGACGACACGCACCTGGTCGCCGCGTTCAGCGACGGGCGCATCTGCATCTACGACCTCGCGACGCTGCGGGCCGTCGCGACGATCGGCCTCTACGCGATCGGCCAGTGGGTCGCGATCGCGCCGGACGGCACGTGGGACGGGAGCTCGGGGCTCGTCGACGTGCAGTGGCAATGGCCGACGGATGCGCGCACGTACCGCGACATCGTCACGCTCGATCCCGCGAAGCGCCGACGCGGTTGGCTCGTCGACGCACTGGAGTTGTCATGACCGCAGCACACGATCCCAGCTTGTGGCCCACGCTGTCGCTCGCACCCAGGCGCGAGCTACTCCGAACGGATCGGCCAGACGCGCCACGCGACGCCGCCGTCCGGCGCTCGGATGACGACCGCGAGCTCGCCCTCGTAGGAGTCGCCGTCGCCGACCCGAAGAAATGACGTCGCGACGTCGTCCTGGAACAGCGTTCCGCACGACGACAGCCAGTTCACGCGCCAGCCTTCGTCCACCGTCGTCGAGAAGTACGTGTCGGTCGTCTTCGGCACCACGATCTCCGGTGCGAGCCCCGCGCGCGGACCTTCGGTCGCGACCTCGGGCATGACGGCACCATCCATCGCGGCGAGCGGTGGCGGCGGATTCGTCGCGCTCGTGCCGAGCCACACGCGCTTCTTCGCGATCATCGGATCACCACTCGTGCGCGCGAACGCGGCGTAGACATCGAGGGGGACGGGCTCGCTCGCGGCGAGGCCGAGCTCGGTGCGCGCGAGAGCGAGCGTCGCCTCCGACGGACCGTAGACGTACCACCGGCCACCGTCGGTGTAGATCGCGCCTTCGAGCGACGGCGCGGTCGTGACACCCGCGGCTTCGACGGGTTCTTCGAGCGTGGTGGGGCCGTCCCCGTGCGCGACGAGGGCATCGATCAACGCGGACTCGCCGGGCAGAAGGCCGGGGAGCGACGTGCGAACCGCGACGATGTGATCGTGCGCGAGCGTCCACTTCGGATCGAGATCGTCGATGCAGCCCGACAGAGCAATCAACGCGACGAGCAATACCCGCACTAGAACTCTCCTCGCAGTCCAGCGGTTGGCAGGATCGGCAGCGAGCGAAATGCCGCGCGCTGCGTGTAGTCGAAGCCGTAGAGGTAGCCGACGACGGAGTCGTTCAAGTAGACGTTCTGCACGTCGATGAACTTCGACATCTTCACCGGGCCCCAGTGCCACGTGCGATCGATGCGGATGTCGACTTGATGGTGGAACGGCGCGCGCACCGAGTTGATGTCGCCGAACAGCGGCTGATAGTTGTTCGCGTCGCTGTCGAAGATCGCGTTCTCGACGGGCGTCGACGGTAGGCCCGAGTGAATGCGGAAGCGGGCGCCGAACTGCCAGCTGCGCCAGCGATACGACGCGGCAACAGTCGCCGAGTGCGGCTGATCGTAATCGAACAACCGCGGCTCGTTGCCGGGCTCGTCGACGCGCGTCGAGTGCGAGTACGCGTACGACAGCCAGCCAAACCATGGCCCGCGCTGCACGGTGCCGAGGACTTCAGCGCCGTACGTCGTGCCGCGCCCCGTGTTCGCGAGCGAGCCATCCATCGCCGAGCGCGCGATCAGCTGCGTGCGATCCGAGAAGTACAGCGACGTCTGCACGCGCACGCCTTCGGCCGGATCGAGTTGCAGGCTGCCGATCATCTGCGTCGAGTGCTCCGCCTTCAGCGAATCGTCGAGCAGCTCGGTCTGATGCTCCGGCGGTCGCGTGTACGCACCGGCGGCGACGCGTGCGGTGAGCATCTTCGTCAGCTTGATCTGCATCTCGCCGCGCGGCTGGACCGCGGAGTCGTGATTGCGGCGGAACGAGTCGGCGCGCATGCCGGCGGTGATGCGGATGCGCTCGTCGAGGTTCGCGGACAGCGCACTCCACGCGGCGAGCGATGGTGACAGCACGGTGCCCACGAAGCGGTTCGACGTGTCCATCGGATCGTCGGGGGCAGGCGAGCCTTCGCGCGACTCCTGGCCCATCGCGATGTCGAGCTCGTGGCGCGCGACCTGCGCTTCGCCGCCGGCGCGCCACGCGACATCGGTCAAGCCGGCCCACGTATCGGCGCTGCGCATGATCTCGGCGCGCGCGGTTCCCGTCGGGGATTGCACGTTGTAGTGCTGCTCGACGCCACGCTCCATGACGTGCTCTTGCGCGATGCTGCTGACCGCGAGGTTCGCGGTCCAAGGACCATCGTGATAGCGAGCTGCCGTCGTGAGCCGGATGAATCGCGTGCGATCGAGGAAGCGCTTGTCGGCGTTCTTGTCGCGCGACGCGTAGAGCTCCATCGCATCGTCCGAGCCGATGCTCGAGACGCGCAGCGTCCACTTCTGCGACAGCGCGTAGTCGAGGCGCACCTGCTCGTCGTAGAAGCGCGGCACCGTCGTCAGCGCGAGATCGAGGTCGTCGGGCAGCAGGGCAGGGAGCAGGAAATCGATCACCGAGCGACGGACCGACACCATGTACCGCGCGCGACCTTCGGTTCCCTGCGCGAGCAGGCTCGTGTCGTTGCCGGACAGCTCCGCTTGCTGATGCGTGTCGCCGCCGGCGCGCGTGGTGAGGCTGACGATGCCCGACGCGGCGCGGCCGTAGCCGACATCGAAGCCACCGGGCAGGTACTCGAGCGTCTCGATCGACTCCGCGGGCACGACGCTCTTGAAGCCGATGTCGTGATAGAGCGACGGCACCTCGAAGTCGTCGATGAGGATCTTCGAGTCCTGCGGGCTCGACCCACGGATCACCACGCCCGATGCACCGATCGGCAGCGGATAGCTCGCGACACCTGGCATCGCCTGCAACGAACGCATGATGTCGTTGCCGGTGCCCGGGATGCGCTGGAGCTGCTCGCGCGTCACGCGGGCGGCACCGGGTGCAGCGACCGGCGCTTCACCTGTCACCTCGATCGTCTCGGTCGCCTGCGCTTCGGACAGCAGCACGATGTCGTCGGCGTGCTCGCTCGCGGTGCCGATGCCGGCCGCGTAGCCGTCTTCGAGAATGACGAGGTCCCCTCCTTCGGGACAGGCGATCGTGTACTCGCCTTTCGCGTTCGTCGTCGCGGTGACGTCACCACACGAGATCGTCGCGCCTCGCACCGGCGTGCCGAGGGCGTCGACGATGCGGCCGTGCGCGAGCGGATCTGCGGACGCAGATCGCGCCGCGAGCAGCGCGCTGACACACAACAACTGCCGTCTCACCCGGCGGCCATTGTTCGTTCCCGCTAGCGCGCGGGCAAGCTTGTTTCTCGTCGGTGAGGCAGTTCTCTACGCTGCGAGAAACTCGGTCACTCGGCGCGGATCGGCCAGACCTTCCACGCCACGCCACCGAGATCCGTTCGCACCACGACGGCGAGGCTGCCCTCGGTCATGTCCTCTGCTTCGACGCGCAGGTACGCCTGCGGGAGATCGAAGTCGTGCATCGTCCCGCACGAGGTCAGCCAGTTGACCACATCGGTCTCGCCGGCCGTCACCGAGAGCGGGACGTCGACGAGCTTGCCGACGACGATCTCGTTCGACGCTCCCGCGTCGACGCCGTTGACCATCATGTCGTCGAGCACGGGGTTCTCCGCAGAGGCTCCGAGATACACCGTCTTCAGCGCGGCGAACGGATCGCCCTTCTCGTCCAAGGGAAACGCGGAGGCGGGCCAGGCGGTTCCCACGACGAGTGGCACCGGCTTGTCGGCGGCGAGGCCGAGCTCCGTGCGCACGGCGGCGAGCTTCGCCTCGTCGGGTGCGGTCACGATCCACCGGCCACCGTCGAACCGCAGCGCGGTCGCGAGGCTCTCGGGAGAGATGACCATCGCACCGGGCGGCACCTCTTCGACGGGCGCGGCGCCTTTGCGACCGACGAGCGCGTCGAGCGTCGCCTCTTCACCGGCCAGGATCCGCGGCTTCGATGCACGCACCGCGATGATGCGATCGTGATCGAGGAACCACTGCTCGTCGACATCGGAGTTGCAGGCGCTCGCGGCGATCGCGAACAGGACGAGGATGGAGATCCGCATCAGAACACTCCTCGCAGGCCGATCGACGGGATGATCGGGATCGAGGTGAACGCGACCCGTTGGGAAAAGTCGTAGCTGTAGAAGTACGTCACGATGCTCTCGTTCATGTAGACGTTCTGCACGTCGAGGAACGCCGTCAAGTCGACCGGGCCCCACTTCCAGTTGTAGTCGATGCGCGCGTCGAGCTGGTGGTGCATCGGAGCGCGCCCCGAATTGACGTCGTCGTTGAGCGGGAAGTAGATGTTGCGATCGCTGTCGAACACGCCGCCGAGCACGGGCGTGAACGGTAACCCCGAGTAGAGCTGGAACCGAGCGCCGAAGATCCAGTTGCCGATCTTGTAGCTACCGGCGGCGTTCATGCTGTGCGGCTGATCGAAGTCGAACAGTCGCTCCATCGCCCCCGGTGCATCGACGCGCGTCGACTTCGAGTACGAGTAGCTGAGCCACGCGAACCACGGCCCTTGGCGATACGTGCCGAGTAGCTCGCCGCCGTAGGTCTTGCCGCGACCGGTGTTGGTCAGGTTGCCCATCTCGTCGGAGCGGAGCAGCGCGGTGCGATCGTTGTAGTACGTCGACGCTTGGACGCGGATGCCTTCTTCGGGCTCCCACTGCAGACCGAGGATCGTCTGCTGGCTGCGCTCGCTCTTCGCCGTCTCCGACAGCAGCTCGGACTGGAACTCCGGCGGACGGCGGAACGCACCGGCAGACAGCCGCAGCTTCCAATCTCCGTCGGAGGTCAGCTTCACCTGCACTTCGCCGCGCGGGGACAGCGCGAACTCGCCGATGCGTCCGAACGCTTCGGCGCGAAGACCGGCCGAGATGCGGACGCGAGGATGGAAGTCCGCGGCGAGCGCGGTCCATGCCGCGACGTCGGGCACCCACACGCTCTTGTTGATGTTGATCGTCGTGTCCTTCGGATCGAACACGGGGTTCGCTTCGCCTTCGCGCTGCTCGCGGGGGAGGGCGAGCTCTGCGTTGCTCCTCGCGATCGGAGCTTCCGCGCCGACGCGCCACTCGACGTTCTTGAGGCCGATCGCTTCGGCTTCGTTCCGCGCGACCTCGAAGCGCGGCGTCACCGTCGGCTGCGTCGTGCGAATGTACTGATACGCGCCGAGCTCGAAGATGAACTGTGGCAACAGCGCGGACAGCGCGATGTTCGCCGTCCACGGGCCTTCCTTGAACCGCAGCCCCGCCGTCGTGCGCAGGAACCGCGTGCGGTTGAAGAAGCGCTTCGTCTCCGCATCCTCGTTCTTGCTGCCGACGAGCTCGAACGTGTCGTCGGTGCCGACGAGCGAGAGCGTTCCGCGCCAGCGCTCGGACAGCTCGCGATCGAGGCGGAGCTGACCATCCCAGTACCGCGGCACCGTGGTCAGCGAGAGATCGACGCTGTCCGGAATCACCGACGGCAATACGAAGTCGATCGTCGAGCGACGCAGCGCGAACATGTAGGTCGACTTGCTGTCGATCGGGCCCTGCGCGAGCAAGCCGCCGTCGATCACGCTGAGCTCGGCTTGCGTCGATCGCTTCTCCGAGCCCGCGCGGGTCTTGAGCAACACGATGCCGCTCGTCGCGCGGCCGTAAGCGACATCGAAGCCGCCGGGTACGAAGTCGAGCGACTCGATCGTCTCGGCGGGCACGATCGCTCGGAATCCGACGTTGTGATAGAGGACCGGAACGTCGAAGTCGTCGACGAACACGCGCGAGTCCTGCGGGCTAGATCCGCGGATCACGACGCCCGAGTAGCCGAGCGGGACCTGCAAGTTCACGACGCCGGGCATGACGGTCAGCGCGCGAACGACATCGCCTCCGGTGCCGGGGACGCGCTGTAGCTCTTGCCGATCGAGTTGGGCGGCACCGGGTGCGGCGGCGGGGGCTTCGCTCTCGACGTTGATCGTCTCGCCGAGCTGCTTCTCGGTGAGCAGCACGATGTCGTCCATCGCGCGTCCGTTGACCGTGGCGATCGCGACGCCAAACGCCTTCGACTCGACCACGAGCGTCGCGCCCATCGGCGCGCGCACCGTGAAGCGGCCTTGGCGATCGGTCTTGCCGATCGGCTCGGTGCCACCTTCGAGCGTGATGATCGCACCGCGGACCGGCTTGCCGAGCACGTCGATCACACGACCGACCACGACGATCTCTTCGGCGGGTGCGGGCGTATCCGTCGGAGGCGCGGGCGCCTCGGGAGCGGGCTCCTGCGCATGTGCGACACCCGCGCCTAGAGCCACCAAGAACAACGCACGCTTCAACAGCCGCATGGTCGATGCGAGGTTAGCAACCAACGTGCCTCGACTCTTCATCCCTAGCCGCGCAGTTAGGTCCGATCGGTTGCTAGGAGATCCGACAGTTGTCGGTTCAGGCATGGCCTGAGTACCCGACGATCCGGGAAACGTTCACTCCAAATGGCATTCGGGCTTAGGGTGGTCGCAGTGTCCCACGAAGCCCAGTTCGGCCCGTTCGCAGTCGCGTTCAGCGGCGGCGAGTATCTCGAGCTACTCGGGCTGCACTCTTCGGTCGCGGCGCAGAACGCGATCACCTGCGTCGAGATCGCCCTCCAGCACGGCGACTCGCAGCGGTGGATCACGGCGCTCCTTCGCGACATGAACTGGCGACCGAACTTGGTCGGCGCGGTGGCGCTGATGCTCGATCCGACGGCGGCCGATGCGGGTCTTCTGTGGGAGGCGATCGATCGGGGAAGCTGGGTCGTCCCGCAAGTCGTGATCGCGACCGCGATCGTGGATCCGAGGTTTCGCGAGCGCATCTGCACGCGGGTCGAGACGACCTCGAGCTCGAAGCTCGCGGCGAGCGGGCTCGCGATGTGCGCGGAGTATCCAGACCTCGCCGCGTGGCGCGCGACTCGCCTGCGCGATCGACGCGTGATCGCGCTCCTCGCCGAGGACGCCGGGTCGAACAACTCCGACGGCATCGTCCGGACATGGCTCGCGCAGCTGCGCACTGTCTTCGCCGAGCGCTCGCGCATCGTGCAGCTGCAGTAGCGCTGAAAAGTTGCCGCGCGCTGTTCGCGGGCGGGACAATTTTTTCATGCGCGGGATGTGGATCGTCGTGGCGGTGGGCCTGAGCGGCTGCTTCGACACGCCGCAGGCCGTCCTCGACGACATCTCCTGCCAGAAGATCTGTGGCTGCTTTCCTCTCGTCGACTGTCAGGACCAATGCCTGACGCTGATCGCGCCCGTCACCCAAGAGTGCTTCGACTTCGCGACGACGAACGCGCAGGACTGCGGCGCGCTGCAGGACTCGATCATGACCGGCGGCGTGTGCCGGCCGGACATCCCCGTACCGTAAAGAAAGCGAGAGCGATGACGAAGACCACATGGGCGTTTGCCCTCGGCATGGCGATGACCGCGACCGCACTCGCGCAAGCACCGGTCGGTAGTGACGAGCCACCGCCGAACATTCCACCGGTACCCGATTCCGCACCGCCGGATCCGCCGCCGGTTCCACCGCGCCCACCACAACCACCAGCCGTGGAGACAAAGTCGTCCGATGTCTCGACCGGCCGTCCGGTCGGTCTCGCGATCGGCATCGGTGCCGGGTACTCGCTGCCGACGAGCATCCAGACACCGAACACGACGAGCGCCCGCGTTCGCTTCGCCTCGGGCCTCACGCTCGAGCCTCGCGTGGTCGTGCAGAACACGTCGGTGAAGCAAGAGACCGACATCACCGAGGACAACAGCGCGCAGCGCGAGCTCTCGCTCGGCAGCCTCGTCCGGATCCCGATGGTCCAGCGCGGCAAGTTCGAGCTGTTGCTCCTCGGCGCCGCATCGGTCGGCATCGAGACCACGGATCCCGACGGTGCGGACAACAACACGACCGCGACGTCGTTCGGCATCGGCTGGGGCGCCGCCGTCGATTGGTGGATCACCGAGCATTGGAACGTGTCGTTCTCGGCGACGAATCCGATCTTCAGCTTCACGAAGCAGACGGTGGAGATGCCGGCGCCCACTGGGGATACGAGCACGACGACGACGTCGATCGGCGCGGTGTGGGACCCGACGATCTCCGTGATGATTCACATCTTCAACTAGGCGTATAACCGCCGCGTGAGCTCGCACGAGATCGCGACCGCGGTGGTCGTGCACTATCGCGACGTGAAGCGCGATCTGCCGTGGCGGCGCACGCGCGATCCGTACGCGATCTGGGTCAGCGAGATCATGCTGCAGCAGACTCGCGTCGCGACGGTGATCCCGTACTGGGAGCGCTGGATGACGAAGTTCCCGACGGTGTCGGCGCTCGCGACCGCTCCGCTCGACGACGTCCTCGCCGCGTGGGCGGGCCTCGGCTACTACTCGCGCGCGCGAAATCTACAGAAGGGCGCGCAGACCATTACCGCGAAGTGGGCCGGCGCGCTGCCGCGTCGCGCGTCCGAGCTGCGCGAGGTGCCGGGCATCGGTCCGTACACCGCGGGTGCGATCGCGAGCATCGCGTTCGGAGAGCGCGCACCGCTCGTGGACGGAAACGTCGCGCGTGTCCTCGCGCGAGTGTTCGGCATCACCGACGACATCAAGTCCACGGCGGGAACGAAGGCGCTGTGGACGCGCGCCGCGGAGCTGATGACCGCGCTGCCCGACACGAGCGCACCGGGCGATCTCAACCAAGGGCTCATGGAGCTCGGTGCCACGCTGTGCTCGCCGACCGATCCGCGGTGTCTCGTGTGCCCGATCGCGAGGCACTGCGTCGCGGTGCGCGACGGCCGTCAGTCCGAGCTGCCCGTCGTGCCCGCGCGCAAGAAGGAGAGCGAGCTCCCGATCCTCGCGCGCACGCTCGTATGGATCGGCGAGGGTGACGACATCGTCCTCGCCCGCCGCCGTCCCGATGGCCTGTTCGGTGGCCTGTGGGAGCTGCCGTCCTTGGAGATCGCGGAGGCGCTGGGCGTTACGCTCGATCACACGCCGGTCGCACATCACGACCAGACGCTGTCGCATCGCCGACTTCGCGTCACCGTGATCCGCGGTGCGATGCCCGCTCGTCTTGTCGCGCCGGCGGATCCGGGCTACGACGCCGTCAGCCGCGTGTCGATCGCTGACGCGGCCAACCTCGGGGTGGCCGCGGCCACGATAGCGATCCTGACGACGTACCAGGACACTCCATGGACCTCGATCCCAAGGCGCTCACCCTCTTCCAAGAGGGCTACGACAAGATCCTCGAAGGCATCGGCATCCTCGGCTTCGACATCCACGACGAGAACTTCGCCGGCACCGCGGCGCGTGCGGCGAAGGGCCTCCACGAGCTGATCCACGATCAGAAGCAGGTGCGCGCCGAGATCGATGCGCTCCTCGCGAAGACGTTCCCGGCCAAGTACACCGAGATGGTCATCTCGAAGCACAACACGTGTTTCGGGGTGTGCCCGCACCACCTCCTCCCGGTGATCTATCGCATCTCGATGGCGTACATCCCGACGGAGAAGGTGCTCGGGCTGTCCAAGCTGTCGCGCCTCGCGCGGCTGATCGCGCGCGGCCCGCGCCTGCAAGAGGATCTCACCCACGAGCTCGCGGACATTCTCCACGAGCACCTCGCGAGCCAGGGCAGCGCGGTCTACATCGAAGGCCTGCACATGTGCATGGCCGCGCGCGGCGTCGGTGCGCACGAGGCTCGCCTCGTGACCAGCGGCGTTCGCGGTGTGTTCCTCGAGCTCGCGACGCGCGAAGAGTTCATCAAGCTCGTCGTCGCGCCGCCCACCACGCTCGTGTGACTCGCGCGCTGCTGCACGGCTTCCTCGGTGACCCGGCGGTCTGGGACGGCATCATCGAGGGCGATGCGATCGCATTGCCGGGGCATCGTGGTGGAGCGAAGGTGCGCTCGACGTGGGCCGAGAACCTCGACGCTGTCGCCGAGCAGGTCCGCGGCTGCGATCTCGCGATCGGCTACTCGCTCGGCGCGCGTGTGGCCCTCGGACTTCTCGCCCTCGGTGCGGTCCCCCGCGTGATCTTGATCAGCGTGAATCCTGGCATCCGCGACGCTCGCGACATGTCGTTCGCGGACGAAGTCTCGCACGCGCGGTTCGACGAGCCGTCGGGCGCGCCGAGCGAGCGCGTGGCCCGTCGTGCGAGAGATGCTGCGTGGGCGAAGCGCTTCCGTACGGAGCCGTTGGCCCATGTTCTCGACGCATGGGAAGCGCAGCCATTGTTCGCGACGCAGAAGCGCGTCGACCCGGATCGCCTCGCTGCGCGACGAGCACGCCGGCTCGCTCTCGATCCCCAACAGATCGCGCGCAGCCTCGATGCGATGGGGCTCGCGGAGATGCCGGACTATCACGCGAGCGTCGACGATCGCTGCACGCTGATCGCCGGCGCCGACGATGCCAAGTACGTCGCGATTGCACGCGGCCTTCGCGCATCGCTGCACGTCATCGCTGGGGGCGGCCACGATCCATTGCTCGAGCAACCGAGCGCTCTCGCAAAGGTGTTAGCCTCGATCGCATGATCGGACGCGTGGTGCTCGTCTCGCTGCTCGCGCTCTCGGCGTGCAAGAAGAAGGACAGCGAGCCCGGCACCGGGACGACCGGGACGACCGGGACGACCGGGACGACCGGGACGACCAAGACGGCCGACACGTCCAACCCGCGCAGCCCTGCCGCGGCGGACACGCCGACGAAGAAACCATCGGGAGAGACACGAGTGGAGAAGCAGACCGGCCCGGGATTCACGGTCGAAGCACCTGGCGCAGCGACGACGGAGAAGGTTCCCGCGCACGACGGTGATCGCGCGTTCGAGCGGTTCACGTTCTACAAGTCCCCGACGGAGCTCTACGTCGTCGAGATCACCGATCTCGCCGAGAGCGACGACGTGGGCATGGTCGTCAACCAGATGCGCATGCGGATCACATCGCAGACACAGAGCGTGCGCAACGAGGAGTGGATCGAAGGCGAGGTCAGCGGGCGAGACATTCGCTACGTCATCGATCAAGGCGACGACACGCTGCGCGCGCGCAGCAAGCTCCTCCCCAAGGGCCACAAGATCTACGAGGTCCGCGCCGTGTC
>Ga0154020_10006988_pt1 | contig 13215 bp, 10 predicted proteins | sample Klosneuvirus_201_FD_109709 | JGI IMG/M metagenome (GOLD analysis project Ga0154020, IMG submission 109709) | Active sludge microbial communities from wastewater, Klosterneuburg, Austria - Klosneuvirus_20160825_MG | ecosystem: Engineered > WWTP > Aerobic digester > Activated sludge | place... | reverse complement strand
GCCTCGCCCATCTTGATGCGCACCTTCTCGTCGCGCGGCGTGTGGTCGATGCGGTCCTCGCCGACGAACTGCTTGGCGCCCGACTTGTCGGCCTTGTAGACGCGGACGATGCCCTTCGGGAGCGGGATGCCGAGGTGGTTCTGCTCCTTGTTCTCGATGTCGAGGTAGACGCCGACCTTCTGGTTGCTCACGACCTGGCCGTAGTTGCCCCGGTAGTAGTAGGCCGCGCCGTGGAAGATGAGCTTCTTGTCGACCTTGATGCCCTGCGCCTCGAGCAGGGTGACCTGCTTCTGCTCGTTCTGCAGCACGTCGGTCGGCTTCTGCAGCGTGTAGAGGTGGTACTCGAAGAACCCCTCCTCCTTGAACGGCTTGCCGCCGTAGCCCGAGGCGACCGCGGTCGTGGGCGCCGGGTAGTCGGCGTAGGCGTTGTAGCCGGAGAGCTTCTGCACGTCGCCCGCGACCAGCTTGAGCTTGGCGTTCTCGTAGCTCGCGCCGGTGTTGTTGTTGAGCGTGACCCAGCCCTGCAGGTCGGCGAGCTTGTCGGCGTCGTCGATGACGAGCACGTAGTCGGCCTTCCAGGAGAACCCGCGCGTGAGGTAGGTGACCTCGACCTTCTGCTTGGCGGCGCCGCTGTCGAGCAGCCACACGAGGGTGGGCTTGCTGATCAGGTTGGCGGGCACCTCGGGGAAGGCGAAGCGGCCCGGGTAGTTGTAGGTGATCTCGCCGTTGATCTTGAGGACGGTGTTGTACATGTCCGCCGAGAGCACCTCGGCGTCGACGGCGTCGTCCTTGCCGGTCTTGTCGTTGTACCGGTAGACCTTCACCTTCTTGCCCACGTACTTCTCGAGCAGCTTCTGCGGGCTCAGGATGTCGTAGCGGTAGTTCTGCTCGAGCACGTCGAGCTTGCCGCCGAGCGACTTGATCGAGACCGTCTCGGGCTGGATCTGCGAGGCCACGTCGCGCAGCTCGAGCGACACTCGCCCCGCGGCGATGTCGAGATCGCGCACCTCGCGCACGAGGCCGAAGCCCTGGTTGTAGATGGTGACCGAGACCTCCTTGCGGTCCTTGCTGGTCGAGATCTTGTTCGTGCCGGCGTTCTGCGCGGTCCCCACGGTGGTGAGGGCCGACATTGCGACAACGCTGAGAGCAGGGAGGAGGCGCTTCATCGGGAGCTCCGGGTTCATCGTCAACACCACTTCACCGACACGCGGTAGGTCACCTTGGTCTCGCCCTTGGCGGGCACGGGGACGTCGAAAAAGAACGTGTGCGCGTCCTCCTTCTTCGCGGGGTGCGAAGACGAGAGGATCTGCCAGTCACCCTCGGCCGGCTCGACGATGCGGACCGTCTCGGCCTTGTCCTTGTGGTTGCGCAGCGAGATCTCCCAGTCGGACTCGCTCGTGCAGTAGCCGTGGGGCTTCCAGGACATCTGCTTGCGGTCGCCCACCACGTCGAACGCCTCTCCCATCTTCACGCGGACCTTCTCGTCGCGCGGGGTGTGGTCGATGTGGTCCTCGCCGATGAACTGCTGCGCGCCGGACTTGTCCGCCTTGTAGACACGCACGATGCCCTTCGGGAGCGGGATACCCAGATGGTGCTCTTTCTTGTTCTCGAACTCGAGGAACACGGAGACCTTCTGGTTCGACGCGATGGCGCCGTACTTGCCGCGGTAGTAGCCCGCGGTGCCCGAGAACAGCAGCAGCTTCTTCACCGGCACCGAAGCGGCCTCGAGCAGCGTGACCTGCTTCTTCTCGTTCTGCAGCAGCGTCGTGGGGCGACCCAGCGTGTAGAGGTGGTACTCGAAGAGCCCCTCCTCCTTGAAGGCCGGCTTGGCGGGGGCCTCCTTCATCATGGGGCCGTCTTCTGCGCCGTCGAGGTCCTCTTCGTCCATCGGATAGTTCGGCGGCGCGAACTTCTGCACGTCGCCGGCCACGAGCTTGAGCTCCGCGTCGGGGAACGCGGCGCCGCTGCGGTTGTCCAGGGTGACCCACCCCGTGATGTCGGCCTTCGTGTCGTCGGCGTCGACGGTGACGACGTAGTCGCTCTTCCACGCCATCTGGTAGGTCGAGTAGCCGAGCTCGATGGTCTGCTTGCCGAGGGGGCTCCCGACCATCACCACCAGCGTGGGCTTGGCGACGAGGTTCGCCGGCACCTCGGGGAAGGCGAGCCGGCCCGGGTACCCGTAGGTGACCTCGCCGCCGATCTCGAACACCGGCTGCTGGCCGTTCTCGGCCGCGAGCACCTTGGCCGCTACCGGCTCCTCGACGCCGAGCAGCGAGTTCCACCGGTAGACCTTGATCTGCTTGCCGACGTACTTCTCCAGCATCTTGGCCGGCGTGAGCAGGTCGTAGCGGAAGTTCTGCTCGTAGACCTCGAGGGCGTCGGGGCCGGCGAGCGACTTGAGGTGCACGGTCTCGGGCTGGATGTGCGCGGCGACGCCCTCGAGCTGCAGCGCCGTGCGGCCGTTCTTGACCAGATCGACCTCGCGCTGCTCGCGGATCACGGCGAAGTCGGCGTTGTAGATGGTGACGCCGAGCTTCTTGCGCTGGTCGATGCCCGAGACGCGGGGCGTGGCCGGACCGTCGAACGACGCCTTCTTGGGGGGCACCGCCGGCTTGCCACACGCGACCGAGCCGGAGCCCAGGGCGCACAAGGCGAAGAGCCAGAGGGATCGGGAGCTTTGCATGGGGGTCTTTCGGGAGAACGCGGCGAGCCTACGCCTTCTTACGCCCGACCACCCCAGAGGATCTGCGATATGCTGATCCGGCATGGGCGTCGGCATCTTCAACCTGGTCATGGGCCTCGCGGCCATCGGCGCCGGCCTGACCGGCAGGGGCCTCATCGGCACGGGGAGCCCGCTCCATCTGATGATCCTCGGCGGGGCCATCTGCCTGCTCGGCCTCTACCAGATCGTGCGCAGCCGCCGGAGCGACTGACCGCGTACGCACCTTCCGTGATCGTACCCCCGGGCTGAAGCGGCTGAAGCCCGGGGCACCGACAGCGGGGGCAAGCCCGCTCGCGCGGGCTATCCAGTCGGCGCGGCGCCCTTCGTCCATCGCCTTCGTCGTCGGCGTAGTACGCGACGATTGCGCACTCGACCGGCTGCGCCTCTACACTTCGCGAGCCCGCCGCAGGTGGGCTTCCGCGGCCGTCGGTGCCCCGGGCTTCAGCCCGGGGGCATTCTCGGAGTGACCGCGTACGCACCTTCGCATTGACGGGCCGCCCCACCTCGGCGAGACAGCCCGGATTGCCGTGCCTGGAAGCTATTTCGACGTCGACGGGACGCTGGTGCGGACGAACCTCGTCCACCCCACCCTCTATTACCTGGCCAACCAGGCGAACCCCTATCTGTCGGCCAAGAAGCTCGGCCGCGCGCTGCTGATGGCGCCGCGGATGATGGTCGCCGAGATGGTCGACCGCCGCACCTTCAACGAGCTCCTGTTCTCCACCTTCGAGGGCATCTCCCACGATCGCCTCGAGGTCCTGGCGGACGACTGCTTCGAGACGGTGATCAAGAAGGCGCTCCACCCGCACGCGCGCGATTTCGTGCAGCGCTGCGTCGATCTCGGGCACGACGTGGTCATCATCTCGGGCGCGCTCGACTTCTTGATGACCCGCCTCGCCCAGTACCTGGGCGCGCACCACGTCATCGCCAACCGCCTCGAGATCAAGGACAACCACGCGACGGGCCGGCTCCTGCGCCCCGTGGTCGCCGGTCCCGAGAAGGCGCGCCTCATCCGCGAGCACGCGCGCGGCCAGGGCCACGACCTCGAGGAGTGCTTCGCATACAGCGACAGCTACTCCGACGTGCCGATGTTGTCCGTCGTCGGCCACCCCGCCTGTGTGAACCCCGACGCCCGCCTGCGGCAGCTCGCCAAGGCGTATTCCTGGCCCGTCGTGGACCTGACCTGACCGAGCGAAGATCATGAGCAACCCCCTCGTCGTCACCCTCGACCGCAAGAGCGCGCCGCGCACCATCTTCTCGGGCGATCGCCTCATCGAGGTCGACATGCCGCCCGGCACGCGCGTGTTCTACCCGCGCCCCCCGATGGAGGGCCTCAAGGACGTCGACGCGGCCATCCGCTACGCGCTCAACCACCCGGTCGGCATGGACCCGCTCCACGCGCTCCTGCGCCCGGGCATGAAGGTCACCATCGCCATCGACGACATCTCGCTCCCCCTGCCCCCGATGCGGCGGCCGGACATCCGCGAGCGCGTCCTCACCATCGTCCTCCAGACCTTGGCCGATCACGCGGTCGAGGACTACGAGATGATCATCGCGACGAGCGTGCACCGCCGCATGACCGCGGACGAGGTGCGCCACGTCGTCGGCGACAAGATCTTCGACGCCCACTGGCCCGACCGGCTCTACAACCACGACGCCGAAGACGCCAAGAACATGGTGGAGATCTGCACCACCGAGCAGGGCGAGATCGTCGAGATCAACCGCCGCGCGGCCGAGTCGGACCTCATCATCTACGTGAACCTGAACCTCGTCCCCATGGACGGCGGCCACAAGTCGGTCAGCGTCGGCCTCTGCGGCTACAAGTCGCTGCGCTCGCACCACAACCCCAAGGTGATGCGCGACTGCCACTCGTACATGGACCCGAAGTCGTCGGCGCTCGCCACGAGCGTCGAGCGCATGGGCCAGCAGATGGAGAAGCACCTCAAGGTGTTCCACATCGAGACGACGGTGAACAACCGGATGTTCGACGACCCGCTGGCCTTCCTCGGCAAGAACGAGGACGACCTCACGGGCCGCGAGCGCGCCGCGCTCAAGGCGCTCACCTTCACGCTGAGCAAGCTCCCCCAGCCCGCGCGGCAGGCGATCTTCCAGCGCGTGCCCTCGCCCTACGGCGTGACCGGCGTGTTCGCCGGCGCGTGCGAGCCGGTGCACGAGCTCACCCTCGCCAAGTCGTACGAGCAGTACGCGGTGCCCATCAAGGGCCAGGCCGACATCCTCGTCTCGGGCATCCCGTACATCAGCCCCTACAACGTGAACTCGTTCCTGAACCCCCTGCTCGTGCAGGTGATGGCGCAGGGCTACCTGTTCAACCTCTACAAGGGCGTCCCGCTGGTGAAGAAGGGCGGCACGATGATCATCTGCCACCCGTGCACCGACCAGTTCGACAAGAACCACCACGCTCCGTACATCGAGTTCGTGCACGACCTGCTCCCGCAGACGCGCGACGCGATGGAGCTGCACAAGAAGTTCGAGAAGAAGTTCGCGGAGAACCCGGCGTACATCCAGATGTACCGCACGGGCAACGCCTACCACCCCGCCCACCCGTTCTTCATGTGGTACTGGGGCGAGGCCGGCCGGCAGTGGCTCGGGCGCGTGATCGTCGTCGGCGCCGACAACGAGTACATCCCGAAGCTCCTCGGCTACGAGACCGCGCGGTCGATGCCCGAGGCCCTCGAGATGGCCCGCGACACCGCCCCGCGCGACCCGTCGATCACGATGCTGCACATCCCACCGATCGCGGTCGCCGAGTCGAGCGCCTAGCCCTTCTTTCTCGAGCGGCCGCCCGTGGAGGCGGCCGCCGTTCGCTGCGCTCCGCTCCGCTCACTTGCACCCGAGCTCGGCCGTCGGCATCCCACGGTCGATGGACGACTGGCTGCACCGCACCCCCTCCGCCTTCCCCGGCAAGCGGCTCTTCCGGCTCGGGCTCGCCGCGAGCTTCGGCATCGACGAGGCGGGCGTGCGCACCGCGATGGACCGCGGGGTGAACACGTTCCTCTGGACGATGCGCTCCGGCGGCCTGAAGAACCCGCTGCGCGAGGCCCTGAAGCAGCGCCGCGAGCAGACCGCGGTGATCGGCTACGCCAAGATCGGCTGGTTCGGGTGGGGCGTGCGCCGCGGCGCCGAAGCGCTGCTGCGCGACCTCGGCGTCGACTACCTCGACACGTACCTGCTCGGCTGGGTCGGCGTCGGCGCGGCGTGGTCGAGCGCGACCGAGCGCGAGATGTTGCACCTGAAGGAGAGCGGCAAGGTACGCGCGATCGGCATGAGCATCCACGACCGCCCGCGGGCCGGCCGTCTCGCCGCCGACTCGCCGCTCGACCTGCTGATGATCCGCTACAACGCGGCGCACCCGGGCGCCGAGCGCGAGATCTTCCCCCACCGCCGCGCGGACCAGCCGACGATCCTCGCGTACACCGCCACCTCGTGGCGCAAGCTGCTCAAACGTCCGAGCGGGTGGACCGGCAACATGATGACCGCGGGGGACTGCTACCGGTTCCAGCTCTCGAACCCCCACGTGGATCTCGCGCTGACCGGACCCGCCAACGGCCAGCAATTGCAGGAGAACCTCGACGCGCTCGAGAAGGGGCCGCTGTCGGAGGACGAGGCGAAGTGGATGCGCGCGTTCGGGCACGCCGTCCACGGCTGATCAGAAGATGTTGCCCATGCCCTGCATGACGGCGACCGAGACGAAGCCGAGCACGGCGAGCCCGATGATGAGCCCCGTCTTCGGACCAGGCTTCTTGCGGCCGATCACCGCGAGGACGAGGCCGACGAACGACGTCGCGACGATGGCCATCGCGTAGCTCTGCGAGCGACCGCGCAGCTCGTCGCGCGTCGTCTCGATGCGGTGCCGCTTCTCCACACGCGCGGGGTCGTACACGCCGTACCCATTGCTGCTCGAAGGCGTGGACGTGTAGGCGCGGTTGGCATCGACGTACTTCGGCACGACGACGGCGAGGCCGTAGGCAGCGGTGAGCAGCGCGAAGAGGACGAAGACGAGGGCGGCGACCTTCATGGTCGGAGGGTCTAGCGAAGGTTGGCCGAAACAGCCATTGACCGAGCGCAAGCCGGTCAGCGCCGACGACGACGCGCGAGGAGCGCGCCGAGCGACCCGAGACCGAGCACGAGCGCGGCGGAGCCCTGTGCCCCACGGCCCGACACGGCGCAGCCCGAGTCGGTCGAGGGCGGCTCCGCGGCGAGACAGGTCTTGCTCGGGACGTCGCACGCATACCCGTTCGCGCAGTCGGCCGTCGTGGCGCAGCTCTGCAGGCAGGCGCCGAACGCCGGCGCGCAGGCGTACGGCCCGCAGTCGAAGGCGACGCTCCCGCCCTCCTCGCACTTGGCCCCGGGCGCCGCGCAGTACGCGGGACCGACGCCGGTGCTCGGGCCGGTGCAGCGGTTGCGCGCGCACATCGTGCCTTTGCCGGCGCCGATGCACTCGCCGGCGCCGTCGCAGGTGCCGAGGCACGTGCGCGCGGGGCCGCAGTTCTGGCGGAGATCGACGCCGACGGGCTCCACGGTGCAGATGCCCGGGCTGCCGAGGAGCGCGCACGAGTAGCACTTCTGCTCGCACGCGGTGTTGCAGCACACGCCCTCGACGCAGTGGTTGGTCTCGCACTCGGCGTCCTTGGTGCACGTCTTCACGCCCGGCGGCAGCGCGGGGCGATCGGCGATCACCGGCGCCGCGCCGTCGGCGAACCCGAGGTCGGTGCCCGTGTCGACGACGGAGCCCGTGTCGACGACGGAGCCGGTGTCCACGGCGCCAGTGTCAGGGACATCCGTGTCGCCGCTCGCGTCAGAGACCTCCGGGCCGGCGTCGACCGGCAGCGCGCCGCAGACACCGCTCGCCGTGTCGCACTTGCCGGAGACGCAGTCCGCGTCCTTCGCGCACTTGTCGAGGCACGCGGTGCTGCTCGCGCAGACGAGCCCGGCAGGGCACGCGCCCGTACCCGAGCCGACGCACGCCTCGCTCGTGCCCGCGCAGCGCCCGCCGCTGCTCAGCGTGCTCCCGACGCAGGAGCCTCCGCAGGGGGCCGTCGACGGCTTGAACGAGCATCCGCTGGTTCCGCAGCCGCCTGCGCACTCGCCGACGCAGAGCTTCCGCGGATCGGGCGTGCCGGTGGTCACGAACGCGCAGGTGCCGCTCGCGCCGCACGCCTGGCAGGGCTGGTTGCACGCCGTACCGCAGCACACGCCGTCCACGCAGAACCCGCTCGTGCACTCGCGCGGATCGCCGCAGGAGGCGCCGTTGGCCTTGGTCGTCGTCACGCACGCGGTGCCCGAGCAGTAGGCCCCCTTGGCGCAGTCGGCGCTCGTGGCGCAGCTCGTGAGGCAGCTCGTCGCGCCGCAGAGGTAGGGGGTACACGTCGTGCGCGCTCCGTGGGGGGCGCCCGTCACCGTCGAGCAGGTGCCGAGCTTGCCCGGCACGTCACAGGCCTTGCACTGCTCGGTGCAGGCCGTGTCGCAGCACACGCCGTCGACGCAGTTGCCCGAGGTGCAGTCGGCCGCGAGCAGACACCCCTTGCCCGCCGCGAGCTTGGTCGCGCACGTGCCGTACAGGCAGGCCAGACCCGCCGCGCAGTCGGTGGCGGAGATGCAGGTCGCCATGCACGCCCCGCCGAAGCAGTTCAGGAACGGGGAGCAGGTCTTGCCGCTGCCCGTCGGCGCGCTACCGGTGATCGGCGAGCAGAAGCCCTCGCGCCCGGGCACCTTGCAGCCGTAACAGGTCTCGGTGCACGCGCGGTCGCAGCAGTAGCCGTCGACGCACGGCCCGCCGCCGCAGTCGGTGGTCGTGGTGCAGGTCTTCGCCTTCACGGCGTCGGTCCACACCTCCGCCGTGTTGCGGCTCTCGTCGACCCCGGCCGTGCCGCCGAGGCCTCCGGCCACCAGCAGCCGCCCGCCGACGAGCGGGGCGAGCACGGGGTTGGTGCGCGTCATCTGCAGGTCGGTGCCGAGCACGAAGCCGCCCGCCTCGGTGTAGTAGTAGGTCTGCTTGGTCGCGGGCACGATGAGCAGGGCGCGGCCGTCGGGCAGCATGGCCCCGTGCATCTTGCCTCCCGGCAGATCCACCGGCGCGGTGAGCTTGGTGAACTTGAGGGTCGCCGGATCGAAGAGCTCCGCGCGACCGCCGATCGTGTCGTTGCCCGCGACGAGCACCTTGCCGCTCGGCAACAGGAGCATGGTCGGGTTCACGCGCGCGCCGTTCATGTTGAACGTGGCGGACCAGGTGTTGGTCGCGGGGTCGTAGACCTCGGCGTACCCGCTCGAGCAGCAGCCGCCGGCCACGAGCACCTTGCCGCTCGCCAGCGTGACGGCGGCGCCGTCGGAGTGACCGGTGGGCGCGCTCGCGACCTCCGTCCAGGCGTCGGTCGGAGGGTCGTAGATCTGGGCTCTGTTGCCGCTGCCCACGAGCGAGAACACCTTGCCGCTCGGCAGGGTCGTCCACGCGTCGCCGGACACGCCGGTGAGCGCCATCGCCTTCTTGGCGGCCGAACCGGTCGTCGGATCCCAGACCTCGTAGGTGGCGTTGTCGGCCCCGAACTCGCTGCCGAACCACAGCACCTTCCCGCTCGCGAGCCGCACCACGCCGGCGCGGGAGCGGGACACGAGGGTGTCAGGGCCCTTGGTGAACCGGTCGGTCACCGGATCGTAGATGTCGGGGGTGAGCACCGACGAGAGGAACCCGGGGAACACGACGACCCGCCCGTCGGCCAGCGGGACGCCGACCATGCGCTCGCGGATGTGGTTGAGCTTGTCGAACGTGCGCGACCAGCCCGGATCGACCACCACGGGGAACGCGAGATCGTGGGTGGCGACGTCGGCGGTGACGACGGTGACGTCCCCCTTGGTCTCGAGGTGCAGGACGCCGCGTCGCTCGCGCCCCTTTGCGTCGAGGACCACGAGCGGCTCGCTCACGATCGCCGCGACGCCATCGACGACGGCGTGGATGCGCCCCTCGACCAGGCGCAGGGTCTGGACGCCGGGCCCCTTGCGGATCGTCCAGCGCAGCGCCGTCGTGGCGCGGGGCGTGTGCAACACGCGGAGCTCCTCCACGCGATCCTCGTGCACGACCTGCAGCAGGTCGTCGCCCGCGAGCGCCTTCGCGTAGAGCACCACGCCACCCTCGGCGGTGCCCTCCACGGCGGAGGCCTCCACGGCGACGTCGAGGAACGCTTCCGGTCGACCGCTCGGAGCGAGGTGCAGCGGCGCGTCCGCGCGCAGGGGGACCGCGACCGCCAGCGCACCGGCCACGTTCGCCCGATACCCTGCCGCGTCGCGCGCGAGACCGACCCGCGAAGACAGGCGGGCGGCGACCCCGGGGATCCGCCGCGCCACCTGCAGCGAAGAGGCGCTCTCCCGCGACGGCAACGACGCGTCCGGCGCCTCGTTCGACGAAGGGGCGCCGGCGCTGCTGCATCCAGCCACGAACAGGAGAGCGGAGAGGGCGGCGACGCGCATGACCGCATCGTCGCCCGACCCTCGCCCCGCGGATCGAAAACCGACCTAAATCGTGGGTCTCGGCCCGCGACCGCTCTGTCCTTCAGTGGTGGTCGTGACCGCCCGGGCCGTGCGGGTGCCCGTGATCGAGCTCCTCGGCGGTGGCCGCGCGGATGGACAGCACCTCGACGTCGAAGTGCAGCTGCACGCCGGCGAGCGGGTGGTTCATGTCGATGGTGACGACGTCCTTGCCGACGCTCTTGACCCAGAACGGCTGCTCGTCGCCCGTGGAGGTGTCCTCCATCACGAGCTCCATGCCGACCTCGAGCTCCACGTCGTCCGGGAACGCGTTGCGGGGGACCTTGCGCTCGCCGGCCGCGTCGCGCGCGCCGTAGCCCTCCTCGGGCGAGACCACCACGACCAGCTTCTCGCCGACCTTCTTGCCGGTGAGCGCGCTCTCGAGGCCGGGGACGATGTTCTCGTGGCCGTGCAGGTACTGGAGCGGATCGTCGTCCTCGGAGCGATCGAGCGTCTCGCCAGCGTCGTTGCGGAGCGTGTAGCGGAGTCCGACGACGAGGTCGTCTGCGATGGATGCGGTCACGAGGGTCTCCCGAGTGAGGGTTTCGACGGCGCGGGACTCTATCCGCCCGGGGCGGGGGCGCAACCGCGGGGTTCGTGGCCCAGCCTCCGACCGGGGGGTAGGCTTCGGTAGCGCATGGCCAACCTTCGCTTCGAGAGACTCACGGTCGTCGTCGCCCTCGCGGTGACCCCGGCGCTCACCAGCTCCCTCCTCGCCTCGCCGGCGCACGCCGACGAGAAGAAAGACCCGGCGGCCCACCTGAAGGCCGGCAAGAAGCTGCTCGAGAAGAAGGAGTACCTGAAGGCGAAGGTGGAGCTCCTCGCCGCGCAGGAGCAGCTCGGTGACCCCGAGTCCGCCTATTACCTCGGCCGCGCCTACGAGGGCCTCGGCGAGGACGCGAACGCGGCCGCGGCCTACGACAAGGCCACGGCGACGGCCGGGAAGATCCCCGCCGACCTCGCGAAGGACGCGGCGACGCGGGCCGCGGCGCTGCGCAAGAAGCCGGTGAAGGTCACGCTCGACAGCGCGCCCGAGTCGGCGTCGGTGCGCATCGACGGCACGGAGATCGCGCAGAAGACGCCGTTCTTCATGCACCTGGCGCCGGGCTCGCACAAGTTCGTGTTCGCGCTGCCGGGCAAGCCCGAGATCGTCCGCGACGAGCTGATCGCGCCGCTCGTTCCGGCGGTGATCCGGGTGGAGTTCGACCCGAAGCCCGTGGTGCCGACCAAGCCGACCGCGCCGGTCGAGCCCACGCCGAAGGTGACGCCGACGCCGACACCGACACCCACCCCCGAGCCCATGCCTCCCGCCGAGGCGCCGCTGCGCCACGTGGTGAGTCACCGCTGGATCTGCATCACCGGCACGGCGGCCCTGGGATTCCTGGCGTTCGGCGGGATCTACGGGGTCAAGACGCTCATCGACAAGTCGAAGTACGACGCCCAGCAGACGCCGGAGCGGCGCGACCTCGGCCAGCGGGACGCGCTCATCGCGGACGTCGCCCTGGGCATCGGCCTCGGCCTCGCCGTGACGACGGTCGTGCTGTGGGTGAAGACGCCGAGCTCGAGCAACGTCGCGCTGACGCCGTGGGTCTCGCCCGCGCTGGTGGGCGCAGGCGCGACGTTCCGGTTCTAGCGTTCAGGCCGGCTTCGGCGCGAAGCTCTTGCACCACCCCTCGGGGTGGATCGGGCCCTTGACGACCTTGCAGCCACCGCACGAGGCGGCGGCCGGCGGGTTGTAGAGCGCACACCCGCTGCACTTCTTGGTCGCGTCGGGCGCCTTGTCGACGTAGCCGAGCGCGTTACGTGCCTCGATCTCCTGGGGGGTGAGCCCCGCGGTGTCGGTGCAGACCAGAGCCTTGGGCTCGTCCTTCTTGCAGGCAGCGAGCACGCCGGCGGCGCCGACGGCGGCCACGCTGAAGAGGGACTTGCGCAACAGATCGCGACGGGTGACGAGGTTGGACATGCGACCCGGAGATTGAGGTCGAGCGGAATCGAGCGTCAAGGGCTCGTTGTGCGGCAAAGACGCGCAGGCGGCCATTGGGCAAGTGCCCGGGTGGAGGCCTCGCCGAACGGGAGCAAGCAGGGAAGACCGACCAGGCGTGGCGCACCATCACCCATTGATTGTCTCCATTGTTCGTGCACCTGTCGCTCGCGCTCCGCCACGCGTTCGTCACGAGCGTCGCCGAGCCTTCCCGCTATCCTTCGAGCATGCGGGCGCGCTGGGTGCTGATTCTCACGGTCGGCTGCGGTGGGGCGGTTTCCACGGCCGAGGTCGACGCCGGTGCGGAGGTCGCCGTCGAAGCCGGACCGCGAGACGCCGGGCCGGAGGCGCCGGTCGCGGGGTGGTCCTACGTGCAGACCAGTGGAGGGACCACGACCTACGACTGGGGCTCGGCCAAGCCGCCGACGACGCCGCCGCCCGCGGCCGGCTGCGGCCCCACCGTGCTGCACGTCCACCGCGGGGCCGACGGCGTGATCGATCGGGTGGTCAACGACTTCTTCTCTGGAGTGGGCGTCCAGGACGAGCCGTATGCGCTGCTCCCGACCTCGGACGGTTCGTTCCGAGCGAGCGCGGGCGAAACCCGCCTCCGGAGCGTGTCGTTCGACACCCGATCCGGCGTCCCGACGCGCGTCACGCTCGGTGGCATCGCTCGCGCCTACGAGGGCGGGAAGGTCGTGCTCGAGGGGACGTTCGAATCCACGTGCGGGCTGGCTCCGGTGACGCGCGCCAACGTGCTCGCGACGGTCGTCGGCTCCCGCCCTGGACCGGTGGACGCGGCGTTCGCCAAGAACCCGCTGCCCTGGGAACCACGCCTGATCGGCGCAAGCCACACCTTCGCGGCGCCTCCGACCGCCGGGGCCCTCGGGCTCGCGCCGGCCCGTGTCACCCCCGTGCCCTTGCCAGACGTCTGGGGCGATGGCGTCCCACGCCACCGGGCGATCGTCGTCCGCCGGTC
>Ga0154020_10006987_pt1 | contig 13218 bp, 9 predicted proteins | sample Klosneuvirus_201_FD_109709 | JGI IMG/M metagenome (GOLD analysis project Ga0154020, IMG submission 109709) | Active sludge microbial communities from wastewater, Klosterneuburg, Austria - Klosneuvirus_20160825_MG | ecosystem: Engineered > WWTP > Aerobic digester > Activated sludge | place... | reverse complement strand
GCAACGTTGCTGCGACTCGCAGAGTCGCGCTCCGGGTGCGAACGCCAACGGCGTTCTGGCCTTCAGCCCAAGGTTGGCGCGCAGCGGCTACCTTGGGAAATGGGCGGCGAGAATCCATCAACCTCAACGAGGTTGTGGCGAATGTTGCCGATGATGGCCGCAACCACGTTGTGGTTGAGGCGCGGATGGAACGTTTCAATCCAGGGTAACCTCGCGAACTCGGCAACCGCTGGGCTGGAGAATGCGGTCACAATGTGATTCGGCAGGAGCACAACGATCAAATTTATACGTTCACTTGGAACGCTCCTTTTTAATCCCGCTGTAGTCTACGCCAAATATCTTTGTGAGAATGTTTACGACCGAAGGGTCGATGAGACCGGTTTGGTCTCCTTCGGAAAAATTCAATCTGAACGAATCCTTGGCAGGTAGGCCGAGAAAAGCCTTCACATGGCGATATGTCGGCCGCTTCAGAATATCCAGAACTTCGGTGATCGTTCCGTTCTCCATGCGGCAGCCAAAATATACAGCCTTGATTGATGATTCCGGCAGTTTGGCAAAGTACCCGTTTCTTCCACTCGTACCATGGAGAGGATGTTGTTCAAGTTCAGTGAAGTTCCGAAGAACGCGGTGCTCTTTCTCGTAACGCCATTCGGGACTTTTTGTGAAGAAGATGCTTTTGTCGAAATCGCGGGATGGTCGTTTCCATGTAGGCCGATCCGGGAGGTAGGCAACCTCGCCACGTTCGCGGTAGAAGGGCTCCTGATCCGGATCAAACTCAAGGACAAAACCAGTGTGGCCCTTGGCATAGTGAGCCCACATCAAAAGGCTTTCGTGGTTCTCGGAGAGGCAAAGTATTCCGAAAAATCCACTTAGATGCACTTGGAGCTGCCGAGGGAATATCTCGTTAAACTCTTCATGATAGGTGCGCAGAGAATCGATCACCATCTTCCGTTGCGGTAGCCAAAACGAACGTTTCCATTCCTGCCACGAGATTCGATCGGCATTGGGATTCAGGACCGGTTCTAACGCGTATGCTTTCTTTCCCAGGTCGTCGGCCATGGTTTCATACTCCGAATCACTAATTGAGATGTGTGGAACTATCTCAAATGGATCGTTTAACTCGGATGGCGGTGTGAACCGGATTCTATTCTCACGAAGAACATCCAGTCGTTCTGGAGAAAAGTATTTGAAAAGTCGTGGACTTCTTCGCGAAGAGTCTTCCCCATCCATCGCAGTTTCTTTCCTATGCCGCGCTGCTTCTTCTCACCACGTTCCGCTGCACTTTCTTGGCGCGTTGCATGCGGGAGCGGAGGAAGTCGAAGAGGGCGAGTTCGAGCGGGGCATCGGTGGCGAGCGCGTGATACCCGACACCAAGATGATCGCAGCAGAGGCGCGCGGCGGCGGTGTGGGCTTCGAGCTTGCTGAGGTAATCCTTCCGCGCGGCGGCGGGATCGATGTAGAGGTCGCGGCCGGATTCCGCGTCGAGGAAGAGCGAGGCTTTGTCGAACTTGAAGTCGCGCTCGGCCGGGTCCTGCAGGTGGAACAGCAGGACCTCGTGCCCGCAGGCGACGAGGTTGCCGAGGTTTCGCTCCAGCGTCTCGATGGGCGCGAGGAGGTCGCTGATGAAAATCATGAGGCCGCGTTTGCGCACGAGCTCGACGATGCGCCTGAGGGGCGCGGTGAGGTCGGTGCCCTGGCCGCCGGCGGGTTTCTCCAGCGTGAGCATGAGCTGGCGCAGATGACTGCGGCGATGGCGCGCGGGCAGATAATCGCGGATGGCCTCGTCGAAGGTGAGCAGGCCGATGGCGTCGCCTTGCTGGTGGAGGAAGTAGGCGATGGTGGCGGCGAGGGTGTGGGCGTACTGGGCCTTCGTCCACGCGAGGGAACCGTAGGTCATCGATCGGCTGCCATCGACAAGCAGGTGGCAGCGGAGGTTAGTTTCGTCCTCGAACTTCTTGATGTAGTAACGGTCGGAGCGCGCGAAGAGACGCCAGTCGAGGTAACGCGGATCGTCGCCGGGCGTGTATTGGCGGTACTCGGTAAACTCGACGGAGAAGCCGTGATAAGGGCTGCGATGAAGGCCGTTCCAGAATCCCTCAACGACGACGCGCGCGCGCATCTCCAGGTTCTTGATCGCCATGAGGGCGGCCGGGGAGATGAGCGTGTCGGTTTGAGGGGAGGGGGGCATGGCAAGGGCTCAATGACCAATGTCCAATGAACAATGACCAGTGAATGGCAAATGACGAATGAGCATGGTGTGACGATGCGCAACCTTCGGAGTCATTGGGCCTTCGTCATTCATTGGACATTGCGACATTGAGCATTGGTCATTTGCCAGCGGTTTTCACCGTCTCCAGCAGCTTATCAATGACCTTTTCCACGGTGACGCCTTCGGCTTCAGCGCGGTAGTTGATGAGCACGCGGTGGCGAAGCGTGCAATGGGCGAGGCCACGGATGTCTTCCTGCGTGACGTGCGCGCGGCCTTGCAGAAGCGCGCGGACCTTCGCGCCGAGCACGAGGAACTGTCCGGCGCGCAGACCGGCACCCCAGCTCACCCAGTTGTTCACGAAGTCGGGCGTGTTCGTCTGGTGCGGACGGGACGCGGCGGCGATGCGCACGGCGTAGCGCACGAGGTCTTCCGCAATCGGCACCTTGCGCACGACATCGTGGAAGCGCAGCACGTCTTCACCGGTGAAGAGCGCTTCAATCGGCGCGGCGTTGCGGGCGGTGGTTTGCGCGACGACGGCGACTTCGTCGTCCTCGGGCAGGTAGTCCATCACGACGTTGAACATGAAACGGTCGAGCTGGGCTTCGGGCAGCGGGTAGGTGCCTTCCATTTCGATCGGGTTCTGCGTGGCGAGCACGAAGAACGGTTCCTCCAGCTTGTGACGCACGCCGGCGGCGGTGACCTGGTGTTCCTGCATCGCTTCGAGCAGCGCAGCCTGGGTCTTCGGCGGGGTGCGGTTGATTTCGTCCGCGAGAATCATATTCGCAAAGATCGGGCCTTTCACGAAGACCATCTTGCGGCCGCCGGTCGGGTCTTGCTCGAGAATTTCCGTGCCGGTGATGTCGGCGGGCATGAGGTCCGGCGTGAACTGGATGCGTTGGAACTTAAGGTGGAAAATCTGCGCGAGCGATTTGATGAGGAGCGTCTTGGCAAGGCCGGGCGCGCCGGTGATGAGGCAGTGGCCGCCGGCGAAGAGCGCGATGAGGAGCTGCTCGACGACTTCGTTCTGGCCGATGATTACCTTGCCGAGCTCGGAGCGGATGCGCGTGCGGCTGGCGATGAGTTGCTCGACGGTTTGCTTGTCAGCGGCGGCGGAGTTAATTGGTGCTTCCACAGTGTTCCCAGTAGTTGAGTTCGAGATGGTTCTTGGACGGCAGGTGCAAAGGGTGATTCAGGCGCGTGTGTAAATTGAAGGCGGGAGGTTGCGCATGGAGAAAGTTCAATGGGTCATCGCGTAAAAGACAATGTTAATCCCGAGCGGATACGCGCGTTTCTCGGAAAACTCGCGGAAGTAATACTCGTTCTCGCCCTCGCGTTCCCAACCATCGCCGAGGTCGGTGTTGTGGCAGATCATCACCATCATGCGGCCCTTGCTGTCGAAGATGGCGCGGTAGTGGACATCCCGGGCGTCCTCGCGTTCCCATGTGATACCGCTCCACTGGCTGCGCGTGCCGGTATCGACATTCGGAATCTGCAACGTCTCGTTGATGTCAAAAACGATGTGGAAGATCGGATGGTCGAGTGACAGGTCCACAATCTCGAACTCCGGCAGCGCGCGTTTGATCTCGCTCGCGAAGTTCTCCCACTCACGTTCGCCCCAGAAGTCGTCCACCATGAGGAAGCCGCCGTTGAGCAGGTAACGGCGGAGAATCGGCACCTCTTCGTCGAGCAGCCCCAGCCCGCCCGGCTCCACCATGTAAACCCACGGGTAGTCGAAGAGCTTTGGATCGGTGATGTCGAGAACGACGCCGTTGGGGTCCACCTTCAGCGACGTCATCTGCGACAGGCGCCACGAGAGATTCAGGTCGGCGTCGGGAAAATCGATGAACCACGCACCCGCGCCGCTGTTGCGACCCCAGCGCCGGCGGCCATTGTCGCTGTAACGAATGCGCGCGAAGGTGAACGTGTCCTTTTTGAAAGCCGGGTTGTTCGTCCAAACCGGCGGCGCTTCCGCCTCGGTCGGAATGTCGCGTGCGGTGCGAATGTCCAGACCCGAACGGCGTTGCGCGACGCCGTAGGCCACCGCCAGCATTGTGACGAGGCCCGCAGCCAGAGCAAAACGCGAACGACTCATGGGTTGCCGGAGGGCGCTGGCGGTGGCGATGCCGCCGCGGTCTTCGAGGTCATCTCCAGCAGGAGCCGGTGCGCTTCAGGGAAACGCGGAGCCTCCTCCAACGCCTGGAGCAGGTGCCGCTTGGCCGCAGGATGACCGGTGGCGTGGAGCAACCGCGCCAGCCGGAAATGCGTGCCGGCAAGATCCGGCGGGTCGAGCTTCAGCAGTGTCCGGCTCGCCGCGATGGCAGTGTCGCTGTCGTTCAACTTCTCGGAAGCCTCGGCCAGGTACGTGTACGGCAGCGCAACGAGCGGATTCACGGCGAGATAGCGCAAGGCGTTCGTGGCCACGGCGCCCCAGTCCTTCCTCTCGGCGCTCAGATCCATCAAACGCGCGTAGGTGTCGATGTCGTCCGCCTCCAAGCTCGCGAGCGTGGTCAGCACGATGCGTTCATCGTTCGTTTCGTTCAATCCGCGATGCGCGGCCGCGAGCAGGGCGTAGCAATTGTCCGGGCCGGTGTTCCCCGGGAAGAACTGCATCAACTTCTCCAGCGGCGCCTTCGCCTCCTGATACTTCTTTTGCGTGAGAAGCTTCTTAGCCACGCGCGTGAGCACGTAGAAGTTTTTGGAAGCGACGCCATCCTCGTCCTCGTCGCGCTCCGGCTTGTCGAAGACCAGCTCCGGCGCGAGCTGCTCGGCGCGAGTCTTGGCGAAGGTCTCGAACTCCTTTTCCACTTCGTCGAGTGGCGCGGTGTGCTTTGCGATGGCGGTGTTGATCTCCGTGCCCTCGCCGAGGTCGTGAAGAATTTTCCGGAGCGACTCGATGCCGAACTTCTTCACGAGGAACTCCACCGCCAGATACGATTCAAAGTAGGCGAACTGGAGGTGCATCTCTGTCTTTGGCGCGAGGAACGCGGCGCTGAGCTGGCCGAGCGGCGTGAAGTCCTTGCCGAGAATCATCTCGCGATACCGCGGCGTCATTGCCTGGCCCCAGACGGGATTCTCCTGCAGCTCTTCGTAAACCGAAATGCCTTCGCTCAACCAGCGCGGCATCTTGTTCTTCGTGAACTGCAGCGTCACGACGTGACAAAACTCGTGCCAGAGCACGGCTTCCCAGTTCGCTGGATGTCCACCGGCGGACGCCGGGCTGTTCGCCGTGATCACCGCGCCGAAGCAGACGCCGAGGTAACCAGGATTCCCCGGCATGCCGAACGTGCGCACGCCGAAATCTTTCTGGTTCGGGAAAATCTCCACGATGGTCGGCTGCTTCAGCTCCATGCCGTACTTCGCGCAGAGGTTCGTCTTCGCGCGCGTGAGCAGCGCCAGCGCGCGTTCGCCGTAGATGGAAGCTTCATGCGCCGACATGCGGAGGATGAAATCCGCGTTCGTCAGCGTGACGAACTTGGCCATGTTCTCCTGCAGCGTGGTGAGGTTAAACGCGGTGACGTCGTAAGCATCGGTCTGATGCACCTCGTCGGCCAGCCGCCAGCCTTCCTCTTCCTCGCCGAGGCGGAGTAGATCCTGCGCGAGCTGCTGCTTGGCCGGGAGAAACTTCGCGTCGAACTTCAATGCGCGCCGCTGATACGCCGCGCCCTCGGCGAAGCGATACTTCTGCGAGAGCTTCTTGCCGATGAGGTAGTCCACTTCGGGATTCGTCGCCCATGTGCTGAGCGCCGCTTCGCGGGCCTTCGCTTCGGCGGCGAGATCGTTCTTCAAGTGCGCCATCACCGCTCGGTAAGCCCATGCCTCGGGATGATGCGGATTCACTTCGAGGACCTTCGCAACAGCGTCCGCGGCTTCCTTGTATTCCTCGCCGTCGATCATGTGATCCGCCAGCAACAGATGACTGCCGACATGATTCGGATTCAGCGACATCGCGGCTTCGAGCGAGAGAATCATCAACCGCCGATCACTCCCGGCGTAGGCTTGGGCCAGACCGAAATGGAACTCAGGATCCTTCGGGAACTTTTTCAGCCCCTCATTGAACGCCTTCGCCGCGAGATCGAAATCATTCTTGTCGAGCGCGAGCTGGCCGCTGGCGAGATACGGCTCGCGATGATCCGGGCTGCGGCGCTTCGCGAGATCGAAGAAGCGTTCCAGCACCGCACGCGGATCGAGACCCAGAATCAACGCGGCCTTGCCCATGGTGACGAGATTCGCGGCGTCCTGATACGCCCACATGCGGTAACCGCCGAGACGATTGATCTCCTCCAGCAACGCGGCCGCTTCCTCACCCTTGCCGTTGCGACGGTAGACCTCGTGGCCGACCAGCCGGAGCTTCACGCTCCACGGGAACTTCTCGAGGTTCGTGCTGACGACGGAAAAGGCGTTTGAGTAGCTGCCGATCGACATCAAGGATTGCGCGAGCAGCACGCGCCAGTCGTCCTCGGTCTCGCCATCCTTGATCGCCGTCTCACACTGTTGAATGCACTTCTTGAAATCGCCCTTGATGAACAACGGCCACGCTTCGGTGAGTTCCGCAGCGGAGAGTCGAGTCGGGGAGACCGTGATTCCAACGAGGGCGGCGGCGACGGCAAATACCCGCAGCAGCCAAAGTCCGTTGCGCGCGTATGATGCCGGAGCGTTCATTCACTGCTTATAGTGCAGACCCGTGGCCGAAACAAGGACTCAACCGCGAGAAACACCGGGAGGCGACGCTGGAAGTCAGAATTTACAAATCAACCACCCCGCAAGAGGGAGCGCGCGGGAGAACTGCGACGAGGTGCAAGGCACGAGGAGGCGCGGGCGTCTGAGGCGCTCCATCATACTGCGGCAAATCACAGGCTTGCGACTTTGGAGGGAATGTGAGATGAGTTTTCTTGTTCCAAGAACCAATCAAGCAAAGGGAGAAACACGCCATGTGGAGAATCAACTTCAACCATCGGATCGGATCATCCAGTTCGTTGCTCGCCGTCTGCGGGGCCATGCTGATCTCGGCAACAGCCATGCAGGCCCAGATGCAGGTGAACATTGTCGAGCCGGCCTTGAACGCCACCGCTTCGGGCAGTCTGCAGGTTCGCGCCTCCGTTTCGTCCGTCATTGAGATTTCCACTGTGACCGCCGAGATCGAGGGACAACTGGTCAGCCTGAAGTATTCGCAACCGCTCAATGCCTGGACCAATTCCGTTCCGCTGGCTGGAATCCCGTTCGGCTCCCACACGCTCGTGGTCAATGCGCGGGATCTTTTCGGCGGCACCGCGCAGGCAATGCGGACCTTCATCGTAGACAATCCGCCAACTCTAATGGTGCGTGAGCCGATCAATGGCACGGTGGTAAATAGGAAGGTTTTTGTCTCTGCGGAGGCGACGGATGACGGTGGCAACACGGTAATAACCGTTAGTTTTCAGGGGGTGCCAAGGATTGTTGCAACGAACCGGGTTCATGAATTTTTTACGGTGAATGCTCCAGCCGGGGAACATCACGTTATCATCGAAGCGAACGATGCCGTCCGGGACAGAAGGTTGATAACGAGCCGTAAGGTTATTGCCGAGCCAAGCTCAAATCTTACGCAGACCATCGTCGCTCCGGGAACTCTTCTTGATTTCGATTACGACCGACTGTTGTACAGCTTTCAGGACAGCATTCTTGGGCCGAACGTGATTCCTGCTTTCAGTAGGCCTGAACCTCGAATCTTGGATCGCAAGAGCGGTCAGGAAATCTCAAGCCGCTCCCTGCTCGGTGACTTCATTGACGGTCCGATTGATCCGTTTTTCAACCCTGTCTTCATCGCGTCTGGGGAGCTAGTACCGAATGGCGCATTGCTTTGGACAACAAACATTTTGGCACAACAAGGCACTCCGCTGCTTCTGGGTTGGGCTGAGACAAACGTGAGCCACCTATCCCGAAGGCTTTCGCCGGTCTCGCTTACCCCTAAAGTAGAAGGAAGCACGACATTTGGATACCGCCTTACGGCCACAAACTCGTTGTTGGTTCTTCAAGACGTGATCGCCCCGGACCGTTTTCTGGAGATTCCTGTCGAATCCGTGTTTACTGCGGATTTGGGGCCAAATCAGGATTTGGTTTACTCTTCTTCGAACTCAGTCTTTCGTAGCCGGCCGGCCAATCCTGCAGATCCTTTTGTGAATCGAACCACCACTGTTTTAGCTCAAGGCGGCGGAATGGATAACCAGAGCAGCGTCGTCACCGACGGGAGCAATGTTGCGTATCTGGGAAGGGTTTCGACTCCATTCGGTATCAACTTGCAGATCATCACCGCTGACGGAGAGGAGACACTGGCGCTCTGGCCATCATATATCGGGCCCGCGTGCCTATTAAGCAGTGGCTGGGCCGCCTACACCAAACCCGGCACCAGCGGCCAATCCCAAGTCTGGACCCGTTCCCCGTCCGGCACACAACAGCAACGCACCTTCTTCAACACCTCAAGCACGCTGGAATCCGTCGGGCCCAACGGCGAAGTCACATTCATCTACAACAACGCTCGCTACATCAGCCTGCCCGGGGTGCAGCAACCCGTTTGGGTTAACTCCGGTCAGGGCCGCGTCCGCTGGGACAACGGCAAGTTACTCGTCATCCTCGGCCGCTCGGTGCTCGAGTTCCGCATGGGCCAGCTCCAATGCGCCGCGCTCGCTGGTGGAAGTTCTCAGCTGACCTTCACTGGACCCAACGGATTGTCCTACACCGTCCAAGGCTCAGCCGACCTCCACAACTGGACAAATCTCTGGACCTTCACGCACTCCACCGGAACGATCTCGTGGACCAATCCTCCCGCAAACGGCCACCTGTTCTACCGCGCCGTCACCGCGCCAACTCCATGAGCGGAACCATGGTTGCGTCGGAAATCGTTGCCGATTACGGGCTTGACCGCATTCAGGCAGAGGCATATACCGTCCGATGTTGGTTAAGAAGTTCGGCGGGATAAACGATTGCCACTCTCTTTATGACCAAGCGCGACCTCGTAATCCGGATCAGCAATGAAACCGGTCTCGTCCAGCAACAAGTGCTGGATGTCATCCAAAAAACCCTCGACTACATCTCCGCCGCCCTCGCTACGGGCAAGAAGGTGGAGCTGCGCAACTTCGGCGTGTTCGAAGTGAAGGTGCGCAAGGCCCGCGTGGGCCGCAATCCCAATGCGCCGGAGACGGACGTGCCGATCCCGCAGCGCGCCGTGGTGAAGTTCAAGCCCGGCAAGGAAATGCGCGAGACGGTAATCAAGCTCACGCCCGAGCAGGTGGAAGCCGCGCTCAAAGCCCAGGCCGCCGAAGAAAAAGCCAAGGGCCCGGAAGCGGATCACTGAGCCGCCTCCGCCCGACGAATCGATTTCAGGGCGCTTCCTGCAGGCAGGGAGCGCCCTTTTTGTTTTTGAGAATGATTAGAAGTTACGAAGATGATTTCGATTGGGCGCGTATTGTTCAACTACGGGGAATGCCCAAGCTGAACGAACTATGCTCAGAACCGCGTCATCTGTTTGACGCCTACTATCAGGTTCATCCGACTGTTTACGTCTGGGCCTCGTTTCAATGGCGAGACGAGGATTTCACCGAAGAAGGAATGTTTGTTACTGAGGTGATTTGGGCACCCACCCCCGCGGCCTTTCGGCGGGCAACAAGTAGAGATGCCGCGATTGCCCATGCCGATGATGGCATTGTGGTCACGCTTCCAGAACCACTTCAATTGGCTCCTGGTTGCACCTCGTTTGGCGGCATCGTGAAATTCATTGTTGACCAGCGCGGATTGAAGTCATCGGCAATTGACCTCTATGACTCGAAGGTCTGGACGTCAGACGGCAAGAGTTGGGTGAAGATCGGGCATTGTTTGAGCGTGCCAAGATTTACTTACCACTTCCGGTCGCCATCGCCGGTGCCGGCTGATGAATTGCCATTCGCGGCAAGTTTTGATGCCCGTGATGAGAGAAGGTTGAAGATGTTGTGGACACCTTGCTAGACGATCTGCATAACCCTACGGCTCTGGCAGCATTTCCAAGAACGTAAAATGGACCGATTACCTGGCTTTCGTGACTTTTATCCCGAGCCGCTCCCGAACACCGATGTCTGGAGCGCCGATGCCCGCAACTACATCTTCAATGCCTGGCGCAGCACCGCGCGGCGTTATGGCTTCCGCGAATACGACGGCCCGCCGCTCGAACCGATCGAACTCTTCACCACCAAGAGCGGCGACGAAATCGTGGGCCAGCTCTACAACTTCATCGACAAGGGCGAGCGCGGCATCTCGCTCCGCCCGGAGATGACGCCCACGCTGGCGCGCATGGTCGCGGCGCACGAGCGCGCCTACAAGAAGCCCATCAAGTGGTTCGCCATCCCGCAGCTCTTCCGTTACGAACGCCAGCAGAAGGGCCGGCTGCGCGAGCACTTCCAGTTCAACGCGGACATCATCGGCGAGAACGATCCGGCGGCGGACGCGGAGATCATCGCGCTGCTCATCGATTCGTTGCGCGCGCTCAAACTGACCGAGGACGATTTCGTCATCCGCCTGAGCAGCCGTCAGGCGTGGCAGCAGTTCTTCGCGCAGCGCTGCTCGGACCCGGCGAAGTCGTATGACTTCTACCAAATCATCGACAAGCTGGAGCGCGAAGACCCGACCGTGAGCCGCACGAAGCTCGACAAGCTCGGCTTCAACTACGACGACGTGACGGGCTTCATCACCGCCAGCCAGCCAACGCCGGAACTTCAGCGCGTGCTGGATAACCTCGCGGCGCGCGGCCTCGGCGGCTTCGTGAAGATCGATTACAATGTGATTCGCGGGCTGGCCTATTACACGGGCGTGGTCTTCGAGGCGTTCGACAAGAAGGGCGAGTTCCGCGCCATCGCGGGTGGCGGTCGCTACGACAATCTCGTGAAGCTGATGAGCGGCGGCAAAGTGGATCTGCCTGCGCTCGGCTTCGGCATGGGCGACGTGGTGCTGCTGGAGCTGCTGAAGGCGCGCGGGCTGTTGCCGAAGTTCGACGCCGGCGTGGATGTCTTCTGCCTGATCGAGGACGAAGCATTGCGCGCCGACTCGCTCAAGCTCATCACCGAACTGCGTTCTGCGGGCAAGGTGGTGGAGTATTCCTTCACGCCACTCAAACCGGACAAGCAGTTCAAGCGCGCGATGGAGTTGAACGCGGCCAACACCGCGCGTCTTGAACGGACGGCGGACGGCGCGTTCCAGGTCAAGGTGAAGAACCTGAAGACGCGCGAGGAAAGAGTGCTGGGCTTGGCGGAGGCGGTGGGCGCCATTTGAGGATCCGCCAAGGACGCTAAAGAGCGCGAAGATTGAAATGGCCAAGCGGGTGCGAACTACGCCCCCTTCGCGTCATTTCGCGTATTTAGCGGACACAGCAAAGCATTTCACCCCTCGAAACCAGCACTTCACCCCAATGGACAGCCTCTGTGCCCCGGTGGGCTCGGATCCCGGGCGGAACCAAGAGTAGGGTTATCGATTAACCAGACTATCCGATAAAGCCTCGGGCCTCCTTGCGCCGACGTATGAGCACAGAATCCGATTCGCCAGAACAACCGCAGCGTAAGAAATATGTCCGCGCCGTCGGACCGAAACTGCGCTGGGTGCTTTATTTCATCTTCGGCCTGTTCGCCATCCTGAGCGCGAACTCGGTTTACCTCGGCGCGATCACTTTCCTCGAATGGCTTCAAGGCGATCCGAACACGACCTACCAGAACTATTTCTACATGGTGATGTTCGGCGGGCATCTCGTGCTCGGGCTGCTGCTCGTGTTGCCGGTCGTCATCTTCGGCATCATCCACGCGAAGAACTCCAGCAGTCGTCCGAATCGCCGCGCCGTGCGGGTGGGTTACCTGCTGTTCTTCGTTGCGCTGGTGTTGCTCTTCACCGGCGTGGCGCTGATGCGGTTCGACTTCTTCAGCATCAAGAACCCCGTGCTGCGCAAGCCGCTTTACTGGGCGCATGTCATCACGCCGGTTCTCGCCGTGTGGCTCTACATCATTCACCGACTGGCCGGGCCGCGCATCAAGTGGGCGATTGGCCTGCGCTGGGGCGGCGCAGTCGCGGCGCTGACGCTCGCCACCGTGGTCCTGCACTCGACCCATCCGCAGAAGAACCAGATTGGCTCGGCGGAAGGCGAAAAGTATTTCCATCCGTCCAAGGCGCGCACGGCGAGCGGTAACTTCATCCCGGCCGAGACGCTGATGATGGATGATTACTGCATGAAGTGTCACGAGGACGCCTACAAAGGGTGGTTCCACAGCTCGCATCACTTCAGCTCGTTCAACAATCCCTTCTACCTCTTCAGCGTGAATGAAACGCGTCAGGCCGGGCTCAAACGCGATGGGCACGTGAAATCCTCACGCTGGTGCGCCGGGTGTCACGACGTGGTGCCGTTCTTCAGCGGAGCCTTCGACGATCCGAACTACGACATCCACAACCATCCCACGGCGAAGGCCGGCATCACCTGCACTGCCTGCCACGCCATCACGCACATCAACGACACCACCGGCAACGCCGCCTACACCATCGACGAGCCGATTCATTACCCGTTCGCTTACAGCACGAACAAGGCGCTCCAGTGGATCAACAACCAGCTCGTGAAGGCCAAGCCGGACTTCCACAAAAAGACCTTCCTCAAGCCGTTCATGAAGACAGAGGAATACTGCTCGACGTGCCACAAGGTCGGGCTGCCCTTTGAAGTCACGCATTACAAGGAGTTCCTCCGCGGCCAGAATCATTACGACACCTTCCTGCTCAGCGGCGCGGGCCACGGCGCGCGGTCGTTTTATTATCCGCCGAAAGCGGAACAGAACTGCAACGACTGCCACATGCCGTTAAAGCCGTCGGAAGACTTTTCCGCGCAATACTTCAATCCCACGAACAAATCGCAGCGCTTCATCCACGACCACCTCTTCCCCTCCGCGAACAACGCCCTCCCTCATCTGCGTGGCGATCACGAGATCGTGGCGGAGCACGCGAAGTTCAGCACGAACTCGCTCCGCGTGGACATCTTTGGCGTG
>Ga0154020_10006986_pt1 | contig 13219 bp, 14 predicted proteins | sample Klosneuvirus_201_FD_109709 | JGI IMG/M metagenome (GOLD analysis project Ga0154020, IMG submission 109709) | Active sludge microbial communities from wastewater, Klosterneuburg, Austria - Klosneuvirus_20160825_MG | ecosystem: Engineered > WWTP > Aerobic digester > Activated sludge | place... | reverse complement strand
TGGCCGTCATCAGGTTTCCTTCGCCCTGCGGGCTGCGGTGCGAGCTTGCTTGGGAACGGCCCGGCGCGGCGCTCATCAGGTAACCTTCGCCCTGCGGGCTGCGGTGCGAGCTTGCTTGGGAACGGCCCGGCGCGGCGCTCATGTGATGGGCAGAAGTTGCACGCCGGCGGCGCGCAACATCTGGCAAGTCCGGATCAGGGGCAGGCCGATGAGGGCGGTTGGGTCGTCGTTGTCGATCGAATCGAGCAGGCTGATGCCCAGGCCTTCGCTTTTGGCACTGCCGGCGCAGTCATACGGTTGCTCCGCGCGCAGGTAGGCTTCGATTTCATCGTCGCGCAAAGCGCGAAAGCGCACGCGGATCTGCGCCAGATCCATCTGGGCGAACTTGTCTGCGGCGCAGACCACCGCCACGGCGGTCTGGAACACCACCAGCTGCCCCTGCATGTTTTGCAACTGCTGTACCGCGACATCGTGGACCAGCGGCTTGCCCAGGGCTTGTCCGTTCAGCTCGGCCACCTGATCGGAACCGATCACGACAGCCTGCGGATACCGCGCGGCGACGACGCGCGCCTTTTCCATGGCCAGGCGGCAGGCCAGTTGTTGCGGTCGCTCGCCGGGAAACGGTGTTTCGTCGACCCCGGGCGCAACCACGTCGAACGGCAGGCGCAGGCGCGCCAGCAACTCCCGGCGGTACGGTGAGGTCGAGGCAAGAATCAGGCGCGGGCTCGGGTGGGCAAGTGTCATGCACGGATTCTCTTACACTGCAGTCGTGGAACATGTATTGCCAACCCGCCATCTGGACGTTCGCGCGTTTGCCCGCTCTGCCGGCGACGTGCGTGGAAATGCGACCCTGTCCGATTTCCCGCGCGTCGCGCACGATTGTGTCGATGGTGGCGCTGGCAAGGCAGTCTCATGGTCGGCGTCCGGCGAGCTGCGAAGCAGCGCCGACGATGCGCCGCAAGTCCTGTTGCACCTGATGGTCGATGCGGTCCTGCCGCTGACCTGCCAGCGCTGCCTGGAGCTGGTCGCCACCACGGTTGCAGTGGACCGCTGGTTCCGGTTTGTGCCCGATGAAGATACGGCCGACGCGCAGGATGATGACTCTGACGAAGACCTGCTGGTCGAGTCGGCCCAGTTCGATCTGCGTGAACTGGTCGAAGACGAACTGGTGCTGGCGATGCCGCTGATTCCCAGCCATGAGGTGTGCCCTGCAGCGCCCCGGCTTTCGGCCAGCGATCCGGGTTTTGACGAAGCGCCGCAGGCCAAGCCCAACGCTTTTGCCGTACTGGGCCAACTCAAAACGGGCAAGCATGGAAAGTGAGTCTCATTGGGTTATACTCGTGGGCTTCGCGCTGAAGGTGGCGCACATATTTTCAACCAATACGGCATGGTGCCTTGTGCCATGCCAACGCCAAGGAGCGGATCATGGCCGTCCAGCAGAACAAAAAATCTCCGTCCAAACGCGGCATGCACCGCTCGCACAACGCACTCGATACGCCCGGTATTGCAGTGGAGCCTACCACCGGCGAAACGCACCTGCGTCACCACATCAGCCCAACCGGCTTCTATCGCGGACGCAAGGTCATAAAGACCAAGTCCGAAGCCTGAGAGCCTCTACAACAACAAGACCCGATGCTATTTTTGCAATAGCATCGGGTTTTCGTTTTGACAGGTCGCCTTCGGCGCCCATGATCCCTGGCCGAATCTGATTGACGCGATGACGACCATTGCTGTCGACTGCATGGGTGGCGACCACGGTGCCTCCGTCACATTGCCTGCCTGCCGGCAGTTTCTGGCCTCGCACCCCCAGGCCAAACTGATTCTGGTTGGATTGCCCGATGCCATTGCCGGCATGGCGGGAGACCGGATCACGACCGTGTCGGCCAGCGAAGTCGTCGGCATGGACGACCCGATCGAGATTGCCTTGCGGCGCAAGAAGGATTCGTCGATGCGTGTTGCCGTGCAGCAAGTGCGCGACGGCGCCGCGCAGGCGGCGGTTTCGGCCGGCAATACCGGGGCGCTGATGGCGATCTCGCGTTACTTGCTCAAGACCCTCGACGGCATAGACCGTCCGGCCATTGCGACACAGTTGCCCAACGCCAGCGGCGGGGCCACCACGGTACTGGATCTCGGCGCCAATGTCGATTGCACGGCGGAACACCTGTTGCAGTTTGCGGTAATGGGTTCGGCGCTGGTGTCAGCGCTGAGCGGGCGCGATAACCCCAGTGTCGGCCTGCTCAATATCGGCGAAGAGGTGATCAAGGGCAACGAAACCATCAAGAAGGCGGGCGAATTGCTGCGCGCGGCAGCGGCAGCCGGCGAGATCCGGTTTGTTGGCAATGTCGAGGGCAACGACATTTTCAAGGGCCAGGTCGACATCGTCGTGTGCGATGGTTTCGTTGGCAACGTCGCCCTCAAAGCCACCGAAGGAGTGGCCTCGATGATTGGCGCTTACCTGCGCGCCGAATTTTCGCGCAACCTGTTCACGCGGCTGGCTGCATTGGTGGCCTACCCGGTGCTCAAATCCTTCAAGCAGCGGGTTGATCATCGGCGTTACAACGGTGCTGCGCTGCTCGGTCTGCGCGGCCTGGTCTTCAAGAGCCACGGCTCGGCGGATGTGCTTGCGTTCGAACATGCGCTGGCGCGCGCGTATGATGCAGCGGGTAACAATCTGCTCGAACGCGTTCAGGGTCGAATTGCCCGCGCTGCGCCCCTGCTGGGTGGCGCCGGGACAGGCCCGACATCACGCCAGGACCCTTGAATTGAGATGAGACGCTATTCCCGAATTACCGGTACCGGCAGTTATCTGCCCCCGCGCCGCCTGCGCAACAGTGACCTGGTGCAGGAGCTCGCCGCCAGGGGCGTAGAGACCAGCGACGAATGGATCGTCGAGCGCACCGGCATCCAGGCGCGCCATTTCGCCGCGCCCGATGTCTGCAGCAGCGACCTGGCATTGGTGGCTTCGCAGCAGGCAATGGAAGCCGCCGGCGTCACTGCCGAGCAACTCGACCTGATCATCGTCGCCACATCGACACCGGACATGGTGTTTCCGTCGACTGCCTGCATCCTGCAGCACAAACTCGGCGCCCATGGCGGGGCGGCATTTGATGTGCAGGCGGTCTGCAGCGGTTTTGTCTACGCACTGAGCGTGGCCGACGCGATGATCCAGACCGGTGCGGCCAGCCGTGCGCTGGTGGTCGGCGCAGAGGTTTTTTCGCGCATCCTCGATTTCAACGACCGCACGACTTGCGTCCTGTTTGGCGACGGTGCCGGCGCGGTGGTGCTCGAGGCCTCGGAAACCCCGGGCATCCTGGCCAGCGACCTGCACGCCGACGGTAAACACGTGGGCATCCTGTGTGTGCCGGGCCATGTGTCCGGAGGCAGGGTGCTGGGTGATCCGTTGCTGAAGATGGATGGCCAGGCCGTGTTCAAGCTGGCCGTCGGAGTGCTGGAGCAATCCGCGCGGGCCACCCTGGCCAAGGCCGGCAAGACCGCCGAGGATCTGGACTGGCTGATCCCGCACCAGGCCAATATCCGCATCATGCAAAGTACCGCCAAACGGCTCAAGCTGGGTATGGACAAGGTCATCGTGACGGTGGACCAGCATGGCAATACCTCGGCGGCGTCGATTCCGCTGGCCCTTGACAGTGGCGTGCGCTCGGGCAAGGTCCGCCCAGGCCAGTTGCTGCTGCTCGAGGGTGTCGGCGGTGGCTTTACCTGGGGCTCGGTGCTGCTGAGTCTTTAGCCGACGATCGTTTTTCCTGCTGGCACCGTGCTTGCGGGACCAAGTTGAGGATGAACCGATGAAGCCATTCGCTTTTGTATTTCCGGGCCAGGGCTCGCAGGCCGTGGGCATGCTGGACGCCTGGGGCGACCATCCCGTCGTAGCCCAGACCTTGCGCGAGGCTTCCGATGCGCTGTCGCAGGATATTGGCCAATTGATCCACAGTGGCCCCAAGGAGGCGCTGGCCCTGACCACCAATACCCAGCCGGTCATGCTGGTGGCCGGCGTTGCGGCCTACCGGGTCTGGATGGAACGTACAGGTGTGGCGCCGAACGTGGTGGCCGGGCATTCGCTGGGTGAATACGCTGCGCTGGTTGCCGCGGGCGTGATGACACTGCACCAGGCGGCCCCACTGGTGCGTCTGCGTGCCCAGGCGATGCAGGACGCCGTACCGGTGGGCACCGGATCGATGGCGGCGGTGCTCGGTCTCGATCCGGCCAGGGTGGTTGCCATATGTGCGCAGGTCCAGGCGGAGTTGGCCGGGGACAGCACGGCAGTCGTGGAGGCGGCAAATTTCAATGATCCGGGCCAGACCGTGATTTCTGGCAGCAAGGCGGCGGTGGAGCGCGCCTGCGAAATGCTCAAGGCCGGTGGCGCGCGGCGCGCGATGTTGTTGCCGGTGTCGGCGCCGTTTCATTGCCGCCTGATGTTGCCGGCGGCCGAGAAGTTGCGGACGGCGCTGGAATCGGTCGCATTGCAGGCGCCGGCGATGGCCTTGATCAACAACGTCGATGTCGCGGTCGAGGTCGATGCCGACCGGATCCGGGACGCCTTGTACCGGCAGGCATTCGGGGCAGTGCGATGGGTCGAATGTGTTCGGGCACTCAAGGCGCGCGGCATCAGCCATGTTGTCGAATGCGGCCCGGGCAAGGTACTGGCCGGCATGGCGGCGCGCATCGATCCGGAGTTGACCGGTCTGCCACTGTTCGATCCTGCGACACTGGACGCGGTCGAAGCGGCCCTGGCCTGAGGGAACACCACGATGAACGAAACAAGGAACGAAAAGCAGGTCGCGTTGGTGACGGGTGCCTCGCGTGGTATCGGGCGCGCGATTGCGCTGGCGTTGGCAGGCAATGGGTACGCGGTAGTGGGCACTGCCACCACTGCGGTCGGCGCACAAGGCATAACCGAGAGCCTGGCGGCATTTGGCGGCTGCGCCGGCGAAGTGCTCGATGTCAACGACACCGCGGCGGCTGAAGCCCTGATCGGGCGCATGGTGCAGCAGCACGGCGGTCTGCACGTGCTGGTCAACAACGCGGGCATCACCCGCGACATGCTGGCCATGCGGCTCAAGGACGAGGACTGGGATGCGGTGCTCGACACCAACCTGAAGTCGGTGTTCAAGATGAGCCGTGCCGTGATGCGACCGATGATGAAGCAACGTTACGGCCGCATCATCAACATCACGTCGGTGGTCGGCGCCTCGGGCAATCCCGGGCAAAGCAACTATGCGGCGGCCAAGGCCGGTGTGGCCGGCATGTCGCGCGCGCTGGCGCGTGAACTGGGCTCCCGCAACATCACGGTCAACTGCGTGGCGCCGGGGTTTATCGCAACCGACATGACGGCGGCCTTGTCTGCCGAGCAGCAAAAGGCGTTGCTGGGCCAGATCCCGGTGGGCCGGCTCGGGCAACCCGACGAAATAGCCCATGCCGTTGTCTACCTGGCTTCGGCTCAGGCGGCCTACATCACGGGCCAGGAATTGCACGTCAACGGCGGAATGTACATGTAAACGCCCCGGCGTTTTCTTGTAACTCTGCCGTGTCTCATCAAGCCGGGTGATCTGTTCGGCTGCTGCCTTCAGGCGTATCCTTCAAGGCGGCTAAAATCACAGATTCCTTTACAACCCTCCGAGGGACTCCATGAGCGATATTGAAGCGCGCGTCAAGAAAATCATTGCAGAACAACTGGGTGTCGAAGAGGCGCAGGTCACCAGCGAGAAGGCCTTTGTTGCTGATCTGGGTGCGGATTCGCTGGACACGGTTGAGCTGGTGATGGCTCTCGAAGACGAGTTCGGCATCGAGATCCCCGATGAAGATGCGGAGAAGATCACGACCGTTCAAAACGCGATCGACTACGCCAATACCCACCAAAAGGCCTGACCCGCCGCGTCACGGGGTCGGCAACCTGGTTGCCACCCCGCGACATTCGTGCCGGTTCCCGGCCAGACCGGGGCCTTGCTGCAGGGGTTGCCCTGCTGGCGGCGGCGCACCAACCTGAAAAGTAGGCGTTCAATCTCATGTCCCGTCGTCGAGTCGTCGTCACCGGTTTGGGCTGTATCAGCCCGGTCGGAAACACCGTTGCCGAATCCTGGACCAATCTGCTGGCCGGCAAGTCGGGCATTGCTGCGATTACCCGTTTCGATGCATCCGCGTTCGCCTGCAAGTTTGCCGGTGAAGTCAAGGGATTCGATCTGGAGTCGTATATCCGGGCCAAGGAGGCTCGTACGATGGACTCCTTCATCCACTACGGCGTCGCTGCCGCCATGCAGGCGGTGCAGGATGCCGGTTTGCCCGTGGGTGATGCCCTCGACGATGAACTCGCAACCCGCATCGGTTGCGTGATCGGCTCGGGCATCGGTGGCTTGCCAATGATCGAGGCGACCCACGAAGAACTCAACAACCGTGGCCCGCGTCGGATCTCCCCATTTTTCGTGCCGGCGTCGATCATCAACATGATCGCCGGCCATGTGTCGATTCGATTCGGCTTCAAGGGCCCCAATATCGCCATCGTCACGGCCTGCACCACCGGCCTGCATTGCATCGGTGAGGCTGGGCGCATGATCGAATACGGTGACGCGGACGTTATGGTGGCTGGCGGGTCGGAGGCCACGGTTTCGCCGCTGGGCATTGGTGGCTTCGCGGCGATGCGGGCCCTTTCGACGCGCAATGACGATCCGGCCACCGCGTCGCGCCCGTTTGACCGCGACCGCGACGGTTTCGTGCTGGGCGAAGGCGCCGGGGTGCTGGTACTCGAGGAACTCGACCATGCACGGGCACGGGGTGCCAAGATCTACGCCGAACTGGCCGGCTTTGGCATGAGCGCCGACGCAGGCCATATGACGGCTCCGAACATGGATGGCCCGCGTCGGGCGATGCTCAGCGCATTGCGCAACGGCGGTATCAATCCTGACCAGGTGGACTATCTCAATGCCCACGGGACTTCGACCCCGCTGGGGGATATCAACGAGACCAACGCCATCAAGGCGGCCCTGGGCGACAGCGCGCGCAAGGTCGTCGTCAATTCGACGAAGTCGATGACCGGGCATCTGCTCGGTGGTGCCGGAGGGATCGAGTCGGTGTTCACCGTACTGGCTCTGCACCACCAGAAGAGCCCGCCGACGATCAATATCTTCAACCAGGATCCGGAGTGCGACCTGGACTACTGCGCCAACACTGCGCGTGACATGAAGATCGACGTGGCCTTGAAGAACAATTTCGGCTTTGGCGGCACCAACGGGACGTTGGCATTCCGTCGCGTCTAGTTGCGCCTGCGTCCGACCTGCGTTGGAACCACAGGCACCATGCAGCAAGCCCCACCGGTCGAATATCCGTTGGGTGACAACAGTCGCCTGCGCAGGCTGGTCCTGTCGGCCTGGCTGCTGGTTGCGATGACCGGCCTGACCTGGCTGGCCATGGCCGACCTCCGGGGCTGGCGTGTGTGGTTGGGTCTGGCGTTGATGCTGCTGACCGGCGCGCTTGCGTTCCGGTGTCGGCCCAGTGCCTGTACCGGAACGTTGAACTGGGACGGTGGCAACTGGTGCAGGCGCGACGGCGCGCATGCGTCTGGCGGGCAGGCGACAGTCCATCTGGATCTGCAGTCGGCATTGCTGGTGTACTGGAGGCCTGAACTTGGCCCCGGATCCTGGTGCTGGCTCGATTCGACGGCCAATCCGTCCCGCTGGCTGGCGGTCCGACGAGCCTTGTATGCCCATGCTCTCGTGGATGCTGTTCCGGGTACCGGAGTTCGCGCCCCCGATACGTCCGGACAGGCATGACGGACGACAGGATTCCGGATGAGGCGGTGCTTGCCCCGCAGGCACCTGACAGCGACCGGATGCTGGTGGCGCGCACCGTGGCCGGTGACCAGCATGCATTTGAACTATTGGTGCTCAAGTACCAGCGCAGAATCCAGCGCCTGATCGGGCGCATGGTGCGCGATGTCGACCTGGTCGAAGACATCGCCCAGGAAACCTTTATCCGGGCCTATCGCGCACTGCACCAGTTTCGGGGTGATGCCCAGTTCTACACCTGGCTTTACCGGATCGCCGTCAATACTGCCAAAAAGGCTTTGATGGACCTCAAGCGGGATCCGACGGTCTCCGAAGCGGCTTTTCGTTCATCCGATGAGGAAGATGAAACTTCCCGGCCCGGAAATGAACCAACCGCTGACGACACACCGGAATCGGTGCTGGCAGCCAAGGAAATTGGCGCCATGGTCAACGCAGCCATGGAAGCCTTGCCGTCGGATTTGCGCGAGGCGCTGGTGCTGCGCGAGATTGAAGGCCTGAGTTATGAGGAGATCGCGATCGCCATGGGATGCCCGATCGGAACCGTGCGTTCGCGGATATTCCGCGCCCGCGAGGCGGTATCTGCCCGGATACGCCCGTTGCTCGATAGGCAAGGCGGCAAGCGCTGGTGATTGGTGGCCGACGAGGAACACGATATGCAAGACGAGAAAATGGATGAGTTCGAGAGAATTTCAGCGCTGGCCGATGGGCAACTGGGTGATGACGATGCCGACAGGGTCGTAGCTGTGTTGGGTGCATCGGATGATGCGCGCGCTGCGTGGCATTCCTATCATGTCATTGGCGACTTCCTGCGTGGTGGCGATCTGCCCGATTGTGCGGATGACACGGCGTTCGTCGCGCGCTTGCGTCAGCGCCTGGCAGATCAACCGCGCCATTCTGCGGAATCAGAGCGCGCAACCTTGGCAGAGGCGCCAACGTTGCGCCTGCCGATGCCAGCAGGTCTGACCGATGTCGGTCGTCACGGGATGCCGGGGGCGAATGACCCCGTGGTGCGCTGGAAATGGTTGGCTGCCGCTGCGTCGATGGCTGCGGTTGCGGTTCTGGGCTGGAGTGTCACCCGACCTGGCGGCGATGCCGCTGGACAATTGGCGGCGGGCCAGCAGGCGCCACAGCAGGCCGTGGCTGCGCAATCCGCATCCACGCCTGAGCCGGCCATGCTACGCGACCCACGGCTGGACGAATTGCTGGCAGCGCATCGCCAGTATGGCGGGGCATCTGCCTTGCCGACCTCGGCCGGATTCCTGCGCAATGCGACGTTCGAGCAGCCAGGTCGCTGATTGCGCCACCGCCATGTACCACCTGACGCGTACCTGCTTTCGCCTGACCATGGCGTGCCTTGCGCTTGTGGCCGGATCTATCACCGCGGGCGACGCGTGGTCGCAACCATCGAGCGTGCCCACCGCGAGCCCCGTCCCGGCCAAGACCGGCGACTTGAGCATCTCGGAGTGGTTGACCCGCATGCACGGCGCGTCGCGCCAGCGCAACTACATCGGCACCTTTGTCGTCTCGTCTGGCGCGAGCATGGCCAGTGCCAAGATCTGGCATTTTTGTGATGGTGAGCAACAGGTTGAGCGCGTCGAATCGCTGAGCGGCGAGCCGCGTTCGACCTACCGGCGCAACGACCAGGTGATCACGTTCATGCCGCAAAGCCGCACGGCTGTCGCAGAAAAGCGGGAGTCGCTCGGATTGTTCCCGGAATTGCTGCGCGCGAGCGATCCGTCGATCGGCCAGTTCTATGCTGCCCACGAGGCCGGCTCAGAGCGGGTTGCCGGCCACGACGCCGACATTGTTCAGTTGCAGCCCCGGGATGCGCTGCGATACGGCTACCGCATCTGGAGCGAAAAGAGTTCCGGCGTGCTGATGAAGTTGCAGACGCTGGACATCGACGGTACCGTGCTGGAGCAGTCGGCTTTCTCCGAGTTGCAGATTGACGCGCCGGTCAACGTGGCCAAGCTCACTCGCATGATGGAAAACACCGACGGGTATCGGGTTGACCGTCCGGCGGCTGTCAAGACAACCGCGACCGCGGAAGGATGGACCATGAAGAACCCGGTCGCCGGTTTCCGCCCGATGACCTGCCACAAGCGCCCTGCGCCTGGCGCGGACGCGAACAAGGCGGGTGGGGCGATGCAATGGGTGTTTTCGGACGGCCTGGCATCGGTTTCGCTTTTTGTCGAGGCCTTCGATGCGAAGCGCCACAAGGTCGAAGGTGTGATGGCGCTTGGCGCGACCCACGCGTTGACCCGGCGCATGAGTGACAAATCAGGGGACTGGTGGCTCACGGTCATCGGCGAGGTGCCGCGCAATACGCTGGCCGCATTCGCCCAGGGCCTTGAGCGTGTGCGTTGAGTCCCCAACTGCGCATGACTTGCCGCTTCCCCGTACCTTTCGCTATGGCGCAGGGTCGGGTATGGCCGCATCAATGGAATTGTTATTGGAAGGGTTGAAGATGTTGAAGATCGAATGGATGGGGTTGCGTCGCTGGATCATGGCGATCACTGCTGGCAGCATGCTGGGATTTCTGGCCGCAGCGCCAGCCGGCGCGCAGGTGCGTGGCTTGCCTGACTTTACCGAGCTCGTGGAGCAGGTCGGTCCCTCGGTCGTGAATATTCGCACGCTCGAGAAGGTGACGGCACGCCCTCGTGCCGGCAATGGCATCGATGAGGAAATGCTGGAGTTCTTCCGCCGGTTCGGAGTGCCGATTCCCAATATCCCGCGCCAGCAACCCGGACCCCGTTCGAATCGCCCGCAGGAGGAGGAGCAGCCTCGGGGTGTGGGTTCTGGCTTCATCCTGACGGCAGACGGTTACATCATGACCAATGCCCACGTGGTCGAAGGCGCCGACGAAGTGCTGGTGACGCTCACCGACGACCGTGAATTCAAGGCGCGCATCGTGGGCACCGACAAGCGAAGCGATGTGGCGGTCGTGAAGATCGAGGCCGCTGGTCTGCCGGCGGTCAGGGTAGGCGACGTCAACCGGCTCAAGGTTGGCGAGTGGGTCATGGCCATTGGATCTCCATTCGGCCTGAAGAACACCGTCACTGCAGGCATCGTCAGTGCCAAGCAGCGCGATACTGGCGACTATCTGCCGTTCATCCAGACCGATGTGGCCATCAACCCGGGCAACTCCGGCGGCCCGCTGATCAACATGCGCGGCGAGGTGGTGGGCATCAACAGCCAGATCTATTCCCGCTCCGGTGGTTTCATGGGGATCTCGTTTGCGATTCCGATGGACGAGGCGATCCGGGTCAGCGATCAGCTGCGGACCTCCGGCCGGGTATCGCGCGGCCGGATCGGCGTCCAGATCGATCAGGTCACGAAGGAGGTTGCCGAATCGATCGGAATGGGCAAACCCACCGGCGCGCTGGTGCGAGGCGTCGAGACCGGCTCTCCTGCAGACAAGGCTGGCGTGGAAGCGGGTGACGTCATCTTGCGCTTTGACGGCAAGTCGATCGATCGCCACAGTGACTTGCCGCGACTGGTCGGCAGCATCAAGCCCGGTTCGCGCAGCAACCTGACAGTGTTCCGCCGTGGTGCCACCAAGGAGCTGACTATCCTGATCGGTGAAATCGAGCCCGACACGGTGGCGCAGAAGAGTCCTGATCGTGACGAGAAACCCAAGGCCTCCGCGGCCGGTCAGGCCTTGGGTCTGGTGGTCAGCGAGTTGACGGAGGCGCAGCGCAAGGAGCTCAAGCTCAAAGGTGGTGTCCGGGTGGACGCTGCCACGGAAGCGGCGCAGCGTGCAGGTATTCGCGAGGGCGACATCATCGTTGCCATCGCCAATGCCGAAGTGGCCAGCATGAAGGACTTTGACGCGGTTTTGGCGAAAGCAGACCGGAGCAAGCCGCTCAATATCCTTTACCGGCGTGGCGACTGGGTCCAGTACGCCGTGCTCCGCCCGCCGCGCTAGACGTCGCCGCTTTGGCATGTCCGGGCTGCGGATAGTCCGGCGTTATTGCGGGTTATTCGTTGGTTTGCCGCAAATTGTGGGCTCTGTAACACTGCAAAAAATAAGCCCGAGATCCGTTGAAAAAGTTGGCAACTACTGACTTTTTGCTGGTGCAGCGTGAATTTGGTTAGAATGGTGGCCTGCGAAGCGCTATTTTTGGCATATCAATCGGCCATCAGTCCACGATATGGGATGCTCAGGAGGTATCCCACAGCCGGTCCACAGATCACCCACAAGTTGTTCAGCAACTTCTGACAAACCTGTTAATAAGTTGTGAATAATTTTCTTGTTGCTGCTCTGCAACGCCTTGTTTTTCCTGCGAGAGGTCTGGGCATTCCGGCCTTTTTGCCTACAATGAAGTCCCAACTATCGCAGTTGCCAATGATTGTTGGTTCAGGGCGCGTCAAAATTTGACGCGCCCTTTTTTCTTTCGCGTCTTCTTCCCCATTCAATTACTTACGTCTTTTCGTTTATGGATCACATCAGAAATTTTTCAATCATTGCGCACATCGATCACGGCAAATCGACCTTGGCAGATCGTCTGATTCAAACCTGCGGCGGCCTCGCTGTGCGCGAGATGCAGGCGCAGGTTCTGGACTCGATGGACATCGAGAAAGAGCGTGGGATAACCATCAAGGCGCAGACCGCATCACTGCGCTACAAGGCGCACGATGGCGTCGTCTACAACCTCAATCTCATCGACACACCAGGGCACGTGGACTTCTCGTATGAAGTGAGCCGTTCACTGTCTGCGTGCGAAGGCGCTTTGCTGGTTGTCGATGCCAGTCAAGGGGTCGAGGCGCAGACCGTCGCCAACTGCTACACCGCACTCGATCTCGGTGTCGAAGTTCTGCCGGTGCTCAACAAGATGGATCTGCCCAATGCGGATCCCGAGAACGCGCGTAGTGAGATCGAGGATGTCATCGGCATCGACGCCTCGCATGCGATTGCATGCTCGGCGAAATCCGGCATGGGTGTCGAGGAAATTCTCGAAGCCATCGTCGCGCGGATTCCGGCGCCACGGGGCAATCCAACCGGTCCGCTTCGCGCGATGATCATCGACAGCTGGTTCGATACCTATGTCGGGGTCGTGATGCTGGTGCGTGTGGTCGACGGACGGCTGGGCAAGGGTGAACGCATCAAGATGATGGCCACCGGTACGACCTACGACGCCGACAACCTGGGCGTATTCACGCCGGCAGACGAACCCAGGGATTCGCTGGAAGCGGGCGAGGTGGGCTACATCATTGCCGGTATCCGTGAACTGCAGGCGGCCAAGGTCGGCGACACCATCACGCTGGTCAAGACCGGCACGGGCGCCGCGGCTTTCACCGCCACCGAAGCCTTGCCCGGTTTCAAGGAGATACAGCCACAGGTGTTTGCCGGCCTGTATCCGACCGAGGCCAACCAGTATGAAGGGCTGCGCGACAGTCTGGAAAAGCTCAAGCTCAACGACTCG
>Ga0154020_10006985_pt1 | contig 13220 bp, 14 predicted proteins | sample Klosneuvirus_201_FD_109709 | JGI IMG/M metagenome (GOLD analysis project Ga0154020, IMG submission 109709) | Active sludge microbial communities from wastewater, Klosterneuburg, Austria - Klosneuvirus_20160825_MG | ecosystem: Engineered > WWTP > Aerobic digester > Activated sludge | place... | reverse complement strand
GGCGTCGGGTCCCTTCCAGAAGCGCTCGAACAGGTGCGGGGTGCTGTTCGGATCGATCCCCGGACCGTCGTCGCGCACCGCGATGATCGCGCGTTCCCCCACCCTCTCGACGGTGACCTCGATCACGCCTCCAGCCTCGGTGAACTTGATCGCGTTGCCGATGACGTTGCCCAGGGCCTGCAGGGTGCGGAACCGGTCGACGCACACCTCGAGCACCTCGCCGTCACCTTCGCCGCGGCGAAGGCTCACGCGCTTGGCCTCCGCGAGCGCCGAGTTCGCGTCGAGCGCCTCGCCCACCAGCGACGCTGCCCGCTCCGTGCTCCTGGTCAGCGTGAGCTTCCCCGACTCCACCAGCGAGGCCTCGAGCAGATCGGCGATCAGGCGGTTCATCCGCGCCACGGCCCGGTGCACGCGCTCGACGAGCTCGCGTTCGGGCTCGGTCCCTCCCCGCTCGGCGAGCATCTCGCTGAGCAGCGTCGCGCTGAGCTCGACGTTGTTGAGGGGATTGCGCAGGTCGTGCGAGACGATCGCGAGCACGTCGTCGCGCGCGCGGGTGGCGTCGCGCGCCGTCCGATAGTTGCCCGCGTTCTCGAGGGCGATCGAGGCCGTGTGCGTCAGCTCCTCCAGCAACCGGACGTCGGCGTCGTCGAACCCTCCGGGCGGAATGGCCAGGTGCACGCTGCCGAGGATCTTCTTGTCGCGCGACGCCATGGGGGCGACCAGCCACTCGTCGACCAGGAAGCCCTCGTCGACGAGCGCCTGGTGGAGCTCGCCCAGCACGGGCGCCTCGACCACCTTGCTGCGGTCGATCCGGCGGACCTCGCTCGGCTGCGGGATCTTGGCCGCCAGCTCGGTGACCCTGGGCAGCTCCCGCCGCTGGGCGCGCTGGGCGCTCACGAGCTCCGGGGCCGCCGCGACCCGCACCAGCGTCTGCCCCTCCACGGTCACCCGCGTCACCGCGAACGACACGCCGAACAGCTCCCGGGCCTCCTGGGCCACGGTGGCGATGGTCTCCTCGACGGACAGCGAAGCGTGGATGCGCGGCGACGCGAGCGCCAGACGGGCGAAGCGGCCGGCGCGGTGCGCGAGGGCGGCCTCGGCGTCGCGGGTCCCCTGCTCGGCGCGCGTGACGCGGATCGCCTGCCGCACGGCCTGGGCCAGCCGATCGGACTCGAGGTGGGTCTTCGGCACGCAGTCCGCGGCGCCCTGCTTCATGAGATCGACCGCGGCGACCTCCGCTCCTGCGGTGAGCATGATGAACGGGACGTGCACGCCTCGCTCGCGGACGGCCGAGAGCACCCGCAGGCCCTCACCGCCGAAGACGCCCTCGTCGAGGAGCACGCAGTCGAACGTCCGCTCGGCCAGCACCTGGATCGCGGTCGGTCCGTCGGCGAGCTCGGTCAGGGTGGCCGACATCTCGGCGCCCTCGAGCGAGTGTTGCACGGCGCGCCGATCGCCCTCGTCCGCGGCGACCACCAGCAGCTGCACGGGGGCCAATAGGTCCATCAGAGCGCCCGCGTCGCCGACGCTCGATGGCGCTTGACGAGCTGGAGCATGCGATGGGTCTCGAGCTGCGCAGGGAACACCACGTTGGCGAGGAATGCTTGCGTGTTGCCTTCGAGGCAGCCGACGTCGCGACCATAGTCGCGCAGGCGGAGGTTCTCGTAGGCCTCGAGCACCTGCAGCGACGGGTCGCGGCGCTCCTCGTTGCGCGGGCCGATGCCGACGACGCGCCCGATCGACCGCGGCGAGGTCGGCGCCTCCCCCCCGAGCGACCGGAGGTGCTCCGAGATCAGGTGCACCCGCGCCTCGTGCGAGCGCTGACACCAGGCGAGCTGCTCTCGATCCGGCTCGCCACGATCCACGGTCAGGGCGAAGGCGTAGGCCTCGGCCGCGGCGAGCTCACCGCGCACGCAGGACCGGAGGTGCTCGATGGCGTCGCCGCCGCTCCCCGGTGAGGGCGACGGTTCGACGGGGAAGGCGGATTCCATGGGTTCCTCGGTGTCGCGCGTTGTCGCCCGGGGGACATCCCCGGGCGAGGCTGGCGTATCAGGAAGGGGGCGGAGGCGCCTGGACCGCGAGCTTCTCCTCGAGGTACGAGACGTCCTCGGCGCCGACCTTGCGGAGCACCTCGGCGGCCTGCCATTGCTGCGCGCGGTCTTCGGTGTGGACCGCCACGAGGATACGACCTTCGGTCAGCCTCGCCTCGTAGACCTTGGCGATCGGCTCCGGGATGCCCATCGTGACGAGGATCCCGGTGATGGCGCCGACCGTCCCGCCGACGGCGCCGCCGAGCGCGACGCCGCTGAGCAGGCCCACGAGGGGACCGATGACGGCGCCGATGCCCGGGATGACGATGGCGCCGAGCCCTGTGAGCAGACCGAGTCCGCCGCCCACCCAGGCGCCGGCAGAACCGCCCGTGGCCGCGCCGATCGCCGCGCCCTCGGGCACCCTGGTGCTCATGTCGGCGGCGAAGACGGCCGAGTCCTTCTTCTCCGGGAACAGCACCGAGATGTCGTTCGGTACGATGCCCGCGCGGTGGAGATCGCCGACGACGCGCTCGGCCTGCGTGTGGGTGGAGAGGGTTCCGAAGACTGCTTTGGACATGGGGACCTCGCTGGAGCGGAAACGTGGATTCTCGGGGCATCGACGCCGATCGGTGGAGATCACCGACCGGCGCCGGTCTTCAAGCCTTCGGGGCCTCGGTGCTCCACTCGCGCATCGCCTGGTCACCCGGGCGATCCACGTGGATCGTGTCGTCGACGCGGGTCACCCAGCCGAGCGGGATGAAGTGATGGACCCCCTTGTCGTCCTTCTTGAGCTTGACGGTCGAAGCGCCCTGCATGTGATCGACCACGCCGAGCTGCCCGTCCTTGGCGCACATCACCTTGGTGTCCGGCTTGATCTGCGACGGATCGATGTGGGCCTTGACCTTGGAGGCCTTGTCGTCCGTCTTCTTACCATTGTTCGGCATCATGAATTGATTCTCCTTGGGCGACGATTGGGTCGTCGCACCGCCGCATCGCAACTTGTATGCCGGCACGGTCATGCCGCGTTCCTGCGTCTGTCGTCCGCAGGACTGCCTCGCTCGGGCGATCGCGCGGGGCGGGATGTCACGGCAGCAAGAGCATGGTCGCGGGGGCCTGGTCGATCAGCTTGCGGAGCTCGCGGGCCTGCAGGTCGACCTTCTTCGTCATGTCGTCCCAGGCTCTCGGGGACGTGCCGGCGATGGCGCGGATGTCGAGCGCGAGCTGCGCCCGGCGCTCGCGGATCCTGACGAGGCTGGCCTCGTAGTCGGCCTTCGACGTGCCCTTCTTGCCGAACGTCTTGACCTCGGTGTCGGCGATCCGCTTGTCGATCGCCGCGAGGTCCTGCGCCTTCGCGAGGCCGTAGTCGGCCCGCGTCTTCTCGAACTCGGCCGTCACGCCGAGGGTGTCTCCACTGGCCTCGAGCGCGGCGTCGAGCAGGCCCGCGATGCTGGCCGCGTCGGGGGCTTCCGTCGTCGAAGACGCGGTTCGCTCGATCTGCGGCTCGTCGTCCGAGACCCGGTTGCACGCCGCGAACACGGCCAACAGCGCCACCAGCAGCGGGCGCACGCTCTACGCCTCCGTCCGCGGGAGGGGGAGATCGCTCGCCGGATCGAAGAGCCCCCGGCCGAGCTCCACGAGGGCCATCGCCGCGACACTGGCCGCGGCGGTGCGCAGGATCCGCGACCCGAAGATGATGCCGACCCCCGCGCCGAGGACGGTGGCGAGGGCGAGGGCCCGGTAGGGGTTCTGCTTCAGCCCGTACTCGAGGTTGTCCGGCAGGCCCCCGAGGACCCGACGCAGTTGCTGGAGGAACGGCTCACGACGGAACGAGCCGGAGCGACCGCTGCCGTTGGACGGAACGTGATGGGTTTCGGTGTTCATGACCGAGACACATCGCAATTGCCATGCCACTATCGCACCCAGACATACACGATCTGCGGCTCGCTACACGAGGCTCTCGGGTACCTACAGTGCGATCAGGTCGAGGGAATCTCTCCGTGAAATGTCCGCAGCGTGTCGAGGGACACGTGCTCGTCCGCGTCGAGGACCGGCACGCCTCGGTGCCCGATCTCGGCGAGCACGAGCGTGATGTTGTCCTCGCCCCCGCGGGCGTTCGCGAGGTCGACGAGGCTCCGGGCAGCGCCCTCGAAGGAGATCGCGCCGCTGATCGCCGACTGCAGCTCGGCGTCGCTGATCTTGCTGGTCAACCCGTCCGAGCAGACCAGCAGGCGATCGCCACCACGCAGCGAGAACCTGCTCAGCGCCACGACGACGCTCGCCTTGGTGCCGATCGCCTGCAGGATGACGTTCCTCTGCTGGTGGGTCTCGGCCTCGGCCTTGGTCAGCACCCCGTTGTCGAACAGGAGCTGCACCCAGCTCTGGTCGCGGGTCACCTGCACCAGCTTGCTGCCGCGGAGCAGGTACGCGCGGGAGTCGCCGACCTCCGCGACGTAGGCCTGCACGCCGAACACGAGCACGGCCGTCACGGTGGCGCCCATGCCGTGGCGGTCGCGGGCGGTGGCCGCTTCGAAGACGGCGCGGTTGGCCGCCTCCACGCAGGCGACCAGCGCAGCCTCGGCGCTCTCCGCGCTGACCGTCGCGAGACCGCTGCGCAGCACGTCCAGCGTCAGCGCGCTCGCGACCTCGCCGGCCGCCGCGCCGCCGACGCCGTCCGACACCGCGAGCAGGATTCCACGCGGACCGACGGCGAGGACGTGACACCCCTCCGGCGAAGGAGCGCTCGCCATGAGATCCGCGACGACGAAGGCATCCTCGTTCCCGTCGCGTCCGCGGCCGACGTCGGTGACGCCGAGCACCCGCAGCGTGACGGCCGGTGGGAGGGGGAGGCTCTCTTGGGTGGGGACGAGGGGAGCTTGCATGGGCTGCCCGCAGCACGAAGCGAGCCACCGCGTCTGCCGGTGGCTGCGTGCGCCGAGAGGCCCACCGCGGAGGGGACGCTTTGCCTCGATCGAGGCAGGATGGCTCAGGCCCCGAGGGCGGCCGCCCGTTCGCCACCCGTCCGTGGAATGCCCGCGGCGAACGTCTGGTGAGCCTTGCGCAGCGCCTCGATCGTCTTCGGGCGCGCGTCGTATTCGCCGCCGATGAGGAGCAGCTCCTTGCCGGCGTGCCCCTGGCAGACCTCGGTCACGGCGCCGAGCAGCTCCTCGAAGCTGCGGAACTGCGTCCCGTCGCCGAAGTACGCGACCAGCAGCCGCTGACCGGCGTCGACCGAGAGGAGCTTCCAGGCGGCGTACTGCACGCGCTCCCGGCGCCCCGAGTTCTCGTGCTCGGCGACGAACACGGGCGGGTTCCAGTTGGTCGGCTCCACGATGGCGACGTCGATGTCGAGGAACTCACCCCGCCCGAACGAAGCGCCCCGCGAGGTGACCTGGGAGGTCGCCTCCGACGCGAGCGCCCGCATGCCGACGAGCGCGAGGGCGATCGTGGCACGCGGGGTCCACAAGGCGTCGTGCTGATAGTCGACGAAGACGACGGCGCCCTGCTCTTCCAGTGCCTTGAAGTAGCCGTCGAAGATCTCACGTGCATCCATGGTTCACCTCTGACGCGCGACCGAGCGAGAGTCGGGCCAGCGCTCGGGACCTGGCTGGCCCGGTGCATGCAGCTGCGATCCCCGTCGGCCCCCGTCGACGGAAAGGTCCGGCGCCCCGTGTTCACGCAGACCCTGCTCGCCATCCTGTTCTCGACCCTGCTCGCGCACGCCGCGGCCACGACCGACCTCGGGGTGAGCCGATGGCCCAACGAGCGCGCGGCTCCTGACACGCCCGCGGGCGCGCCGATCGACGAGGTGGATCGCGGAGAGTCGACGCTCGACGTGCCCTCGATGGAGCGCGCGAAAGAAGACCGAAGTGGGGTCGACGAGCCCTTCCGGGGCTGGGCCCGACGAACCTGGATCATCTAGTCCTGCTCGGCCCCTCCTCCTCGATCCCCGCGATCAGCGGTAGCAACGTGACCCACGAGCGCGCGCCGAGCTTGTGGGCCACGCGCCGGAGCGACTCGGAGACGCGCGACGGCGGGACCCCCAGGGTGATGCCGATCGCCTTGTTCGACTGGCCCTCCACGGCGAGCTCGAGCACCTGCTGCTCGCGGGCCGTAGGCCGGGGCTCGCCCACCTGGGAGCGGCGCAGCACGAAGCGGATGGTCTCGTCCTCCACCACCGAGGACGCGACACGAAAGTCGCCCGCGAGCAGCGCGTGACGCAAGCCCATCAGGCCGACTCGCGGTTCACCAGGGCCACGATCAGTTCTCTGCGTGAACCCACCCCGAGCTTGCGGAACAGGACGGCGAGCTGGTTCGCGACCGTGCGCACCGCGACACCCCTGCGGCGCGCAATGGACGCACTGTCGTGACCCGCGCAGATCTCCCGCACGATCTCTCGCTCGGCGGCGCTCAGCTGATCGAAGATCGTGGGAGACAGGCGCACCTGGACCTCCATCGATCTCTCCTGCTCGTCCTCGACCTGCCCCTCCATGCTCGGTGGTTTCCGCTTCCGCCGAGTGTGAGGGGTCGACCGGTCGCATTTTCTTCTCCACGGAAGGGCTCGTCACAAGCACAGCTCGGCGGAAACTGTCCGGGCGCGTCGAAGCTCGGCGCGACAGAGTGAGCCTGGAGGGAGCCGATGTCCGAACCGAACCGCAAGATGCGTGTGCGCGCGACGCCTGAACCGGAGACGGTCGTCTTCGGGGTCAGCAGCCAGTACGACCCGGGCCTGTACGAGCTCAAGGACCCGAACAGCCGCGACGTCGGCTGGATCGCCGTCAACGGTTCGGTGGAGACGTGGGCGGTCTTCACGGCGCAGAACCAGTTCCCGCCGACGGCGGCGCCGTTCGTCCACGGTGGCCAGCAGAACCCATTGAGTCTCCACTCGCTGTGGGGTCCGGGGATCCCACCTGCGCAGCTCGATCCGCTCATCCCCTACGCGTTCGACGAGATCGCGGTCACCATCACCGCCAACGCCCCGCTGCAACCGGGCGCCGGTGGAGCCCAGCCCCAGGTGCCGATCCTGTTCGACCAGGCGGTGTATTCGATCAAGCAGAACGTGAGCAACGCCAAGGTCGGGGACCTGATCGTCGAGTCGGTGTCGCCGACCCAGCGCGTCCAGCACTGGTTCCTCTACCTGAACCAGCAGCAGGGCACCGCGCCCTACGTGTGGCCGGGTGCGAACAGCGACATCACCAACCGCTTCACCTACGTGCGCTCGTACACCCAGCAGTACCTCGCGGGCACGCCGGCGCGCCTCGCCCAGCGCCAGATCCAGTACGTCTACCTGCGCGGTGACGAGTCCTACGTGGGGTCCTTCCCTGCGTCACCATGACCGTCTCGATCAACGGGGTCCGTCAAGCTGACGTCCCGGCGCTGCAGAGCCCGCCCACCACGCGGCTCGTCGTCGTCCCGCGCCCCGAGCGGCTCGGCGCCGAGCTGCGGAGGCGCATCGAGGCGCACGCGCACGTGCTCGAGGCGGTGCCGGGTGGCCTCCTGTGCCGCCTCCACCCGCACGCGACCCTGGAGGGCCTCGCCGTCGCGACCGGCACGACCCCGTTCCCCTACACCACCCGGTTCAAGTGGAACGAGGCCACCGTCGCGCTGCCCGACGAGCCCGAGACCCTCGTCGTCACCATCGCCCTCCACCGCGGCGAGGGTCGTCAGGCGGTCATCGATGCGCTCGCCGCTCTCGGGGTCGAGGTCTTCCGGCAGGGCGCCGGCCTCGTCGGCGAAGTGAGCGCGCGTACGCTGCCGCGAGTGCTCGCCCTCGATGCGGTGCGCCACGTCGAGCCCGCCGTCGAGGCCCACGCGAGCGCCCCCGTCGCCGCGAGGATCCTGCGAGCACCGACGCTGCACGCCGCGGGCCTCGACGGCGACGGGCAGGTCGTCGCCTTCATCGACAGCGGCTTCGACACCGGCGATCCGCAGCAGGTGCACCCCGAGCTCTCGGGGCGGGTCGTCGCCATCAAGCCCCTGCCGAACTGCCAGCCGCACGACGAGACGGGACACGGCACCCACCTCGCGACGGCGGCGCTCGGAACGTCCGGCGTGGCGCCCAAGGCCCGGCTCTTCATGCACGCGGCGCGCAACAAGAGCCACGCGATGCTCGTCGACACCAAGATGGGCCCGCTCTTCGACGAGGCCCGCGCCCACGGGGCGAGGGTCTACAACTGCTCGATCAACGACGCGGCCAACGTCCAGTCGTACTCGGTGTGGAGCCGTGATCTCGACGAGGCGTTGAACGAGCGGCCGTGGCTCGTGGTGTGCGTCCCCACGGGCAACGGCGCGCGCGCGGGCTCGGCGGGGACCGTCCCCCTCGGCTCGGTGCAGGCCCCTGCCACGGCCAAGAACTGCATCGCGGTCGGGGCCTCCGAGAACGAGCGACCCGAGATCACGGAGACCTACGGCAAGTGGTTCCCCGCCGAGTTCGGCGCGCCGCCCATCAAGGACGATCCGTTCGCCGACACCCGCGAGGGCCTCGCGGCCTTCAGCGGGCGGGGACCTGCGCGGGGGGGCCGCCTGCGCCCCGACGTCGTCGCGCCAGGGACGTCCATCCTCGCCGCTCGCTCCAGCAAGGGCCCTCCGCAGGTCAACACCATGTACGGGAGCACGACGGAGCCCAGCTACTGCTTCGATGGAGGGACCAGCGTCTCGTCGGCGCTGGTCGCGGCCGCGGCGGCCCTGGTCTGCCAGTGGCTCTCGCAGGTGCGCAACGTGGCGTCCCCCTCCGCCGCGCTGGTCAAGGCGCTCCTGATCAACGGCGCATCGCCGCTGGCCGGGCAGTACGGCGAGGCTGGGACCGCCCCCAACAACGACCAGGGCTTCGGTCGGGTCGATCTCTCGGGGTCCGTGGGCGACGTCGTGGGCTTCGTCGACGAAGCGGTCACGCTCGACGGCGGCGAGGAGTGGTCGACGGAGGTGCAGGTGCCGGCCGGGCACGGCCTCGTCGCCACGCTCGTCTGGAACGACCCGGCCGGCGAGGGGCTCACCAACCACCTCGATCTCTCCGTCGAGCACGCGAGCGGCGCGTTCTGCCACGGCAATCGAGGCCCCGGCGATCCGTCGATCGACACCACCAACAACGTCGAGCGCGTGCGCTGGCTCGACGTGCCGCCTGGACCGTCGACCCTGCGCGTGCGCGCTTCCTCCTGCGTGTTGCCACAGGCGTTCGCGCTCGCGTGGCGGATCACCTGAGCAGGCCGAGCGCCTCGTCGACCGAGAGCACGTCCATCGGCTCCGACCAGCGCTCGCGGGGCACCATGGCCGCGAGCCGCGTGACGACGACCTCGGTCGGCGGGGGCGCCGACCCGGCGCGCAGCAGCGCGAGCGCCTGCAGCCCCACCCCGGGCACCGTGCACGAGACGGCGGCCTCCCCGAGCCGCGCCTGTGTCTCGATCGAGAAGCCCTCGCCGCACGCGACCGCGAGCGCGCCCGAGATCAGAGACGCGATCGGCTCCCCCGCGCCGGTCCACCAGGCGTGGGCCTCGCTCGCGAGGCTGCGCGCACGGGCGCGATCGGTACGATACGCGTGAGTGGCCTCGACGAGGCAGATGATGCCGAAGATCTCCGGGGCGCCGAGCGCGCGCGCCGCCGTCAGGAGTTCCTCGTCCACGTGGTGCTCTCCGAGGCGATAGGCGGCCGCGCGCAGCAGCCACTCGGCGCGCGCCGCGAGATGGGGGTTGCGACACGCCGCGGCCTCGTCCCGCGCCGCGCGGGCGAGCTCACGGGCCGCGGCCGCCTCGAAGCACTCCAGCGTCGCCGAGGCCGCGTGGATCGTCGCGGCGACGCGTTCGGTGCGGTAGCGCGCGGCCCGCGCCGCCGCGAGCTGCAGCTGGGCCGCCTCGGAATAGCGCCCCTCCCGGTAGCGCAGCTTGCCGAGCCAGCCCGCCGTCGCCGCGACGAGGTCGGGGTGACCGAGGGCGCGGGCCCGCTCGACGACCTCGAGGACCACCTGCTCCTCGCGGGTGCGAGACGCGCGCCGCGCCGCGCGCACCCTCACGTCGAGACGCGCCTGCTCGAGGGCTGGGTCGACGAACGGAGCGACGGCATCCGCCAGCGACGAGGTCCGCTCGCTCCAGGCGTGGATCGAGAGCGCCGCTCGCACCAGCGCTTCGAGGTGGGGGATCTCCAGCCCGAAGCCGCCGCTCCGGTGCAGCTCGTAGAGCACCCGATCGAGGGCGAGCGTGTCGCCGTCGGCGAGCGCGACGCGCACCCACGTGGACAGCGTCTCCACCATCGCGTCCCCGTCGATCGTCGGGGCGCGCCGCAGCGCCGAGAGCGCCTCCTCCAGCGCCGCCGTCGCGAGGCCGAGGCGACCGGCCTCGGCGAGCTGCGAGGCGAGGGTGAGCGCGTCTCGCGCGAGGTCTGCGCCCTCGGTCGGGGTCCAGAGGCTCGCATCGAGCTGATCGACCGCCTCGCGCGTCATGCGCAGCCGTCCGGCTCCGTCGAGGTGGCAACGCCCCTGGCGCCGCCACGCGTCCAGCTCGGCGTCGACGAGAGAGCCTTTCCCTCGGGTGCGCTCGAAGAGGATCCGCGCGGCATCGGTGGCGACCCAGTCGAGCCGGTCCGGTCCCGAGAACCGCGCCTGCAGCTCTTCGAGGGACTCGGTCCTGTGCCGTTGTTCGCGCTGCCGCGGCGGGTGTTCGCCGAGGAGCGCGGCGCGCGCGACACCCGCGCTCGCCGGACGAGCCTCGGGGTCTGGCGACAGCAACGCGTCGATGGTGGAGGCCACCCACCCGGGCACGTCCACCAGGGTGCCGAGCGCTGCGGGCACCTGCTGCTTCTCGGCGAGCATCGCGGCCACGTCGGCGCCGAGGTGCGGCAGCCGGCCGGTCAGTGCCTCGTAGACCATCGCCCCGACCGCGTAGAGATCGGCGCGCGCGTCGACGCCGACCCCCGAGACCTGCTCCGGCGCCAGGTACGCGGGGGTCCCGCCGCTCCCCGCGACGCCCGCGCGCGCGAGGCCCGTGGAGAGCCCGAAGTCGAGCAGCGTGGGCTGCTCGTCCTCGACCAGTACGTTCGCGGGCTTGAGGTCGCGGTGCACGATCCCGAAGGCGTGCACCGCCGCGAGCGTCTCGAGCAGGCGGTCGACGGTCGTCGCGAGGGCAGACCACGTCCGCGGCGCCGACCCCGGAAACGGGCGCCCTGCGACGATGGGCATCGAGAGGAAGACGCTCCCGCCGTCGAGGCCCTCGTCGATCAGCGGGACGACACGCGGGATGCGCAGCCTCCGGAGCGCCGCCACCTCGGCGCGCAGCTGGGCCGCGTGCTCTCGCGAGACGGGGACGATCAGCTTCACCGCCACCTCGGTCGACGCGAGGTGGTCGCGCGCCGCCCACACGACGCCGTGCGCGCCGCGGCCGAGCGGTCGGGTGAGCACGTACCGGCTCGCGACGACGTCGCCTGCGGCGTGGGAAGGCGCGACGTGTTCGGTGGGTGAAGAGAGACGCGCGATCTCGGCCAGGAACGAGTCGAACGTCTCGTCGCGGTCTTCTTGGTCGCTCATGGCTCCTTCGGCGAGCGCGTCAGACCAGCCCTTCGCCCCGCCTCTCGAAGCCGATCCTTGACGGTCTGGAAGCGCTTGCGCAGGCGCGCGGCCTCCCGCTTGCGCCACTCGTCGGGCAACTCGAGGGCGTCGCCCTCGTGCATCACGAGCGAGATCTCCTCGAAGCCGAGGCGACGATCGATGCGGAGCGTGAGCAGGATCTGGTCGTCCTCGGGCAGCGCCTCCCGGAGCGCGAGGAGCTTGCTCCGCCGCTCGGTGCGCAGGAACGACGCGGTCTCGCTGCGCACGGCGGCCTCGACCTCCGCGAGCAGGGGGGCGTCGGCGAACGCGACGAATCGAGCCTGGCGACGGGCCTTGTCCCGCCGGTATCGCAGCGAAGTGCGTCGGGCGATCGCGTAGCACCACGTGCGGGGCGAGCAGCTCCCGCGAAACGAGGCGCACGCGACCCAGAGGCCCTCGGCGACCATCGAGAACACCTCGTCGGCCTCGGCCGCGCTCGGGTGGATGGAGCCGAGGAAGCGGAGCAGCTCGGGCCCATAGCTCCGGAGCATCACGGTGGTCGCGGTGTCGTGGTCGTCGGCAGCGAGCGCCGCCGTGATGCGCTCGGCTACGTCGTCCGAGGCGGAAGGCGCGTCGGACCGCGTTGCAAGGGTGTCGTCTTCGCCCTCGGCCACCGCAACGCAGAGGTTATCACAGCGCAACCTTCGCACACGTAACAAATGACCATTCACGTCGCCCGATGCGGGAGACGATCCACGGAAGGACGCTAGCGCGCCGCCACGTGACGCGCGCACATCGCCGCCAGCGCGAGGATGCTCGTCTGCGGGTTCACGCCGGTGTTGGTGGGGAACACGCTCGAATCGGCCACATAGAGGCCCTCGATCGCGTGGTGCTGGAAATCGGTGCCCACCACCGCGTCGGCGGGCCGGCTGCCCATGCGGCAGGTCCCGAACATGTGGGTGACGGCCATCGTGTACGCGTTCGGGTCGCTCGGCGCGGGGAGATCGGCCAGCGCCGTACGCTCCGTGACGCGTTCCGGCCACCCGTAGATCCCCGGGAACACCGCCTCGGCACCCGCCGCCAGCATCATCTCGCAGAGCACCTTCACGCCCCGCGCCGTGGTGCGGAGGTCCTCGCGCTCCAGCGAGTAGGTGACGATCGCGCGCTTCGGCCCGGCGCGCACGACCCCCTCGGCGCGCGCCCGCACGGCCGCGCCCCAGTTGGCGAAGTGGGCGAGGTCCTCGAGGTCTCGCACCAGCGAGGCGCCGACGCCCTTGGTGCGCGCGGCGACGAGGGTCATGTCGTAGCCGAGCGCCTCGAACTTGAGGCGCTCCTTGCGGAGACCGATCACCTCGTGCCCCTGCGTGGCGCCCTCCCACAAGCGGACCGGCTCGCGGAAGCGACCCGCGACCGCAGCGCCGGGGTGCGCCGAGAAGCCGCGACCGACCGGCCCTTGCTGGAGCCCGCTGCGGATCAGGAGCACCGGCGACTGCACGGCGCTCGCGGCCAGCACCACGGCGCGGCTCGCGCGGATCCTCACGCGCGCCCCCGAGGGCGTGACCCCCTCGACGCCGACCGCGCGCCCCTGCTCGTGGACCCCGCGGGTGATCTCCACGTTGCAGACGATGCGCGCGCCGTGCCGCACGGCGTCCGGCAGGTAGGAGCGATCCATGCTGGTCTTGTTG